>ENA-OQNO01002595-OQNO01002595.1-human-gut-metagenome-genome-assembly--contig:-NODE-2595-length-10134-cov-2.623863_pt1 | contig 10134 bp, 7 predicted proteins | sample MGYA00242629_ERZ504880 | MGnify/ENA primary metagenome ERZ504880 (study PRJEB26092, sample SAMD00036377) | human gut metagenome | host: Homo sapiens | study: EMG produced TPA metagenomics assembly of... | reverse complement strand
GTAAAGCCGTTTGACAGTTTTTGCCGCCCTTTTTTCCGGGCGCCCAGTCCAATACCATCGCGGAACTGGCCCGCCAATTGGGGCTGGATGGCGAACGTTTGTCGCAGACCATCGCCAGCTACAATGCCGCCTGTACGCCAGGCCAGTTCGACCATACCCGTCTTGATAACTGCGCTACCTCCGGCCTGACGCCGCCAAAAACCCACTGGGCGCGGCCTATCGATACGCCGCCTTATTATGGTTATGCCCTGCGTCCAGGGATCACCTTCACCTACCTCGGGCTGTACGTCAATCAACACGCCGCCGTTCACTTTGCCGGTAAGCCGAGCCGCAACCTGTTTGTCGCCGGCGAAATGATGGCTGGCAACGTACTGGGCAAAGGCTATACCGCCGGCGTAGGCATGTCGATCGGGACCACATTCGGCCGCATTGCCGGTCAGCAAGCCGCCCTGGCGGCGCAGCAGGAGAAACATCATGAAGTCGCTTGAAAAGCTGATCATCGAGGCGCAAATCATCACCGAGCCGGAGGCGGAAGTCGAACGGGTGATGCAGGTCGGTAACGCCTGCCGCTATTGCGAAGGGTTTTGCGCCGTGTTCCCTGCCATGACCCAGCGTCTGGCATTCGGCAAGGCGGATATTAACTATCTGGCGAACCTGTGCCACAACTGCGGCGCCTGTCTGCACGCCTGTCAGTATGCCCCGCCGCACGAGTTTGCGATTAATGTTCCCAAAGCAATGGCGGAAGTGCGGCTGGAAACCTATCAACATTACGCCCGGCCCGCCGCTTTCGGCAGTTTATATCGCCGTGCGGGGATCGCCACGGTGCTGGCGCTGGTCGCGGGTCTTGTCCTGTTTCTGCTACTGGCGATGGGGCTTAAAGGTTCGCTGCTGCACCCGCCGCTGGCCGGTGATTTCTACCAGATTTTCCCGCATAACCTGCTGGCGTGGATGTTCGGTTCGGCTTTCATTGTGGCCATTGGTTTATTGATGAGCGGGGTGATTCGTTTCTGGCGCGAGATCTCGCCTGGCCAACCGCAAGCTGGTGATATCGCCAGGGCCTCGCATGATGCGCTGACGTTGAAATATCTCGACGGTGGCCACGGTAAAGGCTGTAACGAGGCCGATGATGCCTTCACGCTGATGCGCCGCCGTTTTCACCACTTCACCTTTTACGGCTTTATGCTCTGTTTCGCCGCCACGGTTGTGGCTACGGGCTATCACTATTTCGCCGGCTGGGAAGCCCCCTACCCGTTCTTCAGCGTACCGGTGCTGCTGGGCACGCTCGGCGGCATCGGGCTACTGGTGGGCCCGGCGGGTTTGCTATGGCTGAACCTGCGCCGCTCGCCGCTGCACGGCGACGCGCGGCAAAAACCGATGGATCGCGCTTTTATCCTACTGTTGCTGCTGACCAGTTTTACCGGGCTCGCGCTACTGGCGGGCCGGGACACCTCGTGGATGGGCATTCTGCTCGCTATCCATCTCGGGGTGGTGATGGCGCTGTTTTTAACGCTGCCTTACGGAAAATTTGCCCACGGATTTTATCGCTGTGCGGCGTTACTCAAGTGGGCGATTGAGAAGCGGCGCGGAAAACAGGCGGCAGTCGCAGGCGACTGACCCGCTCCCTCTTACCTCTATAACAACAAGATAAAGACAATGGAGAGCAAACCCTATGACCCAACCAACCTCGCGCGCCGGTACCTTCGGCGCAATTCTCCGCGTAACCAGCGGTAATTTTCTCGAGCAATTCGACTTCTTTCTGTTTGGTTTCTATGCCACGTATATCGCCAGGACCTTCTTTCCGGCAGAGAGTGAGTTCGCGGCATTGATGCTCACCTTTGCCGTATTTGGTTCCGGTTTCCTGATGCGCCCCATCGGCGCGGTGGTATTAGGAGCTTATATCGACAGGATCGGTCGCCGCAAAGGGCTGATGGTCACCCTGGCGATTATGGGCTGCGGCACGTTACTGATTGCGCTGGTGCCGGGCTACCAAACCATCGGCGTGCTGGCGCCGGTGCTGGTATTAATTGGCCGTTTGTTGCAAGGATTCTCGGCCGGGGTCGAGCTCGGCGGCGTATCGGTCTATCTGTCGGAAATCGCCAAACCGGGGAAAAAGGGGTTCTATACCAGTTGGCAGTCCGCCAGCCAACAGGTCGCCATCGTCATGGCGGCGCTGATTGGCTACGCGCTGAACGAGACGCTGGCTCACGACGAGATTGCAGAATGGGGCTGGCGCATTCCCTTCTTTATCGGCTGCCTGATTATCCCGCTGATTTTCGTGCTCCGGCGTTCGCTGCAGGAGACCGAAGCGTTTCTGCAGCGTAAGCATCGTCCCGATACCAAAGAGATACTGACCACTATTGTTAAAAACTGGCGCATCATCAGCGCGGGCACCTTACTGGTGGCGATGACCACCACCACCTTTTATTTTATTACCGTCTATACCCCAACTTATGGCAGAGCGGTACTGCATCTGAGCGCACGCGACAGCTTGCTGGTCACGATGCTGGTCGGTATCTCTAACTTTATCTGGTTGCCGATTGGCGGAGCGCTGTCAGACAAAATAGGCCGTCGTCCGGTGCTGATGGGAATTACCGTCCTGGCGCTGCTGACCACCTGGCCGGTGATGCAATGGCTCACCGCCGCGCCGGATTTCACCCGCATGACGCTGGTGCTGCTGTGGTTCTCGTTCTTCTTTGGTATGTATAACGGCGCAATGGTGGCGGCGCTAACGGAAGTGATGCCGGTCTACGTTCGCACCGTGGGCTTTTCGCTGGCGTTTAGCCTCGCCACCGCTATCTTCGGTGGGCTGACGCCGGCTATCTCTACCGCACTGGTCGAAATCACCGGCGATAAGAGCGCGCCTGGCTGGTGGCTGATGTGCGCGGCCCTATGCGGATTCGCCGCCACCGCCATGCTGTTCATGCGTCTGAGCCGCGGCTATCAGCCAGCGGAAATACCGCGTTAAAATAGCGACGGGCGGAGTGTGCGCTCCGCCCGTTTACGCTTAACTGTCTGCTTTACTTAGTGGTGTTATTACTGCGAATCTCCTGCCAGATTTTATCGCAGCGCGCTTTGACCGCCTGGTCATTACCGGTGCGCGTCGCCTGAATACAGGCCTGATAATCCAGCACTCTGACGCTCTCCTGCGTCGCAAACTGCTGATGCGGTTTCTCTTCCTTCAGGACGTTGAGTACGCTCTGACAGGCTTCAATCTTGTCCGGATTACCTTCTGCCGTGTTGATACAGGCGCTATAGGCATCTTTCAATTTGGAATCTTCTTTCGGCGCTGGCGATGGCGCGCAGGCAACCAGACCCGATGCCATGATGGCGATGAGCAGCAACTTTTTCATAGTTATTCTCCCAGAGGGGCGGCAGGCTCACGCCCGCCGCGCAGGCATCAGAAAATGGTGAACGGCGCGATAACCATAAACTTCACGTCACGCTCATCCTGGAAGATGTTGCCGTAACCACCGCTCCAGCTTGGGATGTCGGAGTGGTTGTCGTATTGCGTGAAGTGCAGTTTGAACATCGTTCCTTTCGCCCGGCCTTCCTGCAGGGTGTAGATAGCATCCAGACTGTAGGCGGACTCTTTCAGACGATAGTTAGGATCGTAGTAAGCATCCGGGGATGCCATTCTGCCAGGCTTCGCATCCCAGGCGTAAACATAGGAAGCGCCAAACGCCCAGCCCGGCATATCCCAGTTCTTCATGTCATACATCGCGCCGAAGAATACTGCTTTCTCGCCGTTGGCGTTAAAGTCGGAGCGGTTATCCCACCAGATATCGAGACGACCATTAGAGGAGGCATAGGTTGGCGTCATACGCTGCAGGAAGTAGCCCTGCTGACCATCGGCTTTAACCCAGGTCCCTTCCAGACGCAGATCCAGCACATCGGCCGCTTTATAGCCAAAGGTGATCGCCTGCAGCCACGCGGTGCCGTCGTAGATGTCGTTGACGCCGCCGTTGCTGACTTTATCGCGGGTACCATAGAACTGATAGCTGGCGCTTAACGGCGAACCGGCGATATCAAATTTGTAGCTGGCCTTCGCAAAGTATTGATCGATATAACCTTCAGCCTGGCCAAAAGCGGCTTCCAGCACCAGATCGTTTTTAAAATCGTATTTCGCGCCAAGAGAGTGCAGATAGTCGACCTTGGTTTTCTTATCGTTCTGGTAGAAATCATCCATCTCGATATGCCACGGCGCTTTATATTCGTTGGTCCACATGTAGGAGAAACTCAGCGCGCCGTTATCGCCATAGTCGAAGTTGGCTCCGGCTTCCGCCCCCTGATAGGTACCCGGCATAAAGCTCCAGTGCGGCGCCAGCAGCGTTTGCCCGGTCGGCTGGATATAACCCGCGCGCGCCCACGCCGGGCCGAATTTAAATTTAGCCGCTGCTTTATACAGGCTAATCCCGCTCTTATCGCCGGAATAATCTTCACTGTAGGCACGGTTACTGGAGGAGCAGGCAATTTCGTTAGGGTGGCCGCTGTCGCCGTTTTCCGCCATTTCTATCGCGGTGAAGGCGGCAATATCAATCCCGAACATATCGGCGGCATAGCCGGACTGGAAATCCAGGTTGGCGTTCCAGGTAGAATGGGAAAGGTTGGTTTCATACTTGTCGGTTTCTACGTTTTTACGGTCGCGCTCGCGCTGCCAGTAATAGATACCGCCAGTTAAAGTAGAATCATCGATAAAGCCTGCTGCGCTGGCCTGTGGAGCCACAACCCAACCCGACATCGCGGTGACGGCGGCAATAGCCAGCGCCAGCGTACTACGTTTGCCACTAAACGTACGCATGTGCATATCCTCTTTGACGTTTTAAAATTGCGATTGCCAAAGGCAGCTCGCTAAAAAAATAAAAAAGTACTAAAAGCGGTGCGGTTAAAAGTCCGCGAAACCACTATGGATAGACTATTTTTCGTGACGCGAATTATCAATCTCTTTCGCAGAGCAAAGCTTAAGATTATGACAAAGCGCACATAATTTATGTCTTTTTGTTACAGACTTACTTCTCAGCTTTTTTAACGATAAGTCATGGTTATATCGAAAAAAAATTGATAGTTGCCGGAAGCTGAAACGGTTAAATGTAAATACACCGGCAGGAAGAGATGGGGAATTATTACGGTGTTTTAATAAGATTAATTCGCATCGAAAAAATATCGATTTTTAATTCACTGATTCTGAAATAAAAAAAAACGCCGCAGTGTGCGGCGTTTCATGAATACGGTGAGCATTACTCGCCGATTTTAGCCCAGGTGTCACGCAGGCCAACGGTGCGGTTGAAGACCAGATGGCCCTCGGTGGCGTAGCGGCTGTCGAGGCAGAAGTAACCTTCGCGCTCGAACTGGTATGCTTTACCCGCCTGCGCTTTTGACAGGCTCGGCTCGGCGAAACCTTGCTTGATGACCAGCGATTCCGGGTTCATTACCGCCAGGAAGTCATCCGCCGCGCCCGGGTTCGGCACGCTAAACAGACGGTCATAGAGGCGAATTTCAACCGGCAGCGCGTGCGCCGCGCTCACCCAGTGGATAACGCCTTTGACCTTGCGGCCATCGGCCGGGTCTTTACTCAGGGTGTCGGCATCGTAAGTACAGAAGATGGTAGTGATGTTACCTTCTGCATCTTTCTCAACGCGTTCCGCTTTAATCACGTAGGCGTTGCGCAGACGCACCTCTTTACCCAGCACCAGACGCTTGTACTGTTTGTTGGCTTCTTCGCGGAAGTCCGCGCGATCGATCCAGATCTCAGCGCTGAATGGTACTTCGCGGCTGCCCATCTCCGGCTTGTTCGGATGGTTCGGCATCGCCACCATTTCGCTTGCGCCCTGCGGATAGTTTTCGATAACCAGTTTAACCGGATCGATCACCGCCATCGCGCGCGGCGCGTTTTCATTCAGATCTTCACGAATGCACGACTCCAGCGACGCCATCTCAATGGTGTTGTCCTGCTTGGTCACGCCGATGCGTTTGCAGAACTCGCGGATGGATTCAGCGGTATAGCCGCGACGGCGCAGACCGGAAATAGTCGGCATACGCGGGTCATCCCAGCCTTCCACATGCTTTTCGGTCACCAGCTGATTCAGCTTACGCTTGGACATCACGGTGTATTCGAGATTCAGGCGCGAGAATTCATACTGACGCGGATGCACCGGAATACTGATGTTGTCGAGCACCCAGTCGTACAGACGACGGTTGTCCTGGAACTCCAGGGTACACAGCGAGTGGGTGATACCTTCCAGCGCATCGCTGATGCAGTGGGTGAAGTCGTACATCGGGTAGATGCACCATTTGTTGCCGGTCTGATGGTGTTCGGCAAATTTAATGCGATACAGCACCGGGTCACGCATCACGATGAATGGCGACGCCATGTCGATCTTCGCGCGCAGGCAAGCCTTACCCTCTTCAAAACCGCCGGTACGCATTTTTTCGAACAGCGCGAGGTTCTCTTCCACGCTGCGATCGCGGTACGGGCTGTTTTTACCCGGTTCTTTCAGGGTACCGCGGTATTCGCGGATCTCGTCGGCGGACAGTTCGTCAACGTAGGCCAAACCTTTGTTGATCAGTTCAACCGCATACTGATGCAGCTGATCGAAGTAATCAGAGGAGTAGCAGACATCGCCGGACCAGTGGAAACCTAACCACTGCACGTCGTTTTTAATCGACTCCACGTATTCGATATCTTCTTTCACCGGGTTGGTGTCATCGAAACGCAGATTACATTGACCTTGATAATCCTGAGCGATGCCGAAGTTCAGGCAAATGGATTTTGCATGGCCAATGTGCAGGTAACCGTTCGGTTCCGGCGGGAAGCGGGTATGAACGGTGGTGTGCTTACCGGTAGCCAGATCTTCATCGATGATCTGACGGATAAAGTTAGTCGGGCGGGCTTCTGCCTCACTCATCACGGGTTCCTCAAAGCGTAAACAACGTATAACGGCACATGATCTTACAAGCAGGGCGCAGAGACAACTATTAGTTACGCAAAATACGTATCTGTTGTTGGATATGGGGGTATTTGCTGCAAAAAAAAGCGGCGCAGGTTTCGCTGCGCCGCTGAGGCAAAACTCTACTCAGGAGCCTTACTTGCCTTTAATCTCGAACAACGGCGTTTGGCCGGCAACAACGTTACCCGTTGCCTGAATCACCAGCGCGCTGTAATCATCGCTGTTGCTGCAGACGACCGGACTGATCATCGAGCGGGCGTTGGCGTTAAGGAACGCCAGATCCATTTCCAGGATCGGCTCGCCGGCTTTCACCTGTGCGCCCTCTTCAACCAGACGTTTAAAGCCTTTGCCTTCCAGCGCGACGGTATCAATGCCCATATGGACGACGATTTCCGCGCCGTTATCGGTTTCCAGGCAGAATGCGTGGTTGGTGTTGAAGATTTTCACCACCGTACCGGCCGCCGGCGCGACAACGATGTTATCGGTCGGTTTCACCGCGATACCGTCACCAACGGCTTTGCTGGCGAAGGCTTCATCCGGCACCTGCTCAAGCGCCACCACTTCACCGGTGATCGGGGAAACCAGCGCTTCGACGGTTTTAGCGTTCGCGACCGCCTGCGGTTTGGCCGCAGGCGCGGCGGCTGGCGCACTGTCAGTCGAAGCAGCTGCAGCAGCAACCGGACCACGGGCAACCACTTTCTTCATGGCGTCGCCAACGGATTCCGCTTTCGCGCCAACAATGACCTGGATGGTCTGTTTGTTCAGTTTCACCACCCCGGAAGCGCCAAGACGTTTACAGGCGGCATCGTTGACTTTCGCCGAGTCGCCGACGGTCAGACGCAGACGGGTGATACAAGCATCAATGGCTTTCAGGTTATCGGTACCGCCTACGGCTGCGATGTAGTTGGTCGCCAGCTGAGTCAGACCTTCTTCGGTGTTGCTGTTAGCTTCTTCAGTCACGACGTCGTCGGTTTTATCTTCACGACCCGGCGTTTTCAGGTTGAACATGCGGATAACCGCGCTGAACAACAGGAAGTAAACGAAGAAGAACACCACGCCCATCACCAGCAGCATCCAGACGTTTTTGCTGGCTGCCGGCAGGCTATACATCAACACGTAGTCGATAGCGCCCGCGGAGAAGGAGAAGCCCGCGTGGATACCCAGCGCCGTTGCGATGAACAGGCTGATACCGGTCAGGATAGCGTGCAGGAGGTACAACAGCGGAGCCAGGAACATGAACAGGAATTCCAGCGGCTCGGTCACACCGGTCAGGAACGCGGTGATGGCCACGGACAGCAGCATACCGCCGACCATCGGACGACGCTCTTTCGGCGCAGCCATGTACATTGCCAGCGCAGCGCCCGGCAGACCGAACATCATGATCGGGAAGAAGCCGGACATGAACATCCCCGCGGTGCCGTCACCGGCATAGAAGCGGTTGATATCACCGTGGAAAACCGTTCCCGCCGCGTTGGTGAATTCACCAATCTGGAACCAGGCGATGGTGTTCAGCACCTGATGCAGACCGGTTGGGATCAGCAGACGGTTGATGAAACCAAAGATACCGGAACCCAGCGCGCCCGCAGAAACGATCCACTCGCCGCCTGCATGGATAGCGTGCTGTACCGGTGGCCAGACGTAACCAAAAATGGCCGCCAGCACCAGACAGAAGAAGCCGGTGGCGATCGGCACAAAGCGTTTGCCGCCGAAGAAGCTCAGGAAGTCCGGCAGTTTAATATCGGACCAACGGTTATAGGCTGCGCCACCAACCAGACCGGTAATGATACCCGCCAGTACACCCATGTTAATTTCAGGGTTGATGGTCACCATCGCTTTGGTTAACACAAAGTAACCGACCGCACCCGCCAGCGCCGCCGCACCTGCGCTGTCTTTCGACCAGCTGGATGCCACACCGATGGCGAAGATTAATGCGAGGTTATCAAAAATCGCACCGCCCGCCTGGGCAATAAACGCAACGTTAAGTAAATCTGGCTGACCGAATCGCAGCAACAGCGCCGCCACCGGCAGCACCGCGATAGGGAGCTGTAACGCCCTACCGAGTCGCTGGAAAAAACCTAAAATATTACTCTTATTCCCCCTACGAGAACCCTATTTGGCTCGTTTAAAGCCGTATTTTTATTTTGCTGCAAATTGTACTGCCGATGTTCTGTAATCAGATTGTTAGATCATCTGCTACAGAGTGTGTGAAAATTTAATTCGTATCGCAAATTAAACGCGTGTCTTTTGTGAGTTTTGTCACCAAATATCGTTATCATCACTCCCTTTTACTGGCTAAACCAGAAAACTTATTTTATCATTCAAAAAATCAGGTCGGATTGACGCCTGTCTGCGCAAATCCAGGTTACGCTTAAAGATGCCTAATCCGCCAACGGCTTACATTTTACTTATTGAGGTGAATAATGAGACTGATCCCCCTGACTACCGCTGAACAGGTCGGCAAATGGGCTGCTCGCCATATCGTCAATCGTATCAATGCGTTCAAACCGACTGCCGATCGTCCGTTTGTACTGGGCCTGCCGACTGGCGGCACGCCGATGACCACCTATAAAGCGTTAGTCGAAATGCATAAAGCAGGCCAGGTCAGCTTTAAGCACGTTGTCACCTTCAACATGGACGAATATGTCGGTCTGCCGAAAGAGCATCCGGAAAGCTACTACAGCTTTATGCACCGTAATTTCTTCGATCACGTTGATATTCCAGCAGAAAATATCAACCTTCTCAACGGCAACGCCCCGGATATCGACGCCGAATGCCGCCAGTATGAAGAAAAAATCCGTTCTTACGGAAAAATTCATCTGTTTATGGGCGGTGTAGGTAACGACGGTCATATTGCATTTAACGAACCGGCGTCTTCTCTGGCTTCTCGTACTCGTATCAAAACCCTGACTCATGACACTCGCGTCGCGAACTCTCGTTTCTTTGATAACGATGTCAATCAGGTGCCAAAATATGCCCTGACTGTCGGTGTTGGTACATTGCTGGATGCCGAAGAAGTGATGATTCTGGTGCTGGGTAGTCAGAAAGCACTGGCACTGCAGGCCGCCGTTGAAGGTTGCGTGAACCACATGTGGACCATCAGCTGTCTGCAACTGCATCCAAAAGCGATCATGGTGTGCGATGAACCTTCCACCATGGAGCTGAAAGTTAAGACTTTAAGATATTTCAATGA
>ENA-OQNO01002593-OQNO01002593.1-human-gut-metagenome-genome-assembly--contig:-NODE-2593-length-10137-cov-2.312587_pt1 | contig 10137 bp, 10 predicted proteins | sample MGYA00242629_ERZ504880 | MGnify/ENA primary metagenome ERZ504880 (study PRJEB26092, sample SAMD00036377) | human gut metagenome | host: Homo sapiens | study: EMG produced TPA metagenomics assembly of... | reverse complement strand
TTGTAAAGTCAGATACCATTATGGAGCAGAAAGCGACTGCGAAGGATGGAAAAATCTTCTTTACTGCAGATCTTCCGGTAGGTCGCAGCTTCTATGTGAAGGAAGGAAAAGCACCTGCAGGGTTTGTTACGACAGAATAAGTAAAAGAATTTACTTTCGAGTAGGCTGGAGCGGATGTGCCGGAAGTTACTTTTGAGCACACCTTTGAAAATGAGGCAACTATCTTTGAAATCACAAAATCTGACCTTACCACAGGAGAAGAGTTACCGGGTGCAAAACTGGAAGTAACCGATCAGGACGGAACTGTGGTAGATGAGTGGACATCCGGTACGGAGCCGCACATTATCAAAGAACTGGAAGTCGGCAAAGAATATACTCTGACAGAAACACTTCCGGCAGATGGTTATGTGACTGCGGAAAGTATTGAATTTACCGTCGAAAACACAAAAGAAGTACAGAAACACCAGATGCTTGATGATGTGACCAAAGTGGAAATCAGTAAGAAGGACATTACGGATTCTAGCGAGGTGCCGGGAGCGAAACTGATCATCCTGGATAAAGACGGAAAGAAAGTTGAAAGCTGGACGTCCACGGATAAACCGCACATGGTAAAAAAACTTCCGGTAGGCGAATATACCCTTCGTGAAGAGCAGGCCCCGGATGGATACCTCATTGCGGAAGATGTGAAATTTACGGTAAAAGATACTGGAAAAGTCCAGAAAGTCAAAATGAAGGACGCACATCCGTATGGAAAACTGGTCATCAAAAAGACCGATTCCACCAGTAAGGCAGCCCTTCCAGGAGCAGAATTTGAACTGCGTGAAAAGGAAAGAGGAACAGTCGTAGAAAAACTGGTAACGGCTAAGAACGGAACAGCGACAAGCGGCAAGATTCCGATTGCTACTTATAAAAATGGAAAAGTAGAGAAAACCGTGGAATATATCCTGGTAGAGACCAAAGCACCAAATGGTTATGAATTAAGCAGCAAAAAAGAAGAGATCCGCTTTGAATACAAAGACGGAAAAACCAAGGTGATCGAGATCGTAAAAGAGATCAAAAACACCAAATCCCCTTCCGGCAGCACACCGACAGGAAACAGCCCGAAAACAGGGGACAGCACCAACATCTGGCTTCCAATCCTTCTGGCAGTCCTTTCTGCCTGCGGCATTGGCGGCGTGATCTGGTATAAGAAGAAAAAAGGAAATTAAGGAATACGGTTCAGGGCTGCTCGATTTACCGGCAGCCCTTTTTCCAGGAAGAATAATCGGAGGTTTGTATGAGACACATAAAAGAAATCATGATCGTGGCAGTCTGCCTGATGGTACTCAGCTTTTGCGTATGTACCGGTTTTGGCATTTACTTTATGTACCGGGAAGGTGTGCAGGAATATGAAGACCTGCGTACATACGTCAAGGAAACAGATGAGGATGACCACACAGAAGGAACAGACGGAAGCGATGGGAAACAGACCGTGGTTGATTTTAAGGCATTAAAAAAAATCAATCCGGATATCGTTGAATGGATCCTGAGCCCGGATACCAGCATTGATTACCCGGTAGTCCAGGGAAACGATGACTCCTATTACCTGACACATACTTTTAAGAAGACAGAACATGTGGCAGGGGCCATTTTCCTGGATTCCGATAACAATGCCGATTTTTCTGATGACAAGAACATCATTTATGGTCACAATATGAAAGATGGCAGCATGTTCCGCGGACTTCGAAATTTCCTTGACGATGAATTTTTAAAAGAGCACCAGATCCTCTATCTTTATCTTCCGGATGAAGGTGTGTGGATTTTTGTGATCGTAAAATGCGAGTATACACCGGCCGATGGAGATACTTTCTTACTTGGAACGCAGGAGGAAGTCCCAACGCTTCTTCTGTCTACTTGTGGAACGGATGCCTCCAAACGTCTGGTCGTATGGTGTGAAAGGCAGGAAGAGAAAGGTGGGCAGATAGGATATTCTGACGAGGAAGCAGAAGTACAGGAAGCCGGGGATGATCTTGCTTTCTTAGATGGGGAGTTTGTGGAAAACGAAACCCATGATTTTATTTAAAAGTTTGCAGAAATTTAATGGATAATTTCTAAAAAATATAACATTTTATTTTTTAGGTCTTTCTGGATGGACAGGAACAATCATGGTCTATCCGGAAAGGCCTTTTTTTATTGCAGGAATGGCGTAAAATGGCACTTTGATGGAAATATGATTGTAGAAAAAGGAAGAAAGAAAAACAATGTTAGTTGCGACTACTTTTAAAATTGAGAAGAAAAATGTCGATTTTTCTCGAATTTTGTTTATAAAAACATATGACGTTTTCTGCTATTTCAAGACAAAATGATTGACAAAATATGGAAAAAAAGTTATTCTATAAAAAAGGTAATATTGTAGAGATTTTATATATGAGAGGTTCGTCAAAAACTCATATATAGGAAGTTCGGTGAAAATCCGACACAGGAACGCTACTGTGATGAGCAAAAGCTACAAGTCAGGTCTATCCCTACAATGTTGTGCATCAACCCTCGGTTTCAGGGCGGCACGGGTATTTTGTGACTGGGTCGTGCCATGCGTAGGGTACGGCTTATTTTTTTGCAAGAAAAACTGCACGTTACCATCACATCCCAGAACACCAGGATATTCCCAATACGGGAGAGGAGGAGAAAGACAGGTCCAGACTCGTGATCTGTACGGGACAGAAACCGCTGTCCTAAGGAGGAACTACAAGAAATGAGTATTCAAAAAGAAAAGGAGAGAACAAAATGAGAAAAACTTTTAAAAAATTAGCAGCATTAGCATTAGCATCCGCAATGACATTAAGTTCTAGCGTAATGGCATCCGCAGCAACTATGAACGTTTATGTAAGACAGTGGACACAGACTAGTTCAACAAACACTTATGAAGGAACCATAACAGAGAATCCATTTGGTCTGAACCCGGTAGTAAAAGTAGAGGGTGTGACTTCTGGCATGACCTACAAGGCGGCACTCCAGCAGGCAGCTAAAAAAGGATTTATTACTACATGGGATAAAACAAATACAAATTATTTAACATCCGTTAAGTATAAAAATTTCTCATGGGCAAATAATGGAGCAAATCATAATGTAAATAAAGATGATAGTGGCAATATCATTGGAGCTATCTGGAAGGGAGATTCTTGGATGTGGTATACAGGAGATAATCTTCGGTATGATGTCGCAAAATATCCGAACACGACATTAGGAGAAACATTAGTTCCTGCTGGCTTAACGGATAGCGATGAATTTTCTATGGTATTAAGCTATGATCATTCTGAGTTTGCTTGGGGAACTCCAGCAACGGAGGATAATCAGTAATGAAAAGGAAGTATTTAGCGATTGTTCTAAGCCTTTCTATGGTGTTTTCTGTTACAAGTCCAGTAATGGCTTCTTCCGATGACTTTGAAGTTGTAGAGGAAAGTTCAGAGGACACATTTGCTGATGTTGAATCGGAAGTTTCCGTATCCTTAGAAGAGGATACGGAAACTGTAGAGCAGGATACAAACGAAGATCAAGATAATATAGAAATTGCACAATTTTCTGATATTGAAGATGACTTTAACGATGGAATGGAAACTGCTTTAGCAATAGGTGACGGTGAAACAGTAGCTGATGATTGGACACCATTGGAAAAAGAATCCAGTATTTCTTTTAAGTATAATGAAAGTGATAAGACATTATATTTTAAATGTTCTGGAACAGCAGAAATGCCGTCAAATAATCAGTCAGGAAGTACTGCTCAATGGGCTTTGGCATTAAAAGATAAAACAAAAGATGTAGAAAAAGTTGTAATAGGAGAGGGCATTACTAAGGTAGGCGAGAACAATTTTAATAATAAGTTGTCAGATTGGCCTAATTTGAAAGAAGTAGAGTTAGCTTCTACAGTTACTACTATCGGTTATGCTTCGTTCTATAAAGTTGCTGCGTTACAGACAATCAATTTGAATAATATAGACAAAATTGAACAGGCTGGTTTAGCAGAAACAGGCATCGAACAGGCTGTGTTTGATAAAGAACAAGTTGAAATAGGAGGTTCAGCGTTTGGGGATTGCCCTGATTTAAAATCAGTATCTGCAAAAGCAATTATAAATTGGGGAGATTCTTCTTTCTCTGGCTGTGGAAAGCTTCAATCATTTGAATGTTTAAATCCAATCTCAGAGATTCCAGATCAAACTTTTGATAATTGTACAGCTTTATCTATATTTAATGTCAGCGGTATTAAAACTGTTGGCTTGTGTGCGTTTGAAAATTGTGCTTCTTTAAATAAATTTGATTTTTCCGATGTTGAATCTTTAGGAGTGTATGCATTTAGTGGATCAGGGTTAACGCAAGTTGCTTTTAACAAAGAAGATTTAACTTTAGAGTATGGTGCTCTTGAATGCGAAAATTTAACAGGTGTTTGTTATCCTGGAACAGTTGAAAAATGGAAAACAGCAACAGAATATGCTGAAATTGCAGACACAATTGCCGTTCATTGTAAAGCTGACACGGTGGAAGCAAAAGCAGCAACTTGTACAGAAGATGGTTGGAAAGAAGTAGGCGTTTGTGAAGTATGCGGTGAACATTATTCTTATCCAACTGATGAAAATAAACTTCTCGCAACCGGACATACATGGTCAGAAGATTATGTAGTGGATAAGGAAGCTACCTGCACCGAAGCTGGTGAAAAGAGTAAACACTGTACAATCTGTGATGCAAAAGAGGATGTACAGGAGATTCCGGCACTTGGACATGATTTTGTTTCCAAAGTAACCAAGAAAGCAACCTGTACAGCAGATGGTACTCTTACTTATACCTGCAGCAGATGCAACGAAACAAAGACCGAAACTATTAAAGCGACAGGACATAAGTGGAGCAACTGGAAAAGAACAACAGCAGCTACAGTATTTAAACCAGAAGTTCAGACCAGAAAATGCTCTGCATGCAATAAGAGTGAAACCAGAAATATAGGCAAAAGGCTTGCACCGAAAGCAACTCTTAATGCCTCTACTGTAACCTTAAAAGTAAAACAGTCTACTTCCAAAATAAAGGTTTCTAGACTTGCAAAGGGTGATTCCGTTAAAAGCTGGACTTCCAGCAATAAGAAAATCGTTTCTGTAAACAGAAAGGGAACGATGAAAGGCTTGAAAGCCGGAAAAGCCAAAGTGACCATTACACTGGCCAGCGGCAAGAAACAGGTCATTTCTATTACTGTGCAGAAAACAACGGTAAGAACAATAAAGATCACCGGACTGAAATCCAGCGTGACCGTTGCAAGGAATAAAAAACTTACGTTGAAACCAGTCATCAGCCCGATCACTTCCCAGGAGAAGGTTACCTGCAGTTCTTCGAATAAGAAGAGCGTGACGCTAAATTCCAAGGGCGTGATCACCGGAAAGAAAAAGGGAACAGCCTATATCACAGTGAAATCTGGAAAGATCCGTAAAAAAGTAAAAGTAGTTGTTAAATAAAAATGATTCAAGCAGGAGCTGCCTTTCATGAATACACATGGAATGGCAGCTCCTTTTTTCATTTTTTGCATGTAGTTTTATTTGCAGAAGTAGATTACGATATTAATAGTTGACCAAGAGAGAAGAATGTTTAGATAATATGTTATAGTGATAATGGAAGCATGGTAACAAAAAAATTATAAAAATAGAAAAAAAGTGCAACCAAACAGAAAAAAATACGTTATATATAATAGACAACATTAATATGGCACACTGCAAATAACCTATCTGCGTAAAAACACTAATATACAGGGGAGAAATGTGATATGGAAGATACACATATTATAAATTTATTTCTAGAAAGATCAGAAGATGCAATTCGCCAGGTAGAAGTAAAGTATGAAAAATTTTGCTTTAAGATTGCATGGAATATTTTATATAACACAGAAGATTCAGAAGAATGTGTAAATGATACGTGGCTGATAACGTGGAATAAGATTCCGCCTAAAACGCCAACAAAATTATCTGCATTTCTTGGAAAAATAACCAGAAATTTGGCATTGGACAATTTCAGAAAGAAAAATGCTTCAAAAAGAGCAGATACACATATGATGGATATTTGTGGTGAAGTGGAAAAACTGGAAAATACAATAAAGGATTATGTGGAAGAGGATATAAAGAAAAAGGAAATTTTGAATATTTTAGAAAAATTTTTAAGTGATTTAAAAGCAGGGGACAGGGATATTTTTGTCAGGCGATATTGGTATATGGATAATATTAAAGACATTGCAAAAAGACATGGATGCTCTGAGACTAAAATTAAATCCAGTCTTTTTCGAAGCAGAAACAGATTATGGGAAGAGGTGAAAGAAATCATATGAAAAAAGAAAACAATTTTTTGGATCTGATGGGAGAAATAGATGAAAAATTTGTTTATGAAGCTTCCCTGCCATGGGAAAAGCGAAATGTTAATTTGAAATTAGAATTAGCAAAAATTGCAGCAGCAGGAGTTGTAATAGCATTATTGATAGGAGGCTTGGGACATCCGCATGAGATAAAGGCGGCCTGGGAACAGATTACTTCGTGGATTCAAACTGCATTGGGGATTAATGAAAATGTAGAATCATATATAGATAGTGTTGGAAAAACGATTACTAAAAATGGAGTTTCTATTACGTTAGATGAAATTGCTGCTGATAAGGAGAATTTATGGGTGGCAATATCTGATAATATAAATGCTTCAAAAGAAAAGGAGACTATTCTACTAACAGAAGTGGAGATAAATGGAAAAGCGGCACAGTTAGATGGAACATATGCTCTGGAGAAAAAGGAGAACGGAACAGATGGTCAGGTTTGTCATTATAGGTTGGAAGATACAACTATTAAAGATAATACAGCAGATATAAAAATGAAAGTATGGTTATTTAATCCAACAGAAATGGATACTGCTGATACAGAAGATACGGATGACTATATTTTTGAATTTTCATCAAATTGGGAAGAATTAGAGAAGAATACAATAAATGTAAATGTGAATAAAAAAATAACGATATCTCCAAATCAAAATCTGACGATTTCAAAAATGAGCTTAAACGATTTGGCAAGTACAATTTATGGAAATTTGGATAATAAAGAATATGAAGATTATTATTTAATAGGAACCGATGATAAAGGAAATCAGGGGCTTTATAGAATGACAAATTATGGAGGCACAGAGACCGTGTTTGAAGAAAGCAGAAATAATACAAAATATAAAGGAATTTCTCCAGATGCTAAAACGGTGACATTAGAATTATATGTAAATAAAGAAGAAAAAAACAGAACAACATATAAAAAATATGAAACTGGAATAGAAGATACTTACGGAGAAGGCGAAGGATGTGTTTATGAAAGTGATGAAGATCCTCTGGATTTATATAGCCCAGTGGAAGGAAAAATAGAAATTAAAGTCAGATGACAAAAGAATAATTTAATCGAAGAGAGGGATGAGATACCGCAATTGGATATTTTTACTGTAAAGATAAAAAAAATAACAATAAAATGTTTGGTGGTACATTTAAGATTCGTATAAATAAAAATGGTAAAATTACATTTCCGTAAGTAATAAGAGAAGTTGATTAAATCTTTAAAAATCGAAAACACCAAATATAGTAAAAGCACGATTGACGCCAACAATATCTTGTGTTAATATGATTGTGAGATTTGTATTTGTATCTGTAGACACAGATAAGAAACGCTGGTTCCGAATCTGACCGGAAGTAAAACATTAAGGAGCCAAAAGCCTCCTGCCTTTGTAATGAATAAGGTCATTTAGAATGAAAATTTCTAAATGGCCTTTTTTTGTTGCAAAAATATGGCAGACAACAAGTACAGATCAGCAAATAAGGAAAGGAGGATCACAAAAAAACACAAGGAAACTCAGAATGCAAGGAGGGCGTTATGAAACGAAAAAAGATGGAAAAGGAGGTCGTGCACCTTCTTGAATGGATTATCGAATATCCAGGAGTATGGCAGATTGTATGTAATCCAGATGGAAAAGAAACTTCGCCTGAATCTTTTAAGATGGCATATGATATGCTGGTCAAAAAATCTCTGTTTTATCTGATACCGGTATTGTTTGCAACACATCCGGGAGAAGAATCACTGGAGATGGCGAAAAATTTATGTACGGCTGACTCTGCTGCCCGCGAGATCCGAAAAAATGGTATGGGAGCATTAGTCAAATGTATGCGGGAGCATCTGGAATGAAACTGGAAAACCTTATAAAGCTATGGGAGGACAACTATGAATAAATCAATCATGATGGGACGAGTAGTAAAAGATCCTGATTTACGCTACACACAGACAGAGAATGGTGAACTTGCAATCGCAAACTTTCGCTTGGCGGTAGACCGGAAATTTGTACGAAGAGGAGATCCGGAAGCAGATTTCTTCAGCTGTACGGCTTTTGGCAGAAAAGCAGAGTTCGCGGAAAAATATCTGTTTAAGGGGATCAAGATTCTGGTAGAAGGTCGTATGCAGAATGACAACTACAAGAATCGGGCTGGTGAAAATGTCTACGGCATGCGGCTTATGATTGAAGAGATTTCTTTTGCAGAAAGTAAGAAAGCTTTAGAATCTGGAAATGACGAACGGGAAGAACCGGAAAGAGAAACAAGGGCATCTTCTAATCGAAACCGTTCTGACCGTGCAGAAAACCAGCGTTCAGCTTCCAGAAGCACCAGAAGTGAAAGAGCAACAGAAATGGATGACCGCGACTATGACAGAGAACGTGAAGCTGGAAGGTACAGAAGCAATACCAGGGCAGGTGCATCAGATGACAGACGGAGATCAAATTCTGGAGGGACAAGATCCAGAGGAACTTCGGCAAGAAGCCGGGAGCGTAGTCAGGATATTGATGACCGGTACATGGAAACAGATGATGAAAAGCTGGATTTTGACTGAGCAAATCATAGGAGGAAATGCTTATGATGGAGGAAATGAACAAATGGTTGTCTGCACATAAAAAGCTGTGCGTGATAACTGGAATTTTTGGTCTGTTAGTATCACCATTTTTATGGCCGATATTTCTGGCAGTGATCATACAGTCCCTTTCACTGGTCATTCCGGTTGCAGCAGGATTGTTTTTCTATGAAAAATTTATTATGAAAAAGGACAAGGAGGAAACGAATGAGAATGATGATGACAACAAACAGCAAAAGACCATGCAGATGCCCGTAAAGTACATGCAGATGCTGAAAAGACCGAGGAATAACCGAAAAATCATGAGAAGGGAGCGGAAACGGTGAATTTCGATAATCAGGAGAAGGAGGCAAGATGCAGGGCACAGGCTGCCATATGGTACGAAAATGAAGGCTTTGAGCGGATCCAGGCGATTCGGAAAACTCTAGAATCTGAAAATCGAAACCGTTTTTCAGTAAACAGGGAAGGAATCTGCAGTATTTCCATTGGAAAAAGGAATTTGGAACCGAACTTCCGACAAACGAAGGCCTGGATGTGGAACTGACGGGAGACTGGAAACCCACAAAATATGGAATGCAGTATAGTGTGAGCAATTTTTCAGTAACCATGCCAACCACAAAAGAAGGTATTCGGACTTATTTGTCGTCATCCCTGATCAAAGGGATCGGACCGGCAATGGCAGCCCGCATCGTAGAAATGTTTGGGGAAGACACACTGAATGTTTTTAATGACAGCCCGGAGAAACTCCTTCAGGTAAAAGGAATTACGCAGAAACGCTTAGATGATATTCTGGAAGGATATCAAAAAAGCAGTTCCATCCGGGAACTGATGATGTATTTGTCCCCTTTTGGGGTGACTCCTGCAAAAGTTTCAAAAATACAGGAGAAATTTGGCCCTGCTGCAGTTATGATCGTAAAGGAGGAGCCTTTCCGGCTCTGTGAGGTTCATGGATTTGGATTTCTGACTGTTGACCAGATTGCAGTAAAGGCAAAACATTTCCGTGCAGATGATCCCCTTCGTATTAAGGCTGCTATTTTGCATTCAGCAGGTCATACCGGTGTGGTACTTCTTTGCCGTGAGATAAGCATACGAGAATCGGAAGAAAAAGGCATTGAGGGGAAATTGAGCAGGAATTGAGAAAAAAGATATATTGTGCTTACGTTCTTCATGTACTCTTGTTGTGATTTCATTGTTTTTTATCGTATAATATGGATACTGGAGGTGGTTT
>ENA-OQNO01002585-OQNO01002585.1-human-gut-metagenome-genome-assembly--contig:-NODE-2585-length-10159-cov-2.845594_pt1 | contig 10159 bp, 14 predicted proteins | sample MGYA00242629_ERZ504880 | MGnify/ENA primary metagenome ERZ504880 (study PRJEB26092, sample SAMD00036377) | human gut metagenome | host: Homo sapiens | study: EMG produced TPA metagenomics assembly of... | reverse complement strand
ATATTTTAGCGGAGTTAAATAATATAGCACTGGAATTTCCAAATAGTCAGCAATAACATAAAGTCCATAAAAACCAAGTAACACTCCGGCTCACAAACGAGTCGCATTTTTATATGTCACGACAAGGCTGGAAATTAGAAGTCCCAATGCAAATAACACAACCTCTGTCAAAAACATTCCTACCGTAGTCATTACAGCGGCTCCCGGTTGCTCCAGCCCTCCCAAAGGTAGAATAGAAGTAAAATAGCCACACAGTCCACTAAATACTGTAAGGATCAGCAGGCTATATACACCAGACAAAGTTTTTGCGATAACGATTTTGTTTCTTCTAATCGGTTTTGTAAATAAGTATTCCGCAGTTCCATGTGCTGTTTCTTTTGCTACACAAGAAACTCCGAGATAAACCGCATAGCTGTAATTTAATATGGCCACCCAAAAATAGATACAGCCATACCAGCCCAGGGCAGAGGTCAGTTCTTCTCCTACGCCAAACATGATCGCCAGAATTTTGGGAAAGGTGTTGATCAGCTCGGCCAGTTCACCCAAAGTCTCCCGCAAAGACAGATATTCAAAATAGGCAAATCCGCACAGGAGCAGAACAACTCCCATCCAGATCAATAGTAGTGTTCTTGACAAACGCATTTCCTTTTTAATTAATGCTTTCATATCCTCACCTCCTCATACCACAATGTCACGCTTGAGCGACCTTTTATATGAAAAAAGGAAGAAAACAGTTGTCAAAAGCAAATACCAAATAAGATAATCCCATTCATAATATCCTTTTTCGTGAATTACTGACGGATTGAAAAAGGAGAACGGGGACAAGAAACTGATTGCACGATTTCCTATTGTTCTGGAAAAAGCGGTAATGCAGTATGCCACAAATACACTTAAACCCGCAGCCAGCAGCGGAAGTCGGTTGTTTGGTCTGAGCGTTCCCCAAAACAGCCCCAGCGCACCGAAAAACAGTGCAATCAAGGAAAAAGAGATTGCCAATAGAAAGAACTCCGCCAACGGAAATCCCGGCTTAAACAAGGCCAGTGTTAAAAATGAGGCGAGCAAATAGGCAATCCCCACTATGCAGATTCCAATGAATAGGCACAGCGCCTTGCCCCGATAAATCTTTTTCCGCCCACAGGGTTTCGTAAACAAATATTCTGCGGTATGCTCCGTACATTCTTTTGTTTGCAGGGTCAAGCCGAGGTGCATCCCGAAAATTCCGCCAGCAATCATAAAAAACGCATTCAGGAAAGAATACATCCCCAAAGGCTCCATCAACAGGGCAAGGGATACGCCCACCGTCTCAAAAAATCCGCCCTGTGTAAAATTTTCCGATAAAGTTTCCGGTGTTTCAATCATGCCGTAATAAACCGGCGTCATGCAAAAGATACAGACCGCAAGCGCCGCAGCCCAAATCAGAATGTATTTTCGGTTTCGTTTCCATTCATATCGAAAAATAACCATATTCCAGCCCCTCCTATTCGTAGTAGTGGAGGAAGATTTCTTCCAAGGACGGCTCCTCAATCAAAATGTCCTCCAGTTCCAACTGGCAGAGCTTGCTCATGATCGTCATCGCGTTTCCGTTGAAGATAAAAGAGGCGGAGCGTTGTTCTTGTTTCAAATCCGCCACGCCAGGGACTGCAAAGAAATCTTTGGTGATGGTCTCTTTCGTGGATACGGATATTCTTTTGTAGCCGTTCTCCCGCAGTTCTTTCATAGACTGGAGGCCGATCAGCTTTCCCTCCCGGAGAATTGCCACCCGGTCACACAGCTTTTGAACTTCGCTCAGTACATGGGAGGACAGGAAAATCGTTGTGCCATGTTCCTTTTCTTCCTGCAAAATCTGATTGAAGGTCTGCTGCACAAGCGGGTCAAGGCCATTGGTTGGCTCGTCCATAATCAGCAGTTTGGGAGCTGGGAGCAAGGCAGACACGATGCCAACTTTCTTTTTATTGCCCAGGGACAGGTCGCCGATTCTGCGGGATAAATCCAGGTTCAACCTCTCCGCCAGTTCCGCCATTCGATTGCGGCAGTCCATCCCGTACAAATCTGCAGTATATTGCAGCATCTCCCGGACTTTCAGATTGTTATAGTAGCAATCCTCGCTGGGGAGATACCCCACATCCTTTGCAATTTCTGCGGCGCACTGGCCGCAGTCCAAGCCGAAGATAGATGCCTTGCCGCCGGTCGGTTTCAGTAACCCCATCAATGTGCGGATCGTGGTGGACTTTCCGGCTCCGTTGGGGCCGATGAAACCGAAGATTTCTCCCTGTGCGACAGAAAAGCTGATGTTCTCAATTCCCCTGTGTTTTCCATAGCTTTTGGTCAGTCCGTCTAACATGATTACCAGCTCATTCATTGCAGATATTCCTCCTTATAAAAATTTCGTTTCAGCATCTTCAAAATGTTTTCAAGCTCAGACATGATGCTGTCATAGTCAATTCCGCTTTCACATCGAGATACCATACCATCCCCTAACAGTAGCAGCATTTGGAATACCAGCGCCGCATCCTCCGGATGCTTAAACTTGATACGATCCTCCTCGTGCAAAACTAGTAGCTCCGTAAATTTTTCCCCCTCCGCTATTGCAGAGCTTAATGCATCTTTCAAATCTGGAGCGTGCTCCGTTACGGTGCTGGTGATGAACACTGCAACATAGGGATGTTTTTTTAAATTTTCGACCTTCATAACACTGGCTGCCCACACCCGATCAAAGAAGTCAGTGTGATCATCCAAAACATCAAGACGGTACGCCTGCCTCATCTGTGTCACACAGTAGTGGAACAGATATTCATAAAGAGTCTGCTTATTGCCGAAATACTGGAACATGGATGCTTTGGAAATGCCTGCCGCTGACGCGATATCGTTGATAGATGCTTTTTCGTATCCATGTTTCGCAAAACAGGCAAGGGCCGCATTGCGGATTGTTGTCTGTTTTTCCTCCGAGAGTGCTAAAAATTTTTTCATGATGCCCTCCTTAAAGCAAATTGTGCATTTTTAGGAAAGTGAGCTTATCCCAATAGCCCCTTTGGAACACGATCTTTTCATCCACAATGTGAAAAAATCCGCACCCACGAAGACCAAGAGGGTCACGCCACTCAAGAATAGCCCATTCGCCATCTTCAAATATATTTTCGATAATGCACACCATCTCAGCAGTTGAAAATTCTTCCTTAAACATTTCATGAATCGCTGCTTTACCAACAACAGGTTCGTTGGCAACTTGGTGGTTTACTGCATCTTCTGCATATAAATCAGCGACAGCGTCAGCATCAGCTCGATTAAATGCCTCGTACCATTTCAACAATACAGCTTTTGGTTTTAACATAAACATACCTCCATAAGAAATTTTATTTATATGTCCAGCGATAACCGAAACGGTTATTTTAGTTTATTATAGCATAAATAACCGTTTCGGTCAATTCTGTTTTTATGGTCGAAAGTGAAATTAAAAAGTCATTTGTATGAAAATATAAATCGTTCAAATAATATAACACGAAATGTAAAATTACATTAGGTGATATTATGAAGTTGGAGCAAGACAAGCGGCGGTTTGATTTTCACGATATAGGACGGGCCATCAAGCGGGCCCGGGAGGCCAGCGGGATGACGCAGGAACAACTGGCCTATATTGTTGACCGCTCTCCACGCACGATCATGTATAACGAGAATGACGGCCAGCACCCAAGTCTTAATACTTTTTATCAACTGGTCACAATGTTTGACATATCAGTGGATCAGTATTTTTACCCATCCAAGAACGGCGGGAGCGAGTGCAGAAAACGCATTGATGCCATGCTGGGCTCTCTGGACGAAAGAGAATTAAAAATTGTAGAGGCCACCATCCAAGCGATGAAAGCCGCCAAGGAAACGGAGGATGCGTAAGAAAGCGTGACCTCCGTTTTTGCGCCATGTAAAGGGATCGCACGAAACGGCAAGCAGGGCAGGTGTGGCCACACCTGCTATTTTTGCCGGGCCGCTGGCCCCGCAAAAATGCTTGTTGGGGAGCTCCCCAAACCCGCTGGACTTCGGGACAAAGTGTCCCAAAGTCCCGGCGCTATGCGCCTGTTGTCTGCGGCCTGCCGCTATCGCTCCTGGGCCTTATTTTCCCGCCCGTCCGTTACGCCGAGCAGATGATCAATGTTCGCTTTGACCGCCACGGCCTGCCGCATATCCGCCTGGGCCTTGCGGTACTCGGCATAGAGGGCTTTTTTCTTTCTCGCCAGCTCCTGGCGGGCCTTTTTCATATCCGCCATTTTGGGAAGTTTCTCCCCAGCCAAAAGCTCGTTGAGCGCCGCCTTTGCTGCCCGGTAGTCGGAAAGCTCCGTCTCGTGTTGGGCCAGATATTTTTTACTGTACCGGGTCGCCTTATAGCCATCGAAAACGGACCGGGTCTTAGCATACTCCACCGTTGCCGCCATAAGCCCGGCTGTCTTTTCGAGGGCCGCCTCCGTTTCCCGCAGTTCCCCGGAGAGAGCATGAAAACGCTCCACCGCCGCCTCGGTGCTGGCCGCCATCGTTTCATAGTCCATAAGGTCATGCTCCCGCAGATACTGGAGGGCGGCGGCCATCTGTTTGAGGTTGTAAACCTTGGCCCACCGTTCATAGGCCGGGCCCTTGCCCTGGGCCATGCGCTGTTGAATATCTATAATCAGATTGACACGCCAGGCCGGAGCCGGGGCCTCGTTTGCCAGTACCGGGATGGGTCGCTCCCCGGCGATCACCGCCCGGATGTCTCCGGGATCAAAACCGTCCCCGAGGGTGGAGGAACGCAGGCGGGTGGGCTTATCCTGGCCGGGAGCAAGAAAGGAAATCACGCCGCCCCGCCCATGCTTTACCGCAAAGCCAGACTCCTCCATAAGCCGGAGGAACGCCGCAAAGTTGGCGGGCTTTTGCTCCAGAGCGGCAACGATGGCCTGCCGTACCCTCTGCTGTGCGGACGGGGGCCGCTCTCCGATCCACTGGCCGTAATGCAGGAAACGGCCCTTACTATGGAGCTTTGGATGCTGGATCACAGACAGATCATTTTCCAGACATACCCGGTCAGAGAGCCGCCGCAGAGCCCCCGCCGACCTCCAGAAGTCCCGGAATTTCCGAGTATAGTCCAGCGAGATCGGATTGTAATAAATGTGATTATGGATATGTTTTTTATCCGTATGGGTGGCAACGAAAAAGGCGTGTTTGCCCTTTGTCCAGCGCATGGCCGTTTCATAGCCTACCCGGTTGGCCTCCTCCGGGGTAATCTCCCCAGGAGCAAAGGACTGGCGGATCTGATAGCAGAGCACATCCGCTTCCCGCTTTTGTTCTCGGCCCGTGACAGCCTTATACTTTGCCTTGGAGAGCAGGAACTCGGCATCGGCGGTATGTTGATCGCACTCATAGGCGGAAATGAGCTCCCCGCCCTGGGTTTTCTCCGGGTTCTTTCCGTAGCCCAGACGGTCTTTCAGAGACTGCCCAATAGTTTCCCCCTTGCTGATATGGTGGGTAATTAGTCTGGTGGTTGCCGTAAATATCCCTCCTCTCCATAAACGATTTTCGCCACCTCGGGACACTTTGTCCCGAAGTTGAGAAAACCGGGGAGCGGCACACGCCACTCCCCGGAGAGATTAGAGCTCCACCACGGCGGCGAGCTTTTTTAACAGATCGGACAGCGGCCCCCACAGGGCCTCATAGTCCTTTTTCAAAGCGGCGATTTCCTCGGGATAAATCCCGCCGTAGGTGTTGGCCTGGATCGCCACTTGATTGAGGTTATTTGAGCACCGCCGCTGGAGCGATACCAGCTCCCGGACGGGTGAAAGGTCAACATGGAGCACATACCCGTTGAGGGCCATTTTCCGCATATAGGCCCCCATGTTGCGGATGCCCGCCTCGTCCATGCGTTCTTGAATGAGGGCCTGCTCCTCCTCAGATACCATCACATGGAGATGGACAGGGCGGCGGCGCTTTTTCATCGCTCCTCCCGATCCCGGCCTCGGCGGGGGCTGGGCGGATCCAGCACCTTATCCAGAGCCTTTTCCTTTGCCAGCGTCCCGGCCTCCCGCATCTGCTGGGCAATCGGGCGGGGCCTGTCGGGATTGCCGGGGGCGGGGCGCAGTTCATAATCCACCGCCTGTTTTTCCGTCAAAGGCCGGGTGTAGGTCAGATGCCCCCAGGCCGGAAATGCGCCGCCCTCCACAGGGATGCGCTGATCGTAGTTGACGATCTCATCCGGGGCATTGTGGGACGGCTTGGGGAATGTCCCGATGTCCACAGGCCGCTGGGTGGAATAATACTTGTAAAGGCCGGGGGCCTCGGTCTGCACGATCTCCACATGGTAAAGCCGCTGGTAGTCCTGCACCCGGGCCGAAAAGTCCTTTTCCATAGCGGCCAGGTTGTTACCGTAATGCCCCCATTCATACTGCCGCTGGCCGTCCTTATCATCATAACAGGCCCATGTGACATAGGGGGATGGGGCCGTGGGATGATGCCCCAGCGCAAAGCCCCTGCCGTTTTCCAGCATTACAGCCTTCAAAATGGAATAGCCTTGATTTTTGTCCATAGTACCTCCTTCCAGAAAGCCGGGACTTCGGGACACTTTGTCCCAAAGTCCCAACGGATAAATGTTGACAGCATTTCGGCCTTTTGGGGGCGGGACATAGAAACCTATTGCCCGTCCCTAAAACGGCCTGTAAAAGCCTTGTTACAAGCGGGTTTTCGGGGGGCTAATTGTCAACAGTCCGGCCCCGCTTTTTCCGCATATATTCCCGCTGTTGGCGGCGATGGGCTTTTAGGGCGCACGCCTCCGAGCAGTACGCCTGCCGCCTGTCCGGGGCCACGGCCCCGCCGCATACCGGGCAGAGCTTGAAATCCGGCCTGGGGCCCTCGGTCAAAAGGGCCGCCTCCAGCGCCGGGTCAAGGGGCAGGACGGCCTCCCGGAAATAGCGGCAAAAGCTCCCCGTCCAGCATTTGCCGAACATATAGCACTCGCACTCCAGCGGCAGGCATCCATATTCCCGGTCATAGTTGGCGCACCATTTCACCACAAGGGAGCGGATGGCCGCCTTTTCCTGCCGGGTCAGCTCACGGATCAAGGCGTTGCCCTCCCGCCAGCCGGAGACTTCAAAAGCTCCTTATAGCAGGACACACACCGGATGCCCCGCCAGTAGGCACAGCCACAGCAGGCGGAGCCTTTGGGCGGCCTGCTCACGGCAGGAGCCTGCGGCCGGGGGCGTTCCTTCATCATTCGTTCAAAGGGGCTGTTTGTAAAATTCATTCCTCGTCCTCCATTTCCTCGTGATCGTCCTCGTCCCAGGGCGGCATATCATCCCCAACCTCACAGTCCTCCAGATCGTCCCCGTAGTCCTCCCCGGGCCCGGCGGCATTTTCCTGTTTGGGGCGGTAAATCTTTAAGTACCAGCCAGCTCCGCCGCCGATCACCGCAAGGGCCAGAATGATAAGGAGAGTCCCGGCGTTGCCCTTTTTCTCCGGTTCCGGCTCGGGCTGTTCCTGTTCTGCCGGGTCAGCCACGGGCTCCGGCTCCGCCCCCACGCATTTCCCCATATTCAAAGAACAAACCGGGCAGTCGGTATTGACGGCCCCCGCCGCACATTTCTCAGCGCAGGAGCAGACCGCCGCCTCCGCCCCCGCTGCCTCGGCAGCAGCCAGCAGGTCGGCCTCGTCCACCATGTTCAAAAAGTAGGTTTCATACTGCTCGCCCTCCTCGTCCACGGGCTTGTCATAGTCGATGACAAGGTAAAAGGTGGCCCCGCCCCTGGCCTGGACGGTGATAAACTGCTTGTTGGTGTGCTCGTCATAAAGGAGATCACGGGTCACAAGGTTTCCCTCCTCGGAAAACCCCTCGCCCGGCGTGATCGTGGGCTCGGCAGGCTCCTCCGTGGCGGCGGGCTCCGTCTGGTCAAGCCCCTCCCATTCCTCGCCGCCCCCGGCATAGGCCGTTGTGCTCAATCCACATAAAAGAACAGCGGCGCAAAACGCCGCTGTCAAAATTTGAACTCGTTTCATAGATTAGTTTTCCTCCTTTTCCACAGTCTGGGCGGGCTCCAACTTCGGGACACTTTGTCCCAAAGTGCCGCCGCCCTTCAGCTTTTCAAACAGGAGCGGGAGCTCAGAAAGGGGGATGCTCATGCCCCGCACGATGTCCACGATCTCGCTGTTTTCCGCCTCCAGTTTTTTCTGCTCCAGCTCCTTGAGCCGGGCCTGCTGTTCGGAAATTTTGGCCTTGACCTTATCAATCTCGGCCTGGATTTTCATGCTTTTCGCTGTTGCCATAAATACCTCCAATCATGGTAAACGCCCGTAGGCGTAGAAATGAGACTGCCAGTAGCTTGTATTCAAATTTGCGTAGCCGATGGGATCGCCACAGTGGAGCATCCGCCCGTCCCCCACATAAATCCCCACATGGCTCACGCCCGGGGTGTTGTAGGTGCCCTTGAAAAATACAAGGTCGCCGGGCCTGGGGGAGCCCACCGGAGTGCAGATGTTGTAAAGCCCCTGTGCCCCCAGGCGGCCCACATTCCAGCCCGAGTGGTTGATAACCCAGGACACAAAGCCGGAGCAGTCAAAGGAAGTGGCCGGGCTGGAGCCGCCCCACACATAAGGGTAGCCGATGTATTTCTCGGCCTCGGTCAGTATGGCGGCAAAGGTTTCATCGTCCAGATATTCCGGGGGCACCTCATAGCCGCCACCGGGCTGGCCTGTGATGTATCTGTTTACATAGGGCGAGTCGGGGAACAGGTCGGGGCGGTTGCCAAGGGTAGACATATAGATGGCGTACCGGGATAGCTGATCCTCGCCCATAAGGGAAACGGGCAGATGGGATAAATCCGCATTTTCCAGCGTGACATAGCAGATGTAATAATTGTAGGGAACCTCCACATCGTAATCGTTGCCCTCGCTGTCGGTGCGGGTTTCCGTCCGGTAGCGCACCTCCACCACCACTTCCTCGGTGAGAATGTACTGGCGGTCAAAGAGCGTTTGCAGAGTGCCCTCCACCTGGGGGAGCGTCCACTGGCCCTCATGGAGCGAACACAAAATAGAAAGCAGTACATAGGGATCATGCTCGATCCCGTCCAGGTCGAAGTGGTACTCGTCATAATCGTGGGTGGCCTCGTAGGTATCAAGATAGCGCCCCAGCTCCGCCTCCAAACCGCAGTAGGCGGCCTCGGCCCCCAGCATATCCCCATCCTCGCAAGGGTAGGTGCTGGCCCCGATAGCCCCGGCCCCGGCATTTCCCAGCATTACCAGCGAGGACGAGCAGGACTGCATCATAAAAACAAGCAGGACGCAGACAAGGGCGATTAGGGAGCCAACGGGATGGCGTTTCACAAAGCCCGCCGCCTTTGCCGCCAGCTTTTCCGTGGCGGCGGCAGTTTTCCCGGCGGCCTTTGTGCCATGTCTGGCGGCCTCCTTTGTCCGCTTTTGGTATTGCTTTCTCAGCCGCTGTTTCTGCCAGTAGCGTTTGAGGGCGCTTTTCGCAAGCTCCGGGTGCTCCTGGGCGGCGGTGTGGAAATGATAGTCCGCCTTGGCCTTGATAAACTTTGCCTCGGCCCGGCTCACCATTTTTGCCGGGTGCTCCCGGATTTTGCGCTTTACAAACCGGGAGCCATACCGCAGGCCGGACTCGCCCACAAGCTCGGAGCGGTGGGCCCCCTCGGTGCCAACATTTTCCTGCTCCACCTCAAAAATCTTGCCATGCACAAAGCCGTGGACGGAGCCCCCGGCCACACGGCCCGCCCGTTTCACCGGGCCGGGCTTTTTGGGCGGTTTCTGTTTTGCCAGCTTTTCCCTGGCGGCCCCCAGCTTTTCCCCTTGTTTTTCCATGCGGAGCTTGCTGGCGGCGGCTTGTTCCTGCTGGCTTTTCTGTCTGAATTTGGACTTGGGAGACTTTGGGACACTTTGTCCCGAAGTTCCCTCAGCCGTTGTCCCGGACTGCTTTTCAGAGCCCGCCCCAAAAGCAGAGCCGCCCGGATCGGCGGCCCCGCCCCCGGGGTCAGTGCGGCCTGTCTGCGCCCAGGGCTTTTGGCGTGGTTTACTCGGTTTTCGTTTCATTTCTCATATCCTCCGGGCGGGTGGTCAGCAGGTTGTATATCTCCCCCTTGGGGACACGGTCAATCAACGGGATGGTCACATTACCGTAAAACAGCAGGCCCTCGCCGGAATT
>ENA-OQNO01002583-OQNO01002583.1-human-gut-metagenome-genome-assembly--contig:-NODE-2583-length-10162-cov-3.339113_pt1 | contig 10162 bp, 23 predicted proteins | sample MGYA00242629_ERZ504880 | MGnify/ENA primary metagenome ERZ504880 (study PRJEB26092, sample SAMD00036377) | human gut metagenome | host: Homo sapiens | study: EMG produced TPA metagenomics assembly of... | reverse complement strand
CCTTCCGCGCAAGGGCGCGCATGAAGCAGTCCGAGGTCGCCGCCGCCGTTGGCGTGACTGCGAACACGATCATGAACTACGAGAACGGCGAGGGCGGCATCGGCTACGAGACTGCCTGGGCGCTGGCCGACCTGTTCGGCGTGACGCTGGGCGAACTCGGCGGACGTGACGAACGCAAGGCGGGATAGAGAGGAAGACCAATGGAACTGCTCGAATTCGCAAGCCAGATCGCGACGCCGGACTACGTCGCGAAAAATATCGCTTCGTGCGAACTCGCGATCTCAGGGTACCAGATGGCCGTCGCCATCGAGCTGTCGATCGTCGCCGTCTGCGCTATCGCCGCAGTGGCTGCCTGGCGCAAGGAGAAGCACGGCGGAGAGACCGTTTGGGCCGAGGTTTGCTGGGCTGCGCCCATCATCGGCGCAATAGCCGCATTCGCCATGCTTCTCACTCTTATCTGCATCGGCTCTGAATGCCAGAACCTCGCAGCATGGAGCAACGATCCGGTGACGAAGGTCGCCACGAGAGTGGCCGCCAATCTGTAAGCGCCGGTCGCCGGTGGCTAACGCCAAGCACTATCCGATCAAGCACCTTAACAATCGAATACCCGGAAACACGGCAGCCGGAAAGGCGGTAGCCGTGAAACTGAAAGACCTGTTTGGCATGAGCGAGGATCAGGCGGAGTCCGTCAAAGACGTCGTGCTGGGCTACGTTTTGGGTGTGGCGAGCACGCTCATTGGCTTGGTGCTTGAATCAATGAGCTGACCAGATTGACGAGGTACGGTATGGCTGCTGTGGCAAGGCCGAGGAACCATCCGATGATCACGTTGTTGCGGCTGTGCTTCCTGTCCTCGTCGCGTATCCGATCGACCTCTTCTTTACGCCGAGCCTCCAGTTCCGCTAGCTTGTCGTGGCGGGCGATGGCCCAGTTCGCTTTCGGGTCGTAGTCGACGTACAAGATGTCTCCGTCGAAATCGCGAAAACAATGGATGAAGCCGAGATCCGACAGTTGAAGGTACATTCCTTGCACGGCTTCGGATTCAAGGCGCGATGCGGCGTATCCTTTCGCCCCGTCTCCGAGACTCACGAGCTTTCTGAGCTCGTCGATCTCGTCGTCCGTGAGAAGGACGACCGATTGCATGGCAGATGACTCGGAAACTCGCTTTCCGAGGTTGTCGATGCTCCTTCGGATCTCGTCGGTTGATTTCGATGCCTGGGCGACGGACCTTCCCACGTTGACGACGCTTGACGCTATGCCATCGAGCGGTCTTCTCAGTTCGCTTGTCATGGCACGCCTTTCCTCGATTGCCTCTCGCAAAGCCAATTCTAACAGGCTGCCGTGTTTCCGGGCATTCGGCTCGGTGCGAACGTACCTTGAAAACCGAATAGGCATGGAGTCGGAAACGCTTCCGACGAGAGAGGTTGTTACGAGCCGAGCCAGTCGCGGAACTCGTCCAAGACGCTCGGAAGGGACTTCTCGAAGAACTCGGCAACGGCCATCGCTGCCGCCTCAGGGCTCGGATCGTCGCCCAGGTCGTCGATGATCGGCTCCGATTCGCTTTCGCGGTCGGGGGAGCGCTGCAGCAGCCCATCGCTTTTTATGAAGCTGTCGAGGTCCTTGAACATACTATTACCTCCGTTCTAAGCGAATCTTACCACGTTTTCGCCCCCATGCCTATTCGGCGAGCACATTGAAAACCTAGGGCACCGCCCAATACCCGCTCCCGACAGGGAGAAGCGGGGAACACCGGTGCTATCGACAGTATTGGACACGATCACGGGAGGTGATCTCATGCGAGGAGAAGACGGAGCGGTGAAGGTGATCGTCTCTTTGGACGACGGGAGCTTCGCTGCGATCGAGTCGAGGGCGCTCTACGCCCCGATAGAGGAGGCGGCGAGGATCGCCGGCGTGTCGTACTCGGTCATGTCCTCATGGGCTAACGACAGGACGAGTCCCATTCCGCACATACCGGTCGGGCGGGCGAAGAAGCTGATCCGCGTATCGGCGATAAAGGCGTACGCGGAAGGAAAGGAGACGGCGACATGCCGGTGAAAAAAGAAGCGCGCCCAGCCGTGGAAAGCAAGCGCGCAACTGACCAACAGGTCGTCAACAGCATAGCACGAGCAGTCAAGTACGACATGGAGCGATGCCGGCGCGACGAATGGGAGCGGGGCATGAGGCTGCTGCCCGTGCCGTTCGCGGCGATGCTCGCGATCTACGCGATCATGATGGCATGCGGGGTGGGGTCATGAGCGAAGGGGAGGATCGGACGGTCCGTGGGCGCTCAAAGCCGCCGCATGGGCTGAGAGGCAGTACCCGGCCGATCCGAGCATAACGACCTTCGCGGCCTGGATGATAAGGCTGACCGCCGAGGCGAGCGTTACGAAGAGGTGCACCATCATGCGCAACCAGCAGGCGATGGGGATGAGCAACAACTACTGGCCAGCCCTGTCGCGCCTCGTGGTCATGCACAGCCCCCATCTGGCGAAGTACATACATCCGGCGCACAGGCAGCCCCTCGACGGGCGGGAGGGCGTCGAACTGATGAACGAGCTGTACCGCCGCGTGGTGGGCCGCTCGCCGAAGGTTCGCAGCTGGATGGCCGCGCGCGACGCGGCCGAGCGAGGCGGCGTCGATGGTCGATAGGTCGGCGGACGTCGGCCCCTGGCTGATCGTCGTGGACGCGATGGACTACGACCGCGCCGACGAGCTGGGGCGCACGATGGGCTCGCTCGGCGTGACGGGCAGGTTCATGCGCGGAGAGGTGGCGGACTGCATGGCCGACGCGGCCCGATGGAGAAAGGCCAGGAAGGAGCAGGGATTTGGCGAGCATCAGGATTGATCCGAGGACGGGCCGCATAGTAGTGCGGGCGTACGCGGGCGTCGACGCGGCGACGGGTAAGCCGCGCCAGGTGTCGAGGACGCTGCCGGCTGAAGCGTCCGACGAGGATATCGAGCAGGCCGTCGAAGAGGTCGAGCTGAAGGCCGGCCGCGCGAAGCGCACGGGCTCCGGCTACACGGTGGGCGCGCTCCTGGACTACTACCTGGACGGCCTCGTCGACTACGGGCATGCGGCGTCGACCGTCGCGGCCTACCGGTCGATGGCCCGCTGCTACGTTCATCCCGGCGTGGGGCGGATCGAGTACGACCGGGCTTCGGCGTCGGACTTCTCGGCGCTCTATCGGTCGCTTCTGCGCAGCGGCGGAAAGGACGGATCGCCGCTGTCGCCCGTGACCGTTCGCAAGCTCCACGCGATGCTGTCGGGCTGCTTCTCCACGCTCATGCGCGACGGCGTGGTGGACTCCAACCCCGTCCTCGGCGTGAAGGTCCCGCGCGGTTCGTCTCCGGAGGCCAAGCCGCTTTCCGAGCGTGACTTCGCGGCCCTGACGGCGCACCTGTCGGCTGTGCTCGCGAAGCCCGTCGAGGACGACGAGGGCTACATGGAGCGCACGTTCGCTGCGGCATGGTGGACATGCCTGCACACCGGGGTCAGGCGCGGCGAGCTCGCCGGCTTCCAGGTCGGCGACTGGTCGGAGCGGATCGGCATGGACGTGGCCCCCGACGGCGAGGCGTCGTGGCATCCCGGCGTGAGGGTGTCCCGCTCGGTCGCGCAGGTTCCCGGCATGTCGGCCCCCGCCGAGTACAAGGAGCCGAAGTCCGAGCGCGGCAAGCGCGTCTTGACGGTCGACGACGAGACCGCCGGCGCGATCCGCTCGCAGATCGCGCTGCAGCAGGCCGTCATGGCCGAGCGCGGCTGCCGGCAGACGGACGAGACGCCCTTGTTCTCGCATCCGGACGGGACGTGGATACTTCCGTCGGAGTTCACGGCGGAGTTCCGCGCCCTCGCGAAGTCGCTCAAGCTCGCCAAGCACGTCCACCTGCACACGCTCCGGCACACGCATGCGACCTACCTGCTGTCGCACGGCGAGGCCATCAAGGTGGTCCAGGAGCGGCTCGGGCATTCGAAGATCGACGTGACGCTGGGGATCTACGGCCACGTGCTTCCGGGGCGCGACGCGCGGGCGGCGGAGAGCTTCGGTGCGCTGTCCAGGTCGATGGTGGAGCGGGCGTGTTCCGCGCCCGTCGTCTCGTACGCGCCGAAGTGCCCGCTGTCTGGGGAAACGTGCGCGAGGTTCCCTAATACATCAAGAAAAAGCAATGCATGAAAGGAAGGAGGCGCCAGCCATGGGAAACGGCCGGGAAGCGTTGAAGGAGGCGCGCAGGCGCGCCGGCATGACCCAGCAGGCCGTAGCGGATTCGCTGGGGATAAGCCTTAACTACTATCAGAAGATCGAGGCGGGGGACCGGACGGGAGACTTCGAGATATGGGATGCGCTGGAAGATATGTTCAGCGTTCACCAACGTCTCTTGAGAACGACGGATCCTCCGTTCTCCCAAGGATCCAATCGGTAGACGTGTCGAAGAAGTCCGCGAGCTTTACTAGCGTTTCCGGTGACGGCGCCCTGGTGCCCTGCTCGTATTTCTGGTAGGCGTTCAGCGAAATCATGAGATGGTCAGCCGTTTGCTGCTGAGTTAGAGCATGCGCCATTCGAATTTCGCGGAGCCTTTTTCCGAGCAATTGAACTCCTAAAACAGGTATTGGTTACATACGAATTGTATGTTAATATGCACCTAGAAAAAACATACATAACGTATGTATACAGTACGAATGTAAGGAGGATCGCCATGCTGCACATGATCGACAAGGCCGAGGTGCCGGGCTACCGAGACGGAGACAAGAGCCCTCTTCGGGTCTTCTGCGAGGAGACCGCCAGGGAGTTCTTGGAGAAGTCGAATCCCGGAGACGTGGCCGAGGTGACGTGCGCTCCGGTGGAGCCGGGCGAGAGGGGCGTGCGGAGGCTGGCGGGCGCGTTCCGCGGCGTGCTCTTCTACATTGACAGGAGCGCCGACCTGCGCCGGGAGGTGCGCGTCATCACGCGCAACGGCGAGCGGGTGTTCCTGGAGCGCGCGAAGCTTGCTCGGTCGACGGAACTCCGCGAGCCGAACCCGTATCCGGACCACGTGAGGAGATAGGGAATGGAAGGAAAAAAGAAGCGCGCCGGATGTGGAAGTCGGGGCGCGCATCCGCCGATGAAGGCAACCGAATGATACCACACGGCGAATGGGAGCGCGGCTGCAAGATGCTGCCGGCCCCGTTCGCCGCCGCAGCCGCCGCCTACGCGCTCATGCTGGCGTTCGGCGTCGGGGCGTAGGAGCGGGAGGAGCGGCATATGGGAGCGATCGGAGGGTCCCGGAAGAGGGACCCGCGCGGACGAGGCGCGCGGGTCCGTCGTCGAAGGGGGGCTTCGAGCGACGGCCGACAGTCTACACCATACGCCCTTTCGAGTGAAGGGGCGGCCGAGGGAACGAGAGGAAAAGCACCTTTATGAGCATAAACAGAACGATCATCAGCGGGCACCTGACCCGCGAACCGGAGCTGAGGTCGACCGCGGGCGGCATGCCGGTCCTCGGCTTCGGCGTGGCGGTCAACGACCGCCGCAAGAACCAGCAGACCGGCGAATGGGAGGATTACCCGAACTTCATCGACTGCACCATGCTCGGCAACCGAGCCGAAAGCTTGAGCAGGTACCTGTCGAAAGGTACGAAGGTCGCGATCGAAGGCAAGCTCCGTTGGAGCCAGTGGGAGCGCGACGGCCAGAAGCGCAGCAAGATCGAGGTGGTCGTTGACGATATCGAGCTTATGAAGCGGCAGGACGGCTCGCAGGCGGTTGCGAGCGCCGCGCCGGTCGTCGACGCTTGCCAGGCGGTTCACGACGAAGACATACCGTTCTAGGAGAAACGATGCCAAATAAGTTCACTTGGTTCCCGAAGATAACGAGAGTCGTCGAGCGGATCCCGTCCGAGGAGCAGCGCGGCATGTTCGCGCTCGCCGTAATGCGCTACGGCACCGAGGGCGCGGAACCCTCTCTCGAATACCCGCTCGACGCGCTGTTCGAGTCGATCCGCGAGGACGTCGACAACTCCGTGAGCGCGCGCGAGGGCAACGCCGGAGGGCGTCCGAGACGGCAGAGGAAAGAAGCTACCAGAGACGTTCGAGAAGCCGAAAACGAGCCGGAAAACGCGCCGGAAGATGAAAAGCAAGCCGAAAAAGAACGGAGGTTAAACGAAGGTGAAACCCCCGTTTCAAACATCGAAAACGGGGGTTTTGAAACCTCGGAACCCCTCCTATATAAACCAAGCCAAGATAAACCAATCCAAACCAGACCAGAAAAAGAGGGAGGTGCGCGCGCGAGGTTTCGCGCCCCGACCCCCGACGAGGTCCGAGCCTTCGCGGAGGAGGCCGGGCTGAGCCTCGATGCGGAGCGGTTCTGCGACTTCTACGCGTCGAAGGGCTGGACGGTCGGCAAGTCGAAGATGCGGGACTGGAGGGCCGCGGCGCGCAACTGGGCCCGCCGCGACGCTGCCGGGAAGGGGGTCGGCCATGATGAGCTTGGCGAGTACGCTGGGGCGTTTTGAGGCGCCGAGGAACACTCCGGAGCAGGAGGCGGCGGCAGCGGCCTGGAAGGAGGGGCAGCGACGGCTGAAGGTGGAGGAGCGGCTCGCCCGATCCGGCGTTCCCTCGCGCTACCGCTCGGCGTCGCTCGACGGGTGCGACCGGCGCATCGCCGACTGGGCGGCGTCGCCGTCCGACGTGCTGCTGCTCCGAGGAGACGTCGGGCGCGGCAAGACGCACGCCGCCTGCGCCGTCCTGATCGCCAACGCCGCCGAGCGCACGGTGCTCTTCGCGACGTCGCTCGACCTGCTGCGGGACTTCCGCAGCGTGTTCGACGGGGCTGCTCGCGAGGCCGACGTGATGGGGCGGTACCGCAACGTCGGTCTGCTCGCCGTCGACGATCTGGGAAAGGAGCGTCCGACCGACTGGGCGCTGTCGAAGCTGTTCGACGTGCTGGACGCCCGCATCAGGACCGGCAAGCCGACTATCGTCACGACGCAGTACAACTCGATCGATCTGACGTCGCGGATGGCGTCCGACGGCAACGTAGAGACAGCCAAGGCGATAGTGAGCCGCCTCGGCGACAGGAGAAACGCGGTCGTCGCGTTCGACGGCCCGGACAGGAGGCTGCGAAATGGCCGATAACGTGAACCATCCAGACCACTACACGCAGGGAGGGATCGAGTGCATCGACGCCATGCGCTCGATGGCCGGCGAGGGCTTCGCCGCTCACCTGCGCTGCACGGTGCTCGAGTGCCTGTGGAGCTACGACCTCAAGGACGGCCTGGATGATCTCCTCAAAGCCCGACGGTACCTGGACGAGCTGATCGACGAGGCGCGAGCCGAGGAGGGGCGCGCGGCCCTCGCCGGGATGAGCGATGCGGCCTCGTCGGACGCCGTGCGTGCGGCGAGCGAGGCCGAGCGGGCCATGGTGGAACGGACGTGCAGCGAAGCCGCCCGCCCAGCCCGCATCGGCTACGGCATCGGCGCAGGTGAAGATCACGATGCCGATGATTCCGAGCACGACGAGTTCGGGAAAAAGGGATGCATGAAAACGCTCTACGGTCCGGTGACGGGATTCTGCCGCGAGGGGGCCTGATGGCCGAGCACTACGGGCAGGTGCGGGGGTTTCGGCATCGAAACGAGCAGAAAGCGGTCGAGCAGCCCGCCGCGCCGCTCCCGAAGCGGCGCGGCACCGAGAAGTACCTGGAGGACATGGTTGCCGATCCGAGCGACCGAAGGCACGGGACGGCTACAGGCTACAAGTACGGATGCCGATGCGAGAGATGCCGCGCCGCTTCTCGCGAAGCCCGCAAGAAGGGAGCCGAGAGGGAGCGCGAGCGCCGAGCAGAAGTGCTCGCCAAGATGTCCGCCGATCCCGGCCATCCGTCGCATGGCACGTACGCCGGCTACAACCGCTACGGGTGCCGGTGCAAAAGCTGCCGACGCGCAGGGCATCTGCACTACATCAAGACGAAAGGAGGCCGATGATGGCCGATGAAACGAGCGGGATCGAGAAGCTGCGAGCGTTCGCAGACGCAGCCGAAACCTGGAACACCCGCTGGGAGCGCACGTGCAAGCCCATCCGCAAAGGCACGAACGTATCGTGCGGCGTATGCGGGAGCGAGCTGCACGATCCGTATAGGTTCTGCGGCGGACGCGGCGCGAAGGTGGTGGACGAATGAGCGGACGCGAGACGTGCTTATGGCGGATGTGCTGGCTAGCGAAAGGTAAGTTTGCCGTAAGCACCCAATGCGGACACGAGTTCCTGTTAACGAAGAATATGCGCCTCCATGCTCGAATGCGAAAGCCATCATTCGCTTGCCCGTACTGCGGCCTGGAAGAGCGGCATACCAACGAGAACAACTGGGATCCAACCGACGAGCAGCTGGACGAATGGGGCATGTGATGGCGGCGTGGCTGTTCGTCGCGTCCATCGCGCTCATGGCGGCGTTCTGCGCGTGGGTGCTGGCAGGGATCGCGAGGATGCTCGCCGTCGAGTTAATGAGGAGGAAGGAGGATCGCCGATGATATAGGAGCGTATGCCCCGGCTGCCCGTCGCCCTTCTCTAAAGAACACGGCGCACTCAACCAGCAGGACGTTTTGCAGCCATCCGATCGGAGGCGCGGAATGAGCGCAGAGAGCCTGCCGCCGTGGCCGGTGTGGTAGCATTCTCTTGCAGGAATCCACCGCCGAGCGAAAGGCCATTCGATGAGCGTCGTGTCCAGGATATTCGCGGGAGGGAAAACCAACGCCGAGAGGATCCCCGAGATCGAGCGCATCACGTTGGTGCGCGTCGATAATCCCGTCAAGCAGTACTCCGCGTTCCTTCTCTGCCTCGTGCTGTCGGCGGTGATCGCCACCTGCGGGATCGCCGCCGAGTCGTCTGCCATAGTGATAGGGGCGATGCTCATAGCCCCGCTCATGTCGCCCATGATCGGCACGTCGTTCGCCATCGCGACGGGCAAGCGGCGCCAGGCGGCGAGGGGCCTTCTGGTCGCCCTCTCGGGAGCGGCTGCGGTCGTCGCCGTCGCCGGTGTTACGTCGCTCGCCATACCGGCCGGCGTCCCGCTGGTCGGCAACGGCGAAGTGTCGTCGCGGGTCTCCCCGCGCCTCGTCGACCTCGTCGTGGCCGTCGCGTCCGGGGTCGTCGGAGCCTTGGCCGTCGGCCGCGACGACGTGTTCGACGCCATCCCGGGCGTCGCCATCTCGGTGTCGATCGTGCCTCCCCTCTGCGTGGCGGGCGCGGCTCTCGCCCAGGGGGCCCAAGCGGTCGCGTCAGGGGCCCTGCTCCTATTCACCGTGAACTTCTTCGCCATCCAGCTTTCGTGCAATGCCGTGTTCTTCCTGATGGGATTTGCCGGGCACGCGCAGGACGGAAGCAGCGCGAAGGCGAGGCTTTTGTGGTACGCCACCGCGGTCGTCGGGACCGTCCTGCTCGCTGTGCCCCTCGCCGCTGCGAGCAACGAGGTCATCGAGCAGTACTCCTTCGAGCGCGGCGCCGCTCAGTCCGTGAGGGAGTGGCTGCGGGAATCGTCCTACGAGCCGGTCTCCGTCGACGCGTCGGGCGGCGCGGTGGTCGTCGAGATCGCCGGCGAGGGGACGTTGCCCGACCTGGACGACCTGCGCATCCTGCTAAGGGAGAGCAAAGTTCCCGTCGAAGACGTGAAGATGAGGGTTACAAGGCAGTACAGCTGACGAAGGAAGAGGACCCGCAGCCGATCCAAGGCTGCGGGCCCTCTTCCTTTAAGCGAGAGCGCGGTCGGCTACTTGCGCTTCGCCTCCGCCTCGATGTCCTTCACGGCGTTCTTCGCGTCGGCGGCGACGTCCTTGGCGGCGTTCTTCACGTCGTGGGCGGCGTCCTTCACGGCGTTCTTCGCGTCGTGGGCCGCCTCGCTCACGGCTTCCTTCGCCTTGTCGGCCGCTTCTCCCAGCTTTTCCTTGACGTCTTCCATTGGCTCTCCTCTCGAGTCGATCTGCCTTGTCCGGCATTGTAACGGCAGGGGCGATGGGCGGAGCGAGACGGGCGGGAAACAGTTGCGGATCTGATTATTTAATGCAACTGGCACGAGATTGCTTCGCGCGGGCGCGCTGGACTCGCCGACGTACGTGCCGTATCATCTGCAAAACGCCCGACGCCGGGGAGGAGAAGCGCCATGGATCGAGAGAGGCAGCGTTCATGGGTGTGCACACCCGGGCGCCCGATA
>ENA-OQNO01002569-OQNO01002569.1-human-gut-metagenome-genome-assembly--contig:-NODE-2569-length-10187-cov-3.749105_pt1 | contig 10187 bp, 12 predicted proteins | sample MGYA00242629_ERZ504880 | MGnify/ENA primary metagenome ERZ504880 (study PRJEB26092, sample SAMD00036377) | human gut metagenome | host: Homo sapiens | study: EMG produced TPA metagenomics assembly of... | reverse complement strand
ACCACCATGCTTGAACTCCGTCCTAATTGCGAATGCTGTGATAAAGATTTGCCTCCTGAATCGAAAGAGGCATACATCTGTTCATTCGAATGCACATTTTGCATTGATTGCGTGACCCAACGGCTTAATGGCCAGTGCCCGAACTGCGGAGGAGAACTGGTGCGACGTCCAATACGCCCTGAAGCATCTCTCCTGCGATATCCTGCATCCAGTCAGCGTCACTATAAACAGTAGAGATGAAAACTATATTCTCTCTTTGCTTATAACGTCCTAAGTGATCCTGCTAGCCGTCTGTATAGTGCCAGAAGCGGACGTTGCTCCAGTACGGAGCAGGGCCGGATATCTTCAGACCTTCAAATCAGAACAGTATCGTATTTCACATAGTTTAATTAAATACCTAAGCGATATCGCTGTTCATCCGATAGTGGATTTTTTATAGCCTCTTGATACGCGGCCTCACATTTGAGCCAAAATTCATGATGGGATGTACGTAACTCAGCTCCAACAAGTGCATCAAATCTAACCCAAAAAAGATATCTCACAGCACCCAAACTTAACAAGCTCTGGAAACATGTTGGATTGTGTGTTTTTGAGTCAAAAAGGACAATAAGTCCTCCATGTCTTGCAAAAGCATGTTCTCCGCATGTATCTCGATAAGTCAGGTAGATTGGATCTACATCAATGTGTAGAAAGATAATGTTCCTACTCGTTTTTCCTATAGCAAATTCGCAAGCTTCTAATGGGCGAGGGCCGCCTGCTTCTGCAATTTGGCAGCATAAAATTTTGGAAAAGTATCTAAACACATTGAGGTAGGCTTCTGAGCCCAAATTATACTGTGCCATATTAAACACCTCAGAAGGGTTCCTGCCTTCTGATAACAGCGATGAAACTAAAGTGTGAAATCGATCAAATTCCCGATCTGCAGGCTGTGTACGAGAACCATTGCATAAAGAGCACATTCGTGCCGAAAAATGGAAAGCCTTAGACTTAGGACCTTGTGCTGTACGAAGAATGCCGCCATCATCAAAATCTCCAATGACCATTGCATTACTTCCAAAAATTTTTCTCAACGCCGAAGCTTTTATTTTGTGCTCTCCGGTGAGAGAACCACTAGACCCGCATAAGCAACAGCCTTCTGTCTGATATGATTTGAAGAATATTTCCATTAAGACCACCAAATGTGTATGACATTCCTTAGAGGTAGAGGCTTAGTCAGCAACACAATAAGTATCCCAGAAAGTCGTGCTATTGACATTTGAATCCCCTTTTAATCTATGAGTTAACGTCCGCTCCTCGCTCATATAAGACCTTCGTCCTGCCCGTCAAGTGCCGTGAGTAGATTGTGCGAGCGTATGGATACATTAGATACCTAAAGGCTCTTGAGTAGACCTACAAACATTGTCTGTCGCTTGGGTTGAGCATAAAATACCCATTCAATTTTATGCGGGTATTTGTATGGAATACGTGGCTTTTGGTGATGAGAGTGGTACGACAGGGAGTGACCGCTGTTATGGCATTGGTTTGCTGTGTGTGCGTAAAGACACGTTGCACATCTTCAATGAGCGCGTCCAGAAATTAAAAGATAAGTACGGGATTGTCGGTGAGTTGAAGTGGTCCAAGATTAAGAACAGTGCAGGGCAGGCAAACATTTGCATTGAGCTGCTGGCTATGGTGCTCAAGAACTCGTGCTGCTTCCACTCAATTATTGTAGTTAAGAACATTTACAACAACTGGCAAACGGACAGGGAGTTGGCTTTTTACCAGACGTACACAATGCTCGTTAAGAACGTTGCTAAGCAGATTAAGAGTGACGTTGAAGTGATCATCGACCAGAAGATTGATAAATACAAAAAGAACGATGAAGTGACAGGTATTGTTGCTAACAACATGCTGGCTAGGGCAGGGATGAAGAAGCTGGTTAAGTCTGTGACGATGCACGACTCTAAGCATCATCTTGGATTACAGGTTGTCGACATTCTGACCGGAGCTGTGAACTCTGGGTACTTGAAGTACCTTAATCCTCGGCTAGAACTATCAGTGGCTAAGGAGCTTGCCTTTGAACGTATGGCTGCTCTGCTTGGCTGGGATTTTTTCCATTACGATACATTCCCGAATAAGGATTTTAATATCTGGCATTTCCCGCAAGAGATGCGAGCTATGCCGGGTTCAAAGAGTATTCGACCTGATTACAGCGTTCCATTGGTTAAGCGGGAAGAGCTGTCCTAACCTTGACTTCAAAAATCGATTGTTTATGCATAGGCCTACCAGATTTAAAGGATAGGTGTTAATCGATACTGTAGTGGTGCACTAAATTTGGCCACTGGAACAAATATGTAAATGCCCACTTCTCGCTCAAAGCTGCCCCTCAGCTCCACGCCAGACGCGGAGTAAACGCATCCGTGTAAGTGCACAATTTTCATGCGCTACTTAAGCAGCGTGCTCCCATCGACATTCAGTCAGCTTTATACGCCTGCCACTCGCGCCAGACATTCTAAGGATCAATATCGCGATAGCTGCGCTCTCTGATTATATCCTCGGCTGCTTCGGCCGGCAGGCGGATGGCTGTAGCGCCATCGCGGATAGACTCAACCTCATCGCGGGTCAATTCCCGTCCCATGTCCTGTTCTTTATCAATCAGGACGACGATCAGCGCAGGGATAAAAATAATCTTCATACTGATAAGCCTCTGAAATATTCGCATGCCACTGTATCACTGACAGTTTTGATATAGTTCAGTAATCATTAATTTATTACCAGGACAGGAATCATTCATGACATTACAAATCCATGAAGCCACACCTGCCGACGCGATGTTGCTTAATGCGCTGGGCTACCGCATCTACCGCGCACACTTTGAACATCTGTGGGAGTCAAAGTCTGAACTGGAAGCTTTTTTAGCAAGCGAATATTCTCTGGACGAGCTGGAACAGAGCCTGAAAGAGCAAGCGCTCTGTTGGTATGTAGCAGAGACCGATAGGCCAATTGGTTTTGCGAAAGTGACCTATGAAAGCAGCATCCCTGATACGAATATGTCAGGTATGCTGCTTAACAAACTCTATCTTGATCCTGCAGACACCCGTAAAGGTTACTGTCAGGTGATGTTTGACACCGTCAAAGAGTTGGCCCGGGCCAAGAGGAAAGACTTTGTATGGTTGGAGGTTCTTGAACAGAACGAACGTGCCTGTAATTTCTACCGCAAACAGGGCATGACCTTAATTAAAAGAGACTATTTCAAAACAGCTTCACAGCAGAGCGTCATCAGGATCATGGGGATTGCTGTCTAGCGGGTGACCGGCCGCTTCGTTCCAAAAGCGGAAGTTGAAGTGCCAGACACCCTCTAAAGTGAATGGTTCGTTTTATATGGATACTTACAGCAGGGCTAGACGATTGATACTAATGATTTATATACTCGCGCATATCTACATATTTTTCAGGTGCTCACATGAAAATGACACGCTTAGAAGCTATCAAGGCATGGGGTAAAGCAAGCCGTGAAGGTAAACCTATTCCCGATGATGTTAGAAAGGTTCTGATTAGCACTCAAAATGATAGCCGTCATGATTTCGGTGTAGAAGCTCCTATAGCTAAAGTTAGAGTTAGAAAAGAGCAAGTAAAAAGGAATATGAACGCCAAGAGGCCGTTAGCTACATCAGGTACTATCCGTAGTACGGGAGGTGCTTTAACTCCTGAACAAATGGAAATATACAACCAAAAACGCAAGTTAGATAACCAAAGGCGTAAAAATAACCCTCAACTTTATTCAAAGCTAATACAAGACTTTATTGTATCTGGTTTATCTAAAAAACAAGCTACTAAGAAAGCCAAAGCAATTATTTTAAGTGCAACCTTAGATAAACTCAATGACGATAAAAAACCTCCTTCAGTAAGAACAAAAAAAATTGTTAAACCCAATGCTTTACTTAATGAGGAAAAGATTAAATCTGATCCCTGGTACATAGCAAAGGTCAAGCAAGATGAGATTAATTTATCTAAAGTAGAACAAAGACGGATCGACACGGCACTATTAAGACGTCCTATTTCATGTATTGAATGCAAAATTGACTTTAAATCATTTGGTGGATTTGTAGATCATACTAAAGATGTTCATCATGCTAGCGTAAGTACACCTAAGTTAATTGTGAAAAATGAAGCACCTATTGACTCTGTTGATGTTGTCATTGAGTTGCCTGTATTGCCAGCTAACGAGCCAGGAGAGTCCGTTGTTTCTATTCCTGTTGCCAAAACGCCAGAAGCATTTAGTGATAAGTGGATCAGGTTATTTGTAGAGAAAGGTTACAGTGCTGCAATGGTTGAAGCGTTTAAACGTGATGCAATTAAAGAGAATATGACAGCATTACAGATACATGATTTTCTTAGTGTCTGTAAGCCTTATAAAGCCCCTGTAGAAACGCCTGTACGTCCTCTAGAAACGATTATTACCCCTGAATATGCTAGCACCATTACAGAGGCCGTAGAAACGCTTGTAGAAGCACCTATAGCATCTGTTGCTAATGATTCCTCCTACGCTGTTAACCTAGCTGATTCTATTGAGCAAGCTTTGTTTGCTGATCGCATTGTTCGTACCCGTACCAATCAGAACGATTTTAAAGAACGTGTAGCCGCTAACTTTGGTTATCGTTGCGCCATTACGAATAGCGGCGAAGCGTTAGAAGCCGCTCATATTGAGCCAGTAGGAACGGGGAATAATAACACTTCTAATGGGGTGCTTATGCTTGCTTGTTTGCATCGTCTTTTTGACGCTGGATTGATGGCTATCAAGCCTGATGCTCTTACAGTGCATTTCAAGGCTAATTGTACATACTTTGCTAAAAGTACGTTGGAAGGTAAAAAAATAAATGATCACTCAGTTTCTTTGAACAAAGCAGGATTGTTAGAACGCTGGCTTAGCTTTAATGCTTGACAGAATTTAGGGCAATTGAAAAACTGAATTGCAACTGTTTCTGTAATCACTTTTGTGGGAACTTTGGACTGACCCCACAAAAGTGCCAACTTCCACTCCTCCCTCATAACGGACCTTCTGCTCAGTTAGCCCGGCCGCTTCGTGCCCAAAGTGGACTAAATAGCTATTCGGTGACCTGTTTTAATCAACAAAGTCTTTTTGAGGGAAACTGGAATCTCGTCAGTCGAACTAACAGTTACGTAAGCAGGCCGGTTGACAACCACTCTAAATCATAGATAGTTGAGTTTAAAGGAAAGTGCCATCTTTAGACTTTATCTATGTAAAGTAAATAAATATGACCATATTTACTAATCTTTAAGATTGAATGATTGTAAAAAACGCAATAAAAGAAAATCCTCTGGCGCTACAAAATTGACATATCCATCAGATTCAACATAACCTTGTGCTACTCTAGGGTGGCTTAACGTCTCTTTAGGCAACGGATGCTTGGCAAATGGGTTATGTAAAATATACAACCCATCTGCCAGATGCTCTATATAATCATTTTTTTTGGCTTGACGAACTTTAGGATATAATGAATTTTCTCTTGGAGTAAAGGTTGTATAAACTGTTAGAGCTGAAGGATTGTCCGCCAAGGCTCTTACTTTTCCCCAAGTAGCTAAACTACTATAAATCACAGCACTTACATCCGAATATTCAGGCGTGCAAAAAAAACATAGCTATATTAACATTTTCTTTTTTTACCGCAGCCTCAACGTTATAATAAATTATGCTCTTTGACCCTGATTCAATGGTTGCTTCTTCATCATGATATAAACCATATAATGTTGCAAGTATGGGTCTGGCCGCGGCAAAGTGCGCAAAAGGTCGGTCAAATGAAGCTATAGCAATAACAAAAGGTTTTTCTTTACATTGAGGAAGTAGAGAATATCTCGTTCTTAATTTTTTAACCTTTGATATAAAACTATTGCTAAGTCGAATAGATGCCTCAGAATTAAACTCATTAAAATCTCTTGGCATATCTTCCGTACTGAAACCATGCGCTCCAGGGTCTCCTTGTGCCTGAAGGGCTATGGTTGCCTCAATGCAAAATTCTGGTTCATTGACGATGAAATCAGGTGCGTCGTATGAAAAATCGCTCCTTAAACCCAATTCTTTAAGATAAGCAAAAAGATATAACTCCCATAGGCAAGGTTCAAAACTTGTTTGAAATTCTTTTGTAAACTTATTATCTCTATCTAGAAATCCTTTTGCTCATTGGTTAATTACTTCTCTCTCCGGTTCATAGCATTCCTTTTTCATCATTATGTATATTGGATGCTGTTTTTCTAAAGGTACGACATCATCGAATAAATTAAGACTAGACATTTTCACCTCATATATATGATTTATTTTTAAGAGGGTATGATATTGCATTGAAAAATATGTAAAAGCAAGTTATCTCCCATTTTAAAACTTACTTCATGATGTGCTTCGAACTTCTGCTCTTCGCTCACAGCGGACTTTCAGCTTAGGTAACTTGCTCGCTTCGTGCCTGGTGCTAACATTGCTAAACTCAACGAGATATATGAAACCTGAATACGGAGCTCTTGATGGTCACCACACATGTTTTCATCGCGGTCAGCCTTGATGGTTATATCGCCCGACAGGATGGCGATATCGACTGGCTGTTGAAGCGCGATGACCCGACAGAAGATCATGGCTATGCCGCATTTATCGCAGACAAAGATTGGATCATTATGGGGCGAGGCAGCTATGAGAAGGTGCTGACTTTTGACGAATGGCCTTATGACCGACCCGTGCTGGTGCTTTCCCGGCAGCTAACTGATACTCCCGTGCCCGAAGCGCTGAAGGGTAAGGTGCAGTTTTCATGCTTCACACCAAGGGAGGCTCTTACTCACCTGAAGGAGAAAAACGTGCACAGGGTATATATCGATGGCGGGCAGTTAATACAGTCGTTCCTGCGTGAAGGCCTGGTTGCCGATATCGTTATCACTACCGTTCCTGTCCTGCTCGGTTCGGGAAAACCGCTGTTCGGAGTCCTGCCCCATGATATCGATTTGACGCTATTATCCAGCCGCAGCTTCCCTTCGGGTCTGGTGCAGTCGCACTATCGGCTGATGTCATAAGCTGAATCTGAGCATAGTGGCGACCTCCGCCGATAACCGCTGTGGTGATTGTGAGATCAGCCGAAAAGGGTGTTATCTCTCCAGGGATATTACTGTTCCTGCAAAAATATCTGGCCTGAATATAAACAACTCGATACTCTGAAATGCTTTGTATTTTTTGTGAACAGGAAAAAGTATGCTGAATACATTACCCGATTTACATAAAAGTTTTGCAGAGCAACTCAAACTTAAATTTCAGTCTGATTCGCGAATTCACTCCCTTCTCGCTGGCGGCTCGATTGTTCATGGCGGGTTTGATAAATACTCCGATCTCGATTTTGTCGTTGTCGTAGACACTCTCCACTATGACGAAATCATGACGCAGCGTAGGGAGCTTGCCGGAACATTAGGCCATCTGCTCCATGCTTTTACCGGGGAACATGTCGGAGAGCCTCGCCTGCTAATATGCCTGTATGGCCCAGAACTTCTTCATGTCGATCTGAAATTCGTCACTCTGGAAATGCTCACTCAACGCGTTGAGGAGCCAGCAGTGTTATTTACCCGTGATAACACTGCTCTGCAGCGACAGCTGGCAAAATTTAGTGCTCACTGGCCTGATATGTCGCCGGAGTGGTTTGAGTCCCGAGCCTGGATCTGGCTGCATTATGCAGTGGTTAAGTTGGGAAGGGGCGAACTCTTCGAAGCGATTGGTATGCTGTCATTCTTCCGCGAGCAGGTGCTGGGGCCAATGCTGTACCGCCGTGCCAATCTTCCGCAACGTGGGGTTCGCCGCATTGAATTCCACGGCATTGACCCTGATGGCCTGCTGACTCCCACGCTGGCAACGCACGATCGTGACTCCGTCAGCATGGCCATCAGAATGGCTGTTGACGCTTATATCACTCTGCGAGCTGATGCTCTGCCTGAGAATATCGCAGATGATGCGGCTCGTCGGGCGGTTCTCGCGATGCTGAAAGCGTATTCTGACAGGGTTTAAATCTGTACTCCGGTCGCTTACACGGCCGGAGTAAAAGTACCGACGATCTAAATCCCAGGATTGGCCGTCTCAGTTTAGTTACTTCAATCCCATGCTAAAGCCAGGTTCAGGTGTCAAGAGTAAGGTTCGCTATCTAAAAACGTGACCTGCCTGTATGCGATATTTACACCATCACCACCATCATAGAGAACGTAGCCCGCTTCTTTGGATTTGGCAGATTCGATTTCTTTAACTGAGAGAGGTTTGGTTTGTCTTGCCATTGCCGGGTTTCCATAGTTTTAGGCACCTCAAAAAAATAAAGCTTTATGAGGTGCCTAACAAGGTGCCTAAAAGGTTCGGATTTAATTAGCTGGCATCAGACTTCGCGGGACAAATTGTGGGCACAAAAAAGCCCGCAGGGCTTGCGCCGTGCGGGCTTTCAGGACTTCATCGGATGACTCTGGTAATCACCGATGGAGAATTTTGGTGGAGCTGGCGGGAGTTGAACCCGCGTCCGAAATTCCTACATCCTCGGTACTACATGCTTAGTCAGTCTTTACATTCGCCTGGCACCTGCGGACAGACACGCCACTACCAGACTAGCCTGATTAGTTTTAACGCTTCAACCCCAGGCAGGGCCTCCACGCGATCTCTTTTGGGTTTGACCTCTCTTGATCCCCGTCCTAAGAGCGGAGGCTAGGGAGAGAGGGCTCTAAGCAGGTTATTAAGCTGCTAAAGCGTAGTTTTCGTCGTTTGCGACTATTTTTTTGCGGCTTTTTACGAGGCCAACCGCCCCTCGGCATGCACCTTGGGTTTCGCGAATCCCGTCGAATCCAGAATCAGCCCCAATGTGTACTTGAAGTATAACAGATTTGTGAAGGTGGTTACCAGCCCCCGAAGCGAGGATTCTGGCGGCATATCGAGTGAAAAAGCAGCGACAACAGCAATATAGCGTGGGGCCAGAGGGGCTGGCCCGCAGAGAGGGGGGATTACCGCCCGGCGTTCTTCATGATGCGCGCCTTATCGACCGCCCATTCACGATCTTTCACGTCGGTGCGCTTATCGTGCTGTTTCTTACCTTTCGCCACGCCGATTTTCACTTTGCACCAGGCGTTCTTCCAGTACAACGACAGGGCGACGACGGTATAACCTTCGCGGTTGATGCGGCCGTATAGCGCATCGAGCTCGCGCTGATTGAGCAGCAGCTTGCGGGTACGGGTCGGATCGCAAACGTAATGCGTGGAGGCGACCGCCATTGGCGTAAAGTTGGCGCCGAAAAGATAGGCTTCGCCATCTCTCAGAATGACATAGCTATCGCCGATGTTGGCTTTGCCGGCACGCAGAGATTTCACTTCCCAACCCTGCAGCGCGAGGCCTGCCTCGTATTCATCTTCGATAAAGTATTCGTGACGGGCGCGTTTATTCAGCGCAATGGTGGCTGATCCAGGTTTGTGGGCTTTTTTCTTAGTCATAATGTCCTGAAGTCATCGCTAGTTCTAAACATTGTTACCTCAATCCTTCCTGCGAGGCGTAATGGGCTATCTTAGCACGAGTTATGGTACAGCGTTTTTTTTAGCAGCAGATAAATGATATTATTTGTCCCGTGTTTAAATGTGGAACCTGCTATGCCTCAGATTAGCCGTACTGCGCTGGTGCCTTTCAGCGTGGAACAGATGTATCAACTCGTAAATGATGTGAAGTCCTATCCCGATTTTCTGCCTGGCTGCACCGGTAGCCGAGTGCTGGAGGCCGGGCCGACGCAAATGACGGCGGCGGTTGATGTGTCCAAGGCCGGCATCAGCAAGACTTTCACGACGCGTAATACACTGACCGATAACCAGAGTATTCTAATGAGCCTGGTCGATGGGCCGTTCAAAAAGCTGATTGGCGGCTGGAAGTTTATTCCGCTCAGCCCGGATGCGTGCAAAATTGAGTTTCATCTCGATTTTGAGTTCACCAACAAGCTGATTGAAATGGCTTTTGGTCGCATCTTTAAAGAGCTGGCCGCCAATATGGTGCAGGCGTTCACCACGCGCGCCAAAGAGGTGTATCGTGTCGGCTAATATTGTGGTTGAAGTCGCCTATGCGTTGCCGGAAAAACAGTACCTGCAACGCGTGAAGCTGCAGGCTGGGGCAACGGTCGAGCAGGCGATTATCTCCAGCGGGATTCTGGCGCTGCGCG
>ENA-OQNO01002561-OQNO01002561.1-human-gut-metagenome-genome-assembly--contig:-NODE-2561-length-10216-cov-1.782337_pt1 | contig 10216 bp, 9 predicted proteins | sample MGYA00242629_ERZ504880 | MGnify/ENA primary metagenome ERZ504880 (study PRJEB26092, sample SAMD00036377) | human gut metagenome | host: Homo sapiens | study: EMG produced TPA metagenomics assembly of... | reverse complement strand
CCGGCTTTCTTGCTTGGTTGCTTATCCTTTTTCTTATCCCTTTTTCGCCAATCGTCTTTTATTTCCCCAAGAATATACCGTAGTTATCGAGAACAAAAATTTTTCCGAAAAAATTTCACTTTTTTCAGATGTGTTCCTTTTTGTTCTCCGTACAGAACTCCTTCTGACCATGTGGGGCACATGGTCGGCGGGAGTTTTTTTCATATACAACCACGTCCTTCTTTCTTCGGTTCCAGACGCCCTCCCACGCATACTTGCGCCTCCACTGGCCGCGCCGTACTCCGGGCAGACGCCGGAAACCTCCCCCGGCGTTGCCCTTGCGGATACGCGTGATGCCCACGTTTTGAACAGTTCGCCAACTCGCCTCAAGAGGACATCCCATTGAGGAAATAACGCCAAGCCCCAAAAAACAAAAAAGCCGTCGAGCGGTAACTCAACGGCTTCTTGCAGAACTAAGTTCTTACGCACGTAACGTAAGAACAACAGTAACCGTAAGGTTCCTCGTTGTCAACAACGAATCTGCTGTTTTTGTCTTTTTTCGGGCCGGGAGAAAGAAAAAATGGAGACGTTTACCCCAAAGGGAAATATTTACGGCCCAATTCTTCCACAGTTTGTTTTGCAAAAGTCCATTACGTTTGGAGCAAAAGCCATGTATGCACTTTTATGTGACTATGCCTCAGAGAAAGACCATTGCTGGCCTTCACAGGCAACGCTTGCCAAAAGACTTTCATGCAGCATCAGCAGCGTCAAAAACTACCTTGCCGAGCTTGTCAGAGAAAAGCTCATTTTTATAAGGCGTGAGCAATATCGCTCTTCCGTCTATTACCTTTTGCGCCCTGAAGAGCTTGCTGAAAAGCAAGAGACATCTTTTTCCAACAAGCAGACAGAAGTTGGCTGCCATGAGGCAAATTTTGGCTACTTAACTAATCTTAGCAAACAAAGAAAAGAAAAATACTCCCCCCTTTCCCCCCATACGCCCGGTGAAGCAACGGCCAGTCCCGTTCGCCGCATGGCCAGAACGCCTGCGGCGGGGGGTGTGTCTTCTTCTCTTCCCGATTTTGAATCCACCTGGGCCATGTACCCCAAAAAGGAGGCCAAGGGCTTCGCGCGTCTGGCCTGGCTCCAGCTCCTGCGACGCGGAGAGCTGCCGCCTTTGGCTGAACTACACGCCGCCATCCGGCGTTTTGCCTCCTCGGAAAGCTGGCAACGCGAACAGGGCCGCTTTGTGCCGCAAATGGGCAACTGGCTGCGCGGACAACGCTGGCTCGATCCGGTGCGGCCTTCCGGTCAGACAGGCGAGGAACGCACTCAAGACCTGCGGAGGGCAATGCGGATGCAGCAGGAACGTGAGCAGAGTCAGCATGAGGCATGGCTTGCAAACAAAACTCGGCTACGCCCCATGTTTGAAGCGTTCGCGGCAAAATTTCCACCCGTCGCCAACGATGCCATGCCGTTCGGCATCTGGCTGCACCTGCATTCCCAAAAACGTGCGCCATCAGCGGATGAGGTGCCACCAGGAAATACCCTGGGGATTATCGAATTTCTCCGTGACTACAAGCAACGCCGCCAGACTGCCGAATACCGGAGACAGCGGGAAACGCCGCTGAATGACCGAAAGGAAGCCGGAAATCCGTGTCGTTCAGTGGGAGAAATCCTGAAAGGCATGGGCGCGACGTTCCGTAGGGAAAGCGTCTTCAGTGCGCCTGATTTTCCCATAACCGCTTACACATAAGGGGTTCATCGTGAAGAAAATATACTGCCTTCTGGCGTTGACCATTCTCGCCGGGCGACCGGCGTTTGCGGATGAAACGCCCGCCACGCCGCCCGAAAAACAAAACACAGTTCTCGGACAGACGGAAAATAAAGCCGCCCAGGACACGGCAGACAAAAAAGCGCGGGACGCGCAAGCCCTGTTTGAGGAATCGTTGCGCCAGATGATGCCGCTGGATGAGAGCCAGATTCAGGAATATCGCTCGCGCTCGGATGAGCGCGACCGCGCCCTGCTGCCCGTGTCTCCGACATTGAACACGCGCACGGTGCGCGTAACGCTGGAGCCGGGCCGTTCTCCCGTGCCTGTCCACACTACGGCCAATATCGCCACATCTCTGGTTTTTCATGATTCGACCGGCCAACCCTGGCCTGTCACTTCTGTGACCAACGGCGGGCCGTCCTTCTTTCAGGTATTGCGCCCGGAACTGCCGGACGGAAACCTGCTCAACGTCATGCCCACGCAGGGTTACGCCACGTCCACCCTTGTAGTCACGCTGCAAGACCGGGACATCCCTCTGGTCATCAGGCTTGAGTCGGATTCCGTCCGCGCCCCCAGGCGCAAGGCGGACGCGCTTGTCCTTTTCCAGCTTGCCCATCACGGCCCGAAAGCCGCCCTCCCCATCATCAGGGACATCAAGGAAACGGCGGATTCCTCCATGCTGGCCTTTCTTGACCGCGTTCCGCCGGAAAAAGCCGTGCGTGTCCGCGTGGAGCCGGGTTCCGATGACGTGCTTGTCTGGAACCACAACGGCAAGCACTACGTCAGAACCAGCCACACCTTGATGTGGCCCGCCTGGACAGCCGTGGTCAACGGAGCGGGCAACACCAAATGTTATGAGGTGCCGGTTACGTCGCGGTTGATGCTTTCCAGAAACGGGCAAATTCTGACGATTCGCCTGCAAGTTTCCCAATGAGGGCACGCTATGAGCGATATGACAAGTACGGAAAAAAAGCGGCGTCTCATCTTGTTCAGTCTTCTGGGAGTTGCCCTTGTCGTCTCCATACTCCTTGCGTCCTTTTTCCTGTTTACCCCGGAAAAACCGTCCGCCACGGCCAGACTGACTTCGGCAAGGACGGACGCCATCAGCGGCAAGGCGGGAGGCGAAGGCTCGGAGGAATACAATCAGAAACTGAAGGAACACGATACGCGACAGGCCAATGAAGCTCTCAAGGCGGGAGAAAGTTTCGTTCCCACGCCTGTGGGACAAAGAAAGCCCGTGGTGGGAAAGAAGGAAGACACGCCCCCGGCCCCGCCGCCGGTCGCACCGGTGCGAACCGTGCCCGTTCAGACGCCGCGCACGGACAATACCATGCTGAAACGCATGATGGATGACCTGACGGCATTGGATACGAAACTGTCCGCCGTTGCCGTAGGCGAAGGCAAGATTGTCTATCTGCACGATTTTTCGGATGAAACTGCTCCGATTGCCGCACCCGTTGCGGCAACGTCGGAGACAGCACGGTCAGGGAACACGTCTCCTCCTTCCGTGACGCTCAAGCCGGGCGATCTGCTTTATGCCATCGTAGATGTGGGAGTGAACTCGGATGTCCCGTCCGCTGTGCTGGCGACGGTCACGTCCGGAGAATACAGAAATGCCCGTCTGATGGGCATGTGCCAAAGGTATGACGAACGCCTTGTTCTGGCTTTCAACCGGGCCGTACTTCCTACCGGCGAAACCTTCCAGCTTGAAGCCTATGCCGTTGACCCGTCCACTTCGGAAGCCTCGGTAGCCAGCTCCGTGAATACCCATTTTTTCTCACGATGTGGCCGGCTTGTCGCCTCCGCGTTCCTGGAAGGTCTGGGCACGGCCAAACGCTATAGCGGCTCCCAAAGCACCATCCCCGGCTACGACAATGACGTGACCGAACAGATGGTCTGGAACACCTACAGCGTGGAAGACCAGGCATGGATAGCCGCCGGAAAGGTGGGCGAAAAGGCCGGAAAAATCTTTGGGAAAATTTCGACAGACCTCCCACCGTCCGACTGGAAAGCGGCACTCCCGTGGGCGTTCTCGTTCTGAACGTCAAGGGCAGGTGACGGCATGGACAACTACGTCGCCAACGTCATCCCGCATTTGCAGCAATGGTGGCCCGTGCTTGTCCGGCTGGCCTACCTGGTGGGCGTCGCCTTCGCCGTAGTTTCGCTTGGGCAGGCCATAAGCCACAAGCATCGCTTCAACCGCTCCACAGCGGTATGGACATTCGTCTGCGCTGTGTTGCTGCTCAACTTACCGGCACTCATGGATTCCCTTTCCATGACGGTATTCAACCAAAGCTCGGAACAGTCATTGAGCTACAGCCCGCCGTCCTCGCCCGGTTCCGTCTACATCCAGTTCGCGGTGTACGCCATCGCTACTGTCGGGGTCATCGGCATTGCGCGGGGGCTGTGTCTCATGCGCGACACCCCCAATCAATCCATGAATTTCAGCCGGGGCATTGTACATCTGTTCGGAGGCATCATCGCCGTCAACCTCGTCACCTTCCTGCGCGGCATCGGTGCCACAATCGGAGGCGACGTGCAAACATATATCGCCAAAATTCTTGGCTAATGGAGAAAAAACTATGAACATCGTCAAGAATACGTTTTCCGTCTCTCCTCTTCGTTTCACCGCCGTTTTCATGGGCATGGCCGCCGTCTGGCTGTTCGCTCCCGAAATAGTCCATGCCGCCGTCACGTTTGGCGAAATGGGTGAAAACGTGGCTGACAACGCCAAGGGCGTGGCCAAAGGCATCACACTTGCCGGATACGCTGCCGGAGCAGGTATGGGCGTATGGGGCACTGTGGATATGTATAAGGCCACGAAAAATCAGGGACAAAGCACCTACGCGGGCGGACTGACCAAGGTGGTTATCGGCGCTCTGGCACTCGGCCTGGGAGAACTCCTCGGTTCCGGTTCCGCTACGCTGTTCGGCTCTGACCAGACTTCTGGCATGGGCGAATTGGGCCTGTAAGCGTGAGGCGATGAGGCATGAATATTTTCAAAAAACAAAAAGACGCCCCGGAGTCTCAGGAACAGGCTCAAAGCATGAAAGAAACTCATGCCTCGTCGCCCGCCCCGGATGCCGCCGCCGTCATTGGGGGACTGAGCTGGTACAGGGCGCAGTTCCGCCGGGCCATGAAGCTGGCTCTGGGCCTGACTGTGGCCTTGTGCGCCAGTACGGGCGTCGTCGCCCTCCTGTTATTGAATCAGCCGAAACCGCAATACTTCGCGGCCACACCGGACTTGCGGCTTGCACCCATGATTCCGCTGGATCAGCCGCTGCTCACGCAGGAGGGGCTGCTGACCTGGGTTTCCGACACCATTACCGGGGCCATGTCGCTCAACTTCCTTGAGTGGCGGGAAAAACTGGAAAGCATCAGACCTCACTTCGATGACGCGGCCTACAAGTCCTTTCTCGCTTCTCTCCAAAGCTCCGGCGTGCTGGACATGATTCGGGACAAGCGGCTTTCCGCTTCCGCCGTGGCCACACGCGCGCCGGTCATCATCGCTTCCGGTCTGGTCGGCGGCAAGGCCACATGGAAAATCGAGTTCCCCCTGATTGTCTCTTACGAGTCCAGTCAGGGTGTGGAAAGCACGCAAAAACTCCTTGCCACAGTCCTTGTCCGCCGCGCGTCCACGGCAAAGACGCCGCGCGGCGTGGTCATTCAGCAAGTCGTACTCAAGAGGGATGCGTAATGCTTGATATACTTGTCAACGGCGTGGATCGCGGCATCCGCGCTCTCTCGGAAGCATTCGCCGGGCCGGTTCACAGTTACTGTCGTCTTGAAACCGTGGATAACGGCGTACTCGTGGCCGATGACGGAAGCCTCGTCAGCCTTCTTCATCTGGAAGGTTCGCTGAAGCATGTAGGGGTGGATGAATACACGGCCATCGTCTCCGGCCTGACGGAAAAGCTCCAGGCCACGCTCTCCAAGCCGGGCCATGCGCTTCAGGTAGTCTTTGAATATGACCCGGAAAGCAGCGGGGAACGCATTGCCGAACTGCTCCAGCCGTCCCGTCTGACGGCGCACAACCTCGGCCTGCATATCGGCCCGCTGCTGGAGGATTGGGGCCATGCGCTGCAACGCTACTGCGCCCTTGAAAAATGCTGGATTGTACTGTGGACACGGCCTGCCGTGTTGCCCGACACCCTGCGGAAAACGGCTCTGAAGGAGCGCGACGCGGCCATGTCCAAAGTACCGACGCTCGCGGGCTGCCAGCAGAGTGCCCGTGCCGTCGCCGCGCTGCATGACGCGCATAACGGTTTTCTGACTGGTGTGCTGGACGCCTTCCGGCAGGCGGATTTGCTGGCCTGGCCGCTCTCGGCGCATGAGGCCCTGCGGGACATCCGCCTGTGCATCGCGCCGGAGTTCACCAGCAGGGCATGGCAGGCGCTTGTGCCCGGCGATCCTCTGCCGCTCCGTTTGCCTGACTCCGATACGGGCAAAAAAGAGGAATTGCATAACGTCATATACCCGGACTTCAGAACGCAGCTCTGGCCGCGCGAGGGGAACATGGTGTCGCGGAACGCAATCCGAATAGGCGAGCGCATCTATGGGCCGCTGATTATGACGCTCATGCCGCAGACGCCCAAACCCTTCCAGGACTTCTTCCGGGTGCTGGCTCGGCGGGACGAGCGGTTGCCGTATCGAATGTCTTTTCTGCTGGAAGACGGCGGCCTGAACATGGGTCTCAAGCCGCTGCTGGCCGCTATTCTGGCCTTCACAAGCGCGGACAACAAACGCTTCAACAACGCCGTGGAAGCATTGCGCGCACTGGATTTGGAAGGCGTCTGCTGCGTGAAATTCCGCATCTGCCTCTGCACCTGGGCCTGTATGCGGGAAAATGAACAGGAGGCCCATCTACTGCTCAGGCGGCGTGTCGCGGAACTCTCCAAAGCCGTACAAGGTTGGGGCACTACGGATGTTTCCGAAGCGCTGGGCGACCCGCTGCTCGGCGTTACCGCGACACTGCCCGGCCTGATGCCGACCTGTCCGGCCCCGGTCACAGCCGCGCCGCTTCAGGAGGCCATCGGCATGTGGCCGTTGCGTTCGGCTTCGCCGTGGAAAGAAGGAAGTCTCCTCTTCCGCACTCAGGACGGCAAAATCATGCCGTTCGCGCCCAATTCTTCCGAACAGGCCGCGTGGATTGATCTGGGGGTAGCTCCGATGGGAGGCGGTAAATCGGTCTTCCTCAACGCCTTCAATTTTGCCTTTGTCACACAGGCCGGACTGTCCCGTCTGCCCTGGCTGTCCATCGTGGACGTGGGGCCGTCTTCCTCCGGCCTTATCACGCTCCTGAAAGAAAACCTGCCCGAAGGAAAAAAACACCTTGCCGCCTATCACCGGCTCAGGATGACGCCGGACTATGCCGTCAATCCCTTTGACACGCCGTTGGGGTGTCGCAAGCCCCTGCCCTCGCACAAGGCGTTTCTGGTCAACCTGCTGTCGCTGCTGGCTACGCCGCTGGATGTCACGGCTCCGGCGGACGGCGTGCCGGGTCTGATAGGCCGGGCTATCGACTTGGCCTATGAGGAACTCTCCGACGGCAATCATCCCCGGCTCTATCAACCCAATGTGTTGCCGGAACTGCACGAACTCATTGTCCATGAAGGCATCAACCGCGACGCTTCCACAAGCTGGTGGGAAGTGGTCGATGGGCTTTTTGAGCGGGGGTATGTGCATGAGGCATTGCAGGCGCAGAGATACGCCGTGCCGCTGCTGGCCGATGTGGGGGCGCAGATTCGGCAGAACAAGGGCATCCAGAACACCTATGAGGAACATACCATCAACAATGTCTGGCGCTCATTACTAGACGCCATTGAAGCGTATGTCATCCTGAAGGAACCTACCCGGTTCGATTTGGGCGACGCGCAGATCGTCAGTCTCGACCTGGACGAAGTGGCTCCGCGCGGAGGAGCCACGGCGGACAGGCAGTCGGCGGTCATGTATATGCTTGCGCGGCATGTTCTCGGCTCCCGGTTCTTTCTCATGCCCGCCGATGTGCAGCTTATGCCCGAATACTATCAGGACTACCATGCCGGACGCATTGAGGCCATCCGGGAAGACCCCAAAAGATTATGCTATGATGAAGCGCATCGCGTGACCAACAACGTCTCGGTGGCGGGCCAGCTTCAGGCCGACATGACCACAATGGCCCGCGAAAGCCGCAAGTGGAACCTGTCCATCGGGCTGTACACACAGTCCATTGACGACATTCCCAAAATCATCACGGACGAGCTTGCCACCACGGTCGTTATTCTCGGTTCCGGCACGGAAAAAAGTATCGACAATCTCTCGGAACGCTTCGGCCTGAACGGGGCCTGCCGTCATGCGCTCTCACGGTTGGGCAAGCCCGGCAAGGCCGGTTCCAATCTCATTGCCCTGTTCAGGACAGGTTCGGGCATGTCACAGCTTGTCCTCAGTCTGACCATAGGCCCTCAATCCCTGTGGGCCTTTTCCACCACCACGGAAGACGTGGCTATCCGCAACAATCTCTATCAGCGCCTGGGGCCGTCCGAAACCCTGCGGCGGCTGGCCGCTCGCTTTCCGGGCGGTTCGGCCAAGGCCGAAGTGGAACGCCGCAGGCGCAATGTCGAAGACCAGAGCGACGCCGATGGGGAAGTCGTCAACGTCATTCTGGAAATTGCCAACGAAATAGCGAGGGAACTATGAAAAAAGTTCTTTTGGCTTTGCTGATAACGGTTTTTCCGGCTCAGGTCTGGGCCGGAGGCTGCGGCTGCGGCTCCGTCAGGGCCATCGTCACGGCGGCGAAGTCCGAAACCATTCAGGCGGTCAATGCCTACACAGCGACGGAAGCACAAGCCATCCGTTCGGAAATTCTGCTGGCCGCGCAGAACATCATCGGCACCATCAAAACGGAATCGGCCACCATCGTGCGGGCGCTGGTCGCACTCAAGGAAAGCAATGCCGCCACGCTCAAGGGGCAGGCTGTGGCGGGCGAAGCCATGAAAACCGAGGATATGTACGGCAAGGCCGCGCAACCCGCCGGGCTGTGCGGAAGCAGTTCTCTGGGCGCGGGCATCCAGCTCGGCGCTCAGGCCGGGCAGGAAATCCATGCCGCCATGCGCGAAAAGCAGCTTGAACACGCCCATACGCCCAAAAAACCGGTGGACTTTCTCCAGCGTGTACTGGCCGATGAGCAGCCTTCGGAACAGGAAAGTCTGGACGCGCTCTTTCCGCTGCAAAGTACGTTGACCGAGGATCAGGTGGCGCAGGCCCATGAAGCCGTCAAGACGCTGGCCAATCCCCGTCCGCTTCCGGTGGTGACGGAGGAACAGAAGGAAACGCCCGCCGGGCAGACCTACGCGGCGGCACGAAAAATCCATGAGGAGCGGGTGGCCGCCGTCATGGAATCCCTGAACAATCATGTGGTGTATCACGCGCCCACGCTGCCGGATGATGTGACGGCCTGGGCGGAAAGCCAGTGGTCGGAAGCGGGCGGGAGCGGCCCGCCGCCCGGCATAGTGGCCGGCAAGCTCTCGGAAGCCGGGCTGTACAAGCTCCTCTCACAAATGCGCGTGGGCAATCCGAATTGGTTCGCACAAGTCGCCACGGCCACGGATACCGGGCTGCTGCGGGAACTGGTCATCATGCAGGCGTTCCAGATGGAACTGACGCGCAAGAATACGGACTTGCTGGACAGGCTGACCGTCATTGCCTCGCTGGACTTCCTTACCCGTATGGAAGGCACGACGGGCAAAGAAATGGATGACCTCTACACGCGCATGGTCGGCGCACAGCAGTAGGGGGAGAGCATGCAACAACTACAACGAAAAAAGGTCGGCGTGGGTGCCGGTACGATAAAAAACGCACTCGTTCCCGCTTACTTTATACACAAGAAGCCAATCCGGTTCTATATGCAGCTCCCGGTAAGGTTTCCACTCTCCTTTGAGGGCATGGTCACGACAATGCCTGGGCAGTTGTTCCTCGTTAAGCAAAAGCATGATTATTGTTTTCAGCTTTTGCATATCGTAGCCGCGATGTTCCACCTTTCTCAAATCACGGCGAAATTGAGCGGTAAAAGTGGAATTACGCACTTATATCCCCAACTGTCTGAAAAGGTCTTCCGCATCCTTGGCGTGAAATATTTCCTCTCCCCGTTCCGCCTTCTCTATGGTTTCACGGGTCAGGGCATTGGGAATATCGTCGCTGAAGGGCAAGCGCTTTTCATGGGCCACCCTGGTCAGTGCCATGCGGCAGAGGTCGGACACCGTCAGCCCCATTTTCGCAAGCACGATTGCCGCTTCATTCTTGATGACCGGGTCAATTCTGGCACGAACATAGTCATTGGCAGGCATAGGTCTTCTCCTTGTTTCCAATATTGTAGCTCACATGAGCATAAAGTCAACTTTATCCCCTGCATCGGCATGGAGGGCAGTCATGGCCTTGTCTGACCTCCCCGTGACTTCGGAAGTCCTGCTCCAGACCGATGCCCGTAAACAT
>ENA-OQNO01002556-OQNO01002556.1-human-gut-metagenome-genome-assembly--contig:-NODE-2556-length-10224-cov-5.451916_pt1 | contig 10224 bp, 15 predicted proteins | sample MGYA00242629_ERZ504880 | MGnify/ENA primary metagenome ERZ504880 (study PRJEB26092, sample SAMD00036377) | human gut metagenome | host: Homo sapiens | study: EMG produced TPA metagenomics assembly of... | reverse complement strand
TGGTTTCGGCCTCCAGGGGGCGCTCGCCCTGCATAACCTTGATCTCGACTCTCGTCTGGAACGCTGCAGCTGTGCTGAACACCTGCGAGTAGTGCACGGGCAGCGTCGTGTTGCGCTCGACGAGGCGCGTGGCCACGCCGCCCACCGTCTCGATGGACAGCGACAGCGGCGTGACGTCGAGCAGCAGGATGCTGTTGTCGGCCTTGACGAGGCCCGTCGCCGAGCCCGACAGCGTGGCGCCCTGCATGGCGGCGCCCATGGCCACGCACTCGTCGGGGTTGATGGAAGCGGACGGCTCCTTGCCCGTGAGCTTCTTCACGTGGTCCTGCACGGCGGGAATGCGCGTCGAACCGCCCACGAGCAGCACGCAGCCCAGCTCGGAAGCGGCGATGCCCGCGTCGTTCAGGGCGTTTTGCACGGGGCCCGTCGTACGCTCCACCAGATCGCGCGTCATGTCGTTGAACGCGGCGCGCGACAGCGTGGCCTCGAGGTGCAGCGGGCCGGCCGCGCCCTGTGCGAGGAACGGCAGGTTCACGTGCGCCGTGTCGAGGGACGAGAGCTCCTTCTTCGCCTCGCGCGCGGCCTCCTTCACGCGCTGCAGGGCCGCCTGGTTGCCGCGCAGGTCGACGCCATGCTCGCGCTTGAACGCGTCCACGAGGTACGCGGTCACGCGCTCGTCGAAGTCGTCGCCGCCCAGGTGGTTGTCGCCCGAAGTGGCCAGCACTTCGATGACGCCGTCGCCGATTTCGATGACCGACACGTCGAAGGTGCCGCCGCCCAGGTCGTACACCATCACCTTCTGCTGACGGCCGTTGTCCAAGCCGTACGCGAGCGCGGCGGCCGTGGGCTCGTTGATGATGCGCAGCACGTTGAGGCCCGCGATGCGCCCCGCGTCCTTCGTGGCCTGGCGTTGGGCGTCGTCGAAGTAGGCGGGCACCGTGATGACGGCATCGGTGACGTCCTGGGCGAGAAAGGCCTCGGCGTCGATGCGCAGCTTGCGCAGGATCATGGCCGACAGCTCCTGCGGCGAGTAGGCCTTGCCGTCCACCGTGGCGCGCCACGTGTCGCCCATGCGGCGCTTCACCGACTCGATGGTGCGATCGGGGTTCACCGCCGCCTGACGGCACGCGATGGTGCCCACAAGGCGCTCGCCGTCTTTCGAGAACGCGATGACGCTGGGCGTGGTGCGCTCCCCTTCCGCGTTCGGGATGATGGCGGGCCGCCCGCCCTCCACCGCCGCCGCGCAGCTGTTCGTCGTGCCGAGATCGATTCCGATGGTAGCCATGAGTGCGTCCTTTCGGTTGGGTTCGTGGTGCGAATCGCAGGTAGTCACAGGTAGTACGGGTCGTTCGTAACGTCAGCGAGGGTTTCCGTGGTGCCCCAGATCGTGGGGATGGCGATGACGAAGCGTACTTCGGTACGCGAGTCATCGGCATCGCCGCGAGATGGGGCACCACGGGAAGCCGCAGCGTCGAGCAGTTCCGGCGGTCGGCAGACCGCCGGAACCTAGAAGCCGATGAAGCGGCAGAGCGTGGGGCCGCAGCACCAGATGCCGCAGCAGATGAGGCCGGGGTCCATCATGTTGATGCCGAAGCCCTGCGACTGGCTTTCCTGCTGGTAGGTTTGCCCCGCCTGCTGAAACTGTCGCTGGGCGCGCTGGTAATCGGGGTTGTTCGGGTCCATCTGCACCGCGCGGCGTATCTGCTCGAGCGCCATGAGCGTGTTGCCTACGCCGTCGTTGGCCAGCGCGCTCAGATAGTACCAGCGTGCCGTGCGGCCGCCGCTCGTCACGGCGTTCAGCACGTCCACCGCCTGTTGATGGCGGCCGGCGTTGATGGCGTCGATGGCGCTGCGCAGCGCGGGACTGTCGGTTGCGGAGGGCTCGGGATGGATGGGCGCGCGGCTGCCGGAACCCGAGCCGCCGAAGCCGAACAGGTCGTCGAAGTCGAACCCGAAGCCGCCGGTCCAGCCGTAGGGGCCGCCGCTGCCGTAGCCCGAGCCGTCACCGCCCGCCCCGCCCGTGCCGCTGGCATAGCCGCCGCCGTACCCGGAGCCGGCGCCGCCGTAGGGGTTCGCACCCGGCTGCTGCGCACCCGCACGGCGATCGCGCGCGGCGTACTTCTCGGGGTTGATGATGCGGTCGTAGGCCTCGTTGACCTTGTTCATCCGCTCGGCCGCAGCCGGATCGTTCGGATTGAGATCGGGGTGGTTTTCACGCGCCTTCTTGCGATACGCCTTCTTCACCTCGTCGGTGGACGCATCGCGGCTCACACCCAGCACGTCGTAGGGATTCTCAACCACGGCGCTTCTCCTTGTCGTTTTCCTTGGTGTTGTACTGCTGCCACACGCCCGCGTACACCACGCTGCGCAGCAGGTGCAGATCGCGTTCGAGCGGCAGCTTTTCGAACGCTTCGGCCACGCTCGCCGCCAGCAGCTCAAGGCTTTCGCGCACGGCCTCGGGAGACGCGTTCATGGCGACGAGCGGATTATAGCTTCCCGAGGCCGCGTCGTCTTCGTAGTCCATGGCCGCGTCCATCACGTAGATGAACTTGCCCAGGCGCGCGCCCAACCGACGCAGGTCATCGGCCCAGAAATCGGCCGGATCGTACACGAACAGCTCGCCCATGATCACGCCGAAGCGGTTCGCGGCCTCGTCGGGCGCCGTTTCCCCGCGCTCCTCGAGCTTCCCGATGTCGGCCATGCCGGCCTCCATCGCGGCGCAGATGCGCGGATTGCGCTCCTTCACCGCGTCGTAGGGCCCGGCGAGCGCCGTCGCGAACGCGCGCCCGCGCACGCTGCGGTCGTCGTGCCAGTCGTCGAGCGCCTTGTAGTACATGAGCGCCACCGTCACGTCGGCCGCGAAATCGGTGCAGCTCGTACGCACGAACCCATGCGCTTTCACGGGGTGCGGCACGCAGCGGCCCTCGCCGCGGGTTTCTTCCGGTTCGTAGAGCGAGCCCAGCAGCACCGCCAGAAACGTCAGATCGTACGTGAGCGCCAGCCGGCAGCGCTGCCCGCAGCGGTCTCCGAGCGCACGGCATAGCCCGCAGTACGCCTCGTGGTACCGCAGCTGTTCGGCTTCGTTCAAATCCGCCAAGCTGGGAATAATATAGCCGAACATGGTCAGCCCCGCAGCTTCGCCGTGAACGCGTTGAGCGCGCGAAATCCGGCGATGATCGTCTCGAACGTTTCGGGCGACTCGCTTTCGAACGCGCTGCCGTAGCGGCGGCGCACCTCCGCGTCCACGTCCAGCAGAAGGGCACGGCCCGCCTCGGTGAGCTGCAGCTCGAAAGCGCGCTTGTCAACCGCGCTGCGGCGGCGCTCCACCAGGCCGCGCGTCTCCAGCTTGTGGCACACCGCGGAGAAGTTCGTGCGCAGGATGCCGACTCGGTCGCTCGCCTCGCCCGCCGTGAGCCCCGGCGTGCGCGTGAGCTCCAACAGCACGTGGAACTGCTGCAGCGTCAGATCGTGCTGCTGGCACACGGGCACCATGGTGTCGTGGAGCATGCGCTGCATATCGCACGTCACGGCAAACAGGTCGCGCTTGAATTCGGCGATGTCCATGGCGAAGGACCTTACGACTTCTGCTTCGTCTCGGTTTTGCACTTCGGGCACACGACGCGCAGCGTGCCCTTGCCGCGCGGCACCGATAGCACCTGCCCGCAGCCCTTGCACGTGAAGTACCGGGTCGTCTTGCGGTTCGCCCACTTCTTGCGCGCGAGCGACAGCTGCTTCTTCGGCCCCGCCACGATACGTTCGAAGGCGGCGTTCTCGCGCTCGCGCGCCGTGATGTTCTTCGAGTAGCTGCGGAACAGCGAGTAGGCCAGCACCACAAGCGCCACCCACGACAGCATGTCGAGGCCCGGGACGATGGACCCCAGCAACAGCACGATGCCTACCACCATGAGGAAGTTCGAGAAGCTGTCCGTGCCGCGCCGACCCTGCATCATGCCCGCAAGCTTCCACTGCATCCGTTCGAGAAAACCCTTCACGATCCGTCGCGCTCCTTCGGTCTTTACCGTTCGACAAGGTTAATACTCTTAAAATAAGACTATTCCCCCGCCAAGACCACCAGAACCCCGATAGCCATGCAACCCAAACAACTCAGACACAACTTGCACACAGAAGGACCGGGCAAAAAAGAAAGGGGCCCGCGGGCCCCTTTCTTGATGCTGCGATTGGCTCCTACTTGAAGAACCCGTCGTAGTTGTGCATCTTCAACTGGCTTTCCACCTTGTTCATGGTGTCGAGGGCCACGCCGATCATGATGAGGATCGAGGTGCCGCCGAACGCCTGAATGAGCGTGTTGCCGGTGAAGTAGAAGATGATGGTCGGCACGACTGCGATAGCGGCGATGAAGATGCCGCCCGGCAGCGTGACGCGATGCAGCACGTTCTTGATGTACGTCACCGTCGCCGTGCCCGGGCGCACGCCGGGGATGAAGCCGCCCTGCTTGCGCAGGTTGTCGGCCGTCTCCTCCGGGTTGAACACCATGGAGGTGTAGAAGTACGCGAAGAACACGATGAGCAGCACCGTGAGGATCCAGTTGACCCAGCCGGTGGAGATGGCGTCGGCCACGGCCGTGAGCCATTCCACGTTGAACAGTGCCGCCAGCTGCGCCGGGAAGTAGATCAGGCAGCTTGCGAAGATGATGGGGATAACGCCCGCCGCATTCACCTTGAGGGGAATGTAGGTGGACTGACCGCCCATCATTTTGCGACCCTGCACGCGCTTGGCGTAGTTCACCGGGATGCGGCGCTGCGCACGCTCCACGAAGATGATGGCCGGGATGCAGGCAAGCACCACGATAAGCGTGAGGATGGTGATGGCAATGCCCATGCCCGTGTCGGCCGTCAGGTTCATCGACGAGAAGATGGCGCTCGGCACGCGGGACACGATGCTCACGAAGATGATGAGCGACATGCCGTTGCCGATACCGCGCTGCGTGATGAGCTCGCCCATCCACATGATGAACGCGGTGCCCGCGACGAGGGTGAACACGACGAGGATGTCGGTGAGAACCTCCGGCACGGCCGTGGAGAACACCACGCCGTACTGCGGGGACTTGAACAGCAGCAGGTAGCCCACCGCGTTGATCAAGCCGAGGCCCAGCGTCAGGTAACGCGTGATCTGCGTGATCTTGCGACGACCCGTCTCGCCCTCTTTGGCCCAGCGGCCGATGGCGGGAATAACGCCCTGCATCAGCTGCATGATGATGGAAGCCGTGATGTAGGGCATGATGCCCAGCGAGAACACCGAGAAGTGCGACAGCGCACCGCCGGTGAACAGGTCGAGCATGGTCATGGACACGCCGGAGCCCGCGAAAGACTCCGCGAACTCCTTAAACGGGATACCAGGAACCGGCACATACGCGCCGAAACGATACAGCGCGAGGATGGCCAAAGTGAACAAGATTTTCTTGCGCAGCTCCGGTACCTTGAATGCATCGATGATCGAGCTTAGCAAGGCTCTTCGACCTTTCCTCCAGCTGCTTCGATTTTCGCTTTGGCCGAAGCAGACACCTTATCGACCTTGACCGTGAGGGCCTTGGTGATCTCGCCGTCGCCGAGCACCTTCACAAGGGCATCTTCGTGCTTGATGATGCCCTTGGCCTTCAGGCTCTCGCCATTCACCACGTCGCCAGCCTCGAAGGTCTCCTCGAGACGCTTCACGTTGACGGGCAGGTACTCCACGTGGTTGATGTTCTTGAAGCCCGGGAGCTTCGGCAGACGACGCGCGAGCGGCGTCTGGCCACCCTCGAAACCGGCGCCCTTGCCGCCACCAGCGCGCGACTTCTGGCCGTTCATGCCGCGACCGGCGGTCTTGCCCGTGCCGGAGCCGTTACCGCGACCAACGCGCTTGCGGGGCTTGCGCGAACCTTCAGCCGGCTTGAGATCCTTGAGTTCCATGTTGTTTCTCCTTCTTTCGCTGTCCGGGCCTCGCCCGGCGCTGGCAGCTCGCCGCCAGCAAACTTCCGTAAATCGACCATCGGCGTGCCGCTCCGGCACGCCGATTGATCATTATATCTTACCTGCTATGGTGCAAGGTTTAGATTTCCTCAACCTTGACGAGGTGCTTGATCTTGAAGATCATGCCGCGGACGGACTCGTTGTCCACCTGGTCCACGGTGCGGTTGATCTTGCCGAGGCCGAGAGCGCGCAGCGTCTTAGCCTGATCCTCTTTATAGCCGATGGAGCTCTTCACCTGGGTGATGCGCAGGGTCTTCTTTGCGTCAGCCATTAGTTCTTCTTCTCCTTCCAGCCATAGATCTGAGCGACCGGCATGCCGCGGCGCTGCGAGACCTGCTCGGGGCTCTCCATGTTCTTGAGGCCCTCAGCGGTGGCCTTGACCACGTTCATGACGTTGTCGGTGCCGAGCGACTTGGCGAAGCAGTCGGTCACGCCGGCCAGCTCCATGACGGCACGAGCCGCACCGCCGGCGATAACGCCGGTACCGGGCGTAGCCGGCTTGATGAGCACGCGACCAGCGCCGTACTCGCCGATGATCTCATGCGGGAGGGTCTTCTCCTCCGTCAGCGGCACGCTGAACATGTTCTTCTTCGCGTCCTCGACGCCCTTCTTGATGGCGATGGGCACTTCCTGGGACTTGCCCATGCCCACGCCGACGCGGCCGTTGCCGTCGCCGACCACCACAAGCGCGGTGAGCGCGAAGCGGCGGCCGCCCTTGACGACCTTCGACACGCGGTTGATGTAGACGACGCGCTCCTGAAGCTCGGGGACCGCGGCGTTGTCTTGTCTGTTGTTACGAGCCATAGACCTTAACCCCTTCTAGAATTTCAAGCCTGCTTCGCGAGCAGCATCGGCCAAGGCCTTGATGCGCCCGTGATACAGGTTGCCGCCACGGTCGAACACGACTTCCGTGACACCGGATTCCTGCGCCTTCTTGCCCACGATCTCGCCGAGCGCGGCAGCGCCCTCGACGGTCGCGCCGCTCTTGCCCGTAGCCTTGAAGTCCGGCCCGAGCGTGGAGACGCCGCAGATCGTCTTACCGGCGACGTCGTCGATCACCTGCACGTACAGGTTGCTATTGCTGCGCGTGACGCACACGCGGGGACGGGCCGCCGTACCGGCGATCTTTCCGCGAACGCGACGATGGCGACGAGCCAGCGCAGCCTGCTTTTTCTGAAGCTTGTTCATGATAATCCCTTCGATCTCAATCGTTCGCGGCTACGCTTAGTCGCCCTTAGCGGCCTTGCCGAGCTTACGGCGGACCAGCTCGCCCTCGTAGCGAATACCCTTGCCCTTGTACGGCTCGGGCTTGCGCCACTTGCGGATGTTGGCAGCCACCTGGCCAACCTGCTCCTTGCTCGGGCCCGACACGATGATCTCGGTCTGGCTCGGGACTTCGAACGTGATGTTCTCGGGGGCTTCAATGGAAACCGGGTGCGAGAAGCCGAGCTGCAACTCCAGATCCTTGCCCTTGAGCGCGGCACGGTAGCCGACGCCGACGAGCTGGAGCTTCTTGGAGAAGCCGGTGGACACGCCCTCCACCATGTTGGCGATGAGGGTGCGCACGAGGCCGTGGAAGGCCTTCGCTTCGCGCGAGTCGTCCGGACGCTCGACGAGGATGTCCTCGCCTTCGCGCTTGATGGTCATGATTGCGGGGAAGCTGCGGGTGAGCTCGCCCTTGGGGCCCTTAGCCGTTACGGTGTTGCCGTCGATGGTCACATCGACGCCGGCGGGAACGGTGATGGGCTGCTTGCCGATACGAGACATGTCAAACCTCCCTTTCCTACCAGATATAGGCGATGACTTCGCCGCCGATGCCCTTTTTACGGGCGTCGCGGTCGGTCATAACACCGTTGCTCGTCGAAATGATTGCCGTGCCGAGGCCGCCGAGCACGCGGGGCAGCTCGTCCTTGCCGGCGTAGATGCGCAGACCGGGCTTCGAGATACGCTTGATGCCGCGGATGGTCTTGGCCTTCTTGTCGCCGTACTTCAACGTGATCTCGAGCGTAGCGCGCGGCTCGCCCTCGACGACGTCATAGCCCTGGACGTAGCCCTCTTCCTGCATGATGCGGGCGATCTCGACAAGTTTCTTGCTCGACGGCATGGAAACCGTCTGCTTGCCGGCAGAGTTAGCGTTACGCACGCGCGTAAGCATATCTGCAATGGGGTCGGTCATGGTCATAGTGATTTTCTCCTTTGGTCCGTGATGAGCCGGTCGGTTCGGTTCGTCGGCGCCCATAACGCCTCCGCCTGAACCGTGGCACACCCGAGCGTACTAGTCGTATCGTTTACCACGAAGACTTGGTCACGCCGGGCAGTTCGCCTTTGTTGGCCAACTCGCGCAAGCAGATACGGCACAGGCCGAACTTGCGGTAGTAGGCGCGGGGACGTCCGCAGCGCGTGCAGCGGTTGTGCTGACGCGTCGAGAACTTCGGCTCGCGCTTGGCCTTGGCGACCATCGATTTCTTAGCCATGCAAATCCTTCTTTCTTATATCCCAGCCCGTCCGATCATCCGAACGGGCTCGAGTGCACATTGTAGCGCAGGCGGCGGGCAATCGCAGCCTTGGGTGGGGTTTCGCGGCTGTTATTCCTTGTCCTTGAACGGGAAGCCCAGCGCGTCGAGCAGCGCGAAGGCGTCGTCGTTGTTCTGAGCCGACGTCACGAACGTGATGTCCATGCCGCGCGTGCGATCGATCTTGTCGTAGTCGATCTCCGAGAAGATGAGCTGCTCGGTGACGCCCAGCGTGTAGTTGCCACGGCCGTCGAAGCTGGTCGGCGAGATGCCGCGGAAGTCACGGACGCGAGGCAGAGCCGTGGCCAGCAGGCGGTCGAGGAACTCCCACATACGCTCGCCGCGCAGCGTGACCTTGCAGCCGATGGGCTGACCCTCGCGCAGGTGGAAACCGGCGATGGACTTCTTGGCACGCGTGACGCAGGGCTGCTGACCCGTGATGATGCGCAGGTCGCCCATGGCGGCGTCGAGCAGCTTGTGGTCGGCCGCAGCGGCGCCCACGCCCATGTTCACGACGATCTTCTCGAGACGCGGAACCTTGTTCACGTTATCGAGGGCGAGGTCCTTCTCGAGCTTCGCCACGATCTCGTTGTTGTACTTTTCCTTCAAGCGAGGAGCAGTCATGTGTTCTTAATCCTTTCGATGAATTAAACGCAGGATTTCCGACCCTGCGTCCCCAACCGCTCACGTCGAGCAGCGGGGGTCATTGCTCAAAGAGGCGCGGCTCCGAAGCGCCGCGCCGCCTTCAATTTAGTCGATATCCTTGCCGCACTTCTTGCAGACGCGGATCTTCTTGCCGTTCTCGTCACGCCTGCTGCTCACGCGCGTGGGCTGCTTGCAGCTCGGGCAGATCACCATGACGTTCGAGACATGGAGAGGAGCTTCCACCGAGGAGATGCCGCCCTGCGGGTTCTGCTGCGTCGGACGGAGGGCCTTCTTGACGACGTTGACCTTCTCCACCACGACGCGCTGCTTCTGCGGGAGCGCGCGCAGGACCGTGGCCTCTTTGCCCTTGTCCTTGCCGGAAAGGACCTTCACCTTATCGCCCTTTTTGATGTTCATGCTATTCATTATGCGCACACCTCCTTAGAGCGTTTCCGGTGCCAGGGACACGATCTTCATGTACTTCTTGTCGCGCAGCTCGCGGGCAACGGGCCCGAAGATGCGCGTGCCGCGCGGCGCGCCGTTCGTGTCGATCAGAACGGCAGCGTTCTGATCGAACTTGATGTAGCTGCCGTCAGCACGACGAACTTCCTTCTTCACGCGCACAACCACGCAGCGGACGACGTCGCCCTTTTTCACGTTGGTGTTCGGCGCGGCTTCTTTAACGCTGCAGATGATGACATCGCCCAGGCCTGCGTAACGGCGCTTGGAGCCGCCCAGGACCTTGATGCACTGCACCTTGCGAGCGCCGGAGTTATCGGCCACTGCGAGCATGGTTTGCATCTGAATCATTGCTTCAACCTAACTTTCATCTCGGTAATCCGGTCGCGTAAACGCGATGGACTACTTGGCCTTCTCGATGATCTCAACCAAGCGCCAGCGCTTCATCTTCGACAGCGGGCGCGTCTCCATGATGCGCACGGTGTCGCCGATGCCGGCTTCGTTGTTCTCATCGTGGGCGTGGAACTTCTTCGTGGTCGTCATCATCTTGCCGTACACGGGATGCGGCTTGCGCTCCTTGACTTGCACAACGCAGGTCTTGTCGTTGACGGCGCTTACCACGACGCCCTGACGGACCT
>ENA-OQNO01002554-OQNO01002554.1-human-gut-metagenome-genome-assembly--contig:-NODE-2554-length-10230-cov-2.574285_pt1 | contig 10230 bp, 11 predicted proteins | sample MGYA00242629_ERZ504880 | MGnify/ENA primary metagenome ERZ504880 (study PRJEB26092, sample SAMD00036377) | human gut metagenome | host: Homo sapiens | study: EMG produced TPA metagenomics assembly of... | reverse complement strand
GTCCGGAGACTGGGAGATATTTGAAAGTTCCTCAAAAGCACTTACTGAAGGAAGCACTACCCTGGAAAAAGATGATTTCATTTTTGAACGGATGATAGACGGGGTTCCGGTTAATTATGTGAGGGAAACCTCTCTGCCTGTTAATGAGCAGGCCCTTGAATGGGAAAACGAAGATGGAACACTTCATGAAGGACAGTCTGAAGGATGGGAAAATGAAGTACTGACGATGGACTTTTGCAGTGGGACACTTCAGAGTTTTCTGCACCGAAATCCCATAGAAGCATCGAATGCTTCCGATGAAAGGCTGTTCCTACTTCCTTTTGATGAGGTCAAGGATATCTTTGAAAAAACGATCACTTTGCAGGTCATGACAGAAGACAAGAATCGGCTGATCTCTGTCGATGGAGGAAGCCACTACCGTTATCCGTCCATTGATGCACAGAGTGCGGAGATAACCATAACAAAGGTACAGCTGGGTTATATGTGCATGCCAGACAGTGAAGGCAGCGATACCGAAGCAGTCCTGATCCCGGTGTGGGATTTTTATGGAACCTGGACATCCAAAGAGCCAGAGTATGAGTACGGAAATGGGGAGGATGGACCGGTCATAGGAGACGTGACGATGGATGCTGCAGGTGTTCCACTCCTTACGATCGATGCACGGGATGGAAGCGTAATACAAAGGATTCAGGCTGGATGGGCGGCTTCTATGGGTTCCAAGGATATAAAATAGAGTGTGAATTTCAATTTCTAATCAATGATGACAGAAAGACCTGGATTTTCAGGTCTTTCTGCTTTACAGGAAAAAGAAAAATACGTTATACTTTTCCTATAGAAAAAGGTTGGAGGAATATGTATGGCAGAAAAAATGGCAGAGCAGATCGCAGAGATTTTAAAAGAACCTAATTTTCAAACGGCAGAGAAAGCACTGACAGATTTCTGCGGAACGATGGATGGGGAATTCAGGAATCTTCTGGTGGATATTATTGTGGAACGATGGATTGATACGCCTAAAGACGTACCGTTTTCCTATGCCCGCAGCATTTGGAATCGGAAAGATATAAATAGAGAAGAGTATCAGGCATTGCTGGAGGAAATCCGAAGCTATCCCATCGCACCGATCAACAAGGCAAAGATATCGGATTTTTTATGGGTTGTGGAAAATGATTTTTCAAATGCAAAAATAGCAGAAACGGCTTATTGCGAACACTTATTGGATATTTGATAAAAACTGCCATGGAGGAAAAAGTGGATACAGGATATCTGATCCCTTATGTGGAAAATATCTTGAAAACCTACGATGACAATAGCTGCGATGCACCGCTCATTGGTAAGTTTTGTGATCTGTTGGAAGAACTCTATTGCAGAAAAAATAACTGGCAGAAGAAAAACTGGCAGAAGAAAAAGTGTATTACTGAACCTAAACTGATTGCGATACGAAGACGTAAGATTCAGGCTGTCCGGATGGAGGCTGAATATGCCGGGGCCTCTTCCAAAGGAAATTTAATGAGAAAGATTCACTATTTGAAAGAGGTTATTCAGTTGTTAAAGACCATACAGGGTACGGAAGAAGAAAGAAAGGCACTGTTGCAGGAAATAGCACAGATAGAAGAAGCTTCCCTTTCGGAGATGATGGTATGGAGTGATAAACAGGATGCCAGTGGCATTGTAAAAGAACTGTTTCGCCAACTGGAAGATCTTGATAAAGAAGAGGCATTATGTTATTTTGCTTCATTTCTTCCGATTCCGGAAAGAGAAAGGGTAAAGAATCAGGTATTAAATAGGACTGGGATTCTGCACACGATATTTCCCGCGGCAATCCTTGGAAAAGGAGGAAAATTAATTGCTAAAAGCGGGCCTGTGAAAAAGCCCGATGGAACAATCGATGAAGGTGCGCTTAAGGATAATATGGAGCGGACAGCAGCCATGGAGATGGATTATTTTGCACAGATCCTGGTGAGCAATACGTTTGAATATATTCGTTCCAGATTTGTGATCGAAGAGAGTGATGTAAAAAAGATTGTAGATGTAAGTTGTGCGATTCCGGAGGGGAGAAAAGAATCGTATACTAAGGGTCTTATGTTTGGCTTTTCAGGAGATTTTTTGACGGCGCTAAGTATCCTGATTCCACAGATAGAAAATGCAGTAAGATATCTGGCAGTGAAATGTGGAGAACCTGTTTACAACATGAATGAAGAAGGGATTGAAGAAATAAAATCAATGCACGCTGTCTTAGAATTGGAAGGAGTAAAAGAAAGTCTGGATGAAGACCTTATATTTGCTTTAAATACGATTTTCTGTTCAAAATTTGGATTTAACATGCGCAACAATGTGGCACATGGAATGCTGGATGATCAGGCATTCCAGAGCTTTAAAGCTTTGTATATCTGGTGGTTTACACTGAAATTTTGCTATCTATTCTGCGGAAAATTACAGGAGGAGAATAGAAGCAAAATAAATAAAAAGCTGAAACAGCTGATGGAGAAGAAAGATAATATGGATGAGAATTAATATAAAATGGTTGGACGGATGGTATAGTTTCCTTAAAAAGTGTTCGGAAGTACCTGGCAAGCATAGCGTTTGGATATCAAAACGCACTTTGGGGACGGCCTCAATCCCCGGAATGTGTAGCACTGAGAGTAAATCTATAAATATAATATGAATTATAAAAACACTCCAACTTATTAGTAGTCAGAGTGTTTTTCATAAACATATATTTTTAAATAAAAATATAGAGAAAGTATTTTGGTAGTTACGGATTTAAGAAAAACCAAAATTCATGTCCCTGGCATACAATATAGCGCTCCAACCATTCATTAAAAGGAAGGTTAAAACGATCGGTGTCAGGAGCTGGATAACATAAATAATCTTCTCTACCTTCTAATACAGCTTGTAAATCCATGGTTATATCACCTATATCTTGCAGAAAAAGAATGGGAAGATGATAGGTGAATTCTGGATCAGATAAAATGGGTGTATTATTCCAAACCTCTTTTTGATTAAGAGCTTCTTTTAAAGAGTAGATGGTACAGCTGACTAGAGAACTACCCTCTTCTCCACAAAAAAGCTCCATTCCATTTGAACAAGATAAAAAGGCTTTATACGAAGCGGGAAGTTTCATGTTGGGAAAATATTTTTCAAATAACTGAAATTCTTCGGAGGATACAGGTGGGTAAAATTTATGAGTTACTTTTATAGGCTCATCACCTAAATGCCATTGATAGACCCAACCATTATTATCCATTTCATATTTTAAATTTTTGAAAATTCTGTGTATTGCATTTACATCTTCCATTATATCTCCTACTAATTTTTAAACAAGAAGTCATTGCCTAATGATGTGACATTCAAAGATAATCTCTCTTTATCATGTAATGAGGATATTTTTATATCAGATTAATCAATATTTTGATTTGACGCAAAATGCCAAAATTGACGATTATTATCAATGTAAGCAATAACGTTCACATAAGTATTATTCTTAATTCATTTTTTACGCATAATTGTCCTTCTGAAAAATATTTGGATGTCAATTAGTACTTTGTTCAATAACGGAGAATAATTATAGCACATTTCACGGTTTTTTCAATGGTTTTTTGAGCATTTATACGACTATGAAAAAACATAATATTACTAGAAAACAGTTACAGTAAGAATTGAGTAATTAGATAAAAAAGATCGTATTCGAAAAATGGTAATGTTGTGCATATTTTCGATTTCTTTTCCTCGAATATAAATATAGTATCTCTATTTTGAAGTTTTCAGTATAAAATCATATAAATATATAATAAAATTTATTTATAAGCCCCCAAAAGGACAATAAGAATCCTCAGACAGAAATACTACGTAATTGTCGAAAAAATATATTCAAATTGAGTATCTATATTTTTCAGTAAGAAGAGTTCAATAGTAAGTTCAAATATCCTTGCAGATAGCAATATCATCAGAAAAAGTGTATAATTACAAGGAAAGCATTGATGATAAAATTTATCTATGCAGAAAAATGTTGATGGATTGAGGTGATAAGTGTGAGAATTGATAAAATTTGTAAAACGTGTGGATTTGATTCCAATGGTGTGTGCGGCATGTATACTACATGCAAGGAAGGCGAAGAGTGCGATGACTGGGAAGCTTCTTTGGAGTATTATACGGAGATTACGAAAAAAGCACCTTGGTATATTAAGGGACCTTATGATAGATGTAAAATAAGTTATGAAAAATTTCTGGATCTTTTACAACAGGATGAACAGGGAGTCGGTGTAGAAATAAATATTTATGATGCGATTGAAAAGGTCTATGAATTAAATTCAGTAGAATTAGCAGGGGTGTTAGATGTGTCTATGGGAGTGTTGGGATATGCCAGCACTCAAAGAACGATATCAAAGAGAAAAAGACCATTTTCAAGCAGGCTGCATATTCCGGAAAGCTTCTTTGATAAGTTTTTATCTACACAACTGGATGCATTAAAGAAATGTAGAGAAGAATTTCGTGATTGTTATGGGGACGAGCTGATAGAAAAATTTAAGCAAAATGGTTATGCTGCAATGGAAGCAAAGATAGAAAAACAAAATGCAGTCGATAAAATAAGAAATGAAAAGTACAGGGAAGAGAACCAGAACAGATATCAGTATAAGGAGAAGACAAAAATGTACCATGATCTATCTGATGATTACAAATCCAGGGACTATGTGATTGCGATAACCTTAAAAGAAGGCGATTATTATGGAAATATATTCTATGAATACAGCTCTGGAGGATATGGCTTGTCTGTAGACATAATGGAAGATATTTTGCAATTTATTGAAAATCTGGATTGTGAAGAAATCAATGAGTTAAACGAGGAAGGTCTCTTAAATAATAATATAGCCTTGCAAGCAGACATAAATGGCAAGGATATTCATTTTGAACTGAGAAATGATGCAGGGGAAAAGCTGGAAAAAACAATCCCGGAAGATGAACTGCAAAAATACATTGTTGGTTATGAAATGATCCGGTGCGATGGACGTGGAATGAAAAAGGAACGCAGAAAATGTGGTTCCTGCGAAAATTTTACACCGATAGAAGGCTGTGCAAAAGGAAACTGTTCTGTTAGAGGTGATATCATTCAGAGAAGCAGAATTATATGTTCCCATGATTATGTGTTGAAAGCAGATAAAGTATTATGTTAAAATCGTCTCGTACTATCAATGGAAAAGATGATTGTATAGATTTACTATAGGAATTAGAATATATAAATTGTAAGGATATATTGTGTGATATTGCACTTTATATGATAAAAACAAGATAAAAACGCAATGCATATTTTTAAGATATGCTAGAGCTGGTAGGTAGCCCAGCCGTCCTATGTAAATAGGGTAAGTAACCTGCCCCTCCGGGTTGTCCATTCTTTGTTCAATTCATTTTAGGAGGGATTTTTATGGACAAAACAAATGGAAAACTGACGGTATATTTTGAAGAACCATTTTGGGTAGGCGTATTCGAGCGTATTGAGGATGGTAAATTATCTGTAGCGAAGGTAATATTTGGTGCAGAACCAAAAGATTACGAAGTGCAGGAATATATTCAACAATACTATTTCAGTTTGAAATTCAGTCCGGCTGTTGAAACTGTTGTAAAGGATATCAAAAGAAATCCGAAACGGATGCATCGAGAAGTAAAAAAGCAGACAATAAGAACAGGTATTGGCACAAAATCGCAGCAAGCATTGAAATTACAGCAGGAACATAACCAACAGGAGCGTAAAGAGAGAAATCGCAAGAAAAAAGAGGCGAAAGAACAGCGAATGTTTGAACTGAAACAGCGAAAGAAAAGAGAAAAGCATAAGGGGCATTAAAAGCCTCTTGGGCTTTAGCCCAAATCGGAATTGACCGAGCACATTGGGCGAGGGATACTTCCTATTTGAAGGGAAAGAAGATGGAATTGAAGAGTTTAGAAAAACTTGAATTTAAGGAGCATATAGATGAAATTAGCAGATTTAGCAACAGGTTCTGATTGGATAGTGTGGATTGTCTTTGCAATATTTGCTGTACTTTCTATAACTTTACTTTCTGGACACGGGAGCTGGTTTATTTCTGGATATAATACAGCTACAAAAGAAGAAAAGGAAAAATATGATGAAAAGAAGTTATGCAGAACAATGGGAATTGGAATGTCTATTATAGCAATTCTTGCATTAATTATGGGCTTGCTTGAAAATATTTTGCCTGCATTTTTTGTATATATTGCATTGGGAATCATTGTAGTTGATGTCGTGGTTATTATCATTTTAGAAAACACACTATGCAAAAAGTAATAATTTCTGGTTTGAGGAATTGACTGAAAGGAAGGCATTATATGTTCTATATTTATATTATTTTTGACTTTGCAATGGCAGTGATTATGCTTTTATTTGGAATATGGTTTTATAGGTCAAAAGGACAAGCATCCAAATTCTTGTCTGGTTATAATATGAAAGCAGCAGAAGAACGAAAAAATATGATGAAAATGCTATGTGTAAGGCATATGGGAAGAGAATGATGTTTATGTCAATTCCTTTTATTGCTGGAATGATTATAGATATTTGGTATATAGGAATCGGTTGTTTAATTGCATGGGTGATATGGTTTGTTATGTTTATTCTGCTACTTATGGATAGACATAAAAGAGAAGGTTAATTTATAGAGGAATAGAATGCTTTTGGGGTGAAAATACCGTTTATTTGTTTTAGACATACGATGTCCGGTTGAAAATTAGCGGATTCTCGTTTTATGTCGTGGTAATTTTGATACATATTGGTAAGCTGTAAGTGGAAGAGAGGTAGAGACATGGACACAAAAAAGATTGGAGCTTTTTTAAAGCAATGTCGTAAAGAAAAGAATCTTACGCAAGAGCAGCTTGCCGAGAAGTTTGAGGTATCTGCAAGAACAGTTTCCAGATGGGAAACAGGAATAAATATGCCAGATCTCAGTATACTTGTTCAACTTGCTGAATATTACGATGTTGAGATGAGAGAGCTCCTGGATGGAGAAAGGAGCCAGACTATGAATAAAGAGATGAAAGAAACACTGGACAAAGTTGCGGTGTATGAAGAATGGGTGAAACAAAAAGCATTAAAGGCTGGAAATCTTGCATTTGCATCAATGTTTGTGATTAGTGTGTTAGCGATTATTATTCAGATGTTATTAACTGTGGATATTCGCTTGGTTTTAGGAGAGACAGCAACTGCTTTGGTAGGAGGAATCCTGTACGCCTCTATTATGGTGTATAATGGAATATGGGATAAATGTTTGCCAAAAAGTGCTACTATATGGAGAGATTTTCTCACCAGTGTGATATGTGCAGGAATTTTTACCGTCATCTATGGTGTATGCTTATTCAGAATGGGAGCTACAGAAACACAGATAACACGATTAGCATTGGGATTTCTGATTGGTATTACTATTGTGGCATTTATTATTCTTAGGCTCTTGGCATTTATTAATCGAAAAAGAAACCAGAATTCGTCAAATGTTCAGGAGAAAAAGGAAACTTCCATATCTAAGGCAGAATGGACAAAAATTTATAATGCACAGAATATAGTAGAGACAGAACAACTTGTAGAAATGTTAAAGCAAAATGGAATAGCAGCTTTTTCACAGGAAGCAGGTGCGAATGTTGCAATGCATGGAGCACCTGGATTTGGAATATATGGTGTGGATATATTCGTGAAAACCGATGATGCAAAGAAGGCAGTACAGCTGATCAAGGAGATTAATAACCAAGAATGAAGAAAATTTTTGACATTTTCACACATGCGTGCTAATATGATTATAGAAAAAGAGTGCTACCGATAGACGGTTAGTCCGTTTTACTATTTAGAATATCATCAAAGATAACCGCTTAGTTTACCAGACCAGGGCGGTTATTTTTGTGGTTTATGATTATCTTTGCCTAATGTATATCCGATACTAAAGCAGGTTAAGCCGAAGCTCACTACTGCTATGAAGTCAATAATACTCATTGGCTTAGCCCTCCTTTCCACTGGATTCCTTTACAGGTTTCTATGTAATCAGAGGGTCACAGTCCCTCTGTTGAAGGACTAACCGCCTACCGTTATGGTAGCACCCAAATATGATTATATCAGTTATATTTTATGTTTACAACAAGTAATTATTTTTATTTATCTCAAATAAGCATGTCTCCATAAGCAAACATCATAAAATATAAAAAGCTACGCATAACATGCTTAGAGCGTGTTTGAAAAAGCCTTCCCGTAAATTGCACAATATAATTTTTCTATTCCCCCATCGTCAACATCGTATCAATACAAGCCTTCGCCTTCACTCTCACATTCTCATCCAGCTTGATCTCTTCTCCGCCCTGACCGCAGACGCAATTATAAACATCCATCAATGTAGTCAGTTTCATATTGTGACATACACAGTCCTTAGACAACGGATAGAATTTCTTGTCCGGGCACTCGTACTGAAGATGCTGAACAATACTGTTCTCTGTTCCGATAATAAATTCTTTGGCATTGCTTTCCTTGGCATATTTCATAATTCCAGTTGTACTTCCGATATAATCTGCCATTGCAGAAACCTCTGGCAGACACTCCGGATGAACCAGTAACTTCGCTTCCGGGTGAGCGCCTCTGGCTTTTTTCACATCTCTTACAGACATTCTAAGATGGGTTGGACATCCCCCGTGAACGAACTTGAACGTTTTTTGCGGAACCTGCTTCTCCACCCATGCGCCAAGGTTGCAGTCCGGGATAAACAGGATCTTGTCATTGTCGATATTGTTCACAATCTTCAACGCAGAAGAAGAAGTTACACACACATCACAAATCGTTTTCAGTTCGGAAGTGGTATTAATATAAGCTACAACTGTATAGTCCGGATTGGACTCTTTCAGTGCGGAAAGCATCTCCACATCCAGCTGCTCTGCCATTGGACATCCTGCGCCGCTATTGGAAAGGTAAACCTTTTTCTCCGGAGAAAGAATTTTTACTGTTTCTGCCATAAATCTTACACCACACATCAGCACGTTCTTCTGCGGAGCCTTAGCCGCCTGCTGGCTCAGTCCATAAGGATCACCTGTGTAATCTGCTACCACCAGAAGCTCATGGCTCTGGTATGCATGCGCCAGAATGCAGATATCTTTTTCCTTCTTTAAACGCAGAATTTCATCCTGCAGCTGTCTTGTTGTCATCATAATCGTTTTTCACTCCTGTGTTTTCATTTATTCCGGAACTTTAATTTTCCATGTATGCCCGAATGTGTTCTTAAATATCTTCTTACCCTCATTGGCTGCTAATAGCTCCACTCTTTTCGGACATTTTCTTAGGATTATATTACCCGCCGGCCTCACTGTCAATAAAAAAGTTTACAGTTATCTTGTCAATTGTAAAGTTTAGTGATATACTACAGGGCATGTCGTTCGGAAAATTTGAATCCGCGCGCACAATTGTAATCATTCACAGAGAAATTTTATAAGCCTGCGCTTCAGATTACTTTTGCAAAATTTCTCTGTACACCAAATTTATCCGTGAAAAAAGGACCATCAATTATGAAAACAGATATCCTCATCGCAGGGAGCGGCTGCTCCGGTCTTTACTGTGCCCTCCAGCTTCCCCGCGACAAAAAAATCACCGTCATCACCAAGTCCGACCTTACCAGTAACGATTCCTTTCTCGCCCAGGGCGGCATGTGCATGCTGAAAGAACAGTCCGACTATGACAGCTTTTTTGAAGACACCATGAAAGCCGGACACTACGAAAATGACAAAAAATCCGTAGAGATCATGATTAAAACCTCCCCGGAGGTTGTCAGAGATCTTGTCTCTTACGGTGCCCAGTTCGAGCGAAACGAAGACGGCAGCCTTGCCTACACCAAAGAAGGCGCCCATTCCACCAACCGTATTATTTTCCACGAGGATGTAACCGGAAAAGAGATCACCAGCACCCTGCTCCGCGAAGTCCAGAAGCTTTCCAATGTAGAACTTCTGGAATACACCACCCTGGTTGATATTCTGGAAAAAGACAACCACTGCTACGGCGCTGTGATCCGCCGTCCAGATGGTTCCCTTGACACCGTTACTGCAACCTATACCGTTCTGGCCAGCGGAGGGGTAGGTGGACTTTACAGACATTCCACCAACTTCCGCCACCTTACCGGCGACGCACTTGCTATTGCAGGTAAGCATAATATTGAACTGCAGAACCCGGATTACGTGCAGATCCACCCTACCAACTTCTACACCAAACATCCG
>ENA-OQNO01002552-OQNO01002552.1-human-gut-metagenome-genome-assembly--contig:-NODE-2552-length-10235-cov-2.080036_pt1 | contig 10235 bp, 7 predicted proteins | sample MGYA00242629_ERZ504880 | MGnify/ENA primary metagenome ERZ504880 (study PRJEB26092, sample SAMD00036377) | human gut metagenome | host: Homo sapiens | study: EMG produced TPA metagenomics assembly of... | reverse complement strand
CAAGGAATAATAAATATATATAAATTTATTAAGTAATGAATGAAAGGAAATTATTTCAATGAGTGATGATAAAGTTAGAATAATACCGCTAGGTGGATTGGGTGAAATAGGGAAGAATATAACAGTTATAGAGTGCAATGATGAAATAATAGTCATTGATTGTGGAATAGCTTTTCCTGATGAACAAATGTATGGAGTTGATTTAATTATTCCAGATATAACTTATTTAAAAAATAATATAGATAAAGTAAAAGGAATATTCTTAACGCATGGGCATGAAGATCATATTGGAGCTTTGCCATATGTATTAAAACAAATTAATGTACCGTTATATGGGACTAAGCTAACTCTTGGAATAGTAAAAACAAAGCTTGAAGAACATAATATATTATCAGAGTGTACTCTTAATAATGTAGAAAGTGGAGGTAGAATTAAATTTAAGCATATAAAAGTAGAGTTTATTAGAAATACTCATAGTATAGCAGATTCATGTAGTTTAGCAATATTTACTCCTATAGGCACTATTCTTCATACAGGAGATTTTAAAATAGATTATACACCTATTGACAATAAAAAAATGGATTTGCAAAGAATATCTAATTTGGGTAAGGAAGGAGTAATGTTACTTATGGCTGATAGTACGAATGTAGAAAGGCAAGGACATTCTCTATCAGAAAAAAGTATAGGATTAACTTTAAATAGAATTATAGGAAAAGCTAAAGGAAGAGTTATAGTGGCAACTTTTGCATCTAATATTCATAGAATGCAACAAATTATAGATGCATCATTGTTACACAATAGAAAGGTTGCGTTTAACGGAAGAAGTATGGAGAATATATCTAAAGTTGCAATGGAACTTGGATATATTGAAATAGATAAAGAAAATTTAGTTCCAATAGATCAAATAAATAAATACAATGATAATCAAGTTGTAATTATTACTACAGGTAGCCAAGGTGAACCAATGTCAGCTTTAGCAAGAATGGCTGCTTCGGAGCACAGAAAAGTGAATATAGTTGAAGGGGATACAATAATAATTTCAGCTACACCTATTCCAGGTAATGAAAAGCTTGTATCAAGAGTAATTAATCAACTATTTAAAAAGGGTGCAGAGGTTATTTATGACTCTTTAGAAGATATCCATGTTTCAGGGCATGCATGTCAAGAAGAATTAAAACTTATTCACTCTATAACTAAACCTAAATATTTCTTGCCAGTTCATGGTGAATATCGTCACTTAAAACACCATGCCGACTTAGCTAAAAAAATGGGTATGTCGGGAAATAATATATTCACAATGGAAACAGGAGATGTACTTGAGATAACAGAAGATGGTGCAAGAGTAGCTACTAAGGTGCGCACAGGTGTACTTTATGTAGATGGGATAGGAGTAGGTGATGTAGGAAATATAGTTTTAAGAGACAGAAGAAATTTAGCTCGTGATGGTATGGTGATAATAGTTTTTGCAATAGACAGCGAAAATTTATATCTAGCATCAGGACCAGATGTAATAACAAGGGGATTTATATATGCACGAGAAAGTGAAGAGATTATAAACCAAATAAAAGAAGTCTCTAGACAAAAAATAGAAGAGTGCTTAGAAGATGAAACAATAGGATGGCAAGTTTTAAAAGGAAGTGTAAGAAAAGCTGTAGAAACATTATTATTTGAAAAAACAAAGAGAAGACCGAGCGTATTTCCTATTATAATGGAAATATAAGAAGAAATTTTAGGGGGAATTAAATTGAGTAAATATATTGAATTTAAAAATGTGAAAAAGGTCTATAAAATGGGGGAGGTAAATATAGAAGCATTAAGTGGAGTGAATTTTTCTGTAGATAAAGGTGAATTTGTGGTTGTGGCAGGTGCAAGTGGAGCTGGAAAAAGTACAATACTAAATATATTAGGTGGAATGGATAGTCCAACTAGCGGAGAAATCATAGTCGATGGAAAGTATATAAATGATTATTCTAATAAAGAGCTAATAACATATAGAAGATATGATATCGGATTTGTATTTCAATTTTACAATTTAGTGCAAAATTTAACTGCAAAAGAAAATGTAGAGTTGGCAACTCAAATCTGCAAAGATCCACTAAATATAGATGAGATTATGGAAGCTGTTGGACTACAAGATAGAAAAAACAACTTCCCAGCACAATTATCTGGAGGTGAGCAACAAAGGGTTGCAATAGCAAGAGCGCTTGCCAAAAACCCAAAGATACTTTTATGTGATGAACCTACAGGTGCATTAGATTATAATACAGGAAAATCGATTTTAAAATTATTACAAGATATGTGTAGAACTATGGAGATGACAGTAATAATAATCACACATAATTTGGCTTTAACACCTATGGGAGATAAAGTAATCAGAGTTAAAAATGGTAAAATAGAAAGTGTAGTAATAAATGAAAATCCAACTCCTGTGGAAAGGATTGAGTGGTAATATGAAAAGTGCACTTAATAAAGATTTTATCAGAGATATAAAAAATTCAAAGGGAAGATTTATTTCTATTTTACTAATAGTTGCATTGGGGGTAGCTTTCTTTTCTGGGATTAAGGATGCACCTCTAGTTATGAAAAAAACATCAGATTCATATTATGATGATTATAATTTAATGGATATAAGGATAACATCTACTTTAGGGCTTACTGATAACGATATAGATGAAATTAAAAAGATAGAAAAAGTAGATGGCATAAAAGGAACATACGCTATAGAAGCAATATCAACTTATAAAGATAAAGACAGTGTAGTTCAAATACAAAGTATAAATTTAGATGATTACAAACAAAACAATAAAAATTATATAAATAGACTCAAAGTAGTCAAAGGTAGATTGCCACGAAATAGTGGCGAATGTGTAATTGAAAAATCTAAATATCAATTTTTAGGATATCCTATAGGAAGTAAGATAAAAATAGAATCTGGAGTAGATGACGATATTGGAAATAGCCTCAAAAAGAAAGAATATACAGTCGTGGGATATGTAAATACTCCATATTATTTGTCTCACGAAAAAGGAAATGCCTCTATAGGTGGAGGTAGAATACAAGGGGCAATGATGATTCTAGATAGTGATTTTAATCTAGATGTATATACAGATATTTACTTAACTGTAAAGGGAGCTAAAAACTTAGATACTTATTCAGAAAAGTATCAAAACTTAATAGATTCAGTTACAGAAGATATTGATAAAATAAAAGAAAATCAAATAGAAACTAGATATAATCAAGTAATATCAGAAGCCAAAAAAGAGTTAGATAAGGGAGAAAAAGAATATAACGAAAATAAAGAAAAAGCTGAAAATGAAATTAAAGATGCACAAACTAAAATAGATAATTCAAAATTAAAATTACAAAATAGTAAATTACAACTCGACTCACAAAAATCAAAGTCTCAAAGTGAAATAATAAACAGCAAGAAGCAAATACAAAGTGCAAAATCACAGCTTGAATATGGAAAACAACAGTATCAAAATTCACTTAAAGAATTTCAAACTCAAAAGAAAAACGCAGAAGCTGGATTTATACAAGCAGAATCAAAGATAAAACAACTACAATCGCAACAATATCAACTACAACAACAATCAAGTGAGTTAAATTCACTGCTTAATAATCAAAATCTAACTCAAGAACAAAAATATTACTACCAAAATCAATTAGAATCTATAAATCAAAATTTATCACAATTAACATCAAGTATATCATATGCTAAAAATGAATTAGAAAATCAAAAGCAAGCTCTTAAACAAGCTGAAAATAAATTAAATCAGACAAAGCAAACTCTAGACACAAACGAAGCTAAGATAAAGCAATCAGAAATTACATTACAAAACTCAGAAAAAAGTGCAAATATCCAAATTTCACAAGCAGAACAAGAAATAAAAAATGGACAAGCTGAGATAGAGCAAGCGCAAAAAACTTTAGACGAAAAGAAAAAAGATACAGAAAGCCAGCTATCAGAGGCTAAAAAGAAATTAGAAGATTCTAAAGCTCAGATAAAAAATATTGAACGTCCAACATGGTACGTTTTAGATAGAGATAGCCATAGATCTTTCGTCGAATATGAAGGATGCGCCAATAGCATAGATGCACTTGCAAAAATATTCCCTGTATTTTTCTTTGCAGTGGCGGCTCTTGTATGTTTGACAACTATGACGAGAATGGTAGATGAACAGAGAATAAATATAGGTACTTTAAAAGCGTTAGGATATACTGTATTTGATATAGCTAAAAAATACATATTATATGCATTTACAGCTAGTATAGCTGGTAGTGTGCTTGGTTTATTGATAGGATTTTCTGTATTTCCAATAGTAATTTTTTATTCGTATGGAATGATGTATACTCTTCCAAATATGCAAGTAGCTATCGATATAGTACTAGCTATAGGAATTACGATAGTTGCAGTACTAATAACAACATTATCAGCTTATATAGCTTGTAAAAAGGAATTGATGGAAGAACCATCAGCACTTATGAGACCGAAAGCGCCAAAAAACGGAAAGAGAATATTATTAGAAAGAGTAGATTTCATATGGAAGAGACTTAGTTTTATAAGTAAGGTAACTCTCAGAAATATATTTAGATACAAAAAGAGATTTTTTATGACAGTATTGGGGATAGCTGGATGTACGGCACTTTTAGTTACTGGATTCGGTATAAAAGACTCTATCCAAATGATAGTAAGCGGACAATATGGCGAAATATTAAAATACGATATGCAAGTATCACTTACAAATAAATTAACAGATAAAGAAATAGAAAATATAGATAAAGAATTAGATAAAACTCAAAATATTAAATCATATGAGTTTTTTGTATATGAAAATGGAGAAGTCAGAACTAAAAAAGGCAATGAAGAAGTGAATATAGTTATTCCAGATAACCTAGATAAATTAAATAAATTTATTCATCTTAGAGAGAGAGTTAGCCATAAGAAGATAAACTTAGATAATGACGGTTTAGTACTTAGTGAAAAAGCAGCTAGAGTTATAGGCGCATCAGTAGGAGATACAATAAAATTAAAAAATAGTGATGATATAACTGTAGAGGCAAGAGTAAGCGCCATAACAGAAAACTATATATCTCACTATGCATATATGACTAAAGATTATTACAACAAACTATTTAATAATATACCTCAAAATAATAAAGTTTTAGGTATTTTAAATAGTACATCGTCAAAACAAGAAGATAAATTATCTGAAGAGATAATAAATATAGACGCAATATCAGGCGTCACATTTAATACAATATCAAAGCAGACATTTAGCAATACGATTAAAAATTTAAACTATGTAGTTTTAGTTATGATAGTTTCTGCCGGTTCTTTAGCATTTGTAGTTTTATATAACTTGACGAATGTAAATATCTCAGAGAGAATTAGAGAAATTGCAACGATAAAGGTTTTAGGTTTTTATGATGGAGAGACAGCAGCTTATATTTATAGAGAAAACATCATACTTACAATAGTGGGAATGATAGTAGGGCTCGTATTAGGTAAGTTTTTACACCAATATATTATGATCACTGTAGAAATAAAATCTATGATGTTTGGAAGAATAATAAGTTTGAAAAGTTATATTATAGCAGCTATTTTGACAATATTACTTTCACTTATAGTAAACATAGTAATGTATTATAAGTTGAAAAATGTAAAAATGGTAGAGTCGTTGAAATCAATCGATTAAAAATTTATGAAAAAGTTTTGGAAATTTAATGTCAAAAATATTGTATTCAACATAGTATAATTTAGAAATAAAAATTATCAGCAAGGGGGAACAATATAATGTTAGAAAGATTTTTCGGCGGTTGCGACGGTGGATTCTTTGGTATGGGATGGTGGATAATAATATTATTCTTCTTATTCCTAGCATTTGGAGAAACTTGGGTTGATATAGATATTTGTGCATGGATACCATTCTTAATATTATTATTAATAGTTTGTGCAAGTACTGGCATAGATGGTGTTGATGACGGCTGTGGATGTGGCTGCTAATATTAAATAAAACAAATTATAATTAATTAATAGGGCATATAAAATAGTTTTATAAATTATTTTATATGCCTTTTTAATATTTAAGGAGATTATATCTAATAGCAAAGACTGATACAATACTTACGCAGGGATTTAATTATGTTATGACTGTTTTTGAAAGTAAAGATATACCGCTTGAAGTAGCTTTATCAAATAAGAATAATATAACTATTTATGTAAATGGAAGTATACTCAAAAATCAAAATGTAAATATCAAATCAGCAAGAGGATTAAATAAAAACTACAAAACAGATTCTAATGGAATGATTTCTAACTTAAAAATAAGAGATTTAAGACAGGGAATAACAGTCACTTATAATGCAGGAAATAATCAAACCTATGTATGCTCTTATATAGTTGAGTCTAATAAATTATTTACACCACTTTACTTTGAAGCACAAAAACCGATGTTATATTGTTGTTTATTATCAGCAGTACTTATGAAAGATGTATATGTTGCCAAATATCCTCAATTTAATGGCTCAATTGGTGCGGCAATAATGGCAAAAGAAAGAGGAGAAGTTATATGATAGGGACGACGCTGATATCTTGCATAACGGGAGGATTTTCAATTGGACTTGGATGTGGTACTTGTTGTAGTCCAGCTATAGGTGTATTTTTATCGACTTATATAGTTTCACATTCACAAAATATGAAAAAGGCGTTTATTACATTTTTTAGTTTTTTCTTTGGAAAAATTCTCTCTGTAATAAGCCTTTGTATGATTAGCTCATATCTAGGAAATAAATTTTTATTTAAAGATGGACATATTGGCTCAATCGACTTGAGTAAAGTAATGAGTATAACATTTATAGTTTTAGGTTCATTTTTAATAGTGAAGTATTTCTATAATAGACAAAAAAGCGACAGGTCATGTAAGTCTTGTAGTGGAAGTTGTGGGTCTAATTTAAAAAATAAAGATTGGCCACCTTTAATAATAGGAATAGCTTATGGTCTTACACCATGTGCACCTCTTCTTTTAATAATTGGGTATGCAAGTACAATATCTATTACAAATGCGATATTACTTGGGCTTTGTTTTAGTATGGCAAGTATAATTTCACCTATGATAGTAGTTGTATTGCTTGCAGGCATAATTTCAAATAATTTATATGAAGAATTGCCAAAATACATAGATTTATTTAAATTGATGTGTTATGGAGTATTGATATTTATAGGAATAAAAACTTTATAATTAAAAAAATAAAAGTCAGCTTATAACTTTCTGTACTTTTTTTAATAATATTATTAGATATTATAAGGAAAAATACAGTATATAGGCTGGCTTTTTTGAATTTAAATTTTATTAAAATAAAATCTTGAAATAATTTTAACTGGATTGTATAATATAACCTTAGTGATAAATAAGTATTTGTGTAATTAGTATTTTTTTAGTATTTGTCCATAGGGCGAATATAATTTTTTTATGTGTAGGAAATTTATTTTAAAGACGGAAAATTAGAGAGGTGTTAAAGTATGAAACAAGGTTTTGATGCAAAAAAATATTTAGAACAACAATCTAAATATATATTAGAAAGAGTTAATAATTTCGACAAACTTTACATAGAGTTTGGTGGAAAACTTATCGGAGATTTACATGCAAAGAGGGTTTTACCTGGATTTGATGAAAATGCTAAGATAAAAGTATTACAACATATCAAAGATCAATTAGAGGTTGTAATCTGTGTTTATGCTGGAGATATCGAAAGAAACAAAAAAAGAGGCGATTTCGGTATAACTTACGATATGGAAGTTCTAAGATTAATAGATGATTTAAGAACTTATGAATTAGATGTAAACAGTGTAGTTATAACAAGATATGAAGGACAACCTGCAACTACAGTATTTATAAATAAATTAGAGCGTCGTGGTATAAAAGTTTACAAACATGCTCCAACTAAAGGGTATCCATCTGATGTAGATACAATAGTTAGTGATGAAGGATATGGTGCAAACCCATATATAGAAACTACTAAACCAATAGTTGTTGTTACAGCTCCAGGACCAAACAGTGGTAAATTAGGAACTTGTTTAAGCCAATTATATCATGAACATAAAAGAGGAAATTCTGTAGGATATTCAAAATTCGAAACATTCCCAGTTTGGAATCTTCATTTAAATCATCCAGTAAACGTAGCATATGAAGCTGCAACTGTAGATTTAAAAGACGTAAATATGATAGATTCATTCCATTTAGATAGATATGGAGTAAAAGCTACAAACTACAACAGAGATTTAGAGTTATTCCCTGTTCTTAAAAAGATAATAGAAAAAATAACAGGAGAAGAGTCAATATTCCAATCACCAACAGATATGGGTGTTAATAGAGTAGGATTCGGAATATATGATGATGAAGCAGTAAGCGAAGCATCAAGACAAGAAATAATAAGAAGATACTTTAAAACTGGTTGTGAATACAAAAAAGGTGAAGTAAATAAAAGTTCATATGAAACTATGTCTTTAATAATGGAAAAATCAAACTTAAAACCTGAAGATAGAAAAGTTGTTATACCAGCTAGAGAATATAGCGAAAAATTAAAAGCAGCTGGAGAAAAGGATGAATTATGCACAGTAGTAGCATTAGAATTAAATGATGGAAATATAATAACAGGAAGAAGCTCAGAATTAATGGGAGCTAGTGCAGCAGCAGTATTAAATGCAGTAAAAGTTCTAGCTAATATTCCAGATGATATGTTATTAATATCACCAGTTATATTAGAACCAATCATAAAATTAAAAACTGATACTTTAGGAAGTAGACAAGTTTCATTAAGCTTAGAAGAAGTATTAACAGCACTTTCAATATGTGCAGTTACAAATCCAGCAGCTCAAATGGCTATGGATCAATTAGTAAAATTAGAAGGAGCACAAGCTCATTCAACTACTATGCTTAGCAAAGATGATGAACAAACATTTAGAAAATTAGGTATAGATGTGACTTGTGAAGCAGTTTACCCTTCTCAAAATTTATACTATGTGTAAATTGTATTTGATAGGAAAATAAATTGTAGATAAATTTTTATATATAGAAAATGAGCCTTCTATCGTAGATAGAAGGCTATAAATTATTTTTATTCGTATAATTTTTTGTGTAAGTATTTTGTGTAAGTATTAAGTATTTTAAAGACCTCAAATTTTTGAGGTGGAATATTATTGTATAATTTTTTTATAGAAAAGTCAATGTATTTTTCATAAAAAATTATATTATAAATGTAAGTTAATATTTGTGATATATTTTTGTTGAGAGAGTGTAGTAGTGTTAAACTGCTACACTCTTTTTTTATAATATATAAAAGTAAATCTAAAGAATGAACAAAGTCGACCGCGAATGGCTGCAGTGAATCTTTGAGCAACGGACGAAGTCGCCTGCGATATGAACGCAGTGAATCTTTGAGCAACGGACGAAGTCGTTGGCGATATGAACGCAGTGAATCTTATAAATAAGTTATAGAATGGTTGTAATTTAAGATTTCATCTAATTTATTTTTATCTAATAATCCTCTTTCTAAGACGATTTCTTTTACCTTTTTAGGATCATTATTGCTTTTAGATACAATTTCGCAAGCCATATCATAACCTATGTAAGGAACTAATGCAGTTGCGAGAAGAACGATTGAATTATCTAGATGTTTTTTGCAATTTTCCTCATTGGCAGTAATAGTATTAATACATTTTGTTCTAAATATTTTTAATGTTTCTGTAAGCAATGTTAAACTTTCAAGTATACTATCTGCAATTAAAGGCATAAATGCATTTAATTCAAAATTACCGTTCGCTGCACACATACTGATTGCACTGTCATTTGCCATGACTTTTATTGCTACTTGTGTTACCATTTCTGGAATTACAGGATTTACTTTACCGGGCATAATCGTACTTCCGGCTTGCATATCAGCAAGATGTATTTCATTAAATGGTTTTGAATTCATTATGCGTAAATCTGTAGATATTTTCATAATATTTACCGCTAATGATTTTAAAAGTCCTGATACTTCAACAAATACATCATTGTTTTGAGTTAAATCTATAGGATATTCAGATTTTGCAAGTCCAATTCCTGTTAAATCTCTAATTATTTCAATAACTCTAAAAGTATATAATCTATTTGCATTACTTCCTGTGCCTATAGCAGTTCCACCTAAGTTTACTTGTCTTAATCTTTCTTCAACTTTATAAATTCGCCACCTAT
>ENA-OQNO01002551-OQNO01002551.1-human-gut-metagenome-genome-assembly--contig:-NODE-2551-length-10241-cov-3.925746_pt1 | contig 10241 bp, 9 predicted proteins | sample MGYA00242629_ERZ504880 | MGnify/ENA primary metagenome ERZ504880 (study PRJEB26092, sample SAMD00036377) | human gut metagenome | host: Homo sapiens | study: EMG produced TPA metagenomics assembly of... | reverse complement strand
TGGCGTCTTTCGCCCCAGCAGCACCTGGTCGCACACGCTCAGGTGAGGAATGCGCTGCTGCTGCGCGACCAAGGCGATGCGGCGGGCGACTTCGCGACGGCTCAGCGACGCGACGTCGCGGCCATCGACCCTCACCGATCCCTCGCTCGGACGGACGATGCCCGCCAAAACGTTGAGCAGCGTGGACTTCCCCGCCCCGTTGTTCCCCAGGATGGCCAGCATCGACCCCGCGGTCGCCTGCACGTCGATGCCGCGAAACACCGGCTCTTCGGCAGCAGGGTACGCATACGCCACCGCCTCGGCGGACAGCACGGGGCGCTCGGCAGCACCAATCCCGACAACGGGAGCGTCGAACACCTCCCGAAGCAACGCCCGCGCTTCCTCGGCGCTCACGGCAGGATCGTCCTTCTCCAACTGCTCGCACTTCATCGCCTGTACCCCTTGTACAGCAGGTACAGGAACAGCGGCGCGCCCAAAAACGACGTGATGGCGCCAATGGGAAGCACCACGGGCGATATGACCATGCGCGCCGCAAGATCGCTGGCCAGCATGATGATCGACCCCAGGACAAGCGATGCCGGCAGCAAGAAGCGGTAGTCGTTGCCCACAAGACGCCGAGCGATATGAGGGGCGATGAGCCCGATGAAGTTGATAAGCCCCACGAACGACACCATCGCCGCCGCCATGACCGTAGACGCCACAACGCCCAGCACGCGGCAGCGTGCTACGTTCACGCCCAAACCGCCCGCAACCTGGCCGCCGTTCTGCAGCGCGTTGTAGTTCCAGCGATTCGCGAAAAAGTACAGCGCGCACGCAACGCCCACCAGAGCCATGAAGCCGATTTGGGACCACGTCGCGCGGCCCAAATCGCCGAACTGCCAAAAGATCACCTTCGTTAGGGCAAGGTCGTCCGAAAAATACTGGATGATGGTCGACGCGCCCGCCCACAAAGCCGAAAGCGCAACGCCCACCAGCACGATGCTCTCCGGGCTGGAAGACCCCAGTCGCGAGAACAGCAGCACCACCGCGCTCGACGCCAAAGCGCCGACGAACGCGAACAGGGCAACGGCGCCCATGCCGATCCCCGTGGCGGCGCCCGCTACGGCCGGAGCCACCACGAGAAGAGCCAGCGTGGCGCCGAAGGCGGCTCCCTGGGAAATCCCCACGGTCGATGCGGATGCGAGCGGGTTCTCCAGAACGCTTTGCAGCACGGCTCCCGCCAACGCCAGGCCGGCGCCGGAAACGATGGCGCACAGCACGCGCGGAAGGCGAATGGAGCGCACGGTCATGACATCCTGCGCAGAGCCGATACCCAACAGCGCCTGCGCGCTGGCAAGCGGGTTCATGTCGGAAGCGCCGCTGGCCAGCGCGCACAAGGACGCTGCGATGCACGCGACGACAAGCGCGGCGATAACCAGCCAGTTCCGTCGCTCGATGCGCGCTTGAGCATGCGCCGCCCTTCCCGAGCCGCACGCCAAAGCCGCCGAAGTCGAAATCGAAACGCCCGCATCGACTTCGGCCGCTGTCGGGAACCGAATCACCAGATTCCCTCCCGCGCATACGCGTCGTAGCAGTCGCGGCACACCAAAGCGCCCTCTTGCACGCGCAAACCGTACTCGGCCGTCGATTCGCCGCACGCCGCGCACTCCTGCGACGCGAACAGCCGGGCAGGTTCCGGAAGACCGTACGAGGGCAGCCCCACGTCGTACAGTTGGTCGTACGGCGTGCTCAGGATGTACGATTGAAATTCGTCGCGGCTTCTCTCGCCGGATCGAGCCGTGAACACAAGGCGCACGGCACGGTCGGTGCCGCGCACGAAGAACGAGAACGCCATCTTGCCGCGCAATCGGGGGATCAGGTTCGACTTGCCGTACGTGCAGCCCAGAACAACCTGCACGGCATCCACGCCGCACGCATCGTTCTCGGTCACGCACACGATCTCCTCGTCAACGGCGGGAAGCCTCGCTGCATCCAGCCCCAGCTCTGCAATGGCCCCTTCGCACGCTTTGAATCCTATAGCGAGCCCCGGGCACGTGTGCCCGTGAAACGCCGCCGCCCGCGTCCACCACGTTTCGTCCAGCATGGCATGCTCCTTCCGTACGATGCGCAACCGTTTCGCCGCGCATCGTAACACGGAATAACATTTCGTAACACTATCAATCTGCGGACGGTAGAGAAGCGGACCCGTGCTGCTACGAATGCGGCCTTTCGGAGCACTTCAGGCCAATGCTGTCGGCGTAGGCGACCCAACGCTCGAAGGACTCGTCGCTAATGGCATGCTCCATCTTGCAGGCCTCCTCGTCTGCGACGTCCTCATCGATGCCGATGACCTTTGTCAAGAACGCCAGAAGAAGCTTATGGCGGTCGAGCACGGAGGTGCCGTACGCCATCCCCTTCTCGGTCAGGGTGATGCCGCCGTAAGGCTGCTGGTCGACATAGCCTTCACGTTTGAGCACGATCACCGCCTTGCTCACCGACGCTTTGGAAACCGATAGCGCGTCGGCTAGGTCAACCGAGCGCACGACGGCCCGCTCGGGACCGCTCAACTCGACGATAGCCTCCAGATAATCTTCGCCGGACATGGACATTCGCTCCACGACCCGCCTCCTTCCCCTCCCCCTATGCCCGAATCCAGTCAAAACAAGAAAAGCGGAGGGAAGAAGGGGGGATCTTCCCTCCGCTTGCATGATGCGGCAGTCGGCCAGACGAGAGGAGCCTCTGCCGCCGGGTCAGCGGATTCGCAATCGATAAGGCAGCGCCTCGTTCGATGCGAGTTATCTTAGGTGAACTTATATGTGCCGACAAGGGGAGTTAACCTAGGCATACAATTTCTTCACATCTGGATGAGACAGCCTTCCGGGCAAGATCGCGCGCGCCGCCGCACGCGATCGCGTCAGCGTGCGCGGTACACGGCGCAGTTGTTCGGAGTCTCGTACATGTCCACCTGCGAGACGGGCAGACCCTGCTCGGTCAAGCGTTCGCAAACGTAGCGCGCCAGGTTCTCGGCCGTAGTGCGAAACGGCAGCACGGTCAAGCTGAAGCCTTCCGCGGCAAGCGCAGCCATCGTAGCCTCGCCGAGCGAGCCCTCCTCCACAAGGAAGGTGTGGTCGAGCTCTTCCGCCAGATCGCGTACCGCGCGTTTGAACACGCCGAAGTCCAGCACCATGTCGCGCATGGTCCCTTCGGTTTGGAGCTCGTCGGTTTCCAGGTAGACCACCGTGCGCCACCGATGGCCGTGCAGGTTCTCGCACTTGCCATAGTAATCGGTCAGGAAATGGGCGGAATCGAAACTCGCCTCCGTTTTGAGCCCGTACATAGCACGCTCCTCGTCTCATGCAGCCGCCACGCCTCGATCGGGCGCGGCGAATCATCGTTTTTCGCCATCATAGCAAAGTGCGCGGCGAATCGGCGCCCGCAGCGCGCAAGTGCGGCATCGTCACCCGAAACGCGCAGGTTTCGAGCGGTCCGCGCAACCGCCCCCTCGCCCGCCGTCGCCCGCGCCCGTACCCGGCCGCCCGCGCGCATTCGGCCGGGCAGGCGCGGGCACAGGCGAAGACTGGCGGGCGCATTTCGGGCGGCGACGCGCCACAGCGATGTGTCGGCTTTGCTCCGAAAGGCCCCGCGCGCGAAGCTTGTGCTACGATGCTCAGACGAACCGACGCGGCGCGCCGCCGCGCCGCCCGATCCGCGCCAACCGCGCCGGGCGGCACCGTCTCCGCGAAAGGACGACGAACCATGCCCATGAACAAGGCCATCCTGGCAGCCTATCGAGCAGCCACGCGGATCAGGCCCGACATCAAAGAGTTCTACAAGGCGCAGCGCGCCGCCGAGGACCTCAGCGCCAAGCTGGCCATACCCAACCCCCGCTGCCGCATCGACGACGCCTTCGCCGTCATGCCGGACGGCTACCGCGTACCCCTGCGCATCTTCACGCCGCTCGACATCGACTTCTCGCTTGCTTCGGGCTTCAAGGTATCCGAAGATTGGCGCGGCACCATCCTGTTCTTCCACGGAGGCGGCTGGGTCAACGGCGACGTGGACTTCTACGCCGACGCTTGCTCCACCATGGCGCTCAAGCTTGAGCGGCGCGTGGTGTCGGTGGACTACCGGCGCGCGCCCGAGCACCGATTCCCGCAGGCCCCCGAAGACTGCTACGAAGTGACGCGCCAGCTGTTCGCGGGAGAGCTGCTGTCCGACGTCGACCCTCGTCGCATCGTGCTGCTCGGCGACAGCGCGGGAGGAAACCTGGCCGCCGTCGTATCGCTCATGGCGCGCGACCGCGGCGCGTTTCGCCCGCCTACGCAGGTGCTGCTCTACCCCGTCACCTACGACGACCACGACCCGCGAACCTCATGGTTCGACTCGGTGCGCGAAAACGGCGAGGACTACCTGCTCACCTGGCGCGACATACGCGGGTACATGGAGCTGTACCGTTCGTCGCCGACCGATTACGCCAACCCCTACTTCGCGCCGCTGCTCGATCCCGACCTTTCGAGCCAGCCGCGAACCCTGGTGATCACAGCTGAGTACTGCCCGCTGCGCGACGAGGGCGAGGCGTACGCGGCGCGCTTGGAGCTGGAGGGCAACAGCGTGCAGTGCTACCGCGTGCTCGACGCCGTGCACGGATACCTGCTGTATCCCTCGGTGGTCGGCGCTGTTAGAGACACCTATCGGATTATCGGGCACTTCCTTGACGACATCGACCTGAAGCGAGAGGACAAACCAGCGTGGCTCGGAATACTTGGTACCGACTAGACAACGTAGGCAAGTTCTACTCATCCCAGGCCGGCAGCTCCGCGCAAACGGTGTTCCGCTACGCAGCCGAGCTGATCGACGACATCGACCCGCAGGCGCTGCAGCGCGCGCTCGACAAAACGGTCGACACGTTCCCTGGATTCAACGTGTGCCTGCGCAGCGGCATGTTCTGGCACTACCTGGAGCAAGCGCCGAAACCGCCCGAAATCAGCCGCGAGAGCCTTCCGATCTGCTTCGGCCTGCACGTCGACGCGAAAAGCGTCCTGTTCCGCGTCAGCCATTACCGAAACCGCATCAACTTGGAAGTTTCCCACATCGTCTCCGACGGGCGCGGCTCCTTGAGCTTCTTCAAGATGCTGCTGCACGTCTACATTCAAAAACGCTACGGCGTGGAGGGGGTGCCGTTCGAATACGACGGGTCGGATCACCAAAAGCACGAGGACAGCTTCGACAAGTACTTCGAGCGGGACAAGGCCGCAGGCACGCGCGCGCCGAAGATCTACCGGCTGTCCGGATGGCGCGACAAGGCCGACCCCACGTTCATGGAATACCATCTGCCCATGCAGCGCGTGCTCGACCTGGCGCGCTCGCACGGAGTGAGCCTGACGTCGCTTGCGATCGCAGCGGTAATGTGCGCCATCCGCGCGGAGATGCCGCGCCGCGACCGCCATCGCGCCATTCGCATCGACGTGCCCGTGGACCTTCGGAGGATCTTCGAATCGGCCACCACCAAGAACTTCTTCGGCCTGGCCTTCGTATCCTACACGCCCGGCGACCAGGACGAACCCGTAGAAGCCGTAGCCGCCCGCGTGCAGGACCAGCTCAAGGTGGCGACCGAAGCGGAAAGCCTCAAGCCGCGCATGAATCGCATGATCGCGCTCGAAAAGCATCCGGCCCTGCGCTTCGCCCCGCTGTTCGTGAAGGATATCGCGCTCGAACTGGCAGACCGCATGGTCGAACGCGAAACCACGACAACCGTATCAAGCTTGGGAGCTATCGGCGTCGACGAGCGCCTGGCTCCGTTCATCCGCAACGTCAACGTACTGACCTCCACCGTCGGGCTCAACTTCATGGTGTGCTCGTTCGGAGACGATCTGAGCATCGGCATATCCACCACGTACTCGAACCCCGACGTGATCAAGAACTTTTGCCGGTACTTCTCGGACCAAGGCATCGAAGGATACGTCAACATCAACAAAACAAGCGAAGAAGTGGCCGAGGATCGTCTGGAAACCAAGCTGGAAACCTCGGTCAAACGATGGGGCGGCCAGGTTCCCGCGCACGAAGAGGGCGCCGACGACGGTGCATCTGAAGGAGAAAGGGAACAAGCGTGAAACGTTGCGAGAAGTGCCGCGTCGAATTCACCGGCGACCTCGATCGCTGTCCTTTGTGCCAAGCCGAGCTTGCCGGAACGGCAACGCCGTCGGCATTTCCGCGAAACGAAGTGCGCAAGTCGGGAGCCATGGCCCTCGGCGTCTTGGCTTTTGTGGGCGGAGCATGCCTTTTGGTGATGGTGTTTTTGGGGCGAATGCTGTCGCTTCCGGGCGACATCGTGGTTTCGGTGTGCTTAGCGCTGGTGGTGAACTACCTGTTCGTACGCAACATCCTTGCGCATTCGCCGGACTTTTTGCGCGTGGTCGTGCGCTACTTCCTCATTTTGCTGGGCATTGCGGCAGCATGGTTTCTGGTCACGGGAAACACCCTGGTCACCACGTTCGTCATACCGGGGATATGCCTGGTGGCACTGGTGTTCGACACGGTGCTCGTGGGCGTGTTCAAAGACACATTCGTGGCCAGGTACGCAAAGTACCTGCTCTTCGACGTGGTGCTGGGGCTGGTCCCCCTTGCGCTCATCGCGCTGGGGCTTACCACCTGGGAGATCCCCGCGCTTTCGAGCGCGCTCGCAGCAAGCGTGTTTTTGCTGGGGCTGCTCGTGTTCATGCGAAAACAGCTGATGGACGAGGTTCGCAAGCTGTTCCTGGCATAGCGTGACAGCAAGCTGAAAACCGGGCACTGGCGAACGTCGAGAAAACCTCCTGAAAGCCAGTGCGCGCCCTACAGGGAAAGCAGCCCCTGCGATGCCAGCAGCCAAGCCAGCGAAGCTACCCACAGAACCCCCACGGCCACCCGCGCGACGTTGGATACGCGCAGGCTTTTCGACGGCACCATGAACATAGCCACCAGACCGCCCAGCGCGCCGCCCAAGTGCCCGCTCACGGAGATGCCCGGCACCAAGAACGTGTACGCAACGTTCACGGCGATGATGCCCAGCATGCCCTTGCTGTACTGCGCGAACATAGAACGATTCCCCTTGTGCAGCAAACCCAGCAAGGCTACGGCCACAAACAAACCAAACACGCTGGTGGAAGCGCCGGCGCTCACCGTCGAGCCGCCGCCTAGGAACACGTCGGCAGCGTAGGACACCGCGTTGCCCGTGATGCCGGCAATGAAGTACAGCGCCAGGAAGTTCCCCTTGCCCAGCACGCGTTCGAGCACTTCGCCCACGCTATAGAGTGCAACCATGTTGAATCCCAGGTGCATGAGGTCCATGTGCAAAAACATCGGCGTCACGAACCGGTACAAGTCGGCCGCCGACTGCATCCACGGCGCGTACATGGCGCCCATCTGCACGAGCACCGATGTCGACACGTTCACGCGGAATCCCGAAAGCACCGTTTCCACCGCGAACACGATCACGTTAAGAGCGATCAGGATAAGCGTGACCATGCGAAACCGGTTTCGCTCGAAAAAGGACGGCTCGCTTTGATTGAGCATCCGCTTCAACTGCTCGTCGTCGATCACGGTTTTAGTCGGGTTCGGCACGTTGTTCTGGTTTTCCGGCACTGGTTGCTCCTCGCATGCGGTAATTCGATCATAGTTCGGGGGAAATCCTACCACGTCGCTTGCGCAACAACGCAGCCTCCGCGCTTCCGTTAAGGCAAAAACACGGTTTCACCGCTGCGCGCCGCACGCGGTCCCCGCCCGACCCGCGCCGCCTCCCCGGCACGCGGCGAAGCCCGCTCGATCGCACCGCCTTCCGAGCGCGCGGCCCGCAACCCGCCCGACCCGCGCCGCCCTCCACCGCGCCGCAGAGCCCTCCTCGGCCGAGCAAGGCGCTGCGCGCGCCCGTATTCCCCCTTGTCGTTGTGTTTCCCTCTCCGTAGTGGTAAATGTTAGCCTTAGTAAACTTATAAGCCGCTCACGCGGGGAAACGAGAACCCATGTCCAACCAAGCAGCCTTCTTCCCCCCGAAGAAGCACGACCCCCACGAAAACCGCAAGGCGCAAGACGCCGACTCCGACGAACGCCGCGAACGCCCAGCGATCGACCCCGTCTTCCTGTCGGTCGACGGCCTTTGCAAGCACTACGGAGAAGGCGAAGCGCGCGCCACCGTGCTCTCGGACATTGCCACGACCATCGAACAGGGCGCCGTATGCGCGCTGCTCGGGCCTTCGGGCTCGGGAAAGTCCACGTTCCTCAACCTGGTAGGCGGGCTGGAGCCGGCCGACTCGGGCTCCATCCGCGTGGGAGGCGTTGAGCTGACCGGCCTTTCCGACAAGGAGCTTGGCGAGTACCGCCGACGCGAGCTGGGATTCGTGTTCCAGTTCTACAATCTGATCCCCGACCTGACCGTGCGCGAGAACATCGAGGTGTGCCGCCATCTCAGCGCAAGCCCGCTTCCCCTTGACGATCTGCTGCATTCGCTGGGGCTATGGGACCATCGCGGAAAGTTCCCGCGCCAGATATCGGGCGGGCAGCAGCAGCGTTGCGCGATCGGGCGCGCGCTCGTGAAAAACCCTCGCCTGCTGCTGTGCGACGAGCCGACGGGCGCGTTGGACTATCAAACCTCGAAAGAGATACTTGAGTTGATGGAACGGGTCAACCGCGACTACGGCTGCACCATCGTCATCGTCACGCACAACGACGCTATCAGGCACATGGCCCATCGCGTCCTGCGGCTGCGCGACGGGGTCCTGGCCGAAGACGCGCGCAACCAGCAGGTGCTCGCTGCGCGCGATCTGGAATGGTAGGCGCGCCATGGCAACCCCTCTTGTCCGCCGCCTTCCGCGCGAGCTCAGGCACAACTTCGGCAGGTACCTGGGCATCTTCCTGCTCATGACCATCTCCATCACGCTCGTGTCCGGCTTCCTTGCAGCAGCCAGCAGCATCGAGCGCATCACCGACGGCATGCGCGACGCCTACGCCGTCGAGGACGGGCGCTTCACGACAAGCCGGGAAGCGCCCGCCGAAGCGCTTGCGGCCGTCGAGGACCTGGGCGCGTCCGTGCACGAGAACTTCAGCTACGACCTGCCGCTCGAGCGCGACGACGCACCGGGCGCCACGGTGCGCGTGCACCTCAACCGCAACGGCTTCAACGAGGCCGCCTACGCGCAGGGCGAAGCCCCGCAGGGAGCCGACGAGATCGCGCTCGATCGGACCTTCGCGGAGCATGCCCGCATCGAAACGGGCGATACGGTGCGCGTGGGCGGGCGGGATCTGACCGTGTCGGGCATCATGACGCTTCCCGACTACGCGGCTCTTTTCGAAAAGAACTCCGATTTCGTCATGAACACGCTCACGTTCGGCACCGCCGTTGTGGACCGAGCCGCGTTCGCGTCCTTCGAAGGCGCGAGCGTTTCCCACGTCTACTCCTTCCTGTTCGACGACCGCGCCTTGCCCCTGTCCGAGCGCATCGACGCCGAGCAGGACATCGCCGATGCGCTGGCCAGCCACGGAGCCCTGCTGACCGATCTGGTGGACGCCGCGTCGAACCAAGGGATCACCTACGCCGCCGAAGACGTGGCGGGCGACCAGGTCACCTGGGAGACCATGCTGTTTCTGCTCATCGTCATCATGGCGTTCGTGTTCGTGGTGCTGACCTCGGCCGCCATCGACGAAGAGAGCGCCGTCATCGGCACGCTTCTGGCATCGGGATACCGCAAACGCGAGCTGATCGCGCATTACCTGGCGCTGCCTTGCTTGGTAGGCCTGGCGGCGGCCGTGGCGGGCAACGTACTGGGATACACCGTCATGGTCGACCCTATGAAAGGCCTGTACTACAACAGCTACAGCCTGCCGCCCTACGTTGCCGCCTGGAGCTGGCGCGCCTTCGGATTGACCACCGTCATCCCGTTTTTCCTGCTCATGGCAATCACGTCCGTCGGGCTGGCGCGCAAGATGCGCTGCACGCCGCTCATGTTCCTACGGCGCGAAACGGCGAAGGCAGGCATGCGCGCAACCCTGAAGCTTCCCGAGCGCCTTGGCTTTTCGGCGCGGTTCAGGCTGCGCGTGTTCCTGCGCAACCTTTCGCACTTCGCCACGCTGTTCGTGGGGATCGCGTTCGCCAGCATGCTGCTGCTGTTCGGGCTGTGCATGATGCCCACCATCGAGCACTACGCCGATTCCCTGCGCAACGATCTGGTGGCCGAGCACCAGTACCTGCTCAAGGCGCCGCTCGAAATCGCCGCGACCGACGACGAGCGCGA
>ENA-OQNO01002548-OQNO01002548.1-human-gut-metagenome-genome-assembly--contig:-NODE-2548-length-10267-cov-2.936095_pt1 | contig 10267 bp, 10 predicted proteins | sample MGYA00242629_ERZ504880 | MGnify/ENA primary metagenome ERZ504880 (study PRJEB26092, sample SAMD00036377) | human gut metagenome | host: Homo sapiens | study: EMG produced TPA metagenomics assembly of... | reverse complement strand
TGGTTACGGTTACTTCATTATAATCGATGGGAAGCTGGTGGTCTTCATTATCCAGTGTAATGGCAACAGATGCAAATCCCATGGGCTTTCGGTTTTCCGTTCCCGAAAAGATAACATCCTGCATATTGGCACCACGCAGCTGCTTTGCACGCTGCTCACCAAGTACCCATCTCACCGCATCGCCAACATTACTCTTACCACTGCCGTTGGGTCCTACGATTCCGGTAATACCGTTGTGGAACTTAAAGACAATTTTGTTGGCAAAAGATTTGAAGCCGTGTATTTCTATGCTCTTTAAGTACATATCTCTTTAGTCTTTCCTTTCAAGTCGATGATTGCGCGGTATGCCGCTTCCTGCTCAGCAGCTTTCTTGGTTCGTCCAATTCCCTGGCTTGCATTTTTTTCACCGATATGCAGTTCTACAATGAATTTTTTATCATGGTCAGGGCCTTCTTCCCCTGTCAGGGTATATACGATCTCATCGCCTTTAAAATCTCTTTGTACAATTTCCTGCAGGATAGTCTTGCTATCATAAAAGAGCTGCTTATTTTCAATATCCTTCATTATATATTTTAAAATAAACTCTTTTGCATTAGCAAAACCACCATCTAAATAAATGGCACCTATGAGAGCTTCCATGGCATCCGATACGATAGAATCGCGATGACGGCCTCCAGTATGCTCTTCACCTTTCCCAAGCTGTAAATAACTACCCAGTTCGATTTCTTTCGTACACAGGGCAAGGGTAGGCTCACAGACGATACTGGCACGAAGCTTTGTCAGGTCTCCTTCCGGCAGATCCGGGTAATTGTGAAATAAATATTCACTGCTGGTAACTTCTAACACTGCATCTCCCAAGAATTCAAGGCGTTCATTGTCCTTCATCTTAGCGGCTTTATGCTCATTCGCATATGAACTGTGTGTCATGGCCTGTACCAGAAGATCGAAATTGCGGAATTTATATCCGATTCGATTCTCCAGCTCGGTTAATTTTCTGGTTGATTTCATAGTTAAGACTTTCCTCCTTATACAACAAAGGGTGCTGCTTTGCAACACCCTCATAAAAACCGTTTTAGTTGATTGCACTTTTGATTTGTTCTACCGCATCGCCTACTGAAACAATTTTCTCTGCTTCTTCATTTGGAATTTCAATATCGAATTCTTCTTCAATTCCCATTATAATCTGAAATACATCTAAGGAGTCAGCTCCTAAATCATCCACAAATGTTGTCTCCATAGTGATCTCATCTGCATCCACATTCAGTACCTCGGCAATAATTTTCTGTAACTTTTCGAATTCCATAATCATCAATCCTCTCTTTTACTAATCTGCTTTAATTTTTTCTTTAATTTTCTCATTGATCTGCTGCTGTTTGAACTGCACGCATTGAACAATGGAATTGGTAATCTCAGGCGCCTGCGAACTGCCGTGAGATTTTACCACAAGGCCATTCAACCCAAGTAAAGGTGCACCGCCATATTGACTTGCATCAAAAGATTGCAATGTCTCTTTTAATGCCGGTTTTACCAGTAAGGCGCCAATCTTACTGCGAAGGTTTGTCATCATGCCGGCCTTGACTTTAGAGATCAGGGTAGCACCCACACCTTCATACAACTTTAAAATTACATTCCCGACAAATGCCTCGCAAACGATAACATCGCATACGCCTGCCGGAATGTCTCTGGCCTCCACACTTCCGATAAAATTAATGTCTTTACATTCCTTCAAGAGTGGAAATGTCTCTTTTACCAGAGCGTTGCCCTTTTCCTCTTCTGCACCGATATTGACGATACCGACTTTTGGATTTTTAATACCTACTACATTCTCCATGTAAATAGAACCCATTTTTGCAAACTGTACTAAATGAGATGGTCTTGCATCTACATTAGCGCCACAGTCAACCAGCAATGAAACACCGGTCTTAGTGGGTATCAGTGGTGCCAGAGGCGGCCGCTCAATTCCTTTAATGCGCCCAACGATAAGCTGTCCGCCGACTAATACGGCTCCGGTACTTCCGGCAGAAACAAAAGCATCTGCTTCCCCTTTTTTAACCATATTCAGCCCTACTACGATGGAAGAACTTTTTTTCTTTCGAATAGCCATAACCGGCGGTTCCGCTGTTTCAATAATTTCATCAGCATGAACAACTTCCACTAGCTCTTTTGGATAGGTGTACTTTGATAATTCACTCTGCACATCTTCCGAGCGCCCTACCAGGAATACTTTAATATCATTTCTCGCATTCACTGCGTTTACGGCTCCCTTAACAATCTCTGCCGGGGCATGATCACCACCCATAGCATCGACTACGACCCGAACTAATTCCTGCATATTATTTCCTCCTCGTATTTCTATTAACTAATATACTAAACATCATACAGAAAATCAATAGATATTTTTAGAGAATCTTAGGAAGTGCATAAGTTCTATCGTTTTTCTGGGTAAAAGGGCTGCAAAACCGGAGAAAAGCCCGTAAAAAAAGCATCTCCAACGAGATGCTTAATCATATCTTATGCTTCTGTGGATATGATTTCTTTTTTATTGTATGTTCCGCAGTTCTTACATACTCTGTGAGACATCATAAGTTCGCCGCATTTAGCACATTTTACTAAATTGGGAGCAGACATTTTCCAGTTTGCTCTTCTCTTGTCTCTTCTTCCTTTGGAAGATTTATTTTTTGGACAGATTGACATGGTTTACACCTCCTTAAATTTGCTAAAGATATCACGGATTTTGGCCATTCTTGGATCTAAATCTGTATGATCACAGCTGCAAGTCCCAAGATTTAAATTGGCGCCGCATTGATTACAGATTCCCTTGCAGCTTTCACTGCATAAAACCTTCATCGGCCAATTCAATAACATCTCGCCATAGACAAGCTTATCCACATCCAGGTTATATCCATCAATATAATTGTGTTCATCAAGTGCTTTCTGATGCTCTGCCTCATCTATATTCATATCAATTTCTTTGTCAATACGAACTTTGATGTCAGTTTTTACATCTTCCAGACACCTGTCGCAGGGAATTAAAACAGTGATTGTTCCCTCCCCTGTTATGTGCAGATTCCTGTTTCCTTTGTTCTGTATCTGTAAAGAAACGGGGGTACTGCTAATGATAGGAAAACTGCCAAGCTTTGAAACGAAAGTCTCCAGCTCCAGTCCTGCATCAGTCTGCATTACTAATTCGTCGGTTTTTAAAACACCGTTTAAGTCTATCAGCATTATGACCTCCTATCCACACCTAAATTATTATACATATCTGAAATGTTTTTGTCAACATAATTTTACAATAAAGTGGGATAAACTTACATTTTAAAAATAAGGCGGAGACTTGCACAGACTCCGCCTTATTGCCAGTACAGTATAACACAATTAACTGTGTTTCGTTCACACGCTATCTACGCCAGGTACACGTTACTTTGGATGAAAACTAAATCAGAGCAACCGTTTCTCTGCAGATTGCCAGTTCTTCATCGGTAGGAAGCAGAACAACCTTTACCTTGGAATCCGGTGTGGAAAGCAGAGTCTTTTTGCCTCTTGCTTTGTTTGCTTCTTCATCTAAAGTAATGCCCAGGTATCCAAGATATGCAATGATATCACGGCGTACCAGAGAGTCATTTTCGCCCAGACCTGCTGTAAATGCGATTGCATCAACACCATTTAAGGCAGCTACGTATCCGCCGATATATTTAGCGGCACGGTAATTAAATACGGCTCTTGCAAGGATAGCAGCTTCATTTCCTTCTTCAGCAGCATTTTCCCGATCACGGAAATCACTGGAAATTCCGGATAAACCATAAACGCCGGATTTTTTATTTAACATGTTCATTAAGTCATCAATGTCCATATTTTCTTTTTTGGACAGGAACTCTAAGATAGCCGGATCAATGTCACCGGAACGTGTTCCCATTACCAGTCCTTCAAGAGGAGTCAATCCCATGGAAGTATCTATGGATTTGCCGTTTAATACAGCGGAAATGGATGCGCCGTTTCCTAAATGGCAAACAATGATTTTGGAGTTATTAATATCAAGTCCTAAGAATTTTGCTGTTTCTTTGGAAACAAAGTTATGGGATGTTCCGTGGAAACCATATCTTCTTACTTTGTATTTTTCATAATATTCATAAGGCAGACCATACATAAATGCTTTTTCAGGCATTGTCTGATGGAATGCAGTATCGAATACACCAACCATCGGTACCTCAGGCATTAATTCCTGGCACGCACGAATACCAATTAAGTTTGCAGGATTGTGAAGAGGTGCAAGATCGTTACACTCTTCCACTGCTTTTAACATTTCTTCTGTAATCACTGCAGAGGAAGCAAATTTCTCGCCGCCATGAACAATTCTGTGTCCTACAGCATTTACTTCTTTCAGACTTTCAATTACGCCGGTTTTGTCATTAACCAATGCATCCAGTACCATTTTGATGGCTTCCTTGTGAGTTGGCATTGGGCTTTCTGTGATTTCTTTCTCGCCGCCCTTTGGCTGATATACCAGTCTGCTTCCTTCGATTCCAATTCTTTCGCAAAGCCCCTTTGCCAATACATCTTCTGTATCAGAGTTGATTAACTGATACTTAAGAGATGAACTTCCACAGTTGATAACTAATACGTTCATTAAAAAATACCTCCGTTGGTTTTCTTTTCATTTATTATATTCTTTTAGAACTTCCATATAATTATGTAGGTAAATATTTCCTATTGTGCCTGACACTGAACTGCTGTAATCGCTACAACCCCAACGATATCTTCAGCGCTGCATCCGCGGGACAAATCATTTACCGGTTTTGCAATACCCTGTGTTACAGGTCCGTAAGCTTCTGCTTTTGCTAATCTCTGAACTAATTTGTATCCGATATTTCCGGCATCCAGGTCTGGGAACAGCAATACATTTGCTTTTCCGGCTACCGGGCTGTTAGGAGCTTTGGAAGCGCCAACGCTAGGTACGATAGCAGCATCTAACTGGAATTCACCGTCTAATTTCAGATTCGGGTTCTGCTCTTTTGCAATTCTGGTTGCTTCAACAACTTTGTCAACATCTGCATGTTTTGCGCTGCCCATGGTAGAATGGGAAAGCATAGCCACGATCGGTTCCTCTTCTACTAATAACTGGAAGGATTCTGCTGAAGAAGCTGCGATTGCTGCCAGTTCTTCCGGATTTGGGTTCTGGTTTAATCCTGCATCTGCGAAAATAAATGTTCCGTTTGCACCATATTCGCAGTTTGGTACTGCCATCAGGAAGAATGCGGATACTAATTTTGTTCCGGGTTTTGTTTTTAAAATCTGAAGGCAAGGTCTTAATGTGTCTGCGGTAGAATGACATGCTCCGGATACCATACCGTCTGCATCGCCCATTTTAACCATCATAACGCCATAGTACAGGTACTGATTTAATAAAATATCCTTTGCCTGCTCCGGTGTCATTCCTTTTTTCTGTCTTAATTCTACAAGCTTGTCTATGTAGCCTGCTGTCTTATCTGAAGTTGCAGGATCTACGATAATAGCTCCTGTAATGTCTAATCCTTCGCTGCCTTTTTTAACTGCCTCTTCGCTGCCTACCAGTACTACATCAGCAACGCCTTCTTTTAAGATCTGGGCGGTTGCTTCATATGTTCTGCGGTCTTCTGTTTCCGGCAGTACGATCGTTTTTTTGTTTGATTTTGCTCTTTCTTTGATTACGTCAATAAATCCCATGATTTCTGACTCCTTTCGTGTTTTAGGTCCCAAAACCGTCATAAAAATATTATACATGATACCATATGGGCATACAAGTTAATTAATATTTTAACAATGTTTAACAACCTTTCATTCTTTTTAATTATAGCCCTATAAATGGCTAATTTCAACCGTTATGGTGTATCTTTTTCCATACACCGGGGATAAAATTGTATTTTTGGATAAACTTTTGATATCCGAAGGCTTTTTTTTGACTGACAGACAGTTTTTTGGAGTCAAACATTTTGGTTTTTGATAACTTTTTTAAAAATTGGCTTTTGCATTTTGTTGTTTATTTTTTGATTGTATTGATTTGTTCGTTTTGTTGGAGGAAATAGAATGGTACCCGATTCAATCTGTGGTGGTTACAAGAGTGATGTACGAAGTGCATGGAATGTGTTATAATCGGTAGATAAATATTACATTTTTGTGCTTACAGAACGGAGGATATTAACATTATATGAAGGTTGTTGGACTGGTAACGGAATATAATCCGTTTCACAATGGACACAGATATCATTTAGAACAGGCAAAGAGAAAAACAGGTGCCGGCTTTGCGGTGGTTGTTATGAGCGGGAACTTTCTGCAGAGGGGGGAACCGGCGATTATAGATAAGTTTGCAAGAGCCGAAATGGCATTGGCATGCGGAGCAGATCTGGTGCTGGAGATTCCGGCATATTTCGCCTGTGGGAGTGCGGAGTATTTTGCACTGGGCGCCGTTTCCCTGTTAGATTCCCTTGGGATTGTAGATGCTGTATGCTTTGGGAGTGAGTGCGGTGACATTCAGGTACTGGATGAGATTGCTGAAGTTTTGGCAGAGGAACCCCTTCCATATAAAAATAGATTAAAAGCTCTGCTTTCGGAAGGAAAATCATTTCCGGCAGCCAGAGAAGAAGCACTGCTCTCCTGCCTCACGGCATTGCATGGAAGTGAAAAGGAGGACTGTGTGTCCCTGTGGAAAGATGCACTGGATTCACCCAATAACATTCTGGGCATCGAATATCTGAAAGCTTTGAAAAAGCTAAATAGCAGTATGCAACCGGTTACCATAGAGCGGATTTCCAGCGGTTACCACGATCCATCCCTCCATACCGGCATCAGTTCCGCAACGGCGATACGGCGGGTGATACTGGATGAACGGAGGAAACTTCCGGATCCTATAAAAGGGCAGGTGCCAAATGAAGTTTACGCTATATTACAAAGGGAATCAAACCGGACTTTTCCGGTAAAGAGCGCTGATTTTTCACAGCTGCTGCACTATCGGCTTTTGTCGGTAAAGGATTGGCAGGAACTTGCCCAGTTTTTTGATGTCTCCGAAGATTTGGCTAAAAGAATATGCAATCTGAGGAATTCCTATGAGGGTCTGGAGGATTTTATTGCACGGTTAAAAACCAGACAGTTTACCGAAACCCGGATCCGGCGGGCGCAGATGCATATTTTACTGGAAATTAAAGAGGATGCGGTAAGGGAGTCTATAATATCCGCCAATGGAGCATGTTATATCCGGGTTCTGGGGTTTCATAAAAATGCTTCTGTACTTCTCACGGAAATTAAGAAAAAAAGCCGATTGCCTATTATCACAAAAATGGCGGATGCATCTGAGCTTTTAGAAAGCAGTCCTTTTTCTGATATGGCAGGAAAGATGCTGGACTGTGATATTTACAGTGCCCAGGTGTACCACTGTGCGGTCACGAATCGGTACAAAGATCATACGTATAATGAATTTACCAGACAGATAATTGTACAGCGGCAGCCCCGCTGAGTTTGAGGGTGAATTTGATTGCCTGTGAATGCAGATATAAAAAGGCGTGATGCATTTTCCTTTGCATCGCGCCTTAATGTTCTAACTGTTTTCTAACTGTTTACTACATTCTAATTTTTAAAACTATGAATTGGAGCAGGGATTCTTCCCTTGCGGTTAACAAAGGCGTCACATCCATATTTATTAACAGGCATAATCGGTGCATAGCCTAACAGGCCGCCGAATTGTACGATTTCTCCCACGCCTTTTCCAATAACCGGAATCAGACGTACAGACGTTGTTTTCTGATTGACCATACCGATTGCCATTTCATCTGCAATGATACCTGCTATGGTAGTTGACTTGGTATCTCCCGGGATCGCGATCATATCCAGACCTACGGAACATACACAGGTCATGGCTTCTAACTTTTCGATAGTCAGTGCATTTGCCAAAACAGCATCAATCATTCCCTGGTCTTCGCTGACCGGAATGAAAGCTCCGCTTAGTCCGCCCACGTAAGAAGAAGCCATAACACCGCCCTTTTTCACCTGGTCATTTAAAAGTGCAAGTGCCGCGGTCGTTCCTGGTGCTCCGGCGTATTCCAGACCGATTTCACATAAAATATCTGCAACACTGTCTCCGATTGCCGGCGTCGGTGCAAGTGATAAATCAATGATTCCAAAAGGAATGTTCATACGTTTGGAGGCTTCCTGAGCAACCAGCTGACCCACACGGGTAACTTTAAATGCTGTTTTCTTGATGGTTTCGCACAATACTTCAAAGCTTTCACCGCGAACCTGTTCCAAAGCAGTCTTCACAACACCCGGACCGCTGACTCCTACATTAATGATGGCATCTGCTTCCGTCACACCGTGGAAAGCACCTGCCATGAAAGGATTATCATCCGGAGCATTGCAGAACACTACCAGTTTGGCACAGCCAAGAGAATCATTTTCTTTGGTGTACTCTGCTGTTTCCAGAATCATATCACCCATCAGACGGACTGCATCCATATTGATACCGCATTTGGTAGAACCCAGATTAATGGAACTGCATACCCGCTCTGTGCAGGAAAGGGCTTTTGGAATGGAACGGATCAGGTACTCATCGCTTTTTGTCATTCCTTTGCTCACCAAAGCAGAATATCCGCCGATAAAGTTAACGCCTACTTCTTTCGCAGCTTTATCCAGCGTTTTAGCCAGAGTCACAAAATCATCAGAGGACTTACATGCGCTGCCGCCCACTAAAGCAATCGGTGTTATGGAAATACGCTTATTCACGATGGGAATTCCGTATTCTCTCTCAATTTCTTTTCCGGTAGAAACCAGATCCTTTGCAAGGGTTGTAATCTTTTCGTAGATTTTCTGGTTTAACTTTTCCAGATCGGAATCCACACAGTCTAACAGGCTGATACCCAGAGTAATAGTTCTTACGTCCAGATTCTCCTGGGTAATCATTTTATTTGTTTCGCTTACTTCAAATAAATTTATCATAACAGATTATTACCTTTCTTCATATAGTGACAAATTGGGGCACCGGAGCGCGCTTTAGATACGATGCATCATGTTGAAGATTTCTTCGTGCTGGCAACGGATGCTTACGCCGATTTCATCGCCGAGTTTTTCCAGTTCTTTAGCCAGTTCTTCCGCAGACTTTGTAGAATTGTTTGCATCAGTAACCATCATCATATTGAAGAATCCCTGTACAATTGTCTGGGAGATATCCAGGATGTTTACGTTGTTCTCTGCCAGGAAAGTACAAACCTTAGCGATGATTCCCACGGTATCTTTTCCTACGACTGTGATAATTGTTTTTTTCATTTCTTCTCCTTTCGGGGACCGAAGTCCTCTTTCACATTAATCTATATATGTAAGTCAGTATGTTACTGTTCACATCCTTCGGATGCTCACAGTAACTGCATCTGCCCATTTAAAGTCGCCTATGGCGAGGTGCTGTGCGCCAGTGGCGCACGTTTAGCACGGACCGAAGCAGAGCGTAGACCAGATGCCAGAACGCCGCTGTTTTACTGGCTTTATATCGCAAATAATTCGCTTGGCTCATCCCTGTGTGCCACGCGGATTGGAAAATCTTTTGCTGTATAAGGATTTTCGCCTAAAGTCACTTCTGAGCAGACCGTTTCATATGCAAGCGCCTCATAATTATTTTCTTGGCTGAGATGCCCAAGCATAATGGTTTTAATACCGTCATGAAGAATCCGGCAGAGCAGCCTTCCTGCATTTTCATTAGACAGATGGCCCCTGTTTCCAAGAATTCGCTGTTTCAGGTAATAAGGATAACTTCCCACCTGAAGCATATTAATATCGTGATTTGCCTCTAAAAGTACGCCGTCCAGTCCCTGAAGATGGTCTACTATGTAATCGTTATAATGTCCCAGGTCTGTGATTACACCCACGGATTTATGTTCATGGTTTATACGGTAGGCTACCGGATCAGCCGCATCGTGGGAAATAGAAAATGGCGCTACTTCCAGATCTTTAATACAAAATGGCTTATCCGGATAGATCTCGCAAAAAAGAGATTCGTCCACTTTACCAAGAGGTGAATAAGCTTTCATTGCCTCGATGGTACCACCGGTTGCATAGATTGGTATCTGATACTTTCTTGCCAGAACGCCCAGACCTTTTATATGGTCGGAATGTTCATGTGTAATTAAAATGCCGTCCATCTCCGCTGTTTTTCGGTCAATGGAGTTTAAGCCGGCTTCAATTTTCTTGCCGCTTAAGCCAACGTCTACCAGAAGGCTGGCATTTTCTGATCCTACGTAAATGCAGTTTCCACTGC
>ENA-OQNO01002533-OQNO01002533.1-human-gut-metagenome-genome-assembly--contig:-NODE-2533-length-10320-cov-3.699107_pt1 | contig 10320 bp, 8 predicted proteins | sample MGYA00242629_ERZ504880 | MGnify/ENA primary metagenome ERZ504880 (study PRJEB26092, sample SAMD00036377) | human gut metagenome | host: Homo sapiens | study: EMG produced TPA metagenomics assembly of... | reverse complement strand
CCGGCATTGCCGACCCCGGCGAGCAGCTGGCACGCGAAGCGATTGACGCAGGCATAAAAGTTGTGCCGCTGCCTGGCGCAAATGCCGCACTGTGCGCGCTGATTGCTTCGGGGCTGCCATCGTCACCGTTCTTTTTCGGCGGTTTTCTGCCCAAAAGCAAAAAGAACAGAGCAGAGCAGCTTGCGGCGTGGAAGAACATTCCTTCGACAATAATATTGTATGAAGCGCCGCACCGTATTAAAGACGTGCTGAAAGAAATACTGGCGGCGTGGGGCGACAGGCAGCTTGCCGCTGCGCGCGAGCTTACCAAGCTGCACGAAGAATTCTTCCGCGGCAGCGTAACGGAATGCCTGGCATGGCTGGAAGTGCAGCCGCCGCGCGGTGAGTTTTGCCTTGTTATAGCGCAGGGTGAGGCTGATGTGCAGGAAGAAACGCAGGCAGCTGACCCGCTGGACGAAGTAACGGCACTTATTGCGCAGGGCATGGATAAAAAAGCAGCATTGGCACAGGTTGCCAAAGCGCGCAAAGTGCCAAAGCGCGAGCTTTATAACAGATTACTGGATGAAGAATAAAAGGGTTTACTTTTATTTTTAATAAGGGTATAATAAAAGCACAACAAAGCAGCAGTGTAACCAGTCTGTATGGTACACCAAAAGCAAAAAACCGGGAGTGGCAGCTCCCGGTTTTTTATTTAGGCTGGCTGTGATTACAAGTACCTGTCCAGCCACTTGCAAATATAATAAGCAGTTATACTTGCTATGACAGATACAACAAATGCAGTAACCAAATCTGTCATTGATACACCTCCTTTCCGCCGGAAAGGATCACAGCTTTTCCATTATGCCCAAAAAGTAAAGTTCTGTCAATGATTTGCCAAAAAGAAGTAAAACTTTTGCACAGCGGCGCAGAATGTGATAAAATTACAAAGGAATTGTCTGCAAAAATCAGCATTGCAGGCGCTTACACCGTTAAAACAATATTAACATAAAAGAAGGGAAAGCACATGAGCAAGAACAGTTTTTATATCACTACCCCAATTTATTATCCCAGCGATAATCTGCACATTGGCCACGCTTACTGCACAACTATTGCCGATACCGTTGCCCGTTATCACCGCGCCAAAGGCGAGGACGTATTCTTTTTAACCGGCAGCGACGAACACGGCCTGAAAATTCAGCGCAAAGCAGCTGAAAAAGGCATTACGCCGATTCAGTATGTTGACGCAATCGTTGCCAACTTTAAAAAGCTGTGGAAAATGCTGAATATTTCCAACAACGATTTTATCCGCACCAGCGAAGAACGCCATCATAAAGTTGTTCAGGCTGTACTGCAGAAAATTTATGACCAGGGCGACATTTATAAAAAGAATTATGAAGGTTTGTACTGCGTTCCGTGTGAATCTTACTGGCTGGAACGCCAGCTTGTAGACGGCAAATGCCCGGACTGCGGCCGCCCGGTAGAAAAAATGGCGGAAGAAAGTTATTTCTTTAAACTGTCCAAATATCAGGATAGAATTCTGGAATATATTGAAACCCATCCTGATTTTATTCAGCCGGTTTCCCGCCGCAACGAGATGATTAACTTCATCAAACAGGGCTTGGAAGATTTGTGCATTACCCGCACAACTTTCGACTGGGGCATTCCCGTTCCGTTCGACCCGAAACACGTTGTTTACGTTTGGTTTGACGCACTCTTAAACTACTTTACCGCTATCGGCTACGGCACGGATGAAGAAAAGTTTAAAAAATTCTGGCCTGCTAACATTCACCTTGTCGGTAAGGAAATTGTACGTTTTCACAGCATTATCTGGCCGATTATGCTGATGGCAATGGGCGAAGAACTGCCGAAACAGGTTTACGGCCATGGCTGGCTGGTTGTTGACGGCGACAAAATGTCCAAATCCAAGGGCAATGTTATCGACCCGATTGCTTTAATTGAAGAATTCGGCCCAGATGCTATCCGCTACTTCCTGCTGCGCGAAATTACGCTCGGCAGCGACGGCAACTTCTCGCGCGATGCGCTGATTAACCGCATTAATGCCGACCTTGCCAACGACTTAGGCAACCTGCTGCACCGCACCGTAAGCATGATTGAAAAATACCATGGCGGCGTTGTAACGCATAAAGAAGGCACGGAAGCCGTTGACAAGGAATTTATCGCCCTTGTCAATGAAACGGTAGCCGGTTACAGTGACGCTATGGACCATATGGAACTGAACCAGGCTATTAAGGATGTATGGAACCTTATCGGCCGCGCCAATAAATATATTGATGAAACCGCACCGTGGATTCTGGCAAAAGACCCTGCGCAGGCAGAACGCTTGCAGGCTGTTATGTACAACCTTGCCGAAGCGCTGCGCATTATTGCAATTTTGATTGCGCCGTTTGTGCCTGTTACCGCGCCGAAAATTTACGAACAGCTCGGCCTTGGCAAACCGGAAAGCTTCTTTATGGCAGACGCTGTTTGGGGCAAATTGGCAACTGGCACCAAAGTGCAGAAGGGCGAACCGCTTTTCCCGCGCATTGAAGTTACCGAAGCCGGTGAAACCGTAATTGCGGCTACCAAAAAAACTGCCGCTAAGGCAATTAAAGCCGAAGCTCCGAAAACTGAAGCCAAAAAAGAAGTAAAACCTGCAGCGGCAGCAGCCGGTGAAATTACCATTGATGATTTTGCGAAGATAGATTTGTGTGTGGCAACCGTTGCTGCCGCAGAACGCGTGCCTAAAACCGATAAACTTATTAAATTGCAGGTGAAAATCGGCGACGAGGAACGCACCATTGTAAGCGGAATTGCCCAGCATTATGAACCGGAAAACCTGATTGGCAAAAACGTTATTGTTATTGCCAACCTCAAACCGGCCAAGCTGCGCGGCATTGAAAGCCGCGGCATGGTGCTGGCAGCCAGCGACGGCGAAGGCAACCTGGTACTGGCAGACGCACCGGGCATTGCCAGCGGCAGCAAGGTGAAATAAAATGTCGCGTACAGGTTTGTGGGATTCGCATGCCCATCTTGATTCCGATTATTTTACAGATGACCGTGACGAGCTGATTGCCAAAATCGGCGAAGGAATGGAAGGCTTTATCAACCCCGGCTGCGACGAAGCAAGCTCCGCTTTTGCCGTACAGCTTGCAGAAAAGTACGATTTTGTTTATGCCGCTGTGGGCTGGCACCCGGAAGAACTTGCCGGTATTAAAGATGAGCATTATCTTGATAAACTGGCAGCGTGGGCTGTGCATCCAAAAGTTGCGGCAATCGGCGAAATAGGGCTTGATTATTACTGGAAAGAAAACGAGCCGAAAGAAGTACAGAAAAAACGCCTTTTGGAGCAGATTGACCTTGCTGTACAGTTTGATTTGCCGGTAATTATTCATGACCGTGAAGCGCACGGCGATATTTTCGATATTTTCCGCAGCGAAGTGCCTGCGGGAACAAGGGCTGTTTTCCATTGTTATTCCGGCTCGCTGGAAATGGCAAAGGAACTTGCCAAACGCGGCTATTACTTTGGCTTTGGCGGTACAAGCACCTATAAAAACGCAGCCAAAGTGCGCGAGGTGCTTGCTTTTGTGCCGGACGAACTGCTGCTTTTTGAAACGGATTCGCCGTATTTAACGCCGGTGCCTTACCGCGGCAAGCGCAATAATCCGCTTTATACGGAACTTGTGGCGCAAAATGCGGCGCTGGTACGCGGAACAACTTTTGAAGCGCTGGCAGCGCAGACAACGAAAAACGTTAAAACGCTTTTTAATAAAATTAAATAATGCTGACGCGGCAGTCTGCTACTGCTGCGTCTTTTATTTACCATAAAGGTGCTTGTGCATAATACTTTTCGTAAAGAGTTGTTTGATTTTAAACTAAAAGTACCTTCAAGGAAGATGGCTTGACATTATAAAAAAGGCTGTGATAAAATACCCCCGAATTAAGGAGGTAATATTATGCCTAAAAATGTTACAGTTTTCAGAAGAACCATTTTGATAGCCATAATGTTTGTAATTTTATTCAGTGGGCATACGCATCTTGGTTTGGCGGAAGCACCTGTTACCATTTTAAAGTTTGACGGTGCGGAAAGAACGGTTACAACGGAACTTTCCGACCCGCGTGCTGTTTTTAAAGAAGCGGGCATTGCCGTAGGGCAGGCAGACCGTATTGAAGAAAAAACGAGCGGCCGCGGCAAAGTGCTGGTTTTAAAACGTGCCGTGCCGGTTATTGTTGTGCGCGGAGATTCGCAGCAGAAGTTTTTTACCAATAAAGACACTGTTGGCGAAGCGTTAAAAGAGTTAAACATCCGCTTTAACAAAAAACGCGTTTACCCTGCCGCAGATACTCCGGTTACTGCCAATGTGGAAATCCATATCCTTAACAAAGGCGATACTTTAAGCTCCGTTGAGGCCGATTCGGAAATTCCCGTAAAATACATTGATGACGAGAATATTCCTTACGGGCAGGAGCAGCTTGTGGAACAGGGCAAAGCCGGCAAGGTAAAAGTTGTAAAAAAATCAGTAGTAAGCACGGGTAAAGCACCCAAAGAAGTGGAAATTGCCCGCGAAGTTCTGGCTGACCCCAAATATTCCGTTATCAGGCGCGGTATTGGCATGTCGGTAGAAACGCCTGAAGGCAGAAAAAAATACAGCCGCATCATTACTGCTGAAGCAAGCGCCTATACCGTACACTGCGGCACCGGCACAGGCCTTACATCCATCGGCCTTGTGGCTGCCCGCGGCATTGTTGCCGTTGACCCGCGTGTAATACCGTATTATACCAAAATGTATATCCCCGGTTACGGCATTGCCATTGCAGGCGATACCGGTGGCGCTATCCGCGGCAACCGCGTGGATTTGTTTATGGACAGTTATGAGGAAGCAATTAACTGGGGCCGCCGTAATGTAGAAGTTTATATTTTAGAGGACTAATAAGTGCTGAAAGAAGTTATTGTAGTAGAAGGAAAAAGTGATACCGCGGCAATCAGGCGCGCGCTGGAAGCCGACACAATAGAAACTGGCGGCTTTACGCTGGCAGCGTCTACCCTGCGCAAAATTGAAGCAGCGTATAAAAAGCGCGGCATTATTATACTTACTGACCCTGACGTAGCAGGCAACCGCATACGCCGCTTTTTAACGGAGCGTTTTCCAGAGGCGGGGCAGGCTTTTATACCGCGCATTGATGCAACCGCCAACGGTGATGTCGGCGTGGAACAGGCAAGCCCCAAAGCTATTTTAGCGGCGCTGGGCAAAGTACGCCATCATGAATTTACTCCGCAGAAAGAATTTACAGAGCGTGATTTAATGATAAACGGGCTCAGCGGCGGCAGCATGGCAAGCGCAAGGCGCGATAAGCTGGCTGCGCTTTTGGGCGTTGGTTACGGCAATGCCAAATGCTTTTTGCAAAGGCTTAACACCTACGGCGTAACGCGCGAAGAATTTAATTCCGCACTGGCGGAAATTGGAGAAGCTGAATGAAGAAACCTGTAATTGCTACACCGGAAGTTACTAATTATATATTGCGCAGGTTTAACCTGCATGCCGATAAAAGACTCGGGCAGAACTTTTTAATTGATGAAGACATTGTGCGCCGCATTGCCGCTGCCGCAGAGCTTGCGCCCGGAGAAGCGGTGCTTGAAGTAGGGCCCGGCATTGGTACGCTGACGCAGGCACTGGCAGAAACCGGCGCGGATGTAACCGCTGTTGAACTGGATAAACGCCTTTTGCCGGTGCTTGAAAAAACGCTGGAAGGCTATGAAAACGTGCGCGTTATTAATGCCGACGTGCTTGAACTTGACGTTAACAGCGCCATGGGCGGCAAAACCTTTAAGGTTGCGGCCAATTTGCCGTATTACATTACCACGCCGATAATTTTTGCGCTGCTTGAAAAAAAGCTGCCGCTTGAACGCATGGTAATAATGGTGCAGAAGGAAGTTGCCGAACGCATAACGGCAGCGCCGGGCGGAAAAGATTACGGCGCGCTTTCGGTTGCCATGCAGTATTACACGGAGCCGGAAATTGCCTTTATTGTGTCGCCGTCAAGTTTTATTCCGCGCCCAAGCGTGGACAGCGCCGTTGTGGTGTGCAAAAACCGCACCGTGCCGCCGGTGGAAATTTGTGATGAAAAACTGTTTTTCAGAGTGGTAAAGGCAGCCTTTTCGCTGCGCCGCAAAATGTTAAGCAATGCGCTGAAGAACATGGGCATTACCTCGCAGCAGGCACAGGAATGGCTGAACCTTGCGGGCATTGACCCCAAACGCCGCGGCGAAACGCTTTCATTGCAGGATTTTGCAAACTTAACCAATACCTTTGAAAAGATAAAATAGCAATATAAATTCAGCAGGCTTAAAGGGCCTGCTTATTTTTTTGCAAATTTTTTGGTTAGTTATTGACAACCGCATAAAAAAAGAGTATAGTGTTCTTGAACAGGAACAATATATAAGGGGCTGAATGAGGGGAATGGAAATCGTAGAACGCTTAATGCACTTTAACCTTACACGCCAGGAGGCAACATTATACCTGCTGCTGGTAAAAGCCGGACGCCTTACAGGCTATGAAGCGGCCAAGCAGACAGGCATATCGCGCTCCAACACCTATACGGCACTGGCCGGGCTGGTGGAAAAGGGCGCTGCCTATATAATGGAAGAAGGCAAAGTGACGCGTTATACGCCGGTTGCACCGGAGGAGTTCTGCAATAATAAAATCTGCCGCCTGGCGGAAATGCGCGACGCGCTTATAAAAGAATTGCCCGGTGTAAAAAATGAAGCCGAAGGTTATATAACCATTAAAGGCAACGCAGAAATTATCAGCAAGCTGCAAAACACCGTACTTAATGCCAAAGCGCGCATTTATGTATCGGCAAATGCCGCCGTAATGGAACTTTTGCGTACTGAACTTGAGGACGCACTTGGCCGCGGCTTAAAGGTAGTGGTTATTACCGGCAGCGATTTCCTGCTTCCGGGGGCAATTTGCTACAACACCGTTAAACAGACAGGGCAGATAAGGCTGATAGCCGATTCGCAGACGGTGCTGACCGGTGATTTGGATGAGGGGGCAAATTCAACCTGTTTATATTCCTGTAAGCGTAACCTGGTGGATTTGTTTAAGGACGCGCTTAAAAATGAAATTAAACTGATTGAATTGCAGAAAGGTTGAGATTAATGTCTGAAAAAATTCCGTTTGTTACCAAAGAACAACTTGAAGATATTGCATCACGCTATGCAACGCCGTTTTATTTATATGACGAAAAAGGCATCCGCGAAACTGCGCGCAGGGTAAATAAGGCTTTCAGCTGGAATAAAGGCTTTAAGGAATATTTTGCGGTAAAAGCAACGCCGACGCCGGGCATTTTAAAAATTTTGCATGAAGAAGGCTGCGGCGCGGACTGTTCTTCTTATACAGAGCTTTTAATGGCTGATGCGGTTGGCTTTAAGGGTGACGAAATTATGTTTTCGTCCAACGATACGCCTGTCGAAGATTTTCAGCTGGCACGCAAACTTAATGCCACTATAAATCTGGATGATATTACTCATATTGACTTTTTGGAGCGCGTGGCCGATATTCCCGATACCGTGTGCTGCCGCTACAACCCGGGCGGGCATTTTGCCATTGCCAACAACATTATGGATAACCCGGGCGATGCCAAATACGGCATGACGCGCGAGCAGCTTACCGAGGCTTACAAACGCCTTATGGCTAAGGGCGTAAAACACTTTGGCCTGCATGCGTTTTTGGCAAGCAACACCGTTACCAACGATTACTACCCGGAACTGGCACGTATTTTATTTAAAGTTGCCGTGGAATTAAAAGAAGAAACCGGCGCTTCCATTGAATTTATCAATCTTTCCGGCGGTGTGGGCATTGCCTACCGCCCCGGACAGCCGCAAAATGACATTATGGAAATCGGCGAAGGCGTGCGCCGTGCTTATGAAGAAGTGCTTGTACCGGCAGGTATGGGCAACGTAAGGCTTTATACCGAAATGGGCCGCTATATGCTGGCACCTTACGGCGCGCTGGTGAGCCGCGTTATTCACCAAAAGCATATTTATAAAGAATATATCGGGCTGGATGCCTGCGCCGCCAACCTGATGCGTCCGGCTATTTACGGCGCTTACCACCATATAACCGTTATGGGCAAGGAAAACGCGCCCTGCGACCACAAATATGACGTTACGGGTGGTTTGTGCGAAAACAACGATAAATTTGCCATTGACCGCATGCTGCCGGAAATAAATATCGGCGATTTGGTATTTATCCATGACGCCGGTGCGCACGGTTTTGCCATGGGCTATAACTATAACGGCAAGCTGCGCAGCGCAGAACTTTTGCTGAAAGAGGACGGCAGCGTTGAAATGATACGCCGCGCCGAAACTCCGGCAGATTATTTTGCCACTTTTGATTTTACGGGTTTGTTTAATAAGGATTAACAAGGATAACTCCGGTGCTTGTTTGGGCAGGCATCGGAGTTTTTTGTATGCCTGTGCTAATTGAAGAATAGGGCAACGTATGGTATGATTGTAAAGTAAATCTGATTATGCTTGAAATAAAGAAGATGTCAATACTATTGCAGCCATACAAAAATGCTGCGGCTTCTGCGATTCCGTCCGGGCTGCGCAGCCGGACTCTCTTATGTTAAATTTATAATTTTTGCCGCCGCAGTTTTTGCTTATGGCTTCATAGCATTAACATCTTCCTGGAATAAGTTGGTTTATAATAAACTATCATAAAGGAGCAATACTATGTCGATATTGGAACATGCCTCGCTGATGACTGACGAAATAAGGCGCGTACCGCTTGAAGAACTGCAAACACGTCTTGCGCATTTTCGTGAGGAAATGGAAAAGGAACATCCCGGCTGGCAGATGGCGGTTATTAATAATAAAGTTAATATGTACTATTTTACCGGTACCATGCAGGAGGGCGCGCTGGTTATCCGTCCGCAGGACGAGATTTTGTGGGTGCGCCGCAGTTATGACCGCGCCCGCAATGAATCGCTTTTGCCGGATATCCGCCCGATGCAGAGCTTTCGCACTTTGGCGGAATTTTATGGCGCTTGCCCGGAGGTTATGTATGTGGAATGCAGAAAAGCCACTGTTGACTGGCTGAACATGCTGCGCAAATACATGCCGTTTAAAGAATATACCGATATCGACGGTTTGCTGTGCAGACTGCGCCTTGTAAAAAGCAGCTATGAGCTGGAACTGATGAAGCGCAGCGGCGCTATTCACCAGACTGTGCTGGAGCAGTTGGCAGCGAAAATGATAAAGGAAGGCATCAGCGAAGCCGAACTTGCCGTAAGCCTGTACACCGAAATGTTAAAACGCGGTTCGCACGGTATTGCACGCATGAATCTGCCCCTGGGCGAAGATGTTATCGGCGTGGCGTCGTTTGGCAAAAGCGGGCTGGTGCGCACGGCATTTGACGGCCCCGGCGGCACTGGTGGTACCTGCATTGCGGTGCAGAGTATCGGTTCGCCGTTCCGCAAATTAAAAGCTGGCAGGCTGGTTTATCTGGATATTCCCTGCGGTGTGGAAGGCTACCATACCGATAAAACGATAGTATATTATTTTGGCGATATTAATAAAGACCCCAACTGCGATTTGATTTTGGCGGCGCACGAGCATTGCATAATGCTGGAGCGTTTTGCCGCTGCCATGTTAAAGCCCGGCACGGTGGTGGAAGATATTTATAACGAAACAATGAAGCAGTTTGACAGCCGCTTTGCTGCAGGCTTTATGAACGGCGGCAAGTTTTTGGGGCACAGCATCGGGCTTACCATGGATGAAAGCCCGGCCATTGCCAACCGTTTTAAAGAAGTGCTTACGGAAGGCATGACCTTTGCGCTGGAGCCGAAGATTGCCCTGCCCGGCATTGGCATGGTTGGCAGCGAAAACACTTACCTTGTAACGGCAAACGGCGGCAAGGCGCTTACAGGCTCGCCGCACAAGCTGTACTGCATTTATTAAACCATATACGCATAAAAATAACGGCAATAACTTTTGCATAGTGCAGGTTATTGCCGTTTTACTTTTCTTTTGTATCATTTGAAGCAGACGTTTCTGCTTATGCGCTTTATAATAAAAGCACATAATATCAGCCGGTGGTTTCCGAAGAACAGAGCCGTGCCAGTGCCGGTAAATCCGTAACGGTAATTTTGCCGCGCCCTGTGGCGATAATGCTTTGCCGGCGCAGCTGTGCAAGCCCGCGCGTTATCTGCACGCGGCTCAGGCCTAGCATTCCGGCAAGGGCGTCCTGCGTAATGGCAATATCAAAGCCGTGGCTTTGCGGGTTATTTACTGTTAGCAGATACAGCAGGTTGCAGATTTTGACAAAGGATGAATTATAT
>ENA-OQNO01002525-OQNO01002525.1-human-gut-metagenome-genome-assembly--contig:-NODE-2525-length-10341-cov-2.706677_pt1 | contig 10341 bp, 8 predicted proteins | sample MGYA00242629_ERZ504880 | MGnify/ENA primary metagenome ERZ504880 (study PRJEB26092, sample SAMD00036377) | human gut metagenome | host: Homo sapiens | study: EMG produced TPA metagenomics assembly of... | reverse complement strand
TGAAAAAGAAAAACCTGTTATACATCTTCGCCGACCAATGGCGCGCCCAGGCCATTGGGGCGGCGGGAGCGGACCGTGTGAGTACGCCTCATATGGACCGTTTTGCTGGGGAGAGCATGGCGTTTGACCTCGCGGTCAGCACGTACCCGCTGTGCTCGCCCCACCGGGCATCTCTGCTGACGGGAAAGTATCCGTACTGCTGCGGAATGTGGACCAACTGTAAGATTGGCCTGGATGAGACCGTCATGTTAAAGCCGCAGGAGGTAACCATTTCCGATGTCCTCCATGAAAATGGCTACGAGACTGCTTATGTGGGCAAATACCATCTCGACGCGAGTGAGATGAACTTTCACGAGAAGCCGGAATCCGGTGCGGTGAACTGGGATGCCTTCACTCCTCCGGGAGAACGGCGTCATCACTTTGATTACTGGTATTCCTACGGAGCGATGGATAAACATCTGTCGCCCCATTACTGGAAGGACGAACCGAAAAAGGAGGAGGGCGCCAAATGGTCTCCGGAGCATGAGACGGACATTGTGCTGGATTATCTGGACGGCCGGAATAAGGAAAAGCCATTCTGCCTGTTTCTCTCCTGGAATCCGCCCCATCCTCCCTATGATCTGCTTCCGGAAAAGTATGCGGACCGTTACCGGGGAAAGGAACTCGTATTCCGTGGAAACGTTCCGGAAGAGCTGAGAACCGATGAGGCATTTCGGAAGAAGTTCGGAGAGTACTACGGAGCCATAGAAGGACTGGATGATAATTTTGGCCGGATCATGGAGTATCTGGACCGGGAAGGCCTGACAGAGGACACGATCGTAGTGCTGTCGGCCGATCACGGGAACTGTATGGGTTCTCATGGCCTGATGGGAAAGAACATCTGGTACGACGAGTCCATCAGGATTCCTCTCTATATCAGGGGACCACAGGTTGTAAAGGGGCACAGTGATGCCCTGATCGCCAGCCAGGATCACATGCCAACACTTCTGGAACTGCTGGATGCGGCGGTTCCCGATACGGTTCAGGGAAAAAGCTTCGCGTCCCTGGCCCGTGGGGCCTCCATGGAAGAGGAACCGGAACACGCATTTCTCTGTATGATACCGGGCATGCCTGAACTGGTGGAAGAGTACCGGAAGCTGGGATTAAACAACAAGGCGTTCGGCTGGCGTGGAATCAGAACGAAGGATATCACCTATGTCGTTGACAACGGGACGTCTCCGTCCGAAACGCAGAGACGGCTGTTTTACGATAATAAGAAAGATCCCCTGCAGTTAAATCCTGTCGAACTGGATCCGCAGGATGCCATAGCGGAAGCTTATGACGCGGTAATAAGATCCTATTTAAGGAAAACGAGAGACCCGTTTCTTCTGTAAATGAGGAGCGGTGAGAGAGGAGACAGAATATGGCGCAGACGATGAAACGAATCCGTCAGTATCCGGGAACGGATGCGGAGAAAAGAAAGAAGTACATGGACGCAGCCACGGAGATCGTCCGGTCTAACCTGCCGGAATTCACGGAATTTTTTGAGAGTTCCAACAGCGAGGGCGGCTTTTATCTGCCGACAGAAAACGTAGAATGGACAACCGGATTCTGGACCGGCGTGATCTGGCTGGCTTATGAATATACAGGGGAAGCCTGCTTTAAGGAGGCGGCGGAATCTCAGGTCGAAAGCTTCCTGAAACGAATCCGGGAGAAAATCGATGTAAATCACCATGATATGGGGTTTCTCTACAGCCTTTCCTGCGTGGCAGCTTATAAGCTGACCGGCAGCAGCCATGCCAGAGAAGCAGCACTTTTAGCTGCGGACCATCTGGCCGGCCGCTATCGGGAGAATGGCCGCTTTATACAAGCCTGGGGCAACGTCAACGAACCGTCGGAATACCGTCTGATCATTGATTGTCTGCTGAACCTGCCGCTGCTTTACTGGGCCAGCGAGGTTACCGGAAATCCCGATTACGCTGATAAAGCTGAAAACCATATCCGGACGGCGATGAAATGTGTGATGAGACCGGACTGCTCCACCTACCACACGTATTTTATCAATACCGTGACCGGAGAACCGGACCACGGCGTTACCCATCAGAGAAACCGTGACGGCTCCGCCTGGGCCAGAGGCCAGGCGTGGGGAGTATACGGCATCGCCTTGAGTTATCGGTACCTAAAAACACCTGAATACCTGGAGCTGTTCTGCCAGGTTACCGATTATTTTATCGCCCATCTGCCTGAAGATCTGGTCCCATACTGGGATTTTGACTTCGATACGGGAAGCACGGAACCGCGTGATTCTTCGGCTTCCGCCATCGCCATCTGCGGGATTCTGGAGATGAGCAGCTATCTGGACAAGGAGAAAGCGGAGAAGTATTTAACAGCCGCAGACAAGATGCTCTGTGCCCTGATGGATCACTGTGCCAACACGGATAAGGCCCGTTCCAACGGCCTTTTACTCCACGGAACGTACGCGCGCGATTCCGCGTACAATACGTGTATAAACAGGGGCGTGGACGAATGCAGCACCTGGGGCGACTACTTTTATATGGAAGCGCTGACCAGGAGAATGAAAGACTGGAAGCCTTACTGGTAGGGGCAGCTGCGCGGCTAGAAGCATCGAAGCGTGAAAATGGCTCCGATATGCCGATGATATGATGTGCAAATGATATGCTGTATGGATTTTTGTAGATTCGATACTGGAAGAGGGGAACGGCGGCAGGAGGCCTTTGTTTCCCCTCTTTTTATTGGTGATGATCCTGTCAGAGGATGTTAAATTGCTTATATAGCTGCTCACGATAGGCAGTATCCCTGATGGCGCGTTTTAAATCGTCAGTACGTTTTTGATCTAAGAGAAGTTCGGAGAGAGCGGCCATTTTACGTTCGCCCTGTTCGATACCCTGCTCAATTCCCTGCTCAATACCCTGCTCAATACCCTGTTCAATATTCTCCCTGTCTCTCTGCAGCAATGTCATATATTCCGCCTCCATTTCTTTACTTTGCTTAACATCAATGACTCTCTGGTGTAGCTTTTTAACCAGTGAACTTTTAGCCTGCCGGGCGAAGGTGTCGGTGGTGTTTTCTATGTAGGTCAGAAATTCTTTCATCTCTTCGTCTATGTCGTCAATGGTTCCCTTTGTATTAAGAAACAGTTTTGTTGCCTCATCTCCCAGAAGCAGTCCGGGACTCTCGAGGCAGGTGTTCTGAAAGGTGTAGATGTGCCGGCCTTCTGTAAATGGATCAAAGGTACAGATGAAAATAATGTAGCTCCGTCGCAGGCTGGTATAGGGCTCGCCCTTAGAAATTGAATCCAGGTCGATATTTCCCTGGTAATAGCGGCTGCGTTTAGGAAGCTGCCCGCGTTTTCCACGCTGCATCTCGCAATTATAGATGGTGCCGACATCATCATTGACATAAATATCAAGCCTCACGCCCTTGCTGTCCAGCAGTAAATCGATGGTTTTCTGCTGTTCCGGAAGGACGATCTTTTTGATAGAGATGTTCAGGATCTTCTCCAGTACAATGCGGCAGATCTCTTCATCGCTCATGACTCTTGAAAACAGGAAATCATCCTCCAGATTCAGGTCCTCAATTCGTTGTTCCATTTGTACGTCTCCTTTTATTTTATCATAAACACAGAGATCATGAAAGACTAAAATATCAGTCTGTTCGCTGCCCCTTTTTGTATGTCGATTCGTAAAACGGCTTATATGGCAATTTATTTGCAAGCTATGCTCACCATTTTAAAGGGAGGAAGCGGGAAAAAAGCCAGTGTGGCCTGCGGAATTGGAGGTTTCATGGATTAGATGATTGTCCTTTAAATAGGTGATGATGCGGCTGGCGGCACGTGATGAGATCTGAAGCTTCTCACACAAAAGCCGGTTCAGCCATTTACCGCCCAGCATCATGTCGCTGTTCTTTCTGACGGAATACCAGGCAGAAATCTCGGTCAGAGCGCGGTCTGTCCAGAATTCCGGGTTCTTTCGCTGGGGATCGATTTCAAAGAGAGTAAGCAGATCGCATTTGAAATGGCAGAATCGGGAAATATCCTGATAATGGGAGGTGTGATCATCGATGCAGAATAAGTGGATGTGCTTTCCTTTATAAGTGAGGCGGCTCATGATGGGAATCATATCGCTGTCGGAGGTGAGGAAGACGAAGGTATCGATCTCGGGAGACCGGTAGTAGATTTCAAGGGCATCCACGGAAAGTTCAATGTCGGAGGCGTTCTTCCGGTACTCTTCTTCCAGACCATTGCCATAGACATTCTTAATCTGTACCCGCATTTCCTGGAGATGTTTCAGGGATACGCCTACCTGGTCATAATCGGCATAGGCCCGCAGGGTTCGGATCTTGTTAATGGAATAGATTCGCTCCATCAGCGAAAAGACGCAGTATTCAGGAGCTTCGGGATTGACGCCGTATTCCCTCAGACTGTAATAGATGTTGTCAAAATCGACAAAAATGCCTACATTTTCAGACGTAGAATTGCATTGCTCCATACATGTTTTCAATATAGCTTCGTTCATAGGGATTCTCCTTCAGATATGATATTAGACCGTTTAAGAAAACGGAAGATTCATAGATGTGCCAGAATATGGCTGATAGAATTAGAATACCAGAGGACCGGAATAAATGCAAGGATATTCTCATATTTCTGCAAACTGTATGTAACAGTTCAGCCTTCACTTGCCGCTGCCCAGCCCGGCACTTTCGTTTCCTGGACCTATAACGTGGAATCATGAAACGGTCCATGACAGCATACATTATTTTGAAAACCTGGACGGGTAACAAAGGGGATAGACATGCCGGATTATGGGATTGCGTTTGCCGGAGGCGGGACCAGGGGGGCGGCTCATGTAGGCGTCCTGCTGGCACTGGAAGAGGAAGGGCTGCTGCCGGATTGCGTGGCAGGAACCAGCGCGGGAGGAATTGTCGCCGGGATATACGGGGCGGGTGTGGATCTGGGAATGATGAAAGAAGTGATGCAATGGATGTCCCGGCATGGAAAAAGGTTCCTGGATCCGGATATAATTGGAATCCTCACATTTCTGCCGCAGCTTTTTACTGGACAGGAGGTCTCGCTTACGGGGCTGCTGAAGGGAAACCGGCTGATGAATTTCCTTTGCCAGCTGACGGAAGGCGCCGCTATCGAGGAAGTAAAACGGAAACTGCTGATTCCTGCAGTGGATTTAAACAGCGGAGATACCATTGCATTTACAAATATGATGGAAAATGGAATCACGGACGCCGCCAGACATCAGGAAAATGTGAGATGGGAGAAAACCGGGCCGCTCTGTGAGATTATGATGGCCAGCGCCTCGGTACCCGCCGTATTCCAGCCGCGGAGAGTCGGAAGCTACTGTATGGTGGATGGCGGTGTTACGAATAACCTTCCGGTCGATCTGCTGATTGCGGCCGGAGTGAAACGGGTGGTCGCAGTGGACATCGGCGCGGATTACAGGACGCCCCATGATAAGTCTATTATGGAGATTGCCTCCCACTCTTTTTCCATTATGAGCAGGGAATTAAAGGAATGCAGATCCAGCGGGGAGATTCTCCTGCTGAAGCCGGAGTTAAAGAAGGGAGCGGGACTTCTGACGTTTGAATATATGGAGAGCTGCATGGAAGATGGATACCATTATACGAAAAGACAGATGAAGGTGATTGAGAGAGCATTGGGAAGACAATGATGGTTTTGTGGAGGGAGATACGCGGACTTTTGGTGTGGGATTGAGGAAAAGGGAGCGCGGACGGCAGGGAGGGAAAGGTTCAGGGATTCCGAGGGGGTGGGACTAAGGGCGAACAGCCCCCTCGGAATCCCTGTTTTGTTATTTACTGTTTTTCTTTTCCAGCTCCTGCATCTTCATGGCGCGGACCTTCAACGGGAGGCCGAATAACGTGATGAAGCCGTCTGCGTCGTGATGATCATATAAGTCGCCGGTGGTGAAGGAAGCCAGGGACTCGCTGTATAAGGAGTATGGGCTTGTGGTGCCGGCTTTGATGATGTTGCCCTTGTAAAGCTTGAATTTTACTTCGCCGGTTACGTACTGCTGCGTGGATTCCACGAAAGCCTGGATCGCCTCACGGAGAGGAGTGAACCATTTTCCTTCATATACGATCTGTGCAAATTTGTTGCCCATGTCTTTCTTTACTTCCATGGTGGCGCGGTCTAACACCAGCTCTTCCAGCTGCTGATGAGCTTCCATCAGGATTGTTCCGCCAGGAGTCTCATAGACGCCGCGGGACTTCATGCCTACTACACGGTTTTCTACGATATCAACGATGCCGATGCCGTGCTTGCCGCCCAGTTCATTTAATTTCCGGATGATATCGGAAACCTTCATTGCTTCGCCGTTTACGCTGACCGGTACCCCTTTTTCAAAGGTCATGGTAACGTATTCGCCTTCATTCGGAGCCTTCTCGGGAGAAACGCCGAGAACCAGTAAATGATCGTAATTCGGTTCATTGGCCGGGTCTTCCAGTTCCAGGCCTTCATGGCTGATATGCCATAAGTTCCTGTCACGGCTGTAGCTGTTGTCTGCGGAGAACGGAAGGTCGATACCGTGCTGCCTGCAGTATTCAATCTCGTCTTCACGGGACTGCATGGTCCATACATCGGTCATACGCCATGGAGCGATAATCTTTAAATCAGGAGCCAGAGCCTTGATGCCCAGCTCGAAACGGATCTGGTCGTTTCCTTTTCCGGTAGCGCCGTGGCAGATGGCGGTAGCGCCTTCCTTGCGGGCGATTTCAACCAGCCTCTTGGCGATGGCCGGACGAGCCATGGAGGTGCCCAGTAAATATTTATTCTCATATATGGAATTGGCCTGAACGCATGGAACGATGTAGTTGTCGCAGAAATCATCAACTAAATCTTCTATGTATAATTTGGAAGCGCCGGATAATTTGGCTCTCTCCTCAAGGCCATCCAGCTCGTTGCCCTGACCGCAGTCGATGCAGCAGCAGACAACTTCATAATCAAAATTTTCTTTTAACCACGGAATAATAGCAGTTGTGTCGAGTCCGCCTGAATAGGCTAAAATAACTTTCTCTTTCATATTAAGATTCCTCCTGAATATTGATCGTGAACATTTCCTGAAAGCCTTACGAATCTGTTTCCTGGCTTCCTGAACTTTCATAAATATACACCATTATTATGAAAAATGCAAGCATAAAATAAAAAATTAAAAAAAACTTGCATAATATGCATTTGCAATGTATAATTATGAACTATCATCACCCGTGAAAATAAATCATCGGATGAGGCTGTATAAAAAAGAATGCAGAAAACAGAAAAAGGTACTTTTATTTCGAGGGGAAAGTTACTATAATCAAGGCAGAACTAATCAGGGCAGGGTAATATGGAAAGCCGGAAAATCAATACGGTAATACCGATAAAAGAGGAGAATGATTATGATTAAAGCAGGAATCATGGGGGCAACCGGATACGCAGGCGGTGAGCTTGCAAGGCTGCTTTTGCAGAGAGACGACGTGGAAATTACATGGTACGGATCCAAAAGCTATGTGGACCAGAAATATGCGTCGGTATTTAAAAATATGGTGCAGTTTGTAGATGATGCGTGTATGGATGATAATATGGAAGCGCTGGCAGAACAGGCCGATGTCATTTTCACGGCCACGCCCCAGGGATTCTGTGCGTCTCTCATGAATGAAACGGTATTATCAAAAGCTAAGGTAATTGATTTAAGCGCCGACTACCGGATCAAGGATGTGGCGGTGTATGAGAAATGGTATAATATAGAACATAAGACGCCGGAATATATTCAGGAAGCGGTATACGGACTTCCGGAAATCAACAGAGATAAGATCAAAGATGCCCGCCTGATTGCCAATCCGGGCTGTTATCCCACCTGCTCCTTCCTGTCGGTCTATCCGCTGGTGAAGGAGGGACTGATCGATCCGAATACGGTGATTATCGACGCAAAGTCTGGAACCTCCGGCGCGGGGCGCGGGGCCAAGGTCGATAACCTGTACTGCGAGGTCAATGAGAGCATCAAGGCCTACGGTGTCGGCGTTCACCGCCACACGCCGGAGATTGAGGAACAGCTTTCGCTGGCGGCAGGAAAGCCTGTGACCATCAGCTTTACACCGCATCTCGTTCCCATGAACCGGGGCATCCTTGTGACGGCTTACGGGACTCTGCTTAAGAGTGTTACATATGAAGAGGTAAAGGCCATTTACGATAAATATTATGAGAACGAATATTTCGTGAGAGTGCTTGACCGCGACGAGTCGCCTCAGACGAAATGGGTGGAAGGAAGCAACTTTGTGGATGTGAACTTTAAGATTGATCCGAGAACGAACCGCGTGGTCATGATGGGAGCCATGGATAATCTGGTGAAGGGCGCGGCGGGACAGGCGATTCAGAACATGAACATCATGTTCGGCCTTCCGGAGAATCAGGGGCTTAAGCTGGTTCCCATGTTTCCGTAACGGTTATGGGAGTACTCGCAATGCAGTACTCCTTACGAATATGGGAGGAAAGAGTAAGGGAGGAGCGTATGATAATCAGGATAATGACGATAGACGACTACGACCAGGTCTGGCATTTATGGTCTGAAATCAAAGGCTTTGGAATCAGGACGTTAGATGACTCCAGAGAAGGCGTGGAGAAGTTTTTAAAGAGAAATCCATCTACCAGCGTGGTGGCGGAAGAGGACGGAATGGTAATCGGAGCGATTCTCTGCGGCCATGACGGTCGGAGAGGCTGTATGTACCATGTCTGTGTAGCTGAAAAATACAGAAAACACGGAATCGGCCACCAGATGGCGCTGGCGGCCATGGAGGCGCTGAAGGCGGAAGGAATCAACAAGGTGAGCCTGATTGCATTTAAATCCAATACAATCGGAAATAAATTCTGGAGAAAAGTCGGCTGGACGTTCCGGGAAGACTTGAATTACTATGATTTCACATTGAATGAAGAAAATATTACCAGATTTATTGAGTAACCATAAGATGAAGGAGAGGAGAATTTAAGGGATGAAGAAGATAGACGGCGGCGTAACTGCTGCAAAGGGATTTTCGGCCGCATCGACGGCTGCGGGAATCAAGTATAAAGAACGCATGGACATGGCAATGATATACAGTGAGAAGCCGTGTAAGGCGGCGGGAACATTTACAACGAACATCGTAAAGGCGGCTCCTGTAAAATGGGATCAGGAGGTCGTAGCCGGTTCCCCGTATGCGCAGGCCATCGTGGTAAATGCGGGAATCGCCAATGCGTGTACCGGAGCGGAAGGGTACGGATACTGTCTGGAGACGGCGAAGGCGGCCGCGGAGACTTTACAAATACCGGAAAATGCAGTTCTCGTGGCTTCTACCGGTGTGATCGGCATGCAGCTTCCCATGGATCGTATTACGGCTGGAATCAGAGCCATGGCTCCAAAGCTTTCCGATACCCTGGAGGGCGGAACCGCCGCATCGAAGGCGATTATGACCACTGATACGGTGAATAAAGAGGTGGCTGTGGAGTTTTCGGTGGGAGGAAAGACGGTGACCATCGGCGGTATGTGCAAGGGCTCCGGTATGATCCACCCGAATATGTGTACCATGCTGAGCTTTGTGACCACGGATCTGGCCATATCGAAGGAGCTTCTGACGGAGGCGCTCCGCGAGGATATCAAGGACACGTACAACATGATCTCAGTGGACGGAGATACCTCCACCAACGATACCGTGCTTCTGCTGGCCAACGGAATGGCGGAGAATCCGGAGATTACAGAGAAAAATGAAGACTATGAGGCATTTGTAAAGGCATTAAACACCATTAATGAGACGCTCGCCAAAAAGATGGCTGGCGATGGAGAAGGATGTACGGCCCTGTTCGAAGTGAAAATTGTGGGAGCGGAGACGAAGGAACAGGCGGTGACGCTGGCTAAATCGGTTATCACCTCCAGCCTGACAAAGGCCGCTATCTTCGGCCATGATGCAAACTGGGGCAGGATTCTCTGCGCCATGGGCTACTCTGGAGCCCAGTTCGACCCGGAGCAGGTAGATCTATATTTCGAGAGCGCAGCGGGAAAACTCCAGATCATTGAAAATGGAGTCGCACTTCCCTACAGCGAGGAGGAGGCCACAAAGATCCTCTCCGAACCGGAAGTGACGGCCACGGCCGATATCAAGATGGGACCGTGTTCGGCTACGGCTTGGGGGTGCGATCTGACCTTTGACTATGTGAAAATAAACGCGGATTACCGTTCCTGACCAGCGGTAATCTGCCGGTGACAGTGGTTACGAAAAAAAATGTGGGAAAAGAGACGTCAGAGAGAGGCATCGATAAAATATAGAAAAGAGAGCGAACGATGGCTGTAAAAGATGAATACGTAATGCGGA
>ENA-OQNO01002524-OQNO01002524.1-human-gut-metagenome-genome-assembly--contig:-NODE-2524-length-10342-cov-3.002056_pt1 | contig 10342 bp, 9 predicted proteins | sample MGYA00242629_ERZ504880 | MGnify/ENA primary metagenome ERZ504880 (study PRJEB26092, sample SAMD00036377) | human gut metagenome | host: Homo sapiens | study: EMG produced TPA metagenomics assembly of... | reverse complement strand
GAACCAACAGATTTCACGTGTGCTGTAAAACAAACACAAAGTAAAGAAGATGTATTGGCAGATGCTATTTTACAAGCACAGGATGCAGTGAAATCTAAAAAGGCATTACTACTTGAAGCTAAGGCTGAATTGGATAAAGTTCAACCAAAATATGATGCTACAAAACAAGTTTATGAAAAAGCTTCTTATACATCCAATCAAATTGAGTCTAGTGCAAATGATGCTGTATTAGATGCGATGAAATCAAATCTACAAGATATTAAAAACAAGAAAGAAGATTTAAATCAGGTAGCTACGGAAAAGGCAAATGCAGAAAAAGCTAGAAAAGAAGCAGAAGATACTTACAACAAGGCGGTTTCTGAATTAGAAAAAGCGCAAAAGACTTATGATGAAGCGGTACAAAACTTGGATGATGTTTCTTTTAAAGAAAACGTAGAAAAGGCAAAACAAGCTATTGATGAAGCAAAAAATGCTGTAATGCAAGCACAAACAGAATTGAATGATGCTAAGACTCAACAAGAAGAATTAAGTAGTAAGGTTATAGAATGTGAAACAGCATTAAGTGATGCTCAAAATAAATTACAAGAAGCATTAGATGCGAAAGTAGATGCTGAAAATACATTAGCTTCTTTGCAACAACAATTGTCTGAAGCGAATGGAAAAGATAACTCTGAACAGATTCAAGCTATTCAAAATGAAATTCAAAATTTAGAATTGGAACTAAATAACTATAACTCTAAGATTGAATCTATGAATAGTGAAGTAGCTACACTTCAAATTTCATTATCAAAGACACAATCGGATTTAGATGTTGCTAAATCAAAGGTTGAAGAAGCAAAATCAAATTATGATACAAAAGTGGAAGAACAAAATAAAGCGCAAGCAAAAATGGATGAAATGGAAGAACAGGCCACATTAAAGGATGCTGAAATTGCCAAGCTTCAAGAAGCAGTCGAATTGGCTAGAACGAAATTTGAAGAGGCAAAGGCTAAGTTTGATGCAGAATCAAGTCAATTGAATGATAAAAAAGCAGCGGTAGAAGCAGCATATGAGCATGTTTTACCTGAACATCTGCCAGAATCTTCACATGAGACAAGTTCAGCTGTTTTCTGTATTCCATGCATTCTTTTGCACAAGGCATAATATATCCATCCGTAAACACTACCGTATCCACAAACACCGGAACCCGTACAAAATCTGCACCTGCGATACCTGCAATGGCGAGGGACGCCTTGCAGTCATTAAAAGCCGCATCAATACCAATTGGAATTTTAACTGCTTTTCGCACTTCTATTGCTGCGACCGATAATGCTGCAATCTGTGCGGTATTCAGCAGTGCACTAAATGGAGTATCACCCATATTTTCCACAATCACGGCATCCACACCTGCTTTTTCCAAAGTCACTGCATCTTCTACGGCACGTCTTAAAATCTGTTGGTAATCACCGTCAAATCCTGCTGTACCGGGAAGGGGAAGGCAGTGGACCATGCCGATTACTGTCTTTGTACTGGTTGTAAATATCTGTTTATTATTCATTCTGCAAACTTCCTTTCTTAATCATTCAGGCTCTAATTTCTTTTCTTGTCATCCATTCTTAATCTCTTTTTTTATTTTTCATGCTTAAATTTCTTTTTTTATTTTTCATTCTTAATTTCTTTTATATCATTCATGCATAAATTTATTTAATTTATCTTTCATTCATAATTTCTTTTCTGATCATCCATGCTTTATTTCTGATCTTTATGTTTCATTCTTAATTAACTTTTCTTTATCATCCATTCTGCGAATTTATTTTCTGATTCTGATCATACTGGTAAATCCCTTCCAGTACGGTTCTGCAAAGCAGATCCTCCGCATCCTTTCTGTCCTGTCCCTGCAATGTCTCCTTTAAATTTTCTAAAACGGTGGTCATGGTTACAATGCAGGTTTTAACCCCCATAAGTCTTCCAACTGTCAGCAGGCAGGAGGACTCCATATCAATACCGGTTACTTTTAATTTTTTGAGTTCCCGGAAGGTTTCTGACATATCTCTGCCTGTTTCCAGAGAAAACCGGGAATCATGCATCTGACTGTAAAAACCATCCATTGTGCAATTGATGCCATTGACATATTTTGCTCCCATCCGGGTCACTGTTTCATTCATTGCATTGACCAGTTCAATATCCGCAACAGCCGGATAAGACTCTTCTACATAAGTCAGGCTGGTGCTCTCCCGCCTCATAGCCGCAACGGGGATAATAAATTTCCCCAGCAAATCGTCCTGCAGTCCCATTACGGTTCCCATCCGGACTGCTACTTCCATGCCAGCCTCATACATTTCTTCCAGGGCAATTGCCGCTGAAGGTGCTCCAATCCCGGTAGAAGTTACCGTTACCGGAACTCCCTTATAGATGCCTGTGTATGTATTAAATTCCCTCTGGAATGCCACATGTACCGGTTCCTCCAGATATTGTTTCAATACATCCACTCTCCAGGGATCCCCGGAAAACAATACATATTTTGCAATACTGGAACGGTCCGCTCCTAAGTATAGTGTGCTCATTGACTACCTCCTTTGCTAAATCCATTTATTATGCTCTTAATATTTTTAAGTTTCCTTACATGCCCGAATCTCCCGATACTTTTCCAGAAACTGTTCTTCCCCAGGCAGATTCGTACAGCACCCTTCCGCCTGCAGTACAAACCAGGATAACACGCTGCCAAGTCTGCAGCACTCCACACTCTCCATTCCTCTTAAATACCCATAGATGAATCCCGCCATATAGGCGTCCCCGGAACCGGTAGCATCTACAATGTGCTCAGCTTCACAGATACCGATTTTCCTGGTACAGATCCCTTCCGGAGTTCTCTCATAGCAGATGCTTCCGTCTTTACCCATGGTGGTCACAATTACATCTGCCTTACCGATTTCAAACAGTTTTGTAATATCAGAAAAACCATATATCTTCTCAATCATTTCCCGTTCCACTTCGTTGGTAAAAATAATTTTACTTCCCGTAAGAAGGGTCTTTAGAAATGCTTCCGGAAATGCATCGAAATCGTCTTTCATGCCAAATACCACAGGCACCTCATGTTCCATACACTGCCGGTAGAATTCCTCATTATCTTCCCTTGCCGCAACCGTAATGACGCCCAGTCTGGCTCCCTCAAATAAGCTGCCATCCATGGGTACGGCATACTTGCTATCCATCGCACCGGGATAAAAAATCGTAATATGGTCATTATTATTATCCTGCAATAAATAACAAACCGAGGTAGCCTCTTCTTCTATCACACGAATCCCTTCAAGCGGAACATTGCCAGCTTCCAGGAAATGTTTAAAACCATTTGCTTCATAATCCCCGCCTACTCTTAGTACCGGCAGCGTATTGACCCCCAGGCGGTTTAGCCCATATGCAATGTTAACGGAGCACCCGCCATAATAGATCTGTACATTATTTTTATTAGTCACCAGGGATGTGCAGCCAATTGTCGCCGGCGAAGCGATTTTAATGATATGATCCATACTCACATATCCGCTGGTTAAAACCTCAAACTGACCCATTCCCTACAACTCCCCCCTGTCCAGCATCTGAAACAGCGTATCCATATCCACTACCGTCCCCAGATATTTGTTGATATCCTCCAGATGCACCTGATTCACAACTTCAGAATTGGTAGCCACACAATCCGACACCACGTAGCTATTGTAATCCAGATAAAATGCATCGGTAACGGTTGCACGGATACAGCAGTTTGTCTTCGTCCCTACAATAATCACATTCCTGACGCCATTTTCACGCAGCACCAGATCCAGGTCGGTTCCAAAGAACCCGCTGTACCTGCGCTTTTTAATTACATAATCCTTTTCCTCATCGACTTCCAGCATCGGATCTATTTCCTCTCCCCCGCTGCCTTCGATACAGTTGGGGCGCATAGATGCCGCCTTTCTGTCAAATTTACCTTTCCGGTTACAGTGCTGAAGGAACACGATAAGCGTCTCTTTCTCCCTGCATTTGTCCAGAACTTCCTTTATTTTGGGTAAAATTTCCTGGTTCTGGGGATAGAAAACCAATCCCGCTTCATCGGTAAAATCTTTCACCATATCTACAATTAATAAAGCCGTTTCACTCATCGCTGCATATTCCTTTCTCTTTTAAAGCATGTTTCAATGCATTCTGCAATCTCCACGCCTCGATAGTCAAACATCTCTCAGCCAGCTGCGGGGCATTTGTTCTTCACTCCGCCTCACTCGTTGCCCGGGAAAATTAATGGAATCCCCTCACTTTGTTATTTCTGTATTTCAGCATGGAAACAATGGTTAATACGATACTCATTACCACATATGGGATTACATCAAACAGCGCTGCTGCCGGTCCTGCATAGAGTCCCATATTTACCGCAAGGGCTCTGGCTGCTCCGAATACGATTGCATACATCGCACTGGAAATGGGATCGCCCTGACCGCAGTAGATGGCTGCAATGGCGATAAATCCACGGCCTGCTGTCATATTATTGGTAAAGAGAACCATGCGCTCCAGTGCCAGGTTAATTCCCGCAAGTGAACAGCACACTGCTCCTAACATAATCGCCAGATACCGGTATTTATTTGTATTCAGTCCCATATTTCTGGCTGCATCTTCATTTTCACCAACTACTCTTACATAGATACCAAACTTTGTACGGTACATCAAAAGCCAGATCAGCCCGATTCCGATAAATGCCAGATACGTAATTGGCGTATGTCCGCTTAAAATGTCTCCTAGAATCGGAATCTTATCAATAACAGGGATATGTATTTTAAAATCCGCTACATTTTTCCAGGTCAGCGTAATGTTGGCGGACTGCATGTACTGAAGTACAAAGCCAGCCACTGCCGGAACCAGCATGTTAATGGCAAGACCTACAACGATTACATTCCCCTTCCAGGTTACGGTCATAAAAGAAAAGATCAGTCCAATCAATATGCAGACCACAAGTGCCGTCACATACCCCAGCACAATGTTGCCGGTTAAATAAGAAACCAGAAGGGAAACAAAAGCACCTGCAAGCATGATACCTTCCAGTGCGATGTTCAAAACATTTGCCTTATAGGCAAAGATCCCGCCCAGCACACACAGAAGTATAGGCGTTGCATGATATACGGAATCGTATAAAATATTTCCTAAAAAATTCATTCTGCCGCCCTCCTGTTCTCTTTCCACATTTTATAATGTTGGATAAATCCATATTTTTCATTGAAGAACCTTACTGCCAGGAATAAAATAATCAATCCCTGCAGTACTCCTACGATCTCCTTTGGTACTGCGGTATACATGTTGATATTGTCAGCACCCGTTTTAAGTCCGCTGTAGAAAACAGCCGCCAGCAGGATGCCAAAGGGATTGTGCCGTCCCAAAAGTGCAATCAGCATACCATCCCAGCCAAGACCGGTTGTCCCTGAGAAAGTCAGCGTATATTTAAATGCTTCGCTCATCATCTGTCCCGAACCGGCAAGCCCGGCAAGGGCACCGCTCAGACACATGAGGATAATTATTTTTTTACGGACACGAATACCGGATGCTTCTGAGAATTCCGGATTCTTGCCGATTGCCGTGACCTCGTATCCAAGCTTTGTCTTCTTCATGACAAATGCCATGACAAGCAGCACCGCCAGTGCAATAAAGAAAAACAAGGTCACCTTGGAATCCCCCAGCCTGGAAAACATGGCTGTCTCCTTAATGGTAGGCGTACATACATATCCTGCCCCGTCTTCCCGGAATGGACCGGAAGATAAATACTCCAGAATCTTAATCATGGCATAGTTTAAGGTCAGTGTTACAACCATTTCATCCACATGGAAATATGCCTTTAACAATGCGGGGATCAAGGCAAATAAAACCCCGAAAAGCATTCCCACCAGCATACAGATTACTTTGTGCCAAAACGGGCTTCCGATGGAAATCATTGCACCTGCAATACCGGAAAAGAATCCGCCCAGAAGCAGCTGCCCTTCCACACCCATGTTAAATATGTTCGCTTTAAAGGTAATTGCAATTGCCAGTCCCGTGAGAATCAACGGGGATGCATAATGCAGCGTATTGCTGAATCCCTTGGCTGTAAACAGGGATTTTCCAAGCATGATCCCATAGACTTCAAATGGATTTTCTCCAATTGCTGCAATGATCACGCCGCCGATTCCAAATGCCAGCAGAACAGGTAAAAGTGTATTTACTATTTTGGGAAATATGGATATTTTTTTCTCTCTTTTATTCATGCTGTTCTCCCCTCATTCGGTTTTGCACCTGCCATCAGCAGACCAATTTTCTCCACTGGCACATCCGGTGATACAACTCCTATGATTTCTCCCTTGTACATAACGGCAATCCGGTCAGAGAGACTCATAATTTCGGAAAGTTCACTGGAAATAAGAAGTACCGAATTTCCTTCGTTTCTGAATTTAAGCAGCTGCGTATGGATAAACTCAATGGAACCAATATCTACTCCTCTGGTAGGCTGGCAGGCAATGATCACCTTGGGATGATTTTCAAATTCCCGGGCGATAATTACCTTTTGGGCATTTCCTCCTGAAAGCTGTGAGATCTCTCCCTGGGGATCCGCCACACGGATGTCATACTTTTCGATGTATTCACCGGTCAGGCGCCTGATCTCTTTATTCTGCAGCACACCGCATTTACAGACACTGTGGTTTCCAAAGTACCCGGCAATACAGTTTTCCCCGATACTCATGTCCCGGCACAGTCCCTGGGCATATCGGTCTTCGGGAATGATGCCAAGACCCTTTTTCCGCAGCTCGTCCGGCCAGGCACCTGTCACATCCATTTCGCATAAATGCACGCTCCCTTTTGTAGATGCCATCAGTCCGGTAAGCACCTTAATCAGCTCACTCTGCCCATTTCCCTCTACCCCGGCAATTCCTAAAATTTCCCCTTTATGTACTTCTAAGTCAATGTTGTGAAGAATTTCTTTTTGTTCTGCATTTGTGGTACACAGGCCTTTGACACTGTATGCCGTTTCACAGCTGCAGGGAGCAGCATTTTCATTGCTGACGGTTAATACCACATCTCTTCCCACCATCATCTGCGCCAGCTCCTGCTCATTGGTATCAACCGTTTTTACATTTCCAATTACTTTCCCCTGCTTGATAACCGTAACACTGTCACTTAATTCCATAACCTCTCTTAATTTATGGGTAATGACAATGATGGTTTTTCCGTTTTTCCGCAGTTCTTTTAAATTTTCCATCAGCCGGTCCACCTCCTGTGGAGTGAGCACAGCGGTGGGTTCATCCAGAATTAATATCCGTACATTCCGGTACAGCATTTTCAGTATTTCAACCTGCTGGCACAGTCCTACAGAGAGATTTTCTACCTTTTCAAGCGGATCTATCTGAAAATGGTATTCTTCAATTAATTCCTTTACCTTTGTAATCTCCGTGTTGCGGTCAATGAACGGGCTTTTTCTGCCCTTCCACTTTTTGTTGATTTCACTTCCCAGCAGAATGTTTTCATAAACGGTCAGGCTGGGCACCAGTTTAAAATGCTGGTGCACCATGCCGATACCATGGCCTATGGCATCGGTGGGATTTTTAAAATTGACGTCCTGCCCGTCTATGAGGATCTTCCCGCTGGTAGGCCGGAGTGCTCCGTAGAGCATATTCATCAGGGTTGATTTCCCGGCGCCGTTTTCCCCTACGATACATTTAATTTCTTTAGGTTCTACGGATATATTGATCTTGTCATTCGCTGTAAAAGCATCAAACTTTTTTGTTAGGTCGATTGTTTGTATGATACTCATCTACTCTGCTCCTTTGTTTCTGGATACCTCATCCAGAGCGTGTTTGAAAATTATTCCTGCCAGCTGTCAGAAAGTAATTCTTAACACGCTCTGGCGTATATTGGCTGCTTTCTGATTTACTCGGTCTTAATATTTACGTGAGGGCAGGTTGCCGGATCAAATTCTTCTCCGATCTGCTTGTTCACCACATCGATCTTGCCATCCTGGATCTGCTGGCTGATTTCATTTGTTTTCGTTTTTATTTCATCCCAGACAGCGGTATCTGCCACATGCTTACTCATCTCAGCCAAATCAGTGATTCCGGTTGCTCCTGAAGCCAGGTTATAGCTCTGCTCTTTATCCATGTCTGCAATTTTCCCGTCTGCATAAGCCTGTGTAATAATTTTTACCGGAACTCCTGTGATCTTTAATACACTGGTGAGCACATGCCCCGGCTGCTGGTCATCCAGATTCGCATCCGTCTGAATTGCAATTTTTCCCATTTCCTTTGCCTTTGAAGTGATGCCGTCTCCTACCACACCTGCGTCTGCAAATACTACATTAGCCCCGCTTTCATAGAAAGTTCCTGCAACCGTACTTCCCAGTGCCGGATCGGTAAATCCTGCATCATATTTAGCATAGTAATCGTAATCTACACTCAGTTCTTCTGCCGCTTTGTTAATACCCTGAATGAATCCATAGGAGTATACCAGAATACCGTTTGAGTTTGTTCCGCCGATAAAGCCAATACCTCTGGATTTATCAGTCGGGGTCATAGAATATCCTGCCGGGAAAAGCTTGTCTGCATTTTCATTCATATAAACAGACAGATAACCTGCCAGATAAGAAGCTTCATGAACATCAAACAGTACGGAAATAACGTTGTTATGCAGTGTGCTTCCATCTTCTTTCCGATTTGGATTATCGTTAAATACCACAAACCATGTATCCGGATACTGTTCTGCAATTGGCTTTGCCCCGCCTACGCCTTTGACTAATGCATCAAAGTCATATTCCAGGCTGAAAATCAGGTTATATCCGTCTTCCGCTAGAGCTTCCAGTGCAGAAGGCACACCGTTTACCGGTTCCACAATCTTACATTCCGCTCCCAGCTCCTGGGCAATCGCCTTGCCATCCGTACATGCTGACTGATTATATCCATTATCATTTTGTCCGGAATTCGAACACACAATTGCAATTTTCAAATCACTGTTTGCACTTGCGTTTTTATTTCCCTCTGTGTCATTTCCCGTCTCTTCCCCTTTTGCTGCCGTGGATTCTTTTGACGTACTCTTATCTGTGTTTTTGATTGCGGCATTTTCTCCGCATCCGGCCAGAGTTCCCGCCGTTAAAACAATTGCCAGTGCTGCTCCCAATAACTTCTTAAAGCTTTTTTTCATCCTTGCATCCTCCTGCTTTATTAATTTTCCTGCACCGATGCCGTTTTCTTCTCGGTCACCTGATTGATGGAAAATTTAAACTTATCCGTTCTATAGTAACATTTAAAATATTCAATGGGGATTTCTGCTCCATTTACAATGCCATAGGTGGTGCACCCAAATAAAATAATCGGCATTCCTTCTTCTATTTCCAGATAGTCAGCAATATCATCCCTTGCCAAAACTGCTTCTATGGTTCTTCTTGCTTTTGTAATTCGGATTCCATACTCTTTCGGAATCACATTGTATAGAGACTCATGAATAAAATCATGTCGGTCAATGCCACTGAAATGCTTCTCAGGCAGATAGGTAATGGTATAATTTAAAGGCTCTCCCTGTGCATACAGGACACGTCCCATACAGAACACCCTGTCATCAATGGTAATATGTAATTTCTTTGCTCTTTTGCTGTCTGCCTGGATATATTCTGCAGCAATCATTTTCTTAGTAGGGGTAAGCCCCAGACGCTGCACATCTTCCGTACAGCTGGTGATGGCAAATAAATCCTGGCTGTTATCATCTGTTTTTACATAAGTTCCTTTTCCCTGGACTTTATAGAGGTAGCCCTCCTTCACCAGTTCATCAATTGCCTTACGGACTGTGATCCTGCTTACCTGATAAAGTTCCATCATCTCCCGCTCACTTAAGATGGGCATGTCGCCTGTGAATTCCTCCATCTCGATTTTGCGGATAATATCCCTCTTCAGGGAATAGTACTTTGGTATGTGCTCTTCTTCCATCTCTCCTCTCCTTCCCGGTATTTTTATCCCGTCATCTTATTATGTCGTTATGTCGTCATAACCAGTTATGTGTTTATCTTACTCTTTTTTAATTATTTGTCAATATATTCACTTTATTTTTCTCATTTTTAGTAATTAGTGATAAATTTTGATGCTGATTTTCTATGAATTGGACAAAAAGATTTAGACAAAAATACCAGTTTTCAGGTCGTATTTTTGACTTCTGAAAACTGGTATGCTTAGATTTGAATAGAAAATATGGCTGATGAAGCAACGCGTAGACCAGATACCCGAGTGCAGCCATGTGCACGGCACTGTCTGGGCAGTAACCTATTTTCTCCTGAGATCCGTTCCGGGAACGACCTGATCAATATAAAATTTGTATTTATCTTTGAGGTAATAGCAGT
>ENA-OQNO01002522-OQNO01002522.1-human-gut-metagenome-genome-assembly--contig:-NODE-2522-length-10353-cov-2.818991_pt1 | contig 10353 bp, 8 predicted proteins | sample MGYA00242629_ERZ504880 | MGnify/ENA primary metagenome ERZ504880 (study PRJEB26092, sample SAMD00036377) | human gut metagenome | host: Homo sapiens | study: EMG produced TPA metagenomics assembly of... | reverse complement strand
TGATCTCCCCCTCCATCAGATCGTTTGAAAAGGTCCCTTTCTTCACCGTTTTTTTTGCCCCGTCCCCGGTTACACCCTCATAATAATCATAACCGCACTCTCCGGGGCCTTCCATGACGCAATCTACCCATGATCCGTCGGAGTAATCGTAACGGACTCCCTCATCCAGCGTAATCGCCTGAAGGGCCACACACTGCCCCGACGGCTTTCCGTCTTTAAACGTACCGTAGAAGACAGTTCCCGCACGCTGGAACACGAGGCCGAAGCCATCCGCCTCGTCCTTCATCACACTTCCATCATACAGACAAATCTCATCCGCCAGTTTTCCAAAAAACAAATCCTGAAATGCAGACTCATTCTCGTTCAGCACTCTCGCTGCTCCCTCTAAGTCATTGGCGCGCAGTTTTTCCTCCAGCAGATTCAAAAGCTGTTCTTCCGTATAAGTAAGCGCAATCTCATGTACCGCGGTCTCTTCTATTTTTGACTCCTCGATGGATTCCTGCACCTCTTTACTGGCAATCTCACTCTCGACCTGATGAATGGATTCCTCCATGCTGGCCCTTAAATATCCCGATATCCGAACGTTTCCAAGAATACCTACAACAAGCAGTAAAACCACAATTACAGCGGCTGCTCCGGCAGCCCTTAACGGAATCTTCACTATTACTCCTCCTGTTCTCCATCCGATGACCAGGCCGCACGAAGCAGCCGGATTCCCTCTTTAATCGCATCTTCACTGAGCATCGCATACCCCAGGATTACAGTAGGCGCCACCACCGCCTTCCCCTCCCGGATCAAATAGGAAGACAGACCGTAAACCTTTACCCCCGCACGTTTCGCAGACTCCACCAGCCACTTCTCCGTTCTGTTCTTCTTATCGGTCAGAAGCAGATGGAGGCCCGCATACTCTCCTTTTACTGCAAATTGATGTTCAAACGGCTTTAAAGCTCCGATCAGCGCGTCGTGTTTTGCCTTATACACGGCCCGCATCCGGTTTAAATGGCGCTCATAATAGCCGCCCATCATAAACTGGTACAGGATATTCTGGTCAATTCTCGACACCGTGGATGTATAAAAATTCACCCGCTCCCGGTAGACCGCCAGCAGCGGTTTCGGCAGCACAAGATAGCTGACACGGATAGCCGGCGCTACGGACTTTGAAAATGTTCCGCTGTAAATAACCCGTTCCCTTCCATCCATTCCCTGCAGGGCCGGAATCGGTTTTCCCTTATAGCGGAACTCACTGTCGTAATCGTCCTCGATCAGATACCGTCCCTCTTTTTTGCAGGCCCAGGAGAGCAGCTCCTGCCGCCGTTTTACCGGCATCACGATTCCGGTCGGATACTGGTGAGACGGCATCACATAGGCGATATCCGCCCCGCTTCTCTCGAGCAGGGAAGTCTCCAGACCGGAGCCATCCATCTCCACGGGCACTACCGGATATCCCAGGCTCTTAAAGACGCGGTACGCCTGCTTGTATGTGGGATTTTCCATGGCTATGGTATGATCAGGACCCAGAATACGGGAAAGCAGCATCAATAAGTATTCCGTTCCTGCACCGACAACGATCTGTTCCGCAGTGCAGTTCACGCCTCTGGCCGAATGGAGATAGCCCCGGATCGCCTCACGAAAAGCCGGCTCCCCCTGGGGATCTCCGGTCGCAAACATCTCCTTGTTGTCGTCCACCAGCGTAGTCTTCGTGATCTTTCTCCATGTGTTAAAGGGAAAACTGTCCAGATCGACGCCGCGCGGTGAGAAATCCACCTTGTATTCCGCCTCTCCGGCCGCCGGGTGACTGTCCCCCGGTACTTCCCACGGATACATGCCGAAAAACAGGTTTTCTCCCCCGTTCTCCTGCCCCGTAACCACCAGCTCCTCGATACGCGACACAAAGTATCCTTTGCACGGTACCGATTCGATATATCCTTCTGACAGCAGCTGCTCATAGGCCATCTGCGTCGTGCTCCTGCTGACCTTTAAATGCTCCGCCAGAAGGCGGGTCGAGGGAATACGGGCGGAGGACTTTAAATTACCCTTTTTAATCTCTTCTCTGATATATTCGTATATCTGTTCATAATAAGGCATCTCTGAATGGCTGTTCAGAGGGATCATCAGTTCCACGTCTCCGCCTCCTTTAGACTGGTGTGCGGACCCAATGGCCAAACACACGCCAGCGTACTGGTAAAGCATATCGCAGGTATAAAAAGTGCCGCGGGATCAGGTTCTTCCAGCCCGTCACCGCAGAACGGTCCGGCCAGGTCAAACATTATATCCCCCGCGGCATTTCTAATTGCCTGTTTATCAAAATGGTATCAAACGGCGAAACCTTTATTTCGCAATCTTAAAAGAACTCTTTAAGGACACGATCCGGTTAAATACCAGATGCTCCGGAGTGCTGTCCTTGCAGTCGGCACAGAAAAAGCCATTTCTCACAAACTGGTAGCTGTCGTACGGCTTCGCCTCGGCCAGCGCCGGTTCCACATAGCAGTTCTTTATAATGGTAAGAGAATTCGGATTCAGATTCAGACTTCCGTCCTCATTTAACTTGCCCTTTTCCTCATCCACGATGTTCTCATAGAGACGGCACTCTACTGTAACGGCAGTCCTGGCGGCTACCCAGTGAATGGTTCCCTTTACCTTTCTGGCTGTGAATCCGGAACCGCTCTTCGTCTCCGGGTCGTACGTACAGTGAACCACGGTTACATTGCCGTTCTCATCCTTCTCGCATCCGGTACAGGTCACGAAATAGGCGTTCATCAGACGGACCTCGTTGCCCGGGAACAGACGGAAATACTTCTTAACCGGCTCTTCCATGAAATCTTCCCGCTCGATGTAGAGTTCTTTTCCAAAGGGCAGTTTTCTCTCTCCCAGCTCCGGATTCTCTAAATTGTTAGGAGCGTCCAGATATTCTATCGTGTCTTCCGGATAGTTGTCGATTACCAGCTTCACCGGCTCTAAAATAGCCATCATTCTCGGCTTCTTCAGCTTTAAGTCCTCGCGGATACAGTATTCCAGCATGGCGTAATCCACGGAGCTGTTCGCCTTGGACACACCTACCAGATCCACAAACATGCGGATGGCTTCCGGCGTATAGCCTCTTCTTCTCAGAGCGGCGATGGATACGAGACGCGGGTCATCCCAGCCGTCCACTATCCTGTCTTCCACCAGCTTCTTGATATAGCGCTTGCCGGTAACCACATTCGTCAAGTACAGCTTGGCAAACTCAATCTGGCGGGGCGGGTTCTCAAATTCACATTCTCTCACTACCCAGTCATACAGCGGTCTGTGGTCCTCAAATTCCAGCGTACAGATCGAATGTGTGATGTGCTCCACCGCATCCTCGATCGGATGGGCAAAATCATACATCGGATAGATGCACCACTTATCGCCAGTGTTGTGATGGCTCATACGAGCCACCCGGTAGATAACCGGATCACGCATATTGATATTCGGGGAAGCCATATCGATCTTGGCGCGGAGCACCTTCTCTCCGTCCTGATACTTTCCTTCCTTCATCTCCTCAAAGAGCTTTAAGTTCTCTTCGATGCTCCGGTTCCGGTAAGGGCTTTCCTTACCCGGTGTCTTAAAATCGCCGCGGTATTCACGAATCTCATCCGCGGTTAAATCACAGACAAATGCTTTGCCCTTCTTGATTAAGAAGACCGCGCACTCATACATCTGCTCGAAGTAATTGGAGGCAAAAAACAGCCTGTCTTCAAAATCAGCGCCCAGCCACTTCACATCCTCAATAATGGATTCCACGAATTCCGTCTTCTCTTTCGTCGGATTTGTATCATCAAAACGAAGGTTAAACTGTCCGCCATACTTCTTAGCCAGTCCGTAGTTTAAAAGAATGGACTTTGCATGTCCGATATGCAGATATCCGTTTGGTTCCGGTGGGAATCTGGTCTGAACATGATTATAAACGCCCTCTGCCAGATCCTTATCTATCTCCTGCTCGATAAAGTTTTTAGAAACAACCTCTTCTTTTTCTGCAGTTTCTAATACTTCTCTGTTTTCTTCCATCTTGTTTCCTCCATATAAATAGTCCCAATAATATGGTATCATATCATATTTGGGAGAAATAGGAAAGGGGGAATGATAATTTTGTGGGGGTACGCCCCAGTGATTGCGGAGAGGGCGAGGAGGCCGGGGAGGAGGAGCGTACAGCTTCTTGTTTCCTCGGTGGCAGGAACTAAAGCGGGAAGACAGGAAAAATGGGCGGATCGGGCAAACTACGGAAGAAATACTGAAGGATTTTTCCTCCGTGTGCGCTTGAAAGCAGGCTTTGAGGCCTGCTTTCACCACCCTTTTTTCCTGCCTTCCTGCTTAAGTTCCTGCGTACCTCGGAAAAGGAAGCTGCTGAATCTTCTGCTCCTGCTGTCCCCGGGCGCTCCGCAAGCGCTGGGGCTGTGTACTGGCTGCGCGAGGTGAGAAGGGCTGTGTACTGGCTGCGTGAGGTGAGAAAGGCTGTGTATTGGCTGCGCGAGGTGAGAAGGGCGGAAGATGGGGTGGAAATTGAGGTTAAGTGGGATGTATGGTATAATGGTGGGTAAGAGTTTTGGGGAGTAAGGGGAGGAAATAGTATGAAGAAGCGCTGGAAAAGGAATTTGAGCCTGTATCAGAAATTCTGTCTCGTTATTATTACGCTGGGGTTAATTCCCATGCTTTTTCTCTCGACGGTGATCGTAAACCGGATGTTTAAGGAGTATGGTAATTCTTTGAGGAGTAATTACGTTCAGGCGGCGTCTTATGTGAGTGAGTCGCTGGCTGATATGATGGAGAGCTATAATGGGGTGTCGAAGATGCCTTATTATTATAATTATTCCAGCGAGGGGGAGTTTCAGTTTAATTATATGTCGTATGATAATCTGAGACGGATTATCTATGGGATTGGTGAGGATCCGGAGTATATGGAGGCCAACCGGTATAAAAGCATGATGGTGTTTCTGGGAAATGTCCAGGCGGTGGACAGTTATATTTCCGGTGCACATTTTGTGGGAGAGGGAATTCAGGGGAAGAAGCTGGCATTTCACCGGTCGCGGCGGAATATTCCTTCGGAGGAAGAGACGGTGTTTGACGCCAGGATGGGGCTCGATGGACTGGATAGAAACAGTAAGAATCTGATGCTGATTCTGACTCATAAGAACGACTATTTTCGTATGCAGGATTCCTGGGTCTTTACACTGGCCAGGAATTACTTTGATTTAACGGGGGCGGTAGGGAATTATGAGTATGTCGGTACGCTGTTTATCGATGTGGATTTAGAGCGGATGGAGGCGGCGTTTAAGAACCTGAATCTCAATGCAAGGGACCAGGTCTATGTGTGCGATCGGGAAAATAATTGCTATTACAGCAGTGATGAGTCGCTGATCGGGAAGAATCTGACGTCGGAGGGAGTCCGGTTTGAGGAGACGAAGGAAGAGTTCGTTGTGGATACACCGTATAATGCCAGCGGGCTGAAGGTGATAATTACGATGAAGACGGCGACCGCCTATGAGAAGATCAGACGTATGCAGACGATGATGTATGTGTTTATCGGGGCATCTCTGGCGGCGCTTCTGGGCGGTTCTGTGTGGTTTTCCAGGCGTCTGACAAAGCCGATTCGGAATATGATGCAACAGATGTCGGAGATTGAAACCGGTAACTTTCAGGTTCGCCTCCCTGTAACCTCGGGGGATGAGATTGGGGTGCTGTTGAAGCGGTTCAATCAGTTGTCGAAGGAGCTGGAGAGTTATATCAATCAGTCCTATGTGGCGCATATGAAGCAGGCGGAGGCGGAGATGACGGCGCTGAAATCCCAGATTTATCCGCATTTCCTCTATAATACACTGGAAATTATCCGGATGACGGCGCTGGACAAGGATGATACGGTCGTATCTGAGATGATCGAGGCGCTGTCCAGCCAGATCCACTATATGATTGGCCCCATGCAGGACATGGTGCCGCTGGAAAAAGAGGTGGAGATCACAAGGCAGTATGTCTATCTGTTAAACTGCCGGATCAAGGGAAAGGTCCATTTTACCGCGGATTTAAACGGACTCAGTGAGGTTCACGTCCCCAAGCTGATTCTGCAGCCGATCGTGGAGAATGCCTATGTCCATGGAATCAAACCGAAGGACGGGTCCGGACATGTGATGATCGAGGCGGAGCACGTGGAGAACCGCATGGAGATCTCGGTCATGGACAATGGCGCCGGAATGAGCAGCGGGGAACTGGAACAGCTGAAGCTGCTTCTGGAAGGGAATGAGCCGGGGATTAAAAATGAACACAACTGGCAGAGCATCGGCCTGAAAAATGTGCACGACCGCGTGCGGTATCTATACGGAGAGGCGTACGGAATTGAAATCACCAGCACGCCCGGAGTCGGAACCATGGTTCGGATTATCATGCCGTGGAAAGAAGGGGGAGAAGAGGAATGATAAAAATGATTCTGGCGGACGATGAGCCCGTGATCATAAGAGGATTACAGAAGCTTGTGGATTTTAACCGTCTGGGTATCGAGATCGTGGGGGAATACGAAGACGGGAAAGCTGCTTTCGATGGGATTCTCACAGAGAAACCGGATATTGCGCTTCTCGATATCTATATGCCGAAGAAGACGGGAATCGAGATTTTAAAAGAGCTGAAGGCGCTGGGGATTGAGACGAAGGTGATCTTCGTCAGCGGGTTCCAGGATTTCCAGTATGCCAAGGATGCTCTGACGTACGGCGCCGTGAACTATCTGCTGAAGCCCGTTATCCGTGAAGAGCTGGTGGAGACGCTGGAGAAATGCATCACCATGCTGAAAAATGATGCGGATGGCGAAGGCGGCGGCCTGGAGCACCCGGATTACACGGAGGAAGAGGGGCCAGCGGCGGCGTACGATAAGCTGGTGGAAATGGAAGAGTGCAGATATTTACCGATCCTGACGGAAATTCTCTACAGCAGACAGACGGGGAAACAGGAGCGAAGGCTGGTCCAGTTTTCGGTATTGAGCTTTCTGGAGCAATATCTGGAAAAACGGCATCTGGGGATTGTTTTCTTAAAAAATGGCCACATTGTCATGGTGCTCAAGAATCCGGAGAAGGAGGAGACGGGAAGAACCCTCGGTTCTATTCTGGAGGAAGCAGAGGTGCAGCTTCACATTCCGCGCTGCCGGCTTGGTTTTATTGTGGGTAATCCGGCAGACTCCATGGGAGAGATACCGAAGGCGTATGAAGCGTGTCTGTCCATGACGGGATATTTCTATTTCAGCAGCCAGATCAAAATTCCGGTTCTGCATGTCGGGGAGCCGGTCTTTAAGAAGCCCGCCACACTCGAGGAGATCCGGGAAGTGAGAAATCAGCTGATCGAAGGGATGGTGGCCCAGGATGAAAAGGCGTTTACGGATGCGGCCGCCCGTTTTCGGCGTCTGGTGTGCCTGATTTCGGAGGGAAGAAGGGACGACGCCTGCTTCCACTACGGAAGCACGATTCGTATCATAGAGGAACGGTTTGAAACCATGGGCATTGATGGAATGCCCGTGGAGTTTAAGGATATTCTGGAGCAGGCAAGGCAGAGCGAGTCCTATGAATGCCTTACGGGCCTGTTTGAAGGATACTTTAAGGAGTATAAGGACCGGATAAAAAAGGCGGTTGTGAGCAGTGAGAAAAAGGATATTATTCATGCCAGAGAGTATATTGAGAGGCATTACAGCGAGAACCTGACCCTGGAGGTGCTGGCCGGGGAAATACATATGAATCCCTACTATTTCAGCAGCTTTTTTAAGAAGAATTCCGGAGAGAATTTTAAGGATTACTTAAACAAGGTGCGGATGAAACATGCGATCAACCTGCTGGTATCCACTGATAAAAAAACTGCGGATATAGCGTCGGAAGTTGGCTTTCGGGACAGCAGAGCCTTTTCGGAGCTGTTTTCCAGAATCTACGGAGAGACGCCTTCCAATTACAGGAAACGGGTGAAGAACGGTTGAGATGCGGAGCGGTGGAGGGAAATGGCTTTATTGTGATGCGGAAGGATAGATGATCAATTATATGTGAGGTAGCGTGAGGGTGTTGCGAATGAATGCAGCGCCCTTTTTTTGCTGTTAATGGACTTTTCTAAAAAATACCCGGTGAAATACTAAAAAATGCCAATAGGTATCCGACAGCGCTTGTGATAAGGTGATAAACAGAACAGCAAGTTACCGGAGTGTGGCTGAAGCTTTATTTCCGCTTCAAGCGAAAACTCTGAAGGAAAGGAAGAAGAAAAATGCAGGCAGTAAATCCATTTTTACCATCGTGGGAATATATACCGGATGGGGAACCGCATGTTTTTGACGGCAGAATCTATCTGTTTGGGAGCCACGACCGGTTTGATGGGGACGGATATTGTATGAATGATTACGTGTGCTATTCGGCGGATACGAAAAATCTGAAGGAATGGCGTTATGAAGGGGTGATTTACCGGAAAAACCAGGATCCCAGAAACCAGGAGGGAGGGCACTGCATGTGGGCTCCCGATGTGGCAAAGGGGCTGGATGGACGGTATTACCTTTATTACTGTCTCGATGTGTTGCCGGAAATTGGTGTTGCAGTCAGCAATGCGCCGACGGGGCCTTATGAATTTATGGGACTGGTTCATTATCCGGATGGAACACCTCTGGGAAGAAAGGAGAGAGATTATATCCAGTTCGATCCCGGTATTTTGATTGATGATGACGGGGAATGCTATCTGTATTCCGGCAATGGGCCGAGGTGTAAAGGGCTTCATGAGAACAAGGCTTCCCAGGTGATGCGCCTGGAGGCAGATATGGTGACGCTGAAGGAAGATCCCAGACTGCTGCTCCCGACCACGGAAACCAGCGAGGGGACTGGGTTTGAGGGATTCGAATTTTACGAAGCCAGCTCTATCCGTAAGATTGGAAAAATCTATTATCTGATCTATTCGGATAGAAAAAGCTCATCTCTGTGCTATGCGGTCAGCTCGTTTCCGGACCGTGGATTTACGTTTGGAGGAAGGCTGATCGACATTGGAGATATTGGAATTGATGGACGGGAAGCTGCTGCACCGGCTAATTTCCTTGGAAACACCCACGGGGGAATCGAGTGTGTGAATGGAGCCTGGTATCTGTTTTATCACAGGCAGACCAACCGGACCTTTTTCAGTCGTCAGGCCTGTGCGGAGCTGGTTACGATTCTTCCGGACGGAAGGATCCCTCAGGTCCGTATCACTTCCTGCGGACTGAATGGAGGGCCGTTAAGGGGGGCAGGAGTCTATGAAGCGCGGATCGCCTGTCACCTGTGGGGAAAAGAAGGCGCAGTCTGGTCCAGAAAGGCGCTCATGGAAGGGCGTTTCCCTTACTTCACACAGGACGGAAGCGACCGGGAGAGCGGGCCTGGACAGTACATTGCTAATATGCGGGATGGAGCGTCGGCAGGATATCGCTATTTTAATTTAAAGCCGGAGGGCGCCATCCGGCTGCGGGTTCGTGGAGAAGCCAGAGGGCGGATGCTTCTGCTCGGTCAGCCGGATGGCTTGTATCTTGGCGAAGTCCCAATTCATATATTCTCCCCGGACTGGATGGCTTTTGACGGAACTTATACAGGAGCAGAGAAAAATGGGATACAAGGACAGACCCTCTATATGAAATACGAAGGAACCGGCGCGCTGGACTTTTTGGATTTTGAGTTTTTATAAACTTGTAACTGTTCAGGACAATCTTAAAAATGCCATGCTTTTACATAAAAAATGTCCGTTGAGTACAGCGGGAAAATGAAGGATAATGAAAAGCACAAAGGGGGTTACAATCATGTTAAAACACAAGCAGCGTGTGTCGAAGGCCTGCGCGAAAGAAGAAACCTGGGTACATAACATTCAGAAATACTGGCCTTACTATCTGATGGTTCTTCCAGGACTGCTCTTTTTTGTTATACATTTGGAAAAAGCTGCCAGCTGCAGGCTTTGTATGTTATTGAATGATTTCTTTCCAAAAAGGACATACTTCTTATAACAGACCGATGAAAAATACATCATTATATAAGGAGCATAGATTTATGGGGAAATCAAAAAAGAAAAAAGAATTTGATGTTCACAATATGACACCAGACGAACAGTTGAAATTTGAGATTGCCCAGGAACTGGGATTGGATGAGAAAGTGTTGCAAAAGGGCTGGAAAAGCCTTACTTCCAAGGAAAGTGGCCGTATTGGCGGTATGATCACAGGACGGAAGAGACAATTAAAAGAGGAAGCATTGAAAGAAAGCTGAAAATCCAGTATACTGATGACACCAGGACCAAAAGATCTGAAATCCGACGAGGGCTTGCTTGCAGGAGGATTTTGAACTTGGGATCCGCCAAAAACATGAGTAAGAAGCCATTTTTTGAAGAAAA
>ENA-OQNO01002518-OQNO01002518.1-human-gut-metagenome-genome-assembly--contig:-NODE-2518-length-10361-cov-3.196209_pt1 | contig 10361 bp, 10 predicted proteins | sample MGYA00242629_ERZ504880 | MGnify/ENA primary metagenome ERZ504880 (study PRJEB26092, sample SAMD00036377) | human gut metagenome | host: Homo sapiens | study: EMG produced TPA metagenomics assembly of... | reverse complement strand
CGTCGGCCACGCCGACGGGCGCGGGCACGTTGTACACCACGGCCTCCAGAAGATCATGCACGCCCACGCCGGTCTTTCCCGAGGCCAGCACGGCGTCGTCAGCCGGGATGGCCAAGCCGTCCTCGATCTCCTCGCGCACCCGGTCCGGCTCGGCCGCCGGCAGGTCGATCTTGTTGATGAGCGGGATGATCTCCAGATTCGCGTTCATGGCCATCATCGCGTTGGCCACCGTCTGCGCCTCGACGCCCTGCGTGGCGTCCACCACCAGGACGGCGCCCTCGCATGCGGCCAGCGAACGGCTCACCTCGTAGGTGAAGTCCACATGGCCAGGCGTGTCGATCAGGTTGAACTGGTAGGTCTGGCCGTCGTCGGCCGTATAATCCACGCGCACGGACTGGCTCTTGATGGTGATGCCTCGCTCGCGCTCGATATCCATGCTGTCGAGCAGCTGCTCCTGCATGTCGCGCTTCGACACCGTGCCGGTCAATTCCAGCACGCGGTCGGACAGCGTCGACTTGCCATGGTCGATGTGCGCGATGATCGAGAAGTTTCGTATGAGGTTCGGGTCGGTGGTCATAGCCTGTCTTTCAAAACGTCAGCCCGCACGCGGGCGCTTGAGAAACGAAAGACTATTCTACCTCATTCGCCCCGGGTGGAAAGGGCGCGCCCACTACAGTTCCACGACAGCGGCGTGCGGACTCGACGAGCTGACGTGCACCAGCTGCGCGCGGACGGAACCGTCATGGTCCGTGCAGAGCGCCCATAGACCGTCGGCAAGTCGCACGATCGTCTCTTCCCCGCGCGTCGAGACCACGGAGTCCAGCACGGGAACGAACGACGAACCGTCCTCGGACGTAAAAGCGGGTTCGCATACCAGAACGGACGCAGCGTCAGTCCTCACCGTCACGGCAGTTCCGCTCTCGATCACGTCGGCCGGAACGTCCGCGCCCCAAAAGCGCACGGCCTTGCCATCGGGATGGCAGCTCACGCACGCCTCGTTCGCGTCGATCACCTGATGCTGCCCGGACGTGCAGCCCGAAAGCGCTGCCGCAAAGACGGCAAGCGCACATACGCCTATCACGCTGAAGCGGGGTTTTGCGAAGGGCATGGGCGGGCTTCCTTTCAGCCTTTTTCGGCCAATAGATGGTTTCGTGTGCGGTTTCGACAAATTATCGTGCAATCTCGGCCAACCTTTGCTATTCTATCGCATTGTGTATCCAGCGATACGTACGCGCGATGGCATTTCCATCGCCGAATCAGCAGACGTGGCTGCGCTTTACGATTCGTTCAGCTGGGTGGCCGGTAGGTCAAAGGAACAGAGAAATCCCGCCTGTTCCACATGCATCAAGCGCTTCGGCTTGCAGAAGTGCGGGTCCTCGCGGATCGCATGCGTGGCTATCGGAAACCTCGGCGAAGGCGCGCGACGCTGGAAACGCAGGAAGTCCGAAGACTTCGCAGAAATCTAGATTCGTGATTCATTGGAGGAAACACACACATGGCGAACATCAAGAGCCAGAAGAAGCGCATCATCACCAACGAGAAAGCCCGCATGCGCAACCGTGCGGTCAAGAGCGAGGTCAAGACCGCGATCCGTCGCGTCAAAGAGGCCGTTGCCGCCGAGAACGGCGCCGAGGCGTTCGCCGCCGCCATGGCTGCTTGCCGTCTGCTCGACAAGGCTGCTTCCAAGGGCGTCATCCACAAGAACCAGGCCGCCAACCGCAAGAGCGGCGTCATGCTGCTCATCAAGGACCTCGTAACCGACGCCGATCGCGCCGCATACGTGAAGCCCGCCAAGAAGGAGCAGAAGACCGGTTCCAAGAAGGCCGAGCGCAAGGCTGCCCGTCTCGCAGAGATGAAGGCCGCGTCCGAGGAAAAGGCGAAGCGCCGCGAGAAGCACATGGCCGAAGTGAAGAAGGCCGAAGAGCGCAAGGCGAAGGAAGCTGCCGAAGCTGCCAAGGCCGAGGCCGAGAGCGCCGAGGAAGCCGCTGAATAGCGACCACTCTATCGGAGATCGCCCCGCGATCCTTCCGCATATCAAGAGAGAGCAGGCCCCGGTTTCGGGGCCTGCTCGCATTCTCGCGCCAGGTTCGCATCCCGGCTCACGGCTCCGCGCTGCCCCTGCATGCGAAAGCGCCGCCGCAGTTCGCGTCCCAGCGTAAAGACATGAACTGCGGCGGCGCTTGACGCACGCGAGAAGCACGGTACAAGAACGTTCGCACGCGCTAACGCGCAACCACTCCAAGCACCCATTCGAGGAAGGCGGCGTCCGGATCGGCCCCGCTTTTCATGGCGCGCTCGGTATCGCGCGCGGCGACGATGGCCGCGCGCAGCTGAGCAGAGGTGAACCCGCGCGCCCAGGTCGCGTGGTTCTTCACGCGCCAATCGGGCATCTTGAGCGCCGCAGCCACGCCGCGCGGATTGCCGCGATCGGCCAGCGCGCGAGCGCAGACGAGCTCGCGCAGGCGCGTCGTGCACATGGCCAGCAGCGCGTGCGGAGACACCGAGTCCATGCGCCCCAAGTACAACAGGCATTTGCGCGCATCGCGCGCCGCGAAAGCGTCGACGAACTCCCATGGCTTGACCTCGGCGGTGCGGCTGACCATAGCGACGATCTCATGCTCGTTCACGGCATCGGTTCCGCGATGCGCAAGCGCGATCTTCTTGAGCTCGCTGTCGAGGTGCACCGTGTCCTCGCCCACCAGATCCACCAGCTTCACAGCGGCGCCTTCGGTAAGCGTGACGCCGTGGCCCACCGCCATGGCCCGAACGGCCTTGGGAAGCTCGAAGCGCTTGAGCGGCGCGCAGTCGATCACGGCCGTCTTGCCGTGCTTGGCAACGGCTTTGTACAGACGCGTGTTCTTTGCCAGCTTTTCAGCTATCAGAGCGAGCACGGTGGTTTCCGCCGGTGAATCGAGGTATGCTACCAGTTCCTCGGAATCGGCTTTCTTCAGCTTGTCGACGGCGCGCACCTCGACAAGGCGCACGGGGCTTGCGAACGGCACGGTGTTGCACGCCGAGACGATGTCGACGCCGGTTGCCGTCTCGCCGCTGAATTCGTCGGAATTGAACGACAGGTCCCCCAAAGCGGAAAGACGAGCACGGAGGCGCTTCGTCACCGTGTCTCGCTTCAGGGCGTCTTCGCCGCATATCAGGTAGACGGGGAGCAGGGGTGCGTTTTGTTTCTTCTGAGCAGTCATGGTTTCATTCTACCGCAGCGTCTCCACGACGATTCTATCGGGTTCCAATTTGCATGAAACATCCCCCGACTCATCGGTTCGCAGCACGCGAGACCCTGCACGTTCCAAGATCTCGAGGGTCTCGGCGGCCGGATGCCCGTAGCGATTCCCCGCCCCTGCGCTCACCAGGGAGATTCTTGGAGACAGCGCAAGGGCAACCTGCTCGTCCAACGCGTTCTTCGATCCATGGTGGCCCACTTTGTAGATATCGACCCCCTCCACCGCTCCTACGTCCAGCAACTCTTTCATCTGATCGCGCTCGGCATCGCCGACCAGCAAGGCCGTCCAGTCCGTCGAGCCGTCGCCGTCTACGTCCGCGAGCGCTTTGAGGCACAGGCTGTCCGCGTTCCCACCCTCGTCCTCGAAGCGCTGCGGCCAAATAACCTGCAAATCGATCGACCCCACGCGAACGCGATCGCCCAGCGCAAGGCCGCAGACGCCACCCTCTCCCGCCACGGCAACGGCGTCTTCCCGCAGGCTTCGACACGCATCGCACGGGCAGGCGAGCGCGTCTTGCGCAACGAAGACGCGCTCCGTGCGGACCACGCCCGCCAGAGAGGAAAGCGACCCTTTATGATCGTCGTCCCCGTGGGTCACCACGACGGCGTCGAGGCGCGAGATCCCCTGCCGCGCAAGCGCTTCGAACAACCTTGCATCTTGATTTCCGGTGTCGACGAGCACGGCGGCTCCACGGCTTCGCACGACGATCGCATCGCCTTGTCCGACATCGAGCATGACGATTCGATCGCCGCCTGCGGGCGGCACGACCAGCCAGCAGGCGGCCGCGAACGCGACGCACGCCGCACCGCCCAGAACAACGCGCCGAGTTGGCAGCGGCCATGCGATCCAAAGCACCGCCGCCAGCGCAAGCGATACCGCTAGCGCGGCAAGAACCGGAACGGAGACGGGAGCGCTTGCGTACGGGATGCGCGCCAACGCTTCGACGGCTGAAGTCAAAACATGCGACCCGGCGCAGGCGACGTCGAGCAGAACGAAGGCGACCCCGGGGGCCGTCGTCGCAGCTCCCACGCACAGCAACCCAAGCGTGCACGCGGGCGCGAACAGAGGAGCAGTGATCACATTGGCCAAAGGAGCCACCAGCGAAAACTGCGAGAACAGCGCGGCTGAAAGCGGCGTTGCCAGCACAGAGGACGCGAACGTGAGCGAGAGCGCTTCGCAGGCAAAACGAGGGACCCGCGGCGTCGCATGGGCGATCCAAGCCGAGAACAGGCTGGCGAACAGCACGATTCCCAGCGTCGAGAGCGCCGAGAGCGCGAACGAAACCGACAGGGCGGCACGCGGATCAAGGCTCACGAATCCCATGATGCAGACCGACAGGGCGCTCAGCGCTGCAGGGCGGCGCCCGACCGCGAACGAAGCCATGCCCGCAAATGCCATGACGGCAGCCCGAACCGCTGACGACGGCGCAGCCGTCAAAACGAGGTAGCTCAAAAGAAGCACCGTCTGGGCGGCCCCCGCCACCGCGCGGGGAGCCTTCAGCACACGCAGCGTCGCGCAGCAGAACGCGGAAACGATGGAAAGATGCGCGCCCGACACCGCCACCACATGCGCCAAGCCCGTAACCTTGAACGTTTGGTACGTCGATTCGGGAAGGTCGCCCCTCCACCCGCAGACCAGCGCCGCAAGAACCCCGCTCTCGGCACCTCCTCGGTCGGCAAGAAGCCCGATAGCGCGCCCCCGCAGATCGACCAACGTCCCCATTGGCCCGCCGCGATCCACCCGCTCCAAGCCGAAGACGCGCGCCGACGCCACTGCACCGTTGCGCCAGCAGTATGCTGCCGAGGAATCGGAGGGAGCCGAGAACGAGGCCTGTGCCTCGAACGCCTGGCCGTACTGCAGAACCTCTTCGCCTTGGGGAAGCTGCACGCGCACGAGAAACGACTCGCCGCCTTCAACGGTTGCGCGCGCAAGGCACGTCGAGCCGAACATGCCCGCAGACCCGTCGGCCACGGCCTGGAAAGACGCGCGGGTCGAAAGGCCCTGCACGCGCTCTTCGAAGCCATGCTGCACCGCAGCGTGCCAACCGCCGCAGCACACTCCCAGGGCGCACCCCAAGACGACGACCCCCGCCAGCGCGCCCCGACGCCGCCATACGAGCGCCAAACATGCAAGCGAGGCGACCAACCCGACGGCTCCAACGGCAGCGCATGCCGAAGCCGACAAGAGACGAGCGGCTTCGACCACGGCCGCGCACGTTGCCCAAAGTCCCAGCGCGCATCCGAACGCAGGCGGCAGCGCAGGGCGAACGGGAATGCGCCCAGCACCCGCGCGCAACCCGTCGGCGTATTCGGCTTCGGGCACGAAAGCCGTCCGCGCCCGCTTGGGCGGATTCGGCACAAGCTGCGCGGAAGCCCTGATCGCGACCCTGCGCATTGCGCGCTCGAGCGCGCCTAGCCCACGCATATCGAATCGGCCAGAGCGGCGTACTTCTTGTCGCCGATGCCCGACACGCGCTTCAAATCCTCTATCGTGGCGAACGGCCCGTTAGCCTGCCTGTCCGCAACGATCTTCTCGGCAGTCGACATTCCTATGCCAGGAAGAGCATCCAGTTCCGCAGCGGATGCCGCATTGATGTTCACCTTTCCCCCGCCGGGCGCTGTCGCTGCCCCGCCGGGCGCAGCGACAGCGCCCTCCACCTCGGACTGCGTCGGAACCACCACGCGCTCGCCGTCGGCCAGAACGTGCGCCAGGTTCAGCGCATCTGTTGCGGCTTGCTCCCCGAACCCTCCCGCAGCCTCGATGGCATCCTGTACGCGAGCGGATTCCGCAAGCTCGTATACGCCGGGCGCAAGGACCGAACCGCCCACATGGACCACGATGGTCTGCGCCTGCTCCTGAGGCTGATCAGGCGCAGCCTCTTCAGCGTCGGCCTCCCCCGCCTTCTCGACCACAAGGGCGTCCGAAGAAAAAGCGGACAGGAAGCTTGCCCCGGCCATCACCAGCACAACCACCGCTAAAGCCGTTACGCCGACGAGCACGGGAAGACGCACGCCGCTCAGGTGCGCTTTGGCTCGCAACGACTCCGCCTGTTCGGTAAACGACATCCCGACCTCCGATCCTCTCGAAGATCAAGCATAGCAACGCGATCTAGCGAAAACATGAGAGGAATCCAACAGGAAAGCCGCCGAAAACCAAACGGTTCCAGCGGCTTTCCTGATCCGTTTCAATGCGGATCCCCACCGAATGCAACGCAGGTCCAGCGTACATCCAGCCACAATCTAGCAGCTTTCCAGCGCGCATCCAAACGCGCTGGTCAAAAGCGTGCGGTTACTGCTGAGAGCGCTTCTTCTTGCGCTTGAACGCCGGGCAGGCGTAGTCGCGCACCTCGGCGGCGGCGGCAATCTCGGCCACCCACTCGTCCACGGGAAGCGCGCTTTCCGCCTCTTCCACCACCGCGAGCTTCGCATGCGTCTCGGGACTGCGCGGCATGAACAGCGTGCAGCAATCGGGCGCGTCCTGCGCCGAGATCTCGAACGTGCCCAGGCGCTCGGCCTCGGCGATGATCTCGAGCTTGTCGGTGCCGATCAAGGGACGAAACACTGGAAGGCTCACGGCAGCGTCGGTGCAGCGGATGTTGTCGAGGGTCTGCGAAGCGACCTGGCCCAGGCTCTCGCCCGTGACGAGCGCGCCCGCCCCTTCGCGATGCGCCAGCTCCTCGGCCACCTTGAACATAAGCCGTCGGTACATGATGACGCGCAGTTCGGGCGGGACGGTCAGCGCGATCTCGCGCTGGTAGTCGCCGAACGGCACCGTGTACACGCGCCCGATGCAGCCCGTGCGCTCGAGCACCCGCGCTATGTCGTCCACCAAGTACTCGCTCGCATCCGAGGTCTGCGGACGACCGGAGAAGTGGACGCCGATGCACACCGCACCCCGTCGCGCGAGCTTCCACGTAGCCACCGGCGAGTCAATGCCCGACGACAGCAGGCATGCCACAACGCCCGAACTTCCCACCGGCAGCCCACCGATGCCAGGAAGCGAGCGCGCGTACACGTACGCGGCGTTCTGCACGACCTCGACGCCTACCGTGAGGTCGGGGTTCTTCATACGCACGCTCTTCTCGGGAAACGCCTGGCACAGCGCCGCGCCCACGATCTGGTTCATCTCCATCGAGTTGGTCGGAAAATCGGTATGGTTGCGTCGAGCAGCCACCTTGAACGACTCGAAGTCGCCAGCTTCGAGCATCGCCGCACGAGCGACCTCGGCCATGACGTCCAAATCGCGCGGGCACTTGAATCCGCATGAGACGCGTGCCACGCCCGGCACCTTGCCCATGACGTCCGCAACGGCCTTCGCCGTTTCCCAATCCGTGCCTTCACGCAAGAACACGCACAGACGCCCCGCTATGCGATGGACGGTCACCACGGGAAAATCGCTCAGCAGGGCTTCGAGGTTCTTGAGCAACCGCATTTCAAACGTCGAGCGATTATGGCCCTTCAGGCCGATCTCATGGTAGTGGGCAAGGCAAATGCGCTGGTAATCAATCATGGAATGCTCCGTCGTGCCAAGGGCGAATGGTCGTAACGCACAAATAGGCGGGCCCATGCCCGCCTACTCGATCAACCAGTACGTGTTTCGTACTAGTGGTTCTTGATGTCGATGGACGAAGGATCGTACGAAACTTCGCCGCGCGCAATCTCGTTGAAGGCAAGAGACAGCGGCTTCTTGTCGGCAGCGCGCGCGATTTCCACAGCGGTCTGCAACTGGATGGCGCGATCGCGCTGGCCGCGCATCATGTCGTTGATATCGTGCGCACGCTTGGAAGCAAGGGCGCACAGCAGGAAGCGGTCGTTGTCGGTTTCGTCCAACAGAACGTCGATCTTCGGTTCGATAATGCTCATATCGTGTTTAACCTCGTGTTTTCTCGGCTTGTTCGTTCACGTAGCCAACCAAGGCGGCGGTGGCTACGTCCAAATCATCGTTCACAAGCCGTATATCATACTCCATTTTACGAGAAAGCTCCACCCGTGCGGTTTCCATACGGGCGGCAACGGCTTCTTCGGTCTCTGTACCGCGCCCTCGAAGGCGCTTCTCAAGCTCTTCGAGCGAAGGCGGCTCGATGAACACCAGATGCGCCGCAGGGAACTTCTCGCGCACCTGGAAACCGCCTTGCACGTCGATTTCCAGGATGACCTGGTCTCCTCGAGCGATATGCTCCTCAACGCTCGCACGCGGGGTGCCGTAACGATTCCCCCCGTACGTAGCCCACTCCAGCAGGCCGTCCTCGTTCACGAGCCGTTGGAATTCCTCGCCGGATGCGAACTGGTAGTGAATGCCGTCCACCTCGCCCTCGCGCGGTAGGCGCGTCGTGACCGAGACGGACACCCAAGCATCCGGAACCTCATGCAACAGACGGGCCACCAGCGTGCCTTTCCCAGCACCCGATGGCCCCGATATAACGAACAGATTGCCAGCGCGCATGCGAATTTAGCCCAAGCGCTCCAGCAAGGCGGTCTGCTGACGCTCGCCCAAACCGCGCAGGCGGCGGCTCTCGGCGATCTGCAGTTCCTTCATGATCTTCTCGGCCTTGGCCTTGCCGTAGCCGGGAAGCGTCTCGATGAGCGTGGAGACCTTCATACGACCCACGATGGGATCATCCTTCATCTCGATAACCTGCTTAAGGCTGAGTTTGCCGGACTTCAGATCATCGCGAACCTCGGCGCGCTTGATGCGAGCCGCCTTCGCCTTCTCCAAAGCGGCCTGGCGCTCTTCAGGGCTGAGTTGAGGAATAGCCATCAGTTTCTCTCCTTCTGTTCCAAAAGCGATGCCGTGATACTAGCATGCAATCGCTCGTTTGACCTTGTAGATTGCTATAAATTCAAAAAATTTCAGGTCGCAGTCACACATTCTAGGCTCAAATCGCGCAACCGTGGTTCTTTCGTCGACCAATCGTCACTTTCGCTGACCATCTGGGGAAACGTTGGAACAGCACCCGTTTCGGCTTTTACAGCTCCGCCACGATCGCGTCGAACGCGGCGGCAGGGTCCGCCGCCTGCGTGATGGGCCTGCCGACAACGATATGGGAAGCGCCGTTCTCGAAGGCCTGGGCAGGCGTTGCCACGCGGCTTTGATCGCCCTTGTCGGCACCTGCCGGGCGCACGCCCGGCGTGACGATGTAGGCGTCGGGGCCCAAGATGTCGCGCAGGCGCGCAGCCTCCTGCGGGGAGGCGACCACGCCGGAAATGCCGGAACGCTTGGCTTGCTCGGCCAGCACCACCACCTGGTCGGACATGGCGCGCGAAACGCCGGTTTCCGCGAGCGCGGCGTCGTTCATGCTGGTAAGCACCGTGATGCCCAAGGTCGCGGGAACCTCGTGACCGTACTCCGCGGCCGCGCGCTCGGCGCCGCGCTGGGCGGCGGCCATCATGTCCACGCCGCCGACGGTGTGCATGGTCAGCATGTCGGCGCCGCTGCCAGCCGCCGCGTACGCCGCGCCTTCGACCTGATGGGGAATGTCGTGGAACTTGAGGTCGAGAAACACCTTGAAGCCGCGCTCTTTCAGCGCGTAAACGATGGCGGGGCCGTTCGCATAGAACAACGTCATGCCCACCTTCACCCATGTCGCTTCGCCTTGCAGCCGATCGGCCAGATCGAACGCCTCGTCGATGCCGCAGTCGAGGGCCACGATCACGCGATCGCGCGCCGGCACGTTCTCGAACGTATTTACCATTCCAACGCTCCTATCAAATCCTGCACGTCGTCCACGCCGTGCTGCTCGCAATACTGCGCTACTCCATCGATGATTTCAACCGTCGCGAAAGGATTCACGAAGTTAGCGGTGCCCACGGCTACGGAAGTGGCTCCCGCCAGCATGAACTCAACCGCGTCGGTGGCGTTCGAGATGCCGCCCATGCCGAGAAGCGGAACCTTCACGGCTTTCGAGCACTCCCACACCATGCGCAGCGCCACAGGCTTCACGGCGGGGCCGGAGAACCCGCCCACGCCGCGCGCGAGCACGGGACGTCGGCGCTCGACGTCGATGGCCATGCCCAGAAGCGTATTGATGAGCCAGACAGCATCGGCTCCTCCAGCCTCCGCCGCGCGCGCGCTCTCCGTGACGTCGGTGACGTTCGGGGCCAGACTCCCTATGAGCGGGCCCCTCGT
>ENA-OQNO01002516-OQNO01002516.1-human-gut-metagenome-genome-assembly--contig:-NODE-2516-length-10379-cov-3.116465_pt1 | contig 10379 bp, 8 predicted proteins | sample MGYA00242629_ERZ504880 | MGnify/ENA primary metagenome ERZ504880 (study PRJEB26092, sample SAMD00036377) | human gut metagenome | host: Homo sapiens | study: EMG produced TPA metagenomics assembly of... | reverse complement strand
GCACGAACGACCTGACCCAGACGACGTTCGGGTTCAGCCGCGACGACGTGGAGGCCGAGTTCGTCCCGCAGTACCTGGCCGAGCGCCTGCTGCCGTACAACCCCTTCGCCACCATCGATCCGGGCGTTGCCAAGCTGGTCGAGATGGGCGTCGAGCTGGGTCACAAGGGCAATCCCGACATCGTGTGCGGCGTATGCGGCGAACACGGCGGCGATCCCGACTCCGTGAAGATGTTCCACAAGATCGGTCTGGACTACGTCAGCTGCTCGCCGTACCGCGTGCCGCTGGCTCGCTTGGCCGCCGGTCAGGCTGCCCTCGCCGAGAAGATGGGCGACGCGCGCGACAAGTAAGCGCTTTCAAAAGCATGCATGTCCGAAGGACCCGCAGCGAACGTGCTGCGGGTCCTTCTGCGTGCGAAGAGAATAGCGGCGCGCCTTTTGGCAAACTCGCGTTCGCGCTCGAGCGTTGCCGGGGTTTTCGCCTCGCGCGCCGAGCTGCGGATCCTAGCGGCGCTTGCGACGAACGGGGGAGGGCGCGCGATGTTTGTGGGCGCAAATCGGGACCTGTGACACGCTGTGCGCCTGATCCGCCCTTTCTCGACGGCGCTTTAACGATAAAAGCCCAGGTGGTGGTTTTTCCAGATGCGCCTGCAGCACTGTTTTCCCGTTCGATAGTGTCACAGGTCCCGATTTGCGCCCAGGTCGACAGGCACCCGCGTACCTGGGCACAGCTGCGTCCGGATGCGAAAACGAGTGAATCAGGAGAGGTCCGGCAATGCGAACGCTGTTTGGGCATTGCTGCATAGTCTTTCGTATTCTGAAAGACTACCCGTTTGGGTGATGCGCGCACGGCGTTGGGACTCCTACACTTGCAGCGAGGAAAGGAGGATTCGATGCAGATGTTTCCGCGCGTGTGCGCATGCGTACTTGCGGCGGGGGAGTCCAAACGCATGGGAGCCTGCAAGCTGCTCTTGCCGTTCGCAGGCTCGACGCTGCTCGAACGCGCGCTCGACGCTGCGATCGGGTGCGCAGCGGAGGGCGTTGCGGTGGTGACGGGCGCGTACCGTAGCGAGATGGCGGCTACCATTGCATGCGCCGGCGTTGAGGAGGTGCATAATCCTTCGTGGGGCAACGGGCAGGCTTCATCGGTGAAAACGGCGGTGTGCCATGCCTCATCGGAGGGATTTGATGCTGTCCTGCTCATGGTCGCCGATCAGCCCTTTGTGACCGCCTCTCATCTGGATGCCCTCCTAACCGAGTACGATGCCGGAAGGGCAAGGGCGTATCTCAGCGCGAACGGCAATCGCTGCGGGAATCCGTGCTTGTTCGACGAGCGCTGCTTTTCCTCTCTGATGAAGCTGGAAGGGGACGAAGGGGCTCGCTCGCTGTTTCGGCGCGATTCCAACTTTCCCGTTCGGTATATCTATTTTGACGACATCGATCTGTTCGAAGATGTCGATACGCCGCAAGATCTTGCGCGACTCGAAGCGTTCGTTCGGGAGGGAAGGGAGGCGCATCGTGTTTGAACCGTGCGCTGCTCCGCCGCTTGATCGTGCTCAGTTTCCCGTACTCGAACGGCGCATCGGACGTGACGGCGATCGTGCGCTCGCGTATCTCGACAATGCAGCCACCGCGCTTGTGCCTCGGCGCGTGACCGACGCTGTAACGCGCTTTCTGCATACGAGCTGCGCCAATATTCATCGGGGTGCGCATGTACTGGCCGAAGAGGCCACCGACGCCTATGAGTGCGCGCGAGAGCATCTTGCGGCTTACCTGGGGGTAGAGGATTCGGCGCGCGTCGTGCTCACGCACGGTGCCACTGAGTCGCTCAACCTGGCGGCGCTGTGCTGGGCGGAGCATGCGCTGCGTCCGGGCGATATAGTGGCCGTGGCCGAAGACAATCATCACTCTAATATCGTGTGTTGGCTGATGCTGGCCGAGCGCCGCGGGGTCGAGCTGGCCTGGATACCCGTCAAAGCCGATGGCAGGCTCGATTACGGAGCTTGGTGCCGCATTGCTGCGCGCGCTCCTAAAGTAGTGGCGCTGGTGCAGCAGTCGAACGTCATCGGCTGGATGCAACCCGATCTTCCCCGTATTCTGGACGATGCGCGTCGCATGGGTGCCTTTATTGCATTGGACGGTGCACAGGCGGCTGCCCATGCGCCGGTAGATCTGGCCACCCTGCCTGTCGACTTCTACGTCCTTTCGGCGCATAAGATGATGGGACTCACCGGTATCGGTGCGCTTGTGTGCTCGCCGCGCGCTCTCGAAGGCATGAGGCCCGCCATCGGGGGAGGCGGGATGGCGGCTCGGGTGGACGCGCGCGGCTACGTGCCCGCGTCCGGTCCGCAGGGTTTCGAGGCGGGTACGCCCGCCATCGCCGCTGCCGTTGCATGGGACGAGGCGTTGTCCATGTTGGAGGAGGCGGGCATGGAGGCGGTGCATCGTCACGTGGCTGCGCTGGCGTCCCGCGCCCAGCGTGGGTTGAGCGATCTGCCGGGCGTGCGCGTGCTGGGCGGGATGCCTTCCGCTTGCGCATCGCTGGTGAGTTTTGCGGTGGAAGGCGTGCACCCTCACGATGCAAGTGCGGCCTTCGATGTCGAAGGCGTGCTCGTGCGCGCCGGGCATCATTGCGCCAAGCCGATTCATGCAGCCCTCGGCGTGCGCGCAAGCGTGCGTGCCAGTTTCGCAGGCTACTCGAGCGAGGCGGATGTGGATGCGTTGCTGCGTGCCGCGACGCTTCTTGTCGAAAGGACGGGGCGTGCGGGCAGATGACGAAATGATTCAAGAGCGCGGAGCGCATCCGATGCGCAAGGGCTTCTCGGGACTGTACGACGCCGAAGCGCAGGGCGACAATCCCTTTTGCGGCGACATGCTGAGCGTGCGCGTGGCTGTGCGGTCAGGAGAAAACGGTGCCGTGATAGAGCGGGCGGCCTTCGACGGCTACGCCTGCACGCTGTGCTCGGCGTGCGCCGATGCGCTTATGCAGCGCGTGGAGGGGATGCGCGTGCTCGAAGCCGAGACGCTGTCTGTCGAGGACGTGCTGGCGCTTTGGGGAGGGCTCGAGGTCGGACGCACCCGACGTGGATGCGTCGAGCTGCCTCTCATCGTGCTGAAGCGAGCGCTCGCTTTGCTACAATAGGGATACGCAGGCTAGGCGCGAGACGACGGGGGGATCGGCGTGCGCGAAGGAACGTCCAGAGGGGGCTGGGGAGGGATCGTCCTTCCTTCGAAGATAAGCATCCCGTCTCCAGCATCGAACGTCATCGAGCGACCAGAGGTGCGCGAGAAGCTGTCGCGCGCTCTAGCGCGCCCGGTCACCTCGGTGGTGTCGGCGGCGGGTTACGGCAAGACCGCTGCGGTGTCCTCATGGGTCGCTTCGCTTTCCGACGTGCCGGTGGCCTGGTACCGGATCGAGGCGGAGGACGCGCCGCTCGAGCGCTTTTGGCTGCACCTTGCGGCTGCTTTGCGGATGGCTGACCAACGGATATGCCCCTCGTTCGACGAGGTGAGATTACCTGAGGACTTCAAAGGCATCCGCCCTGTCATCGACTCGCTCATACTTCAGATGGAGGAGTTTGGAAGCACGTTCGCGTGCGTGCTCGACGATTTTCACGAAGCGCAGGAACATCCGGAGGTTCTTGAAAGCGTTCAGTACCTGCTGCGTCACATGCCCGGCAACGCGCACTTCGTCATTGCCTCGCGCCGGCCCTTGCTCTTCCCGACTGCAAAGATGAAGGTGGTCGGCGAGCTTGCGGAGCTGACCGAGGCCGACCTGCGTTTTTCCTTCGACGAGACGAGGGCCCTGTTCGCATCGATGGGCGTGAGGACGACCGAGGACGAGGTGCGCCTCATACGTTCGGTTACGCAAGGCTGGGCAGCCGGCGATAAGCTGGTTGCTCTGCTGTGCGGCAACGGCCCCCAAACCGATCTTGACCAGGCGCTCGCGCAGGCTCAACGCGGTATGAGCGAATACCTCTTCCAAGAGGTGTTCTCGGTGCTGGGCGAGGACACCCAGCGCTTCTTGGTGCGCACGTCGGCGGTCGAGTCGTTTTGCCTGCCGCTTGCGGAGCGCATCACGGGTCTTTCGCGCGCCGAAGTTGCCGCACAGGTGGACTTCTTGATCGATAACGATCTGTTCACCGAACGGTTTGAGCGCAAGAACGGGGAGGATTGGTATCGCTACCATCTCTTGTTGAGCGAAGTGCTGCGCGAACGTCTGGGCCGTCTTGCTCCGGAGGAATCGGCGGGGGTGAAGCGCGCCGCGCGCGATTGGTACGAAGAGAACGGCTTTCTCGACGCTGCGGTGGAGATTTCCGCCGAGTTGGGGGATTACGAGAGCGTCCGCGACGTCATACTCGCGCACTGGCAGCAGCTGTACATGGACGACTCCCATAAGACCTTGAGGCAATGGGCTTCCGCGATGCCCGAAGCGGCCATTACGGCAAGCCCTCTTTTGTGCGCGGTGCTCGCGATGCCCGCTGCACTCGCCGGTGATTTCATGCGTGCCGATGCGCTCATCCAGGCGGCTGTCGGGCGCCTGCACGACGATCAGGATTTTCTTTTCGCGCTTTGCATGGCGCAAAAAGCCTATATCGCATCGTTTCGCGGCGACCGCTCCGGCATGCGGGCGTACGTGGACGCGGCGATGCGGCACCTCCCGGAAAGCGAGCATTATCTGCGCGGCATGATGCTTCAGATCAATGCCGCCACCCTGTGGTACGACGATCCTGTTGCCGCGCGCGCGGAGCTGGCGCGGGCCGTGCGGCTCCAAGTTCCTATCGGCAACGCAAACCTCTCGTGCTCGGCTTACTGCAACCTAGCGGTGACGTGCGCCGATCTGGGGCTGATGGGCGAGGCGCGAATGAACGCCCGTAACGCTTTGCAGCTGTACGATGAGGAGATCCGCCGATTCAAGCCCATGCTTGCATATGCCCACCTTGCCCTGATGGAATGCGCGTACGAGGAGAACGACTTCGAGCGGGCGCTCGAAGAGCGCAGGGTTGCGTTGGAGACGTCTATCGACGGCGTCGTGCTCGTAAGGCGGGCGGAGTTGGAGGCGCTCGCAGCCAAGATAGGGTATTGCACGAAAAACCCTCGTGCCAAGGAGGCGTTTTTCGAGGCGATGGCTCAAAGCGAGATCGGCGCCGTCTCCGTGTTCCCATCGCTTCCCATGGTAAAAGACTGGTGCGCTTCCTTTCGCCAGCGCGCCGTCGAGAAGCTCGAGGAGCAAGGCGGCACGGTACCCGAGCGCTTGTTCAATGCCATGATCGCCTATCATCTTGATTGGATCGGGAACTTCGAGGAGGTCTGCTCCTTTGCCGAATGGGCTCCGAAAGAGATGCCCTCGCTGCGCGTTCGGGCGCTGAGCGTTGCGGCCGCATTCTCAGAGAAGGTCGCTCAATTCCGGCGTGCGGAGGATTATCTGAGCGAAGCGACCGATCTGGCCGTCGCCGTAGGACTCGAAGGGGCGTTTTGCGAGAACGCCGCCTATGTAAGACCGGTCGCCGAGCGCCTTCTTGCTTGCGGCTTCGAGGGGCAAAACGCGGAATTGCTTCGTTTGGGGCTTGACGACGGGAGGAATCGGGCGCCACAGGCAGCGTTGACCGAACGGGAGCTTTCCGTCATGCGCCGCATAGCCGCAGGCGATACGGTGGCGCAAGCGGCGGAGGCTTTGTACGTCTCCCGCGACACGGTGAAGAAGCATCTTTCGAACACCTATGCCAAGCTGGGCGTGCATTCGAAAATGCAGGCGGTTGCGCTGCTGCGCGAGCAAGGCGTTCTATAGGCGTCTTCTCCCGACCCTTCGAAGCGCGCTTCGCTTTAAAATCACCCGCAACGGTACCTGGTAGGGTAATACGTCTCGACGGGCCTCGTCCTTAAAGTGTTCCTTACAGTATTGGGATCACTGAATCAGGAGGAGGACAAGCTGATGGCTTACGACGTTACTCGTCGCGACTTTCTCAAAGCTGGCGGGGTGGCCGGCTTTGCAGCAGGCGTGGCCGGCTTGGGGATCGGATCGATACTCGGTACGCCGGAGACCGCGCTAGCGGAAACCGTCACGGTGACCGATTTCGTGTACACCTGTCCCGTATGCGGGCGGAAAACCACGGACTACGATGCTCTTGTGAAGCATTTCGAGGAGGAGCATCCCGACGCAAGCTCCGGCGTGCCGCAATGCGTCGAGCTCATGATCAACGGGAACGTCGTCAAAGTGCAAGCAGAACCGCATTGGACCCTGCGCGAAACCCTGCTCAAGGCGGTCGGGTTGACCGGCAACGCAAAGGAGATGTGCGATCGGGGCGGGTGCGGCTCGTGCACGGTTCTCATCGACGGCGTACCGGCCTTGTCATGCAGCACGTTGGTCGTGGAATGCCCGGGCAAGCAGATCGAGACGTCGGAGGGCATCGCCGCCGACGAGCGATGGAGGCCCTTGGTTGAAGCGTACGCGAAGCACGATGCCATGCAGTGCGGCTACTGCACCCCCGGGCAGTTCACCGTCGCGAAGTACATCATCAAAAAATACGGGCAACCAACTGAGGAGCAGATTCGCGCCGAGTTGGCTGGCAATATTTGCCGATGCGGAACGTACAAGAGGCATGTGGAGGCTATTCAGGAAGCCGCATCGGCCATCGAAGGGGGTAACTAATGGGCGAAACGAGCGTTTGGGAGCTTGAGGGAGCCAACCAGGATCGCGAGGATTTCAAGGTCGTCGGCACATGGGACCATCCTGGACGCCAATCATGGGACATGGTTTCGGGCGCGGCCAAGTACCCTACCGATCTGTGGATGGAGGGCACGCTCACGGCTATGGCGCTGCGTAGTCCGTACGGGCATGCGAAAGTAAAGAGCTTGGACATCTCCGGGGCGGAGCGGATGGAGGGCGTCGAGCTCGTCCTTACCTACGAAGATGAAGAACTTGCTGCGATGCCCGTCAACGTTCCGAGCTACTTCGAGTTCGGCCGCAGCCCCCTGCTTGGCGACGAGGCCGAGTTCGAAGGCGACGAGGTGGGCTGCGTGGTGGTGGCTATCAACGAGGAGACGTGCAAGCGCGCGCTCGAGGCGGTCAAGGTGGAATGGGAGGTTCTTCCGTTCGTTACCGACCCTCGGGAGGCGGCGAAGCCGGGCGCGCCCATTTTGCGTCCCGAAATGAACCCCGACTCGAACATGACGGGAAACACGTTCGGCGCGCCTATCGAGTGGGAAATCGGCAACGTCGAAGAAGGGTTCAAAGAGGCTGACTACATTGAGGTTGTAGAGTACGGGCGCCCTATGTGGAGCCAGTTCCGACCGATGCCGCCCGCGTACTTCTCGTACTGGGACAACGATCCTTGGGGCAATCCTGATGGGGAGAAGATGTGCTATGTCACGAATCACGCGCATTTCCCCAGCAACGGCCCTATCGTTTCCGCATTCATGGGCTTGGGGTCGCATGCCGACAAGTTTCGCGCCCTGTCACCGTACATGGCAGCGCGCTATTGCGATTTTGTGGAGAAGCGCGGAGCGCAGTTTGCCCCCGTGCTATCGAAGCGATTGGGCGGCGTGCCGGTCCGCTACGTTCAGAGCCGCCGAGAATCGTTCGACGCGGCAGTGCCGCAAACGTATTTCACGGTGCGCATCGGTTTCAAGAAGGACGGAACCTTGGTGGCGGTTCAGTCGAAGAACGTGCATCAGAGCGGCGCGCGCGGCGGTTACGGAGACAAGACGCACGGGCACCTGGTGCTTCCTGCGAACGCGCAGGGATTCAAATCTACCTCGTGTCCGAACATATACTCGGAAATGGCCTATTACGTGACGAACGGGGCATGTACGACGGCTGACCCCGGCAAAGATCATTGGGAGCCCGTCAACCTGGCCTTCGCCAAGATCGCGGACACGTTGGGGATTCCGATTTCCGACGTCATCATGAAGAACGTGAAGGTGACCGAGCCCTCTCTGTCGACGTGCATGGCTTCCGGCAAAGAAGCGTTTGGATGGGATGAGAAATGGCACCTGGCTGGCCAGCGCACGCTCGAAGACGGGCGCCTGCACGGGGTGGCTTGTCGCGCATGCTGGTCAATGACCTGGGGAATGATATCCTACAACATCAACTTGCGCATGGGCGTCGACGGAAAGGTGTACATGCCCTACGCCGAGTCGCTCATCGGCACGTTCTGGCCTGATTCGGCCCAGCTGGTCATCGCGGAAGAAATGGGCATGAAGCTGGAAGACGTCATCGTGTACTACGCCCCGAACTACAACAACTGGCAGCAGGGCGATGCTGCCGATCGCGGCGCCACCTGCACCTGGGCCGCGAAAGAGGCAGCCGTTCAGCTGAGGGCCCAGATACTTCAGGTTGGCTCTGCATTGCTCGGGGCTTCTCCCGACGAAGTGGATTTGATCGATTCCATGATCACGCTCAAGTCCGATCCTTCGAAGCGGGTCTCGCTCGTGGGCATCGGTCAGCTTGCCGTCGGCTACTGCGGCAAGCCGAAGGTTCCGTTCCAAAACGACGTCATACGCACGATGAACGTCGACTTTTGCGAAGTGGCCGTCGACCCCGAAACGGGCTTGGTGGATATTCTCGATTACTGCTCAGCCCATGATTTCGGCAAGGTGATCAGGCCTTCGTCCGCCATCGGCCAGCTGGAGAATTCCCTGACCATGGCATCGGGCCGGGCATTGCGCGAAGAGCTGATCTGGGACGAGGGGACAGGCGTGCTGCTCAACGGCAATCTGTACGACTACAAGGTTCCCACCGCGCTCGATCAGCCTGTGATCAACGCCGTGCCCGTGGAGACGCGCTGCGGCGGCGGCGCGTACGGATCGACCGGGGTTGCGCATGCCCATGCCGATGCCGGATTGGTGGGTCTGGCGATTCAGAACGCCATCGGATCCTTCATTCCCATGGTGCCCTACACCCCCGACAAGGTGCTTTCGGCTTTGGGAACGACGGGTTCTGACAGCAACGCCAAAGCGTAAGGGAGGAAGGTTTTCGTGAAACACTTCAAGCATATGCAGGCCTCTTCGGCAAAAGAGGCGGCTAACCAGACGAAAAACGGAGCCTCGGTGCTCATTGCCGGCGGCACGGACATCTTGGGAACGCTCAAGGACGAGATACTGCCGACCTATCCTGAGACGGTGGTTGACATTAAGACCATCGAGGGAATGGACGAAATCAAAGAGGACGGCAATGCGTTGCGCATCGGCGCCTTGGCCACATTGGCGCAGGTGGCCGAGAGCGAAACGGTGAAAAACGGGTGCCCGGCCCTTGCCGAGGCGTGCGCTCGCGCAGCGTCTCCTACCATACGACACATGGGAACGATCGGCGGCAATGCGTGCCAGATGCATCGCTGCTGGTACTTCCGCACGCCTGACGATCGGTTCCACTGCATCCGAAAGGGCGGGGATTGGTGTCCGGCGCGCATCGGGGACAATCGCTACCATTCTATTTACGGGGACCAGGACGGTTGCTATGCATCGAGCTCGCACGACACGGCTCCTGCGTTGGCGGCCCTCGGGGCCACGGTGGTGACGACGAATCGCGAGGTTCCTGCGGAAGAGTTCTTCCGTGCGAGCGGTACCCGTTCGAACGTGCTCGAAGACGGCGAGGTCGTCACCGAGTTCAAGGTTCCCAAGGCGCCGAAAAGCGCGTTCCAGAAGTTCGCCTTGCGCAAATCTATCGATTTCCCCTTGGTCAACTGCGCCGTGGCTCAGCAGGAGGACGGTTCGGTACGCGTGGTGCTGGGAGGGGTGTATCCTGCTCCCTGGCGTTCGGCGGAGGCTGAAGCTGAGCTTTCGCGAGGGATCGATGCCGTATCGGTCGAACGCGCGGCGGATGCAGCCGTGTCTGTATGCAAGCCTTTGGGCAAAAACGGATACAAGGTGGAGATAGCGCGCACCATGGTAAAGCGCACCCTGCTCGAGCTCGCTGAACGGGGGTGAGCGCAATGACGCACGATGCTCTCGAATGGAGGCGCGCGCTGCGGTCGGTTCGCGCGATGGTCGACGGGAGCGACGAGATCGTCTGCACGCCTGAGCGTTTGGCGATCCCCCCTTCATCGCGAGAAGGCTTCTATCGGTTGGTTTCGGAAATCCAAGAAGGGCTGGTAGAGGAGGCGGCTGGAAGCGACCTTGCGCGCTCGGAGAGCCTTGCTGCTCGATGCCGAGCGGTCAAGAAGCGCATAGAGGACGCGTCCGGATTGTCGGAACTCGCATTGCCGGCGTCTGTGGGACACTACATCGAGAGCCCTCGACGTGCGCTTGAAAAGACGCTTTTCTGCTGCGTGATGGATTGCCTGCAGACAGGGGAGGACCAGCGCGCCTTGTATCGGAACGCATGCGGCGCGCTTGACCGGGCGCCTGCGTCCCTTGCGCGTTCCGCCTACGACTTCTGGACGT
>ENA-OQNO01002509-OQNO01002509.1-human-gut-metagenome-genome-assembly--contig:-NODE-2509-length-10399-cov-2.942076_pt1 | contig 10399 bp, 9 predicted proteins | sample MGYA00242629_ERZ504880 | MGnify/ENA primary metagenome ERZ504880 (study PRJEB26092, sample SAMD00036377) | human gut metagenome | host: Homo sapiens | study: EMG produced TPA metagenomics assembly of... | reverse complement strand
ACTTCGGGTACTCCTGCCGTTCTCGGATTCACTCCGGACCGCCGCAAGGAAGCTGGCAAACAGTTTGTAGATGTCGGTATTGCAGAAGAACACGCAGTAGCTCTTGCTTCGGGTATCGCAGCCAATGGCGGAAAACCTGTTTACGGAGTGTATAGTACATTTATCCAACGTTCATACGATCAACTTTCGCAAGACCTCTGTATCAATAATAACCCGGCTGTTTTATTGGTATTCTGGGGAACACTGTCCGGAATGAATGATGTAACTCACCTCTGCTTCTTCGATATTCCGCTCATCAGCAATATTCCTAATATGGTTTATCTGGCACCGACTTGCAAAGAGGAATATCTTGCTATGCTAGAATGGAGTATCCGCCAAAATGAACACCCGGTTGCTATCCGTGTGCCGGCAACAGATGTAATTACTTGTGGGGAACCGGTGGAGACTGATTATAGTGTTCTCAATCGCTATAAAGTGACGCATCGTGGATCGAAAGTAGCCATTCTTGCTTTAGGTTCGTTCTATGGATTGGGACAGTCGGTTGCATCACTTCTGAAAGAAAAAGCCAATATTGACGCAACACTCATCAATCCGCGTTACATCACCGGTGTAGACAACGAACTGATGGATGAACTGAAAGCAGATCACGAATTAGTGATTACGTTGGAAGACGGTGTATTGGATGGCGGTTTCGGTGAAAAGATTGCCCGTTATTATGGTGCTACAAACATGAAAGTTCTGAACTTTGGAGCTAAAAAAGAATTTGTTGACCGATATGATATACAGGAGTTTCTCCGCGCCAATCATCTGACAGATGAACAGATTGTAGAAGATATTACAACACTGATCGGTTAAAATCAAACCCATTCACTATATATTCAGATAGGTTGATGTATACGGTCTTTAAGGACAGTTGCATCAACCTACTTCCATTTTCATTCAAATCAGCCAACTTATTATTTAAATTCATTATATTCCCTATTCAGTTCAGTAATTCCCCATTCAGTTCAGCAATCCTTTCCGTTCAAATCAATAATCCTTTCCGATAATTCAACGGAGTCTGTCCCGCATTTCTTTTAAAGAACTTACAAAAACCGGCTGCATCACTAAACCCCAGTTTAGCAGCAATCTCGCCAACCGTAAATTTGGTAGAACTCAATAAAGTACGCGCTTCCATTACTAACAATTCATTAATAAGGCTATTGATAGTCTTACCTGTTCCAAGACGTACAATGCGTGCCAGGTACTGTTCACTAATAGCCAGTTTATCCGCATAAAAGCTCACGAAATGTTCTTCCCTGAAATTACGAGTAACGAGTGCATGAAATTCTTGCAGAACGTGGTCTTTACGACTGATCTCTTTTTTGATAACGGTCTTTCGGGAAAGAAAATCTGCTATATCCAAAAACAGAGAATTGCACGCTGCCTGTATACGCCGGAAAAGGAAATGATGTTCAATATTCATCAGATGCATCAATACTTCCAGCTCCTTATGGATGATTTGAGCTTCGTACTCCGTCAACTGAATCGTATATTGCTTATTCCGTCTCATGGTTGCCAACAGAATTGCCGTGATTTGTGTCAGATAAGAATCGTCCGTCCGCATGGATTCGGAAAGGGCAAGAGTGATAAATTTAATATCCCGACTTGAATAAAGATGTTCCGTGAGATAATTTGCTCCGTGAATAAGTAACATATTCGGTTCTATCGCAATAAACTCTCCATTCAGTAGAATTTCCGAACGGCCTTCAAGAACGAATATCATATAAAGCTCCCGATTGAAATAACATTCATTTGCCGGATAACTTCTGTCTTTATATTCACTCCGGAAACAGACTACCTCCTCTTTATAATGAGGAAGTTCAGGATGCTCCTTCAATAGTTGCGTATTATCAAATATACGAGATTTTACCATTTACACCTTTATTTTATGACGTAAAAATACGATTTGTTTCGGATATGACAAAAACTGTATGGAATTAGATAATCTATTTCAGAGTAAAAAACAAGACCTTTGCATATCCTTTTCAATACATGAGAAAGGAATCAATAGAAAGAGGTTAAAAAGACATGGAAATGAAAGAGATTTTTAAGAGGTATTTAGTGTTTGTTATCGGACTCTATTTTCTAGCGGCAGGTATCGTGTTGATTATACGCTCGGCATTAGGAACTACTCCCATATCGAGCATCAATTATGTGTTAAGCCTGAATAGTCCTTTATCGTTGGGTACTTGCACATTTATCATCAACATGGTACTTATCCTGGGACAATTTTGGTTAATCCGAAAGAATAGAACCCGACAGGATATTATTGAAATTCTTCTTCAACTACCGTTCTCTTTTATCTTTTCGGCATTCATTGATTTCAATATGATGCTGACAAGCGAACTGCATCCCGCTAATTATGGTATGTCGATTGCTTTATTACTTACAGGATGCATGGTGCAGTCTATCGGAGTAGTGCTTGAACTGAAACCAAGAGTAGCCATGATGAGCGCAGAAGCATTTGTGAAATATGCATCCCGCCATTATAACAAGGAATTTGGAAAGTTCAAAGTTTATTTTGATATTACTTTAGTTACATTAGCCGTGATTCTCTCGCTCCTGCTGACTCAAGGTATTCAGGGAGTACGAGAAGGATCACTCATTGCCGCTTGTATAACGGGGTATATCGTCAGCTTCCTGAATCAGAAGATAATGACTAGAAAAACCCTCCATAGATTACTGCCGGTCTGGAAGTAAGCCCTATATCTATTTAAAATAAACGCCTTATAAAAGGAGTCATATAAAAAGGTCAATATAAGAAAATTGCTATAAAAGAAAGTCGCTTCTCTGTTAGAATCTGATTGATTCTTTCAAAGAAGCGACTCTTTATTTTAGATATAATTATACTCGTATTTACTTCTTCTGACTATCTATCTCTTTCAGAAGTTCATCCACAGCCACCTTTAGTTGGGTATCCTCTCCTTTGACTACTGTTTCCGGATTATTGGCAACCTTTACATCCGGTTCCAATTGGGTATTTTCCAAATAACTGCCGTCAGGCAAACGATAACCGACGATAGGAATACCAAAAACCAGTGAAGGATCTTGTAAAGTTTCCCAGGACACACTTGTCATAGTACCTGGAACAGGCATACCAACAAGTTTGCCAATCTTTTGATGTTTATATACCCACGGAGTTCCGTGTGCATTCGAGTAGTTGGCCTCACATTGCAACATAATGGAAGGTTTGTTCCAGCGACGACTCGGCATATCACAGGCTTCACGTCCGCGTACCACCTGTGTGAAGTATTTCTGACCACTGAACAGTATTTCAATATCTTCATGCAGACGGCCACCACCGTTGAAACGGGTATCAATCACAATGCCTTCGCAGTTGTTATATTTTCCCAGAATGTCCGAGTATACAGTACGGAAGCTGTCATCTCCCATCGACTGAATATGAACATATCCCAAACGTCCTTTCGACCATTTTTCAACATCTGCCGCACGTTGTTTTACCCAACGTTTGTATAACAATCCATTCAGTTGCCCGTTGGTGACCGGTATCACCACTTCTTCCCAACGCTCTTTACTTTGTGGATTGTAGATTGAAATCAATGTTTTCTTCCCTGCTTTATTATTCAGCAAGCAGGTTATGTCATTATCGAGAGTTATCTCTTCTCCATTAATCTTTTCAATGATGCAACCAGCCTTTACTTTGGTACGTGAATGATCGAACGGACCTTTTTCTATTACTTCGGCAATCTGCATTCCTTTTCCCTGATAATTCCAGTCGAACAAGAGTCCGAGATTAGAAGTGACATCTCCTTTTCCTTTGGGAGAATAACGTCCTCCGGTATGTGAAACATTCAGCTCACCCAACCACTCACTCAATAATTCTGCAAAGTCATAATTGTTATCAATATGAGGCAAGAACTTACGATAAGCATTAGTCATAGCATCCCAGTCAACCCCGTGCATATTGACATTGTAGAAACGTTTTTGATGCTGTTTGTACACATGGTCAAACATCGTTTCACGTTCGGCAGCCAAATCCATTTTCATTTCAGCCTGATAGCTGATGGACTTCAACGCATCCGACTTGGCATCCATCTTTTGCATAATCCGGCTTCCCAACAAAAAGATATCTCCTTTTTTGTCCAGCATCAACGATGCCCAACCGGTATTAAGTTTGTGCAGACGCTTCGTATCTTTTTCACGGAGATTCATTTTCCAAAGGTCATATCCATCTTCGAACGCAGAGAAATAGTAAAGATCTTCCCCGTCTTTTGAAAGTATGGCACTACCCAAGTCGGATGAATTGGGAGTCAGACGTACGATACGGTCTTCAATGCCGTTCAGCTCGACAACTAGCTCTTTTTGATCTGCCTTATCCTTGTCGATCTTGTCTTTGTCAGCATTTCCTTTATCTGCTTTTTCCGCCTTAGATTTCTTTGCGTCTTTCGTCTTCTCATCGTCTTTCTCCTTTGCCTTCTTCTGTTCCTTTTCAAATTCTTTGAGTAATTCGAAATCTTCCTTACTCAAACGGTAACGATCATAAGCATCCTGATTGAGAAACACCAACATCACATCTTGCTGCGATCCCCAGGAAGCATGCGCACGCATACCCTACCGTACGGTTTGGAAAAGAATAGCATTCCCATCGAGTACCCAACGCGGAGCACCACTGATATATCCACTATTTGTCAGATTAGTAGTTGCCCCTCCCTGTGCGCTGACAATGCCTACATCCGAATAAGGATCGTGGCGGTTGCCTATAAATTCGAGAGTGAACCATTTACCATCAGGCGACCATTCGTAATCGAATCCACCTCCGGTGTTATACCATGTAGAACCATCCGTTACCTGACGTACCTTTTTTGTTTTCAAATTGAGTACCATCAAACGATTACGGTCTTCGATAAAAGCCAATTCTTTGCCATCCGGTGAATATTGCGGATAAGCACGTTCTACCGTTTTGGACGGTAGTAATACTTCCTCTTCAATAAGAGTGGCATTAGGGAAATTCGGGTCTTCCTTACGACTTATTTTGGCGGTATAAAGTTGCCAATTACCGGTTCGCTCGCTGGCATAAACCAGTGTCCGATTGTCCGGAGCAAAAGAAACGGCAGCTTCTTTTGCCGGAGTATTTGTGATTTGCTTGGTGGTAGCATAATCAGTTGAGGTCACAAACACATCACCACGTACAATAAAAGCAACTTGTTTACCGTCCGGAGATACAGAAGCGGAAGTTGCTCCCTGCGAGAACTTAAGTGTAGCAAGCTGCTGCTCATCATCACGGACAAGTTCTACTTTTACTTTTTCCGGACGTGCACCAGACTTCTGTGTGTATAACTCACCATCATAGGTATAACATAAGGTACCTTTATCGCTGACAGATAAAAAACGTACCGGGTGAGTTTTGAAAGTAGTCACAGCTTTCACTTCCTGTGGGGTATTCAAAGGGAAAGTATACACATTGAAAGAACCTCCATCACGCTCACTTAAAAAATAGACAGCATTACCATCAGGTGCATACACAGGATTACGGTCCTCTCCTCCCCGGTTTGTCAGGTTCGTATGTTTTCCCGTTTGGGTATTATATAACCAAATATCTCTCGTAATGGAAGAAGTATGATGCTTTCTCCATTCATCCTCAAAACCTTTACGATCCTGATAAAGAAAGTTCTTCCCTGTTTTATCAAAACAGACCAGTTCGGCAGGAGTGCCCAGCACTTGCTCGGTACGTCCGCCGGCAACAGGAACTTTATATAATTCCGTCATTGCTCCTGTAGGAAACAGGGCACTGCTTGCCGGATCCTGTAGAGAGGCAGAGAAAAAGACATACTTTCCATCCGGAGTAAAAGTTGACGGTATTTCTGATGCAGAATGGTAGGTCAACCGCCGGGCGGCACCTCCGTCAGCAGGCATAATGAACAAATCAAAATTTCCATTCCGGTCACTGGCAAACGCAATTTGCTTGCCATCGGGCGACCAAACCGGATTGGCTTCATAAGAGGTTTGTGTGGTGAGTTGAACAGCTGTTCCTCCTTGTGCAGGGACTTTATAAATGTCACCTTTGTAACAAAAAACAATTTCTGATCCATCCGGTGAAATACGTGCATCACGCATCCACAAAGGAGTAATTGCATAGCTGGATAATGCTGATAGTACCAGCGCTAAAGAAGTTATTAGTTTCTTCATATCAAATTATTATAAATTTATTCCGATAAATCGGTTTGAATTAGTTTTCCCGTGTAATTATAAAATGTGCTGTCACCAAAATCTTTATAAAAGAAGGCATATTTATCCACTCCCGTACAATGACAAACGCCAATCTGTCGGGGAAGATATTCCTGTAAATAATCTGCAATGACCTGATATTTTTGTTTTTCCGCGTTATGGATATGAAAACCTCCCAGAAGTAACTTACAAGGAGATTCGGGAAAGACAGCCTGAACCGTACGCAAAATATTGGTTATTCCCCGATGAGAACAGGCACTTAATACGGAAAATCCTTCCGGTTCCACCAATACCACCGCCAATTCATCCTGAAAAGTATCCGGTATTTTGCATCCATCTTCTTGCTGAACCCAAAAACGTTCAAAATGGGTATCTTCCTGATTTATAATATCAATAGAGGGAAAAAGGAAAACTCCGGGAAGCAGTTCGGTCTGCTCTGTAATAAAGCGGAAACGGGAACGATCGAGGTTTTGTGTATGCATCATCCCGTTCTCACGTTCATCCTTGAATTTAGGAGAAAAAATCTCACTCTTACAGACAACGGTTGCCTGCGTATTCAATTCCAAAAAATAACGTAGTCCGCCCGTATGATCGTTATGACCATGAGATAATATCAAATAATCGACTTTTTGCAAGTCAATATGCAACAAGCGGGCGTTACGGATAAACAAGTCGGATGCTCCCGTATCGAAAAGTAATCTATGTTCTTGAGTCTCGATATATAGAGAAAGACCATGTTCTGCCTGCAATTTACGTCCATAGACACAATTCTCCACAAGAGTCGTTATTTTATAGCCCATGATACTTAGTTAGTTATCAAACGAATTATACAAAATAAAAAGTTCTGCCACAAAATTATAATAATTCTGTGGCAGAACAAGCAATCCAGTCAATTAAGTAATCGTAAAAAGGGGAAAATCTGGAAAACATAACCGTCTTTTCCAGATTTCCCGTCAGGTTTTAAAAGTTAAGTTCAAAACTATATCTCAAATATTCGAACAAATCCATTTATCATATTCTTTATGAATATCTTTAATATGGAAAACAAACAGTTACACCATCTTTCCCATATTATATGCTTCCTGCATGTAGGGAGTATCTTTAATCTCTCCTACTTTCCATGCACCGATTCCATAGACCGTCCCTTTTTCCTGTGGTCCTTCCAAGCAATCGAGGAAGCCACGGAAGCCGTCGATAGTACGCTCCATCATTGCTTTATCGTTTTCTGCTGCCGCAATAATGAAATAAAATTCCTTATTAGTTATTTCCGTATAACGTGCGCAACAACGGTCAATCATAATCTTCATCTGCCCGGACATGGTATAGAAATAAACAGGAGTTGCCATTACAATCACATCGGCAGCAATCATCTTCTCCACGATTTCCGCTGCATCATCCTTCTACGGACAAGGTTTACCGTACATACTGCAAACACTACATCCCGTACAAGGATGAACCGTTTTGTCTTTCAGAAAAATCTTCTCTACTTCATTGCCCGCCTCGATAGCACCTTTCATAAATTCATCACAAAGCAAATCCGAATTACCACCTTTACGTGGACTGGACGAAATTATCAAAACTTTTTTAGCCATAACTTTCTTTTATTACTTTTTATTTTCAGAATTCTTTTTATCAATGATTCATGTTGCAAAAATAGACAAATAAAGGTATCCTGCATGTAGATAAATTACAGAGAAAGATACCATAATTACAGATTCTATATTTTGCATTCGTTTTAACAACTTTCTTGTATATAGTTATTCTACAAATAGTTCTGAAAGTTTCTTTCACTAATATATAATTTATATCTTTGCCCGTGATACAGACAACATGATACAATGAAAAAAATACAACTGACCGACTCACATAAAGAAAAGCTGTTTCAAATCCCCTTATTCAGGGATTTACCTTTAAACATCAAAGAGTCCTTATTGGAAAAGCTGGATTTTGTAATCTATGCGGCTAATAAAAAAGAGATAGTCGTTACACAAGGAACACCCTGCAACAAGTTATTTGTACTTTTGGAAGGAAAACTACGTACAGATATTATTGACGGATTAGGTAATGAGGTGATGATTGAATACATTATCGCTCCACGTACCTTCGCCACTCCTCATCTTTTTAATTCGAACAATACTTTGCCGGCTACTTTCACTGCTCTTGAGGACAGTGTGATACTTATGGCAACCAAAGATTCAACCTTCAAAGTAATTAGTCAGGACCCACAAGTTCTTCATAATTTTCTTTGTATCGCAGGTAATTGTAACATCTGTACTGTATCCCGCCTGAAACCTCTTTCACGCAAAACCGTACGGGAAAGGTTCATTGTCTATCTATACGAACATAAGAAAAAAGACTCGTTAGTAGTAGATATCATGCACACCCAATCCCAGCTCGCCGAATATTTAAATGTGTCACGCCCTGCTCTATCTAAAGAAATCAATAAGATGATGAAAGAAGGACTCGTCATCATGGAAGGAAAACGAATTGAGATTTTAGATAAAACAACTTTGGAAAAGTATCTGTAACGACGTATTTAGAAAAATATCCGTAACAACAGACGTAACAATAAGAGTGTACTATCAAGAAGTGGTTAAACAAAAAATCATCCTCACTTCAGATATACTGTAGTAAGGATGATTTTATAAATTCAAAAACTTTCAAAAACTCTCTCTTTATTTAAATTCTATCTATTCCTTTAAATTTACCATTTCACAAACAATATCTTCGGATTGATATTCAACGATAACCAACCCCAATCCTGCCAGCTTTTATGATTGCCGGTTTTCACATCTTCCATCGTCTTCGTGCCACGCATAAAAGAATATCCGGCAGAGAGTTTCACATCTTTCATGATCTACCAGTTTATCTGATAATCGACTTCCGATCCTAAATATTTCTTCAAGTCCTGAACCTTTACGGCTGTACTAAAGTAGTGATAATTAAGTTCCATATCCACTTTGTCAGAAGCACGGAAACGACCTCCGATACGGACATCCATCAATCCCGGCGCATAACCGTTCGCAAAGGTAGAAGCATAAAAATAATCCATTGCTCCATAGAATTTATGATGAGTTCCATAAAGTGGATCGAAAGCTTTGTACTTACCGCCATTTCCTTTATCACCACTTAGATAATCAAAGCTAACCACAGCTCCCCATGTCTGGTCAAACGTATAAGCAGCCTGTATGCTTCCCATCAAAGCTGAAACTTTATCAGCTGCTTTATTCTTACCCATCTGATAGTAGAAAGCAGCATCCAGATTCCAGTTACTGTTCTTATAAGTGAGGTAGGTTCCCATTGTTTGCAAGTAACGAGTGTGAGAGTCATCCGTAGCTTTATCGCCCGTTTCCAATCCCAAGTTCATAAACAATAAAGAAGCCCCGAACGGAACATTGTCCGCCTTATAGTGATACCAAACGGTTTGCATATTCTTATAAGGCTGTCCCGTAGAAGAATCATAGTAAGTGCCTCCGCTTGTTCTACTGTCATTATTCTGATTAAAAGCAAGAATTAAATGCACTTCATTATTTTTGTTGGCATACCCCAGCTTCAACGCATCGTGATAACGACCCGCTACATTCCAGTCCAATCCTCCCAAAATACGTTCATCATCATAAATCAACGACTGACGTCCCAGTTGGGCAAAGAATCCTTCGCCAAAGTTCATCTTTGCCCAAGCCTCATTCAGCATAAAACGCCCGTTCTTTTCAATCTGCGGGTCCTGTCCCCAGACACCTACATGCTGTGCCGACATCTTCAGTTCCAGATCCGAACGTTTATAATCCATCGACAAACGTGCGCGGTTATTGATGAAGGACGTAGGAGCCACCCCTTCATCCCGTGGAATCAAGGCACCGTTCCGATACTCTGCACGAGGTCTGATTTGCATAGACATCGTAAATTCATTCTCTTTCTCCGTGTTTTGTGTATATGCCATGCTTGGCAATAGCATAAGCAAGAATGACCAATAAAGTGTTTTCACTGATATTGAAGTTTAAGTGATTCGATATTTCAATTTAAATTATAAGTATGCACACTGACTCCTTGCGCGGCCGGAAGGTAATTGATTCCATACCAGCACATTTGCAACAGGACAAATGATACTAACAGAATAATCAACGCAGGACGTGCCTTCAATGGCTTGCCCAATCTGAAATGGATATACACC
>ENA-OQNO01002508-OQNO01002508.1-human-gut-metagenome-genome-assembly--contig:-NODE-2508-length-10407-cov-2.674903_pt1 | contig 10407 bp, 12 predicted proteins | sample MGYA00242629_ERZ504880 | MGnify/ENA primary metagenome ERZ504880 (study PRJEB26092, sample SAMD00036377) | human gut metagenome | host: Homo sapiens | study: EMG produced TPA metagenomics assembly of... | reverse complement strand
TCCAGTATATCGGTAAAATGACGATGTTCAATACTTCCATCTTTCAGGGACAGATGCATCAGTCTGGAAGAGCTTCTGTCCTCCAGCGGATCCTGAGCGATCAGTTCCTGCGGCAGATCATAATAAAAATCTGATGTTTTCATAATTATTTTTCCACTTCCTCTTTCCACTGTTTGCGAAGCCTGCGGACCTCGTTCCACTCTTTGTTGGTCAGATCAGCCTTTGGTAAAAGATCCGGCCTCCATTTGGCTGTACGGATGATAGACTGCTCTCTTCTCCATTTATCCACATTGGCATGATGTCCGGAAAGCAGCACCTCCGGAACCTTTTTTCCATGCCATTCCTCCGGGCGGCTGTACTGGGGATACTCCAGAAGATTCCCGGAAAAGGATTCCGTCTCACCGGATTCCTGATTATTCAGAACACCTGGTACCATTCTGGAGATAGAATCCATCATGACCATAGCCGGAAGTTCTCCACCGGTAAGTACATAATCACCAATGGAAACATAGTCTGTTACGATTTCTTCCAGAACGCGCTCATCAATTCCCTCATAATGACCACAGAGGAAAACCAGGTCTTCTTCAAGGGCAAACTCTTTTGCCATATCCTGATTGAAGGTTTTTCCCTGAGGAGTCAGAAAGATCACGCGGGGTTTCCTTCCAATACGTTCTGCAATGGATTCATAAGACAGATATACCGGCTCCGCCTGCATCAGCATTCCGGCTCCGCCGCCATAAGGATAATCATCTACCTTCTGGTGCTTATTGAATGCAAAATCCCGTATATTGATCGCTTCCAGTGATAACAGTCCCTTTGTAATGGCACGGCCTGTAATACTTGTATTCATTCCGTTCTCGATCATTTCCGGAAACAATGTAAGTACATGATAATTCATTTAAACAAGCCCTTTCATCAAATGTACAGTCATGGTATTTTTTTCAACATCCACATCAAGAACACAGTCATGGATCGCAGGAAGCAGAATTTCCTCGCCATCCACACGATCTACAATATAAACATCATTAGCACCGGTCTCCATCACATCACGGAGCACTCCGAATTTCTCCCCATTCTCCAGAAGTACTTCCATTCCGATGAGATCCGCCACATAATATTCGTCCTCGCCAAGCTCCTGTGCCTCTTCACGTGGGATCCAAAGCTCACGGCCCTTGTACATTTCAATATCATTGATGTTGTCAATGCCTTCAAACTTCAGGATCGCAAGATTTTTAAAAAACTTTACATTCTGAATATTCAGTCTGCGAAGCTCTTTTCCTGTATCCAGAAGCACATATTCAATATCAAGAAAACGCTCTGCGTCGTCCGTTGTTGGAAAAACTTTTACTTCACCACGGACGCCATGGGTCGTTGTAATAACTCCTACCTTTAATAAATCTTCCATTTTTGCTCCTTTTCAGAGTAAAAACAGGAGCCATGGAATCCACAGCTCCTGTCTCTTTTTCATTGCAGAATATCTACAATCACTTTTTTGCTGCTTTTTGAAGAAGCCGCTTTCACAACAGTACGGATTGCCTTGGCAATTCTGCCCTGTCTTCCGATAACCTTACCCATATCGGCTGGTCCGACCTTCAGTTCAACAACGATCGCGTCGTCTTTTTCAGTCTCAGTAACGACTACTTCATCCGGATTTTCAACAAGAGATTTTGCAATTACTTCTACAAGTTGTTTCATTACATACCTCCTTGCTCCTGCCTCATTGAGGTCACAGATCCAAATCTGTCAGGTATTATTTCTCGATTCCGGCAAGTTTAAGAAGCTTAGCAACTACCTCTGTAGGCTGAGCACCAGCTGCAAGCCATTTTTTAGCTGCCTCTTCATCGATTTTGTATACGCTTGGGTCAAGATTCGGATCATATGTTCCGATCTCTGCGATACATCTTCCGTCACGTTTGCAGCGGGAATCTGCTACTACGATTCTATAGAAAGGTGCTTTCTTCTGTCCCATTCTTCTTAATCTGATCTTAACTGCCATTTTTGTTTTCCTCCAATTATCTTTCTGAAAATTTATTGTTATTTATTAAAAGGGAAGCTTAAAGCCGCCTCTTTTTCCCATGTTCATCTTGCCGCCTGTTAATCCCGGCATCTGTTTCATCATCTTCTTGCTCTGCTCAAACTGCTTCACAAGACGATTTACTTCTGTAATATCCACTCCGGCACCTTTGGCGATGCGGTTCTTGCGTGAAATGTTCAGAATGTTTGGGTTACTTCTCTCCTGAGGTGTCATGGAAAGAATGATAGACTTGGTACGGTCCATAGCCTTCTCATCGATCATACCCTCGATGTCCTTCATCTTGCCACCCATTCCGGGAAGCATATTCAGGATACTGGAAATACCACCCATCTTGTTCATCTGCTCCATGCTGGTAAGATAATCATTGAAGTCGAAGTCCATTTTCTTCAGCTTCTTCTGCATCTCCTGAGCCTGTTCCTGATCCACAGATGCTTCCACCTTTTCGATCAGACTCATTACATCGCCCATTCCAAGGATTCTGGAAGCCATACGCTCCGGATAAAACTGTTCAAGATCCGAGAGCTTTTCACCCATGCCGACATATAAGATCGGTTTTCCACAGGTTGCTTTTATAGATAATGCGGCACCGCCACGGGTGTCACCATCTAACTTAGTTACGATTACGCCGTCAATACCAATCTTGTCATTGAACATTTCGGATACGTTTACTGCATCCTGACCCGTCATGGCATCTACAACCAGTATCGTCTGGTCTACATGAATTGCTTCTTTCATTTGAATCAATTCATTCATCATGTCCTCATCAATATGAAGACGTCCAGCCGTATCCAGGATTACAACATTTAATCCCTTGCTTTTCGCGTGTTCGATTGCGGCTTTTGCAATATTTACAGGATTCTGCTTATCTCCCATGGAGAAGACTTCCACACCCTGTTTTTCACCATTTATCTGTAACTGCTGGATTGCTGCCGGGCGATAGATATCGCAGGCTGCCAGCAATGGCTTTCTGCCTTTAGATTTTAACTTACCGGCAATCTTTGCCGTTGTCGTGGTTTTACCGGCACCCTGAAGTCCGGCCATCAAGATGACTGTAATTTCATTACCGGGTTTCAGTGCGATCTCTGTAGTTTCCGAACCCATTAATTTCACAAGTTCTTCATTTACGATCTTAATAACCATCTGTCCCGGGTTCAAGCCGTTCATGACATCCTGTCCGACAGCTCTTTCCTGAACCGCCTTGATGAACTGCTTTACAACCTTGAAGCTTACATCTGCTTCCAACAAAGCCATCTTTACTTCTTTTAATGCAGTCTTTACATCTGCTTCTGTCAGCCTTCCCTTACTACGTAAATTCCGGAAAACATTCTGCAGTTTATCTGATAAGCTTTCAAATGCCATAGATTACAACTCCTCTAATATCTCATTGGATATTTTCTCAATCTGCTCATGCCCCTGCTGTCCTTTTGAAAGCGCATGAATCTGCTCTACTTTTTCTTTCACAGACAAAAACTTTTCCACCAGATGTAATTTGTTCTCATAATCATCCAGAATCTTATTACACCTTTTTATCAAATCATGTACGCCCTGCCGGCTGATATTCTGTTCCTCTGCCACTTCTGTATAAGACAGATCATTTAAAATAACATCTTCATAGACATTTCTCTGATGTTCCGTCAGGAGCTCTCCGTAAAAATCATATAATAAAGTTTGTTCCACAAATTTTTCCATTTGTAATCACCTTGATTATCATATACGATAAAGTTATTCTTGTCAAGTATTTTTTCTTGACAAATTAAATTTTACCGATACACTCTCCCATCTTAATGAAAGTTTCATATCCGTTCTCTGTATTTTCAAAAAATTCTGATGCTATTTTTACTTTATCCGGTTCTACAAGCAGTATAATGGTAGAACCGCCATATTCAAATTTACCCTTTTCGTGCCCTTTTTTTACATAGCCTTCCTGCTGGTAGTTTTTAACGCGTCCAATCAGAAGTGCCCCCACCTCCATTTGAAGCAGCGTACCAAAGCAGCGGGTTTTTATTAACGTATATTCCCGCTGGTTTTCTTTATATACCGGTACTGTTTCACAGGCTGCAGGCTGTACGGTATGCAGGACTCCCGGAATATAGTAATTGGAAGATTTTAACCCGTCCGATGGATAACAGTAACGGTGATAGTCGTCGACGCTTAAGCGGATGATAATGGCAGCTCCGTTTTTATACCGTTTTGCCAGTTTTTGATTCTGTAATAAAGAAGCTGTGGTGTAACAGGTATTTTTAACGAAGAAGCGGTTGGTGTTGCCCAGATGATAAGCGCTGATTTTACCATCGGCAGGACTTACCAGATGTGTCTCATCGTAATCAATCATCCGCTCTTCCGGTTTAATTTCCCTGGTGAAGAAATCATTAAAAGAATGATATGACCTGGGTTCATAGGGTGACATATCAATATGATTCTTTTGAATAAAGGGTTTTATGATGCATCTGGAAGCCCCGGAATCTAATAATCTTCCTGCGAATTGGGAAAATCCGGGCCGGATCAGAGGCCATAACAATAATCTTCCCCATAAAGAAGCATAAAGTTTACGCAGGATTTTATCCTGCGCTTCCTCGTTTTCATATATTTTTCCATTTCGGTCGATGTAATTCATTTTTCACCTCCTAATACCGCAGACAGATCTGCGGTACTTTACCTGCTGCAATACTTTCTTAAATGTGTGACAGCAAGAGCAATTTTATACATGCTCCGGCACTCCTAATAAAAATGTAAGAGCTTGCCGAGGATAATGACGCCGGCTACAATAATCACGATCATCATTTTATTTCCTGGCTTATAAACTTTTATTTTGCTGATAAACAGGAATGCTACAAGCAGCATTACCCAAATCAGTATCCGCAGATATGTCTGCTGTCCGAAGCTTGGACGCATGAGATAAACCAGCGGAAAAATAATTGCGATAGATGTAACCGGAAGACCCTGATAGTGTTTGCGGGCTTCCGTGGTTTCCTGCTGTCTCTTTTCTTCCATGACATTAAAAAATCCAAGGCGGATGACTGCTGCCAATACATAGAGACACATGGCGGTTGTCCCCCAGAATCCCCGAAGTCCCAGCCCGTATCCCAGAAATGCGGGAAATGCGCCAAAACAAATTAAATCACAAAGGGAGTCAATCTGAATTCCAAATCTTTTTTCATCGTCCGTACGTTCTCTGGTACGGGCTACTTTACCATCCAGCATATCGCAGATACCGGATATTACAAGACAGGCAATTGCCGTCGTAAAACGGCCATCTAATGCTTCTGTCATTCCGTATACAGAACTGATCAGTCCTAAATATGTTAAAACAACCGTATAATTATAAAATCCTATCCACATGGTATATTATCCTTCTCCCTCTTTGCCGCTTCTCTTTTAACGGCTGCTCTGGTAATGCTGATATGGGCGTATATGGTTACAAGTGCACTGATAATCAGCAATGCATAATAACTGATGCCTCTGCTTAACAGCATTCCCGATAAAATTAATGCAGGTCCAAATATCGGTTTGAATATAGACATAAATAAAGCTTCGCTTGCGCCGATACCGCCGGGTAACGGAAGCATGTCTACAGAAATAGAAATTGTTGCCTGCAAGGTGACGATCTCAAATGCGCTGAACTGGTGAAGTCCGAATGCCCGGTATACAAAATAAGTAGAAAAGAACAGGCAAAACCGCTGGAATATGGAAATCAGAATGATATTAAACACAACCAGCTTATGATCCCTGAAATAATAGGCGGAATCACGGTACTTATCCATAGCGTTTGAAAGACGTTCCGTTCTCTCCGGTTTGTGTTTAATAATACGGATTTTCTCTAACAGATGCAATCCCAAATGCATGAGCTTTTTTGTGAAATTCGGCAGAAATATTAAAATGAACATCAGTGCCACGCATCCTACATTTAAAATCAGACCCAGATACAGGAAAAATGCCGTATCTTTCATGTAATTGTCTACAAGCGGGCGAAATCCGACGATCAGTACCAGTCCCACCAGTACCAATACGAATTTATAAGTCACGGTAACAATCATCAGTACAAGAGATGCTACCGGGATTTCCACCTTATCCTTGCTCATATAATAAATCTGAGCCGGCTGGCCGCCCGATGCGGAAGGGGTGATGCAGCTGAAGAAGAATCCGATGAAACTATATTTTATACAGTTTCGCATAGGGATCTTCTTATTCAGTGAGTTCATCATATAGTGGATGATTACCGATTCACTGCAGACAAATACAATTACCAGGGTAATACCAAACCAGATATACCCTTTTTTCGCCATTTTAATGGTTTCCCATATGGCACTCAGTTCCTGTCCTTTAAACAACTCATAAAATGTAAAGGCGAAAAGAGCAAAAAGAAACAGGATCTGAAGTATGTTTTTTTTGTTTTTCTTTAAAAATTCCACGCATTTCCCTCTTTTCTAAATTATCCTCTGGATAATTATAGAATAAATTTATCAATATTCTATCAATATTTTGCGTATCTTACAATTTGTTTTTACAAAAACTTTCTTAAGAAACTCATAATATTTATATTTCTTGCTCAAATAAAATGCAAGTTCGGCAAGGGCTACTGCGCCGAATATATCGATAATGTAGTGCTGCTTTGTATACTGTGTGGAAATCATGACTGCAATTGCAAACAGACATGAAAAAATGCGGTACCATTTGGGGATTTTTTCATTACCCCGGATGCCAATATAACAGAACCAGCTAACCAGACAGTGTATGGATGGAAAGAGATTCATTGGTAGATCCATGTTATAAACCCAGCCCAGCAGTTGTACGCTTAAACTGTCTCCGATCAGCTCCGGTCTCACATTTGTGGTGGGAAGCAATACAAAGAACAGCATACAGACAATCCGGGAGGACATATCGGCAGTTACGAATTTATACAGCGATTCTTTCCCTAAATGACCGATCATGATATAGTTTACGATCCAGAATAAATAACAGATCACGTAAATCCATACCCAGCCCGGTTTAAAGGGTACCATCCTGTCTATTTCCAGTGTGAAATCATAGTGATACCAGTCTTTGCAAAGATGCTGGGTTCCAAAATAAATGACACTGTTCAGGACGAAACAGGACACCAGGGGTATAATGGAATAGAGTTTTGCCCAGGGATCGATATATTTTTTAAGCCACCTATACATGTAATTCAATCTCCTACAGGTTTGGACGGATAAGCTTTGGCTTATAACCGTTCTCTTTCAGTGCGTCTACGATGGTGTTCTTATGTTCGGAACCAAAAGCTTCCAGTGTAATTTTTAATTCAACGGCGGCATTCCGGTTCGTGCTTACAAACTGGTTATGTTCAAGCTTTATGACATTACCCTGAGCTTCTGCAATAACTGTGGCTACCCGCACCAGTTCCCCAGGCTTATCCGGAAGAAGTACGGATACAGTGAAGATACGGTCTCTCTGGATTAATCCCAGCTGTACGACAGAGGACATGGTGATTACGTCCATATTTCCGCCGCTTAAAATGGATACGATCTTCTTCCCTTTGACTTCCATGTGCTTCAGCGCAGCTACAGTAAGCAGACCGGAATTTTCTACGATCATCTTATGGTTCTCTACCATATCCAGGAAAGCCACTACTAATTCATCGTCATCAACAGTAATGATTCCGTCCAGATTCTTCTGTATGTAGGGAAATAACTGCTCACCCGGAGTTTTAACTGCTGTACCGTCTGCGATGGTATTTACACTGGGCATGGTCGTTACTTTGCCGGCATCCAGGGAGGACTGCATACAATTGGCACCTGCCGGTTCGACACCGATTACCTTAATATTGGGATTCAACAGCTTGGCAAGGGCAGATACGCCTGTCGCCAGACCGCCGCCGCCGATTGGAACCAGGATATAATCTACCAGAGGCAGTTCCTGTACGATTTCCATGGCAATGGTTCCCTGTCCTGTAGCTACCGCCAGATCATCAAAGGGATGAATAAAGGTATAGCCGTGTTCGCTGGCAAGTTCATAGGCATGTGCGCATGCCTCGTCATACACGTCTCCGTATAACACAACTTCTGCACCATAGCTTTTTGTACGGTTTACTTTAATCAGAGGTGTTGTGGTAGGCATTACGATTACTGCTTTGGCGCCAAATGCCTTTGCTGCATATGCAACGCCCTGGGCATGGTTGCCGGCAGAGGCGGTAATCAGCCCTTTCTCTCTTTCCTCTTTCGTCAATGTGCTGATTTTATAGTAAGCGCCGCGGATCTTATATGCTCCTGTGCGCTGCATGTTTTCAGGCTTAAAAAATACTTTGTTGCCGGTCTGTTCTGAATAGTACTGGCTGTAAACCAGTTTAGTCTCCTGTGTTACCTGCTTCACTGCTTCGGAAGCTTCCTCAAACTTATCTAACGTTAACATCTTGTCGCCTTTCTGCTAATTTGCCGGGGTTTGTACGTTGAATAATGCATTTACAAATTCATCTGCATTAAACTTCTGTAAATCATCAATGCTTTCACCCACACCGATATATTTAACGGGAATGCCAAGCTCTGAGTGGATCGCTACTGCAATACCGCCTTTCGCCGTTCCATCCAGTTTAGTCAATATAATACCGGTTATGTCTGCGATCTCACTGAACTCCCTTGCCTGTGCCAATGCGTTCTGCCCCGTTGTTCCATCCAGAACAACCAGTGTCTCCCGGTAAGCTTCCGGCTATTCCCGTTCCAGCACACGGTTAATCTTGCCTAATTCATTCATCAGGTTTTTCTTGTTGTGAAGCCTGCCGGCTGTATCGCATAACAGCACATCGGCGTGTCTTGCTTTGGCGGATGCCACGGCGTCATACACAACTGCAGCCGGATCGGAACCTTCCTGGCCGCCGATAATATCCACACCGGCACGGTTAGCCCATTCGGTTAACTGCTCTCCTGCTGCGGCGCGGAACGTATCTGCAGCAGCCAGTATTACTTTTTTGCCCTGATCTTTTAATTTTCCGGCTAGTTTTCCCACACTGGTTGTTTTTCCCACACCATTTACGCCGATTACCAGCACCACAGACTGTCTGTTTTCAAATTCATATGCGGTTTCGCCTACATCCATCTGTTCTTTGATACTGTCAATCAGCAGCTGTTTGCATTCCGATGGTTCTTTGATTTTCTGTTCCTTTACCTTTGTTTTTAAATCCTCAATAATAGCGGTTGTGGCGTTGATACCCAGGTCGCCCATCACTAAGATTTCTTCTATCTCTTCATAGAAATCATCATCAATGCTGGAAAACCCACTGAAAATGGAATCAATTCCAGCAACAATATTAGCCCTGGTTTTTGACAGCCCTTCTACAAGCCGTTTAAAAAACCCTTTCTTTTCTTCCATAATGCTTCCCTCCTACTGATTCTGCTTTTAAACAGAATCCAGCTCATCTTCAATTAAATTGACGGATACCAGTGCGGATACACCTTTTTCCTGCATGGTGATACCATACAGTCTGTCCGCTACCTCCATGGTACCTCGCCTATGTGTAATAATAATAAATTGTGTATTCTTTGTCAACTTATGAAGGTATTTTGCGTACCTGGTAACATTTGACTCATCCAGTGCCGCCTCGATCTCATCCAGAAGACAGAACGGTGACGGCTTTAATTTCTGAATGGCAAAGAGAAGGGCAATTGCGGTCAGTGCTTTCTCACCGCCGGATAACTGCATCATATTCTGCAGCTTCTTCCCGGGCGGCTGGGAGATGATGCGGATGCCTGCTTCCAGGATATCTTCATCCTCCACCAGTTCCAGACTGCCTTTTCCGCCTCCGAACAGCTGCTTAAAGGCTTTGTCAAACTCTGCCTGGATAATGGCGAAGTTCTCTTTAAACTGGGCGCGCATTCCGCTGTCCAGTTCCTCTATGATGCCAAGGAGGATCTCTTCCGCTTTAATCAGGTCATCATGCTGTGTACTGAGGAATTCGTGTCTCTCAGACAATTCTTTAAAGTCTTCAATGGCGTTGACATTTACGCTCCCAAGACCTTTGATATCGGATTTCAGCAGCTGGATTGCTTTTTTTAACTGCGCCTGATTTTCATAAGCGTCCTCTTTCAGTTCCTTTGCGGTGCTGACCGTCAGTTCATATTCCTCCCACATGTAATTAATCTGGGATTCTTTACTCTCTTCCAGCTTTTCCAGCATGCTTACGAGACGGAAATTTTCTTTATCCAGCATTGCCATACGTTCCGACAATTCTTCCCGTTTGGTAAAGAAAGACTTGTGACTGGTGTAGAGGCTTTCTTTTTGCGCCAGCCACTCATTGACCTTGCCGCTTAATTCGCCTTCCTGTTCAGCAGCTTTGGATATGGATATTTCAATCTCTTCGATATCATGGGCTTTCTTCTGGATATCCTTCTCATTTTCCAGGATAT
>ENA-OQNO01002498-OQNO01002498.1-human-gut-metagenome-genome-assembly--contig:-NODE-2498-length-10442-cov-5.761803_pt1 | contig 10442 bp, 5 predicted proteins | sample MGYA00242629_ERZ504880 | MGnify/ENA primary metagenome ERZ504880 (study PRJEB26092, sample SAMD00036377) | human gut metagenome | host: Homo sapiens | study: EMG produced TPA metagenomics assembly of... | reverse complement strand
GTATAACCAATTTTAGTTTTTTAAATTTATAAATTTAAAGTTTTTCTATTATGAACAAAAAGTTTTTAAGTGCAATCCTGTTCGGAGCCTTAATGGTTTCGTCAACAGGAACATTTGTGTCTTGTAAAGACTATGATGATGACATCGAGAATTTGCAAGGCCAAATCAACTCTAACAAGGATGCTATTGCAGCTTTGCAGAAACTGGTAGGAGAAGGAAAATGGGTAACCAACATCTCTCCTGTTGAAAACGGTTTCGCTGTAACCATGAGCGACGGTACTACTACCTCCATTACAGGTATCAAGGGGGCAGATGGCAAAGACGGTACTGAATGGACTATCGGTGAAGACGGTTTCTGGTACAAGGACGGTGAAAAGACCACTTCTCAAGCTATAGCAAAAGACGGAGAAGATGGTAAGCCGGGAGCTACTGCTCCTTCTCCCAAAATCGACGCCAATGGAATGTGGGTAGTTTACGAATGGGATGCCGTTAAAGGTGAATTCGTAGAAAAGACTACTGAAATCTCTGCACAAGGTACTAGTGCCTATGTTGTAAAGAAGGATGGCGTTTATGTATTGCATATCGCTGACGAAACCGGCAAGTTCCAAGAGGTGACTTTGCCTGCTACTTCTGATGCATTTGTAGTGGAAGCTCCTGCTGCTGTAGTTAAGGTTAAATTCCAAACTGCAAAGTGGCAACCTGCTGTAAAGAATACTACAGAAAAAGCAAAGAAGGCATATAAGACATTGACTGAGAAATTCACTGACCTTGCCGGTATTGCTGCAAATGCTATAGTAAAACAAGGTGGCGAATTGCCGATATTGGTAAATCCCGCAAATGTGGAATTGACTGATAAGTTTGATTTCTCTTTGCAACTGGCTAAAGGAAAAGTTCTTGATATTGCATTGTCTAACCCTGTTAAAGGTATTGCAGACGACTGGAAAGTAAACAATGGTAGTATGTCTAGAGCCGCTAAAACAGAAGATTGCTTGTGGACATTGGACGTAGAACCTGCATACAATGAAAAAGATAAAAAATATGCAACTACTGAGAATGAAGAAGCATCTTTGGTTGTAGAAAACGAAAAGGGTACAGTTGTCAAGACTGCTTTTGCATATCAAGTTTCTGCAGACGATGTGAATGAAAACGTTGATGTAAACGCTGGTACTGTAACTTATGCTCCTACTATTGATTTGACAGCTGTTGATGCTAAGACTGAAAAAGCCGGTATCATCTATGCAAATGAATACAAAGGTAAAGCTATTGTAAAACTCCGCGACCAGTTGAATATTGAACAATATGGTTTGTCTTTGGACGGAAATGTATTGACTATTGCCAATATGCCTGCCAATGTATCTGGCATTACTGTTAAATTGAACGTTATAGCACTTGGTCTGAATGGTTCTGCTGTTGATAAGGATATTGATGTAACAGTTAATCAGGATATTCAAGTAGCCGGTGGTTTGGAAGACAAGAATGTAACATTATCTACTGAGAAAGTTAGCGGTGCTTATACACAGAATGTTCTTTGGGATGTTGCTGACTTCCAGTTTACTACTGCAACTCAGAAGGATGCATTCTTCAAAGCTGGTAAGACAATGAGTGTTTATCTGTTGGACGAAAATGGTGACAAGCCTGAAACAGCAACATATACTTATACAACAACAGATGATGACAATCTTGCTCAGTATAAGAGTGACGGCAAAGCAACAGCTACATCATACAGTGACTTCGCTAAGTTCGGCTTTAGCTTGAATGCTGAAAACTATGTACCCGGAACTTATGCAATTGTATTTGAAGCAACAGACGGTGCTGCAACAATTGTGAAATCTGAAGCTACTATGATTGTTTCTAATCCGAAGGCAGAAGATATCTTCAAGTTGGTACCTGACTTTACTACAGCCAATGTATTGCAAGTTATCGGTGACTATACAACCGTAAATAATAAGGTGGTTTACGATTTGGAAGACGGTATCTTGGCTCCTGATTTCGCCGGTAGTGATGTAACTTATATCGACTTGGATCACAAAGCTTGGGAAGAAGCGATGGGTGCTGATACAGAAATGGGCGCAATAGACTGGATTGATGATCAAGGTCGTTTAAGCGTATACCAAAATGCTTGGAATGGTGATGATACTAAAGCTAACGAATATATGTTGAACAAGGAACGTAATATCCGTGCTACTTATACCTTGTATGGCAATGCTAAAAACACTATTGACTATGACTTCAAGGTTATTGTTAAGAGCTCGGTTTATACTGCTGATGGTTCTAACGTAACAGTAAAAGCTATTACTGGCGCCTTTGGTAAAGAAGTTAATATGACTTCTAATATCTCTGCTGTTTATGCTTTGGGTATCAACAAGGGCAAGGCTCTGACATTATTCGGAAACGCAGGCGGTTCTACTCAAAAAGATGTTACTGACTATGACGCTCCTAAGAAAGATGCTGCCGGTAAGTATGTAGTGAATACTGATGCTACTCCTATCGAAATTGCGAAGGCTGACCTGATTAAATTCGGTATGACTGTTGATGCTTATACTGCATTGGGAGCAGATGATAAGTTCTTCTTGACTGTTGAAAACAATGATGTAACAGTAGGAAGTGAGAATAGTACTTTGAAAGGCTGGGAAACTATCATGACTGAGGTTAACAAGTATTATACTTATAACAACGGAACATGGGGTGACAAGGCTGGTTTGTCAGCAGACGAAAAAGCTGCAAGAGACGCCAGTGCTGAAGTTGCTTTGTTCAAAGCTTACAAAGATAAGTTGGCATACGATACCAAGAAAGAAACTGTAACAACTCAAGCTAAACCGGCTTCTGATGAAATCAAGTCTGTAACATTTGCATGGGACGATGCAAAATTGGCTGAGAAATTTGTGACATCAACCACAATCGGTACTGACGGTAAATTTACAGCTAAAGCAGAAGCTGACATTAAAGCATCTGATTTGGTTAATGGTAAGGCTGAGCTGAAAGTGAACATGAAGGTTACAGATAAGTGGGGCATGGTAATGACCAAGACTTATACTGTTACTATTAAAAAATAATCATACTATAAAGTAAAAGTCCGCTTCTCCTTCGTGAGAAGCGGCTTCTACCCAAAGTAGAAATTATAGACTCTTTCAAGCGGGGAAAGAAAACACTTCCTATCAACGGAATGGTTCTTTCCCCGCTTTTTTATATCAAATGATAAATAGCTGGCAGTTTGTTATTTATATGGACACAAATTGAATATTCATAAGCTGCCATTGAAAAAAGAATAATATATAATCTTGAAGATATGGTTTATATTGAAAGTGCGGAAGCTAAAAAAGAATTGGGTAGAATTGATGATATTTTAAATGAAAAACACCTTCTAATCGGAGGTTTGGCTGTAAAATACTTCTATCCGGCCAGAGAGTCTAAAGACATAGATCTTGTTTGCTCTGATGCAGTCAGAAACACGATTATTCGTGAATTATATCCTACAAACGAATGGGATATTTTTGATGAGAATATGGATGAATATCGTCCTGATTACCATATAAAGAACAAGAAAAATGGCTTAATCATTTCTTTTGGTCCCAAAATAAAAGAAAGAGAACCATATGCAGATATCGATTGGGATTTATTAGTAAAAGAATACTCCATAGCATTTGAAAACAAAAGAGTAAAGTATAAAAAGATTTATATACCATCGGCAGGTGCATTAGCGTTTACCAAATTAATATCTTTTGTTAATAGAGAAACACACAAAGACATACAGGATTTGCAAGACTTTGTCGATTTAACCAATCATAAGTCGTGCGCTTTAGATGATTTATTCAACTTGATTGATAGAGTTGCCGATAAATCCAAATTACGTGAGAACTTTTGGAAGAAAATAGCATCAAAAAAAGAGTGCGCCTCAATTATTGCAAAAGGAAATATATTTAAACTGGCCGATTTTTTCACTGAAAGCAAACCGTCTCCTCAATCTAATGGCTTCGCTGATGCTACAAATAAAGTGAATATCATAGAAGATAATCCTATTATCTTTTTTTCGCAAAAGAAACGTCCCTTAGAAGCTGATATATCAGACAATTTGAAGAATGCCGAAGAGTTCTTTTTTATGGCAAGAACAGGGGTTAACTTTTTAGGCTCTCATAAGTCTGCCGTATGTCATGCGATAGACAATGGCTGTGTGTGCAAATTTCTTATTGTGAATCAACACTCACCGGCTATCGATTATGGACAGTTAAGACCTATAGTTGATAGGAAAAATGTGCCGGTGTCATATCAGTGGCTTCAAGAAATCAAAGAATATGATAAAGGCAGAAACAGAGTGGAAATCCGTGTTCTGAATAATTTCCCTCCTTTCGGCATTGAATATTTTAAAAAGAAGGATGGCAAAAAGATAATAAATGTCAGACCCTATTTTTTGACAAATTATGAGCCTGAAAAAAGGCCGCTATTAATGGTTAAAGAACACAGCGAATGGCAAAACATCTTTTATAGCGAATTTGAACAATTATGGGAAAAAGCTCAGATTTGGGGAAATACACGAGGATGGGGAAAACCCAAACGCATTGTTTTGGATGGTTCGCCGGGAGGAGGTAAAACCACTCTGCTTAGTGGAACATCACAAAGAGATATATATAATAGAGAATTTAAAGGCATAAATAAATCAGGGTACACTGTGTTTGGAAATTTAATAAATGCTTCTATAGAAGATATGAGAAGAAAAAGCGCAAACAAAAGCATCCAACCACCTGATGACTGGAAGTTGTTTTTTGAATGTGCAACAGACCGTGCCATAAAATATTATGAAGCTGCCAAACCTGATTTAATCACTTTCTATGACAGGGGAATTTTCTATTTGGAAATAATGGCTGAGAGAAATAACTGCAAAGAGATGTTGCCTGAGAAGTACTTTTCATTTATAAATGAAAATAGATACGATGATCCTATTTTTATTGTTCATCCTATTTTAGGTATCGAAATTAAGCCATTGGAAGGTGATAGTAAAACAAGGGTTTTTACTGACGATGAAAGGATTGAACAAGACAAGAAAATTGTCGCATTATACAAACGTCACAAATATAGGGTTATTGAAATTCCATCACCGGATAGCCCGGATTTGATAAGAAACTTCGAAGTGGTTAACAACAGTGTCAATGACCGTCTGAGTATAATTAAAAAAGAATTAGGCTTATGAAAACACCACAATTATGGGTAACCATCGATAAACGGGGCTTTTCAAAAGAAGGTCTCAAAAAATTATTGGAATATAATATTGCAGGTATAAGAATGAATACCGGACGATGTCCGTATACATGGATTTATGAAGTGCTTGAAGAATTGAGCAGGCTAAATTATCCACTATCTCAAATTCTACTTGACATAGGAAATACAAAGCCACGGCTTCATTTAACTGAGACAAATGGTATGGAGTTGGACAATGGTTCCCTATTTTCAATTTCAGACCAAGCAAAAGATGGAGTAAATGCCATATTACCGCATAAGCGTTTTTTTGAAGAAGTTAATTTAAATGATATTGTATATTTTGGTGATGGCGAAATTGAAGCTGTAGTCGAAGGGGTTCATCAGAATACAGTAACATTACGCTCCCTTTCCGGTGGCAGACTTGGCAATCATGTTGCAATCGGCATCAAAGGAAAAGAGTTTTTTAAATTTCTTATTGATGAAAAAGAAATCGCAGAAGTAAACTCAGTCCTGCATCGTTTCCCAATCAGTCTTATTTTATCTTTTATTGAAAGCGGAGACAATCTTGTTTGGGCTAAGAAGGTCTTTCCTCACGCGGCTTCTGTCATTCCCAAAATAGAAACCGGCACGGCAGTATCTAATATTGAAAGTATATTAGCACAGTCGGACACAATATTTGTTGGACGTGGAGATCTGGGGCTCTCATTGGGTATTGAAAAAATAGGAATCATACAAAAAGAAATCATACAGAAAGCACAAAAAGCAGGTTGCAAAATATCTATTGGAACAGGAACTTTGGACTCTTTAAAATGGAGCCAAATACCTCTTCGTGCAGAAATTATTGATATTACTAATTCGTGTTTAGAAGGAATTGATTACATAGCATTAACATCCGAAACAGCAGCTTCTCAACATCCATTCAAAGTACTTGATTTCATACAGCACATATTGAATTACATCAAAGGCATTGATTAGAGGTTGACACTAAGGGGTGATTCATATGAGATACCAACGATGCCGCGGCTTTCTTTCCTGACAAGTATCGGCAAGTTCTGCCAGATAAATATTTTCTGTGAGTTGAATAACCTGCAAAATATCCGTATGTTTCCCTCAAACCTGTCAGCCATACCCCGGCTCGGCAAAGGATTTCCGTATCAGCTGACGGATTTGAAGTTTTTTGTACCTAATACGGTATCCTTTTAAGATACAAACTTTTTTAGAAAAGTTCTTTCAATACTTGCTTGTTGGCTTCATCGATTACAGCCGTATCCAACGATGACAAATAAATCATGGTCGTTCCTTCGGAATCATGTCCCATGCTTTCGCTGATGACAGACAAAGGAATACGTTTATGTTTTGCCACACTGGCCCATGAATGGCGCGCGCAGTGCATTGTCAACGGATGGGTTAGTCCCACCATCCTGCCTATATCCTTCAACCTGCGATTCATGAGAGTGATGGCATTTTTATACTGCCTTCTTTCATCCACACCGTTGTCCTTAAGAATGGGGAGCAGATAAACAGTGTGATTCCAAGAATATTTCTTCACAATATTTTCCATGCATCTCTCCCACCTGATATGGAGTAACTGCCCCGTTTTCTTCCTTTTATACGATAAAATACCCTCCGACAAATCTTCTTTATGCAAATAGGCCATATCTACAAAAGACATTCCGCGGGTATAGAAACTAAACAAAAACATATCACGCACATAATCCAAGGTAGAATTTGGAGGCAATTCCAACAATCTTATCTGCTTTATCACACTGAGGGGAAGAGCGCGCTTGATAGTTTTACACACTCCTGTATAGACGTGCTTAAAAGGATAGCGTTGCAAAGTAATTCCTTGCTCCACGGCACGGTTGTATACAGCCCGAAGTATGCGCATATAGAAAGAAATAGTATTCATACTTACCCCATTCACCTTTAAATAGGTTTCATAAGCCACCATCATGTCTGAGTCCATTTCACTTAGCGACACATCCTCGCCATTCGTAAATCTCATAAAACTATTAAACGCAGTCGCATAGGTTTCACCTGTGCGAGTTTGTTCCAACTCTTTCAAATGAGTAATGTTCGTTTGCATAAAGAGTGCCAGAGACTTTTTACTTGAACACCTGTTCTTTAGGTTAATTGTAATCATCGTAATCTAATCTTTAAATTATTTTTTTGACTTAACAGCATCCGACAAAGATAAGTTGTCTGTTTTTTTATTCCTTTGCAATTAGGAAGATAAAACGATGAGGACATAAGGTATTTTATAAAATAGGATATTCTGCCATACTTGCCGAACATGCATATCTGTATCAATCCCGCTAAAAAAAAGAATCTCATTTTCTAGAATTATATTTCTTCGACCTGCCTAAAATCCCCCATTTCATCGGAAGAACGGTTAAGGGAAATAAATCTCATTTCCACTTAACCGTTCTTATTTACAGCATGATTGGCAAACTGACCTGCCATAGAAAAAAAGAAAAGTTGTTCTCCACCTTTGTGACAAAAACAAAGGCATACAAGGGGAAAAATCCGCCCCCGACTACAGGCGGTTTTGAATATCCGTGTTACTCAAATTATGTTTTTTACGCTTGATATCGGCACCGAAGTTATAGCTTACCCCGATACGGAAGCTCGTATAGGTAAAGGTATTGTTGAACTTCGCATAGAGTCCGTTGGAGTAGCTGGTCCCCTGCATATTCTTCACCAAAAAATCACTTACATTCAGGCTCAGATTCAGTTTGTTGCCCAACATACTATAACGGATACCTCCACTGGCTCCATAGGAACCTTCCCGATGACTCACCTGGTCATGACTCGGTCCGGAATAGTAACCGGAAAGACTGGCAACCAACGTTTTGGCTGTATTCAGATAGAATGTGTTACGGATATTGATGTTATAATCCCAACCGGAATTTTTAGGATGGGTTTCGGGCGCGCTGGAAGTGGTCCTGTTATACTTTAACGTGTGCTGGGCAAACGTCTGCAACCACCCCAAACGGAAAGTATAAGAGTTGGTAATACCGAAAGAACGGTTTTTCATATAGTTGTCCCACAATGAGGAAAGGACATGCGTTTCCTCATTCAGCATCAGCCGCTGCGAGAATACATCAGTGGCATACGAATAGAATATAGAGAAATTCAAGTTATTCTTCAGGGTATAAGAGAACTCTGCATTATAGCGATAACTGGGTTTCAGGTCTTCCTTTCCACGATGCTCGCTATATTTGTTTTCGTAAGTAAGGAAAGGATTCACCATATTCTGTGCCGGACGCGAAATGCGGCTGGATATATTCATATTCAACACATTATCTTCATTCGGCTTATACATCAGATAGAAAGTAGGGAACAAGCGGGTATAGTCATGCTTGTCCGTTGTCTGCTGGGACTCGGAAATGCCTGTTGTCCGAGTGTGCTCCAGACGTAGACCGGCTTTCATTGAGAAATGGGAGCCAAAGTTATGGCTATAGTCGGCATAAAGGGCATAGATTTGTTCTTTATACCGGAAAAAGTCATTTTGAGTGAAAGACACATTGGAGTTGTCATAGTTCAGACGGTTACGCGTGTCGGTAAAAGATGCTTTCGCACCTGTCGTAAAGCTGTAACTGTCACCGGGAAGGATGAAATCGAGTGCAGAAGAGATTACATCTACCGTACGGCGCTGATTCTTATCATAATTAAACTCCGAGCCGGGGATTATTTCTCCTGTCGGCAGGTGGCTTTCAGAATCAAAATCGAAGAATGTATTGGACTTGTCTTTCAGATAATCGACATCCCATATCATCTTGTGTCCTTTATCTCCCCATGACTTATCGACATGGAAGTTTACATTCACACGATTCTGTGAATAGTCCTTATCATCACGGCCGAGCATAAATGAATCGGTACGAAGTTCCTGAATGTCGTGCACTTCGGTACGGTTGTCCGTTACATTATTGGGAGCACTGTTGATATAGGTAAGTTGGGTACCTATATTCCATTGTCTGCCCATATCGATATCTATCCCTCCGTCTACATAAAAGGAAGAAAGAGAATAATCGCTTTCGGAACGGCTGCGCCATGTCTGGTCGGTATAGAAACGCCCGTTACGCTCCACATAGCCGGTTTTACCGTAAGCTCCGCTACCGTTCAGGTAAGCGGTTACGCGTTGACGATTGAACTGTAGGCTCAGGCCGCCATACCCATAGTTATATTTCTCACCATACAGATAAGAGCCGAAAGCGTTGCCTCCGATATGGTCTTTGACACGTTCCTTGAGGCGGATGTTAAGGATACCGGCATTGCCTTCGGCATCATAGCGGGCAGGAGGAGTGGTAATCACTTCTACCTTGCTAATTTGAGAAGCACTGTAGGAGCGAAGAAAATTAATGAGTTCCTCACCGGAGAGTTTGGTCTCACGGTCGTTGATATAAATCTTGATTCCTCCTTTTCCTATGATGTCGACTCCGCTTTGAGACACGCGCAAGCCGGGTACATCGTGAAGGAGATCCAATGCATTACCGCCTACGCTGGCAATAGAGTTTCCCGCATCAAAGACCACACGGTCTATCTCACGCCTGATAACGGGCTTGGCGGCTGTCACAGTCACCTCACTCATCGCTATGGACGAGTTTTTCAATACCAAACTGCCTAAATCAGTATCTTTGGATAGGGTAAGAGGCAACGACAAATCCTGATAGCCCAACAGGGTAACACGCAGTAAATAGTTCCCTTTGGGTTCTTGCAACTGGAAGCAACCATTCGTATCGGTAATCATTCCATCCTGATACATACTGTCAGTGGAGTGAAGCAATATGACGTTGGCCACTTCGACAGGAGTTCCCGTCTCATCTTTCACACATCCTGATAATCGATAAGTTTGTGCCGTGATTGTTCCCCATGTACAACATAAAAGGACAAATAGGGAAACAAGTCTTTTTCGTAATAAAGTTTTCATTCTGTAATTCGTTTTGTTTAGCACAAAGGTAACAGCAAGAAGGGGCTTAAACACACTAAATCAGGAAATAAAAAGTCTTAATCAGAGAGTATTATTTCACTGATTATCAAATAGTTTGATTTATAAAAGTCTTAAACAGGGCGAAGCGAATCTTAATGGAGACTAAATCCGTATTATGTTGCCTGCGTATTATTTATACCTTAAATCCGCAACTCCATTCCCGAAGTGCTACCTACATAAAGAGAAATGGACTTTTGATTCGTAAGATAACCATTAAGTCCTCGCGTCCGTTTCAATGCGCATACCATCCCCTTACCCCATA
>ENA-OQNO01002481-OQNO01002481.1-human-gut-metagenome-genome-assembly--contig:-NODE-2481-length-10495-cov-3.185860_pt1 | contig 10495 bp, 5 predicted proteins | sample MGYA00242629_ERZ504880 | MGnify/ENA primary metagenome ERZ504880 (study PRJEB26092, sample SAMD00036377) | human gut metagenome | host: Homo sapiens | study: EMG produced TPA metagenomics assembly of... | reverse complement strand
ATACGCTACCAGCAGAACCTTAATATCGGCGTTATCCGCGTTAAGGAAAGTTTTAACCGCAATCAGCGCAGTTCAATGAAATTCAACCAGGCTCTTGCCGAATACCTTTCAAGTACGATGGGCGCGGTAAGGGACGCGTTGAAAAACGAGCAGATACATTATCTTGTGCTGACAGGAGCGGAATCGGAACTTCTGCTGCAGATGATGGGCGTTGAATTTAAAGCCGGTGTTATCCGCATTAAAACGGAACAGTTCATGCAGCTGTTTAAAACCGTGCATGAGCTGAACCTGCCGCAGATTATTAAAGTGTTTAAAATCAACGAAGATGTGGCGGAACTGGTTGTGCCGACAATTTTGCTGTACGAGCAGCTTCTGGCACTGGTGCCGGTTCAGGAAATTATCCTTACGGATGACCGCTTTATTGACGGCATCTGCCTTTTGCACATCGGCCCGAAAGCCAGCAAAGATTATGCCGACGAGCTTGAACAGGAGCAGCTCAGCCTTCTGTACAGCATCGGTGAGCGTTACCAGTATGACGAAGCACATTCGCGCCAGGTGGCCAAGCTTGCCCTTGCCATGTTTGATAAACTCGGCAAACACCACGGGCTCGACAGCCACAGCCGCATTCTTTTGCAGGCAACAGCGCTGCTGCACGATATCGGCAAATACGTGTCGCTGCGCAGCCATTCGCTGTACAGCTATATGCTGATTATGTCGTGCGACATTTTAGGCTTCAGCGAAATGGACAAAAAAATAGTGGCGCTGGCAAGCTATTACCATGCGCACAGGCTGTTCAGCGGCAAACGCCATGCCGAAGTGGAAGAAATGTCGCCGGAAATTATGCCGCTGGTAGCAAAAATAGCTGCGCTGGTGCGCCTTGCTGATGACATGGACCGCAGCTATAAGCAAAAAATCAAAAGCTGCCGCGTTAACGTTAAAAATGGCGTAATGAAGGTGGAAGCCGTTACACTTGAAGATTTGACGATAGAAGAATGGACTTTTGCCTCCAAGGCATCCTTCTTTGAAGAAGTTTACGGATTACAGGCAGTTTTGGAACGGGTGGACAGATAAATGGAAAAGAACGAAAAAATTAATCTTAATAAACCGGAATACTTTTTTAACCGCGAACTCAGCTGGTTAAAATTTAACCTGCGTGTGCTGCGCGAAGCCGGCGTAAAAACCACGCCGCTTTTGGAACGCTTGAAATTTGTTGCCATTACCGCGTCTAACCTTGATGAGTTTTTTATGGTGCGCGTGGCAGGCTTGTGGGACCAGTACGAAAATGGCATTAACAAACGCGACGCGGCGGGGCTTACCGTTAAAGCACAGCTTGAAGAAATAAGCAAAGCGGCTCATGACCAGATGAAGCTGTTAAACAAATATCTGCTTTCTCTGGTTAAGGAGCTGCGCGAGGAAGGCATTTACATTTGCCGCGTAAGTGAATTAAGCGAAAAAGGCCGCCGCTGGCTGGAGGCTTATTACCAGGAAGAAATTTTCCCGGTACTTACGCCGATGGCTGTTGACGCTTCGCGTCCGTTTCCGTTTTTGGCAAATAAAACGCTGAACCTTGCGGTAGAACTTACCAACCAGGAGGGCGAAGACAGCATGGGCATCGTGCAGGTGCCTTCCGTACTGCCGCGCCTTTTGGAAGTTCCCAGCGAGGAAAAACGCAGCTTTGTATTTTTGGAAGACGTTATTAACGAGCACTGCTCCGATTTGTACAGCGGCTGCAAAATTCTGGATGTTGTGCCGTTCCGCATTACGCGCGACGCCGATTTGGAATTTGACGAGGATGATATCGACAACCTGCTGAAAGAAGTGGAAAAATCCCTGCGCAAACGTACACGCGGCGCTTCCGTAAGGCTTGAAATTTACAATAAGGCCAACAGCCGCATCAGAAAATTCCTGTACGATAATCTGGACATTACCGAGCAGGAGGTTTATGAAATTAATGGACCGCTTGACGCAACCTGTTTCTTTAAATTTGCTTCGCTGTCGGGCATGTGGCCCTGGCTGTATGAGCCATTTGTGCCGCAGCGCCCGCTGGAACTGCCGGACGACAGCGACATCTTTAAGGTTCTGCGCGAACGTGACGTACTGTTGCACCACCCCTATGAAAGCTTTGACCCGGTAGTTAAATTTGTAAGCGACGCTGCCAACGACCCGAACGTACTTGCCATTAAGCAGACGCTTTACCGCGTCAGCGGCAATTCGCCGATAGTTGCAGCCCTTGCCCGCGCTGCCGAAAACGGCAAGCAGGTAACGGTACTGGTAGAATTAAAAGCGCGCTTTGATGAAGAAAACAATATCATTTGGGCACGCAGGCTTGAAGAAGCAGGCTGCCATGTAATTTACGGTTTGATGGGCCTTAAAACCCACGCCAAAATTATTCTGGTTGTGCGCAAGGAAGCAGACGGCATTAAGCGCTATGTACACCTTGGCACAGGCAACTACAACGATAACACAGCCAAACTTTATACCGATATGGGCCTGATGACTGCCAATGACCAGTTCGGCAGCGATGCTTCGGCGTTCTTTAATGTACTGTCCGGTTATTCGGACCCGCCGGTATGGAACAAACTGGTTATGGCGCCGCTCGGACTGCGCAAAAAGATTTATGAACTTATCGACAACGAAATCAGTATTGTTAAAAAAGGCGGCACCGGGCATATCATTGCCAAAATGAACTCGCTGATTGACTACCCCGTTATTCAGAAACTGTACGAGGCTTCCATGGCGGGCGTTAAAATAGACCTTATCATCCGCGGTATCTGCGGCCTGCGCGCTGGCATGGACGGCATCAGCGACAATATTACCGTACGCAGCATTGTCGGCAGGCAGCTGGAACACAGCCGTATCTTCTGGTTCCAGGGCGGCGGCAAGGAACAGCTTTTCCTCTCCAGTGCAGACTGGATGCCGCGTAACCTTAACGACCGCGTTGAACTGTTCTTCCCGGTTGAAACACCGGCGCATATTGAACGTATTAAAAAAGTGCTTGATTTGTACCTGCGCGATAACGTCGGCGCGCACATGATGCAATCCAACGGTACTTACCGCCGCGTTACCAACCGCCTGGAGCCTGTTGGCGCACAGAGCACGCTGTATGAATGGGCGCTGCTTGCGGCTGCGGCCGATAAAATTCCCATGCAGGACCGCCTGCGCCCGATGTATGACCGCGACAAAGCATAACTGGCAGTAAGGCCTGCAATATGGTATAATGTAACATATCAAACAATTGCGAGGCTGACATGGATACAGAAATTTTACAACATATCGGGCATAGCCTGTACAATACCAAACGCTTGAAAGAATGGAAAAGGTACGTTGTTTTCCGTTCACGCTGCATGCTGCACAGCGAACAGATTGGCGGCCTGCTGGATTTCTTTGCGGCAACGTCGCTGCGCCGTGATATGCTGCGCCATACAACAAGTTTTGTGGAGCAGGCGACAAGGCAGTTCTTTTACAAAAACTCCACCTATGATGAACGCATCAGCCTTGTAAAAGGGCATGTGGAATTTTTGGAAAGCAAATTAACCGAAGACGCTTTGCGCAGGCTTTATGCAGAAGGCGAAATGCTGCGCCTGTGGGAAGACAGCTACGAAGAAAAGCCGCTGACGCTGGAATTATGGTACCACGCCGGGCAGCGCAAAGAAGGCTGCCTTTCGCTGGTGCTGATGTGGGATAAAGAAGCGCTGTACCAGATTATGTTCTGGCTGGCGCCCGGTAAAAACGGCGAACCGGCGCTGTGGATTGGCGCATTGCAGGGAACGCCCAACGGCTCGGAAGTTATTAAAGGGCTGACCAAAGCCTTTTACGGCTACCGCACCAAAAACCTTATTTTTTACGGCATCCGCAATGTGGCGGCGGCATTGGGCTGCGAAAGCATTTACGCCGTTAGCAACGAAGGCTATTACGCCATGAACCATATCCGCGTGGACCGCAAACTGAAAACTTCGCTGGACGCCTTCTGGCAGGAATGTGAAGGAACGCAGCTTGACGATAAGCGTTTTTACAAAATACCCATTCCCGAATACAGAAAATCCATGGAGGAACTGAAGCCTTCCAAACGTGCCCAGCACAGAAGGCGCTTTGCCAAAATGGACGAAATGAAAGATGCTGTAGCGGCAAGTTTTGCAAAATATTTAAAATAATAAATAAAACCGGGCTTTGCTTTAATGCTTGCCCGGTTTTCAATTAGTTTACTGTTTTTTTAAGCTCTTTTATGATATAATTAATATATATTTTTGCACGGAGGTAATGAAATGAAACAAAAACTCCTTACTTTATTTTTAACGTTAACACTTACTGTTACATCTGCCTTTCCGGGCGTAGCTTTAGCTGCAGCAGGTGACGAAATTTCCGCCAGCGCTGCCATTGAAGCCTCCGCTGCGCCGAAAACAATGTCTGCCAGTGAAAAAATGGGCGCACTGGAAGTTACATTATATGGTACGGAACAGGCAGGCGCACTGGTCAGCAGAATGGACAGTCTTGAAGACGACGTTTATGGCACCATTACCACTGACCCTATTTTAAATAGAGTTGATAATTTGTATGATTATATCAACGGTTATCCCGGCAGCGGTGAAGCAAGCTTTTTAACCAAGCTGAACGCTGTTGAATGGCAGTTTACCGAAAGCACGGCAGGCGGCCCGGCCAAAAGCCGTATTGAAGCACTGGAAACCATGCTGAACGGCGAAGTTGGCGCAGGCTCTCTTGCAGGACGCCTTGAAGCACTGGCAAACCTTGCTTTCCAGGACGGTATTGTTGTTGTTGAAACCGTAACTTTGCCGAAAGATTCTGTAATCAAGCTTGAATTTGCCGAAGATCTCAGCAGCAAAACCGCAAAAGCAGGCGATGTTGTAAAATACAAAGTTGCCGACAATGTTTTTGTTAATGATGTGCTGGTACTGCCGAAAGGCGCTGAAGGCGTTGGCAAGGTAACCAAGGTTGTAGGCCCGCGTATGTTCGGACAGGATGCCCGCATTGATGTTGACTTTGGCTTTATTTACGCTATTGATAATACCCGCGTTAAAGTATTCCTCGGTGATGTTGCCAAACAGGCAGCCGAAACCGTTGCCGGTGCAGCAGGTGCCGCTATCGGCGGCATGGTAGTGCTTGGCCCGGTAGGTATTATCGGCGGTGCTTTTGTAACCGGTAAATCCGTAAATATTCCGGCAGGCTCCACCACCTTTGTACAGGTTAAAGCCGATACCGATATTCAGGGTATGGTTTATCAGGGCAGCAATTAATTAAATAACGGTAAAAATAAACCCTGTTGTCAGTTCTTTGGCAACGGGGTAATTTTTTTGTTTAAAATTTTATTCGGCGGTAGCCAGCATTAATTTAATGCGGTTTTCCTGATTTACTTTAGAAGCGCTGGAATCGTAGTCGATAGGCAGGATATTGGCATTTTCGGCAATTTCCTTTATTTTGTTAAGCATGCCGCGCCCGGCTATGTGGTTGGGCAGGCAGCCGAAGGGCTGTGCGCAGATGATGTTGTTGTAGCCGTTTTTGGCAAGTTCCAGCATTTCGGCCGTTAAAAGCCAGCCTTCGCCCATGTTGTTGCCGTAGCCAATAACGCCTTTGACAAGTGCTTTGGTTTCTTCGTAAGAAGCGGGCGGCTTAAAGGGCGGGGTGGAAAGTGCGGAAAGCATGATTTTTTCGAGGCGTTTTAAATAAAACATTGCCATTTTGGAAATGCCGTATTTAAAAAATTTGCCGCCGTACAGTTTGTAGTCCGTTAAATAAGTATCGGCGCAGTACATAATAAAGTTCAGCAGCCCCGGCAGCATGTATTCGCAGTTCTGCTTCTGTAAAAACTGCTCCAAATTGTTGTTGCCAAGCCCTGCGTATTTAATGTAAATTTCGCCGACAATGCCAACTTTTATTTTATGCTCCGCATTTTGCGGCAGGGCGGCAAAGTCCTCTGCCAGTGCGCGCGAAAGCTGTTTCATGGTTCCGGTAGCCTGCGCTTTGCCTTCCATAAAAGCGGTTTCAAGCTTGTTCAGCCATTTGCCTGCCAGTTCGTCCACCGCGCCTTTAATGGTTTCGTAGGGGCGGGTTTTGTTGGTAAGGTACATTAAAGTGTCGCCGTAAATAATGGAGGCCATAAATTTTTTTATCATGGCAAGGTTAAGCTCAAAGCCGGGCTGGTCGTTCATGCCGTTTACATTAAGGCTGATGATTGGCACATTGCCGAGCCCTGCTTTTTCCATGCCTTTACGCAGAAGGTATATATAATTGGAAGCGCGGCAGCCGCCGCCGGTCTGGCTGAGCATAACGGCTGTTTTGCTGAGGTCGTATCTGCCGCTTTCCAGCGCGCTTATAATCTGCCCGATAACGAGCAGCGCCGGGTAACATATATCGCTGTTAACGTATTTCAGCCCTGTTTCAATAACGTTGCGGCCGGTGTTCTGTAAAATTTCGGCTTTGTAGCCGCAGCTTTGCAGCGCGGAACGCAGCAAGGCAAAATGAAACGGCAGCATGTTCGGCACAAGTATGGTGTGCGTAGCTTTCATTTCTTTGGTAAAAACCGGTAGCACAGTTTCTGACATAAAAATTGCTCCTTCAAAAATTATTTCAGCATTCAAAGCCCAGTGCCGCAAACAGGCTGCGCAGCCTTATGCGTGCCGCACCAAGGTTTTCAATGTCATCAATTTTTATCTGGGTGTAAATTTTGCCGCTTTCTTCCAGTATGCGGCGGCATTCGTCGGCCGTAATGGCGTCGCAGCCGCAGCCGAAGCTTACAAGCTGAACAAGGTTCATGGCAGGGTTCTGCGCGGCAAATTTAGCGGCGGCATACAGCCTGCTGTGATAGGTCCACTGGTTTAAAACTTCCAGGTCTTTGTTCAAATCTTTGCGGTCAATATTGCCGCTTACAGAGTCTTCGCTGATTAAAGCAGCTCCCAGCCCGGTAATAAGGCGGTCTATGCCGTGGTTAATTTTTGGGTCGGTATGGTACGGGCGCCCTGCAAGGATAATAACCGGCATGTTTTTGCTTAAGGCTTCTTCGGTTATTTTTTTGCCCTGCTCCTTAACGCGGGTTTCAAAATCCCGGTAAGCCTTAAAAGCGGGGGTAAGCGCGTTTTTAATTTCCGCACTGCTTAAATCCGTATAAACGGGGTTCAGCATTTTGTATAATTCTTTGGCCAGCAGTTTTTTGTTCAAAAGGCCAAGGTAATCGTAAAAGAAGTGAATATTTTTTAATTCTTCAATGTTTGCCGCCAAAACTTCGGGGTAATAGGCAACAACCGGGCAGTTATAACAGTTCTGCGCTGTGTCCTCATCAACATTGTAGGTCATGCAGGGGTAAAAGATGCTTGTAACGCCCTGCGCAAGCAGCCATTTAATATGGCCGTGCATCATTTTGGCGGGGTAACATACCGTGTCGCTCGGAATGGTGTTCTGGCCTTTCTGGAAAATGGTTTTGTCATAAATGGGGCTGGTAATTACTTCAAAGCCCAGCTCCGTAAAAAAGGTATGCCAAAACGGAAGCAGTTCGTACATATTAAGGCCGAGCGGCAGGCCGATTTTGCCGCGCCTGCCGGGTACGGGCTTAAATTCTTCCAGTAACTGCAGTTTGTAGCGGTAAAGGTTCAGGCTGTCGTTGGGTGCGCAGTGCGTAACCGGGCGTTCGCAGCGGTTGCCGCTGATATAGGGTTTGCCGTCGGCAAAGATATTTACCGTTAAGTGGCAGTGGTTGCTGCATAACCCGCAGGTAACGGATTTAACCGTATGTGAAAAAGTGCGCAGCTGCTCCGCTTTAAGCAGCGCGGAATCCTGCGGATGCAGTTTGCGGCGTTCCTGCGCATATAAGGCTGCGCCGTAAGCACCCATTAAACCTGCTATATCGGGGCGCACAACCTCAAGGTTCAGTTCCTGCTCAAAGGCGCGCAGCACGCAGTTGTTTAAAAAGGTGCCGCCCTGAACAACAATGTGTTTGCCAAGGTCATCAGGCCCGGAAGGGCGAATAACCTTAAACAGTGCGTTTTTAACAATGCTTATGGAAAGCCCGGCGCTGATATTGGCAACGGAAGCCCCGTCTTTCTGCGCCTGCTTTACGTTGCTGTTCATAAATACGGTGCAGCGGCTGCCAAGGTCAACCGGTTTATCGGCAAAAAGGCCTATTTTGGCAAAATCTTCCGCGCTGTAACCGAGAATGCCGGCAAAAGTCTGTAAAAAGCTGCCGCATCCGCTGGAGCATGCTTCGTTTAAAAAGATGTTGTCGATGCAGCCGTTGTGTATTTTAAGGCATTTAATGTCCTGCCCGCCGATGTCAAGAATAAAATCCACTTCCGGCAAAAGGCTTTTGGCAGCAATAAAATGCGCCATGGTTTCCACAATGCCGTAATCGGCGTGGAAGGCGTGCTTTATAAGTTCTTCGCCGTAGCCCGTAACGGCAGCGGCAAGTATTTTGCAGTTGGGGTATTTTTCGTAAAATCCGGTCAGGTAATCGCGTACGGCGACAACGGGGTTGCCTTTGTTGCTCTGGTAAAAAGAATCAAGCAGCTTGCCGTCCGGCGCAACTACGGCAATTTTTATGGTTGTGCTGCCGCTGTCAATGCCGAGATAGGCTTCACTGGCGGCTGCAATATCGCCTCGCTGAACATTGTCGCGGTTGTGGCGCGCAACAAAGGCGTCATATTCTTCAATATTTTTAAACAGCGGCGGCAAATGCTCAAACTGGCGGTTGGCATCCGCAGCGTGCATTTTTTCCGTCAGCGTGGTAAGGTCTACGGTGTGCTCGGCACAAAAAGCGCAGCCCATTGCCACATAATATAAGCTGTTTTCGGGGCAGGTGCCCTGTAAATTTAAAATTTTGTCAAAGCTGGCGCGCAGGCAGCCGAAAAAGGTCAGCGGACCGCCAAGGTAAAGCACATTGCCTTTAATGGGGCGGCCTTTGGCAAGGCCTGTTACTGCCTGGCTGGCAACGGCGTCAAAAATGCTTGCTGCAAGGTCATTTTTTTCCGCGCCCTGGTTTAAAAGGGGCTGAATGTCGCTTTTGGCAAATACGCCGCAGCGGCTGGCAATGGTGTAGCGTGTTTTGGCAGTGGCTGCCAGTTTGTCAAGTTCTTCTGCCGGTACGTTCAGCAAAGAAGCCATCTGATCGATAAAAGCCCCTGTGCCGCCTGCACAGCTGTCATTCATGCGGGCGTCAAAATGCCGCCCTAAAAATAATATTTTAGCATCTTCGCCGCCCAGTTCAATAACAACGTCCGTATCCGGGTTAAGGCGTTCCGTACATATTTTTTCTGCAAAAACTTCCTGCACAAACTGCACGCCGCAGCTTTCGGCAACGCCAATGCCTGCGCTGCCGCTGATGGCAAGACGTGCTGTTTTAAGCCACGGCATCTGCACGGCAAGTTCATCGAGTATGTTTTTTATGGTTTCCGTAATGCGGATGGCATGACGGGCATATTTACTGAAAAGCAGTTTTCCGGCCTTATCCAGGACGGCTATTTTTACAGTGGTGCTGCCGATATACAAACCTATCTGCATATAAAATCCTCCATTTAGGAATGACTTTTGCTAATTAATAAAAAATATTGTTTTTAAAATTGCGTCTGCTTTCTATGATAACACAAGTTTAAAATATTTTCCAGCATTTTATTTTTCAAAAGCATATTGTTAAACTGAAATGCGTAATGGTTAGCTTTTGCTTACATTATACTATATATTACACCAATTATTTTATTTGTAAATATTTTTAATGCAAAAGTTCAGCAGGCGTTTGTAAAAATTTATACTTAAAAAGCATATAAAACAGCCAAATTAAGTATTTGTTTTTAACAATGGCGTTTTTTATAATAAATTTGTTAAAGCGGCTTTAATTATAAAAATTTAAAGGAGAAACTGCATTGTTAAAATCAAACGGTAATTTAATGATATTTATTTTAACCATTGGCGTGTTCAGCATTATCAATACCGAAATGGGCGTTATAGGTATTTTGCCGCTTCTGGCGGAGCGCTTTGGCGTAAGCATACCGCAGGCAGGGCTTTTAATAAGCCTTTTTGCGCTGGCGGTAGCATTTTCAGGCCCGGTTATGCCGCTGCTGTTTTCCGGTATGGAACGCAAAAAAGTGATGCTGCTGGTGCTGGGACTGTTTGCACTTGGCAATATAGCGGGAATGTGTACGGATAATTTTGCCGTGGCGCTTGCTGCCCGCGTGCTGCCTGCCTTTTTGCATCCGGTGTACTGTTCGCTGGCGTTTTCCGTTGCCGGTGCTTCCGTGCCGGAAAAAGACCGGTTAAAAGCCGTTGCCAAAGTTATTGTAGGCGTTTCGGCAGGCATGGTGCTGGGCGTGCCCATAAGCAGCTTTGTGGCGGCCAATTTTTCGCTTGACGCGGCAATGGCGGTATTTGCGGCAGGCAACCTTCTGGCGTTTGCGGCAACGCTTGTTTTTGTGCCGCGTTTGCCAGTAGAGGGGCGCGCTTCCTGCAAAGAACAGCTGGTGCTGTTAAAACGCCCGGTGCTCTGGCTTTCTATTGCGGGCAT
>ENA-OQNO01002477-OQNO01002477.1-human-gut-metagenome-genome-assembly--contig:-NODE-2477-length-10511-cov-3.125289_pt1 | contig 10511 bp, 8 predicted proteins | sample MGYA00242629_ERZ504880 | MGnify/ENA primary metagenome ERZ504880 (study PRJEB26092, sample SAMD00036377) | human gut metagenome | host: Homo sapiens | study: EMG produced TPA metagenomics assembly of... | reverse complement strand
GTGTTGTAGGAATGACCAAGGATGCTGCGCTTACTACTTTAGGTAAATTTATTGATATTCAGATAACAGAACAGCAGAGTACAGAAGCTGCAGGTACAGTTATCGCACAGGATCCGGAAGCCTATGCGGCAGCAGACCCGGATCAGCCGATCAGCATTACCATCAGCTCCGGTGACAAGGCTCCATCCACAGACAGCACAGCATCTGCAGATAGCACAGCATCCACAGACAGTACAGCATCCACAGACAGCACAGCATCTACAGATAGCACAGCATCCACAACTACATCTACAGCAGATGTCAATGCAAACACAGGCTGGAAATGTACACAGACACTGGATACACCGTCTGGTTACAATGGAGGAGCAATTCGTCTGGAACTGATCCAGGACGTAAACGGTGAGCCTAAGGCCTCCACTATCATTGACGGACAGAATATCAGCTTCCCGTATCAGCTTAATATCTCAGGTGCTGAGGGCATTACCTCAGGAACCATCTATCTCTATGAGGAGGTAGACGGGGATTATCAGCAGCTTGGAACCTACACGGTTACATTCAAGAAAGCTGAGTGATCATGCAGGGAAAGATAATCAAAGGTATTGCCGGATTCTACTACGTATATGCAGAAGACGGCAATACATATGAATGCAGAGCCAAGGGAATTTTCCGTAAGGATAAATTCAAGCCTCTGGTAGGTGACAATGTGGACATTACAGTTCTGGATGAAAAGGAACTGGAGGGAAGTGTGACGGAGATCCACAAGCGGAAGAATTCTCTGATCCGTCCGGCTGTGGCCAATGTCGATCAGGCACTGGTGATCTTTGCCATGGATAATCCGAAGCCGAACTTCATGCTTCTGGATCGTTTCCTCATTATGATGGAGAGGGAAGGTGTTCCGGCAGTCATCTGTTTTAACAAAAAAGATCTGGCAACAATGGAAGAGCTGGAATTTCTCTATGAAACATACCAGAGCTGCGGCTATCAGGTAATCCTGTCAAGTGCCCTGAAGGGGGAAGGTCTTGCAGAGATTGAAGAGGTCCTGCAGGGAAAGACCACCGTTGTGGCCGGCCCTTCCGGCGTGGGGAAATCCTCTCTTACCAATTCTCTTCAGGAAGAGGTTGAGATGGAAACAGGCGAGATCAGCCGAAAGCTGAAGCGTGGGAAACATACCACGCGCCATGCACAGATCATACCGGTGGCGCAGGATACATTTCTTGTGGATACGCCGGGATTTTCCTCCTTATATATTGAAAATATGGAGGAGCAGGAATTGAAGGATTACTTTCCGGAGTTCCGAAGGTATGAAGGACAGTGCCGCTTTCAGGGGTGCCGTCACATACATGAACCGGGCTGCGCCGTTAAGGAAGCCCTTGAGAACAATGAGATCAGCAGACTCCGATATGAAGATTATCTGGAGCTGCACCAGGAATTAAAAGAGAAAAGGAGATACTGAGTCATGGAATACCGATTGTGCCCGTCGATCTTATCAGCAGATTTTAACAGATTGGGAGAACAGATTAAAATTCTGGAAAAGGAAGGCGTTGAATATCTGCATATTGATGTTATGGATGGAGATTTTGTTCCCAGCATTTCTTTTGGAATGCCGGTGATCAAATCGATCCGGAAAGAATCCAACATGTTTTTCGACGTACATTTGATGGTAACAGAACCGGAAAGATATATCCGCGATTTTGTAGAATGCGGAGCAGATTCCATTACTGTACATGCGGAGGCATGTGAGGATCTGGAACGTACACTGGAGCAGATCAGGGCAGCAGGCGTAAAGGCGGCAGTTTCAATCAAGCCATCCACACCGGTAAATGACATCAGCCATCTTCTTGAAGATGTGGATATGGTGCTGATAATGACTGTTCAGCCAGGATTTGGCGGACAGAAATACATGGACGAATGCACGGAGAAGATCCAGGAGCTTCGTGAGCTTATTGATGAGGAAGAGCTGGATGTTGATATCCAGGTAGATGGCGGTATCAATGATGATACACTGGAGACTGTTATGCGTGCAGGTGCAAACCTCATGGTTGCAGGTTCCTGGGTATTTAAGGGCGATGTGGCAGCCAATGTAAGACACATTACAGAAAAAATCCACAATATCAAAAAAGAGCTGGACTGAAAATGATCGATACAATAATAATCAGCGGGGGCAATATCCAGAATGGTTTTGCCCTCGATTTTTTAAAAAAAAGAATAGAAGAGAGCCGAGGAAAGAAAATTACTCTTGTTGCTGCAGATAAAGGGATGGAATGGTTTATGAAAAACCGGGAATTTATTCCGGATCTTGCAGTAGGGGATTTTGACAGTCTTTCCGAAGAAGGCAAAAAATACATGGAAAGCCTGAAGGGACCGGAGATCATCAGGCTGAAGCCTGAGAAGGATGATTCGGATACACAGTCTGCGGTAAATCAGATGATCCGCAAGGGTGCAAAGGATATCCTGATCCTGGGAGCTACCGGCACAAGGCTGGATCATGTGCTGGCGAATCTGGGACTGCTTTCCATGGGTAAAGAAAAGGGTGTCCACATTGCGATCGCAGATCAGTGGAATTATATTACACTTGCAGAAAGCGGAACCATACTGCACAGAGAGGAGCAGTTTGGAAAATATGTTTCATTCTTTACTGTGGGAGGTGATGTGACAGGTCTCACTCTGAGGGGATTTAAGTATCCTCTGGACGGATATCATCTGACAGTAGAAGACAGTGGCCTGACCGTCAGTAATGAGATTTCGGAAGAAACCGCAGAGATTCTGTATGAAAGCGGGCAGCTTCTGATGATCATGTCCAGGGACTGACAGTAACAATAAATGCCTCACAGTTGCGATTTCAGGCTGTGTATGGTAATATGGGACAGGAATGGCCTGAAAAACGGAAAGGCCTGTTTAAAGAGTATCTGAAAAATACTGTAAATAAATATATCGAAAGGACGTATATAGAGAGATGAAATTAGGAATCGTAGGTCTTCCTAACGTAGGAAAAAGTACATTATTCAATTCACTGACAAAAGCCGGAGCAGAATCCGCAAACTATCCGTTCTGTACTATCGACCCCAATGTGGGTGTTGTAACCGTTCCGGATGAGAGACTGAATCTTCTCGGAGATTTTTATAAATCAAAAAAAGTAACACCGGCGGTGATAGAATTCGTCGATATTGCAGGTCTTGTAAAAGGCGCATCTAAAGGAGAGGGACTTGGAAACCAGTTCCTTGCAAATATCCGTGAGGTAGATGCTATCGTTCACGTGGTACGCTGCTTTGAGGATTCCAATGTTGTTCATGTAGATGGAAGCATTGATCCGCTCCGCGATATAGAGACCATTAATCTGGAGCTTGTTTTCTCTGATCTTGAGATCCTCGAGAGAAGAATTGCCAAGGTTACCAAGACTGCACGTATGGATAAGGAAGCTGCCAAAGAGCTTACATTCCTTGAAAAAGTAAAGGCGCATCTGGAAGAGGGACAGCTTGCCATTACTCTTGAAACAGAGAACGAAGACGAGGATGCATGGCTTGCAACTTATAATCTTCTTACTGCAAAACCGGTGATCTATGCGGCTAATGTTGCAGAGGATGATATCGCAGATGATGGGGCGAACAATCAGTATGTACAGGCAGTACGGGAATACGCTGCCAAACAGAACAGCGAGGTATTTGTGATCTGTGCACAGATCGAGGAAGAAATCTCCGAGCTGGATGAGGATGAGAGAAAGATGTTCCTGGAGGATCTGGGACTGACAGAATCCGGCCTTGAGAAGCTGGTGCGCGCAAGCTATCACCTTCTTGGTCTTATGAGCTTCCTGACAGCAGGAGAAGATGAGACAAGAGCATGGACCATCAAGATCGGAACCAAGGCACCGCAGGCAGCAGGTAAGATCCACACAGACTTTGAACGTGGATTTATCAAAGCAGAGGTTGTGAATTATCAGGATCTTCTGGATTGCGGTTCCTATGCAGGTGCCAGAGAGAAGGGCCTTGTACGTATGGAAGGAAAAGAGTACGTTGTACAGGACGGAGATGTGATCTTATTCAGATTTAACGTGTGATCACCAACGTCGTGAAATACCGGCTGTAAGCTGAAAAATTATAACAGGTGATTTTATGGATATGTCAATTCGGTTTCCCGGATTAAATCTGGTTTTGGATTATGTGCCGAGATCCTTTGAGATTTTTGGCTTTGAGATCACGATCTACGGTGTCCTGATCGCGATAGGAATGCTTCTGGGAATCTTTTTTGTGGTACTGGAAGCCAGAAGAAATCATGAAGATCCGGATGCATATCTGGATCTGGCCATCATAACGCTGCTTTCCGGTGTGGCAGGGGCGAGGCTGCTTTATGCGGCTTTTTCCTGGAGCCTTTATAAAAATGATCCGGGACAGCTTCTGAATATACGGTCCGGAGGACTTATGTTTTATGGAGGACTTCTGGGCGGTGTGCTAGGTGGTGCGATCTACTGCAGGATCCGAAAGAAATCCTTCTGTCAGATGGCAGATCTTGCATGCATGGGACTTCTGATCGGGCAGATAATAGGAAAGTGGGGAAGCTTTTTTAACAGAGAATCTTTCGGGGAATATGCAGACAACATTTTTTCCATGCAGCTGCCGCTGACTGCGGTACGGGCAGGAGAGGTCACCACGGCTATGCGCGAAAAGCTTCAAACCGTGGACGGTGGTACCTGGATTTTGGTACAGCCCCTGTTTTTCTATGAAAGTCTCTGGTGTCTGCTTGTGCTTTTGGTGCTTATGATGCTGCTTCGCAAAAAAGTATTCCAGGGAGAGATATTTCTGAGATATCTGGCGAGCTATGGTCTGGGAAGAGCAGTGATCCAGTGGTTCCGCACAGATAAAGTACTGTTTCCGGGAACCGGCGTGGATGTTTCGCTGGTGATCTCGGTAATACTTTTTGTTTTTTGCACCGTGGTAGTTGCAGTAAAACGCGTGATGTCCAGAAAGCGGGCAAAAGTACGGATGAGAAGGATCGAGAAAGATCAGCAGGCAGAGAAAGAAGCTGAACAGCAACGGGAAAATGCAGCAGAGAATCTGGAAACAGAGACTGTACAGGGAGAAAAAAATGGACCAGAACGAGATACAGCAGAAAGAGGAAGCTCTTCGGAAAGCGTCACTTTTGCAGCAGCTGCAGGAGGAACGGAAGAAGCTGGACAGCCAGATCAGGAGCAGGAGCGATCTTCTGAAGAATCTGGAGGCCAGCCAAAAAGTTGACCGTATTCTGGAATTATATTACGGAAACTGAGATCAAACAGATACAGATGCTTTTGTCTGATGGATCAGAGTATAGGATAAGATACCGGCATTTGAATGATAAGAGCAGCAGAACACTGCCCTGCAGGAAAACGTCTTCTGCGACGTTTCCGGCAGGGCAGTTTTTGTGCTGTGCAGCAGGAATATATCAGTACATTTTTCGGAAATCCAGGGGAGTTGTGCCTGTGACTTTACGGAACATGGCGATAAAGTGGCTGGCGTCGGAAAATCCGGAAGCGCCGGCAACATCCTGGATCTTCATATCCGGTCTGGAAAGCAGAAGCTCACGGGCGCGGCTGATGCGGTACATGGTAACGTATTCGTAAACCGAGCAGCCCATAAAACGGCGGAACAGACGGGAAAGATACTGCGGAGAGACAAAAACGCTCCGGCTCAGCTGCGCTGCAGTGATATCCTGCTGATAACCGGTTTCGATTTCTTTTATTACCGGGATCACATATCTCTGGTAGAGAGGATTATCCTGTATCTTCGGAGAAGCTGCACAGTCTGTAAAATTCATAAGAAAGTTGTAGCAGTCGGAAGAAAGAGATTTCATATCCGGTGTGGGCTGATGATATTTACGCAAGGTAGAAGAAATCATTTTCCGGATATTGGCCCCCTGTTCCTTTTCAACAAGGATCACTTCCTGGTTGTCTGTCATGGAAGGGATGCTGCCTGCCAGTGTTCCTGTGAAGGTGGCAAACATTGTGGTCCAGGAAGTAGACTCTCTGTGATAGGAATGAGGGACACCGGGAGCGATGAGGATGCCCTCGTTGGCTCCGAGAGTATAAAATTTTCCACGGACTTCAATGCGTCCGGTACCCTTTTCAGTCTGGAGGTAATGATAATACGGATATCCGTCCGGACGGAAGATATTAACCTGATTCCAGTGGTTCCCAAGAGATTCAAACATGAAGGGAGCACTGACCGGAGTATTTCTGAAATAGATCGACATGATATTCACCTGTTTCTAAATGTTATATATTTTGGCGAAACATATTATACCATAATCCGGTGGATTATACTATAATGATCATAGCATAAAAAAACGAAGGATCCGGCAGAAAAACAGAAGCCGCCGGACAGGAGGAAAAAATGAAAAGATTTGATCATTCTCTGTTAAAAGATCCCCGGTATTTCAGCGATGGAAGAATGGATGCTCATTCAGATCATACGTATTATCGCTGTGAGGAAGAGAGAGAAGATGGAAAAACTTCTTTCCGTCACAGCCTGAATGGTCTCTGGAAGTTCCATTATGCACGGAATTATGCATCTGCCATCCCAGGTTTTGAGGAAGAAGCATATTCCTGTAAGGACTGGGAGGATATTTATGTGCCGGCACATATCCAGATGGAAGGATATGATGCACCGCAGTATGCCAATGTCCAGTATCCGTGGGAAGGCCATGAAGAACTTCATCCGGGACAGATTCCGGAACGTTTTAACCCGGTGGCAAGCTATGTGAAATATTTCCATGTGCCGGGGAGCATGAAAGGAAAAAGAGTATTTGTTTCATTCCAGGGAGCAGAGAGCGGACTGGCTCTGTGGCTCAATGGAAAATTTGTGGGATACAGTGAAGATTCTTTTACTCCGTCAGAATTTGAGCTTACGGAATATCTGAAGGACGGCGAGAACAAGCTGGCGGCACAGGTGTTCAAATGGACAGCCAGCAGCTGGTGCGAGGATCAGGATTTTTACCGTTTTTCCGGAATTTACAGAGATGTTTATCTGTTTACGGTACCGGATGTCCATGTATATGATCTCAGGATCCGTGCCATTCCGGATGAAACTCTCAGAAAAGCCGAGCTTGAGATCGTGACCAGCACCTGGGGAAAAGGAAAAATGAAGCTTACACTTTCCGGAAAGGGAGAGGTTCTTTTGCAGGAGGAAAGATCTCTGAACGGAGAGGATACCTGTACCTGGGAGATTCAGGATCCCCTTCTCTGGAGTGCAGAAGAGCCGAATCTCTATGATCTGGAGCTGGAGATCAGTGATGAAAGCGGAAAGCTCCAGGAGATCATCCCGGAGAAAGTTGGTTTCCGCCGTTTTGAAATGAAGGATGGTATCATGACCCTTAACGGAAAACGTATCGTATTCAAGGGTGTGAACCGCCATGAGTTCAGCTCCGTCACAGGAAGACATGTGTCCCGTGAGGAACTGCTCAAAGACATCGTGATCATGAAACAGAACAACATCAATGCAATCCGTACCTGTCATTATCCGGATGCATCTCCGATCTACCGTCTCTGCGATGAATATGGTATTTACATGATCGCAGAAAACAATCTGGAGTCTCACGGAACCTGGGATATAGCAGAATTTACCGGAGATTACACGGATATCGTTCCGCACAACAAACCGGAATGGCTGGGCATGATGCTGGACCGTGTAAATTCCATGTATCAGCGTGACAAGAACCACCCGGCGATCCTGATCTGGTCCTGTGGAAATGAATCCTTTGGCGGAAAAGATATCTTTGAGATGTCTGAGTTTTACCGCAAGAATGATCCTACAAGACTGGTACATTATGAGGGGGTTATCCATGACCGCAGCTACAATGCCACCAGTGACATGGAAAGCCAGATGTATCCTTCCGTAGAAGCGATCCGGGAGTTCCTTGCAAAGGATGACAGCAAGCCGTTTATCTGTTGTGAGTATACCCATGCAATGGGAAATTCCTGCGGCGCAATGCATAAATATACAGATCTTACAGATACAGAACCGAAATATCAGGGTGGCTTTATCTGGGATTACATTGATCAGTCTATTTACAAAAAAGACCGTTACGGAAAAGAATTCCAGGCATACGGCGGAGATTTCGGTGAACGTCCTACGGATTATAATTTCAGTGGAAACGGTATCGCATACGGCGGTGACAGAGATGCTTCTCCAAAGATGCAGGAAGTAAAATTCAACTACCAGAATATCACTGCGCAGGTAAGTGAGGATTCTGTTAAGATCATCAACAAAAATCTTTTTGTAAATACGGACACATTCCGATGTGAAGTGACTCTTGCAAAGAACGGTCATGTTCTCCGCACAGAGACACTGGATACAGCGGTGGAGCCTTTAAGCCAACAGACCTACAGACTTCCATTTGGAAAACAGCAGCGCCCGGGCGAATATACGGTAACCGTAGCCTTCCTTCTCAGAGAAAAAACACTCTGGGCAGAGGCAGGACATGAGGTTGCTTTCGGCCAGCATGTTTATCAGGTGGAAGGAATACCGGAAGCTCCTGCGTGTGGCGTGGAGCTTGTGAGAAGCCTTCATAACATCGGTGTCCGCGGGGAAAATTTCGAAGTGCTGTTCTCCGTTCTCAATGGTGGCCTGGTTTCGTATAAATATGCAGGAAGAGAAATGATCGAAGCGATCCCGAAGCCCAACTTCTGGAGAGCACCTACAGATAATGATTGCGGAAGTCTGATGCAGATGCGTTATGCACAGTGGAAGATCGCCAGCATGTACGCAAGTCATAAGGATTACCGAAAAGGCATGTATGGTCCGGCCAATGCTCCGGAGACAACGGTTCACGAAAACAGCGTGGAGGTTGCTTTTACCTACATCCTGCCAACTACGCCTGCCAGTGAATGCCGCCTTGCCTATGAGGTAACCGGAGATGGAAGAGTAAAGACAACGCTGACCTATGATCCTGTAAAAGAGCTGGGCGATATGCCGGAGTTCGGAGTACTCTTTAAATTCAATGCGGATTATGATCATGTTCAGTGGTACGGCCTGGGACCGGCAGAGACTTATGCAGACCGGAAGCATGGCGCAAAACTCGGCATTTATGAGAATCTCGTGACAGACAATATGGCACGCTATCTTGTGCCGCAGGAATGCGGAAACAAAGAGGAAGTACGCTGGGCAAAGATCACAGACAGAAAGGGTAGAGGAATGCTCTTTGAGATGGATAAAGAAAACGGCCCGATGATGTTCTCAGCACTTCCATATACTCCTCATGAAATGGAAAATGCCATGCATCCCTATGAGCTTCCGGCAATCCATTATACCGTTGTCCGTGCTGCAAAGGCGCAGATGGGTGTTGGAGGAGATGACAGCTGGGGTGCCCGCACGCATCCGGAATACCTCCTGGATACCAATGGAAAGATGAAATTTTCCTTTGCGTTCAAAGGTCTTTAAAATGTCATAAAATAACAGAACATAAAGTCAGAAAAAAGCTTCCGGCGACTGTCCGGAAGCTTTTTCGTTTCATAATAATGCACAGAAAATAAACAGGTTGAAAAAAAACCTGTGGATATTTCATGAAATGAAAAAAAACTTGGATATGCACTTGTTTTTTCATGGTAAATAGTTTAAAATGATTACATAAGTGGTAGAAAGTGGTGAATAGTGGTAGCGAATGGGGATGAGTGGCAGAACACACCATTTGCGCCCTGGAAACACGAAGGGGAGAATCGTGTTTCACGAGAGTAGGTGGGTTTCATGTTCATGGGCGAGTATAATCATACGATCGACGCGAAGGGGCGTCTGATCATCCCTTCCAGGTTCAGGGAACTCTTAGGGGAAGAGTTCGTACTGACAAGAGGGTTGGATGGTTGCCTTTCTATTTATCCGATGGATGAATGGGTTGCCTTTGAAGAGAAACTCCGAGCATTACCACTTACAAATAAAGACGCTAGAGCCTTTTCGCGCTTCTTTGTTGCAGGTGCAACAACATGTGAACTGGACAAGCAGGGGAGAATTCTCGTACCGGCGACGCTGCGGGAATATGCTGGTCTGGAGAAGGATGTGGTGCTGACGGGCAACATCAACCGGATTGAGATCTGGAGTAAGCGCAAATGGAGCGAAAACAGCAATTATGATGATATGGATGCCATTGCAGAAGGGCTGCAGGATATGGGCATCACCATCTGAGGCTGAGTGCTCCGGAGACAGGAGCCTTAAGTCTATGGAGTTTAAACATGCATCCGTATTGCTGGAAGAGACCATTGAAAATCTAAAGGTAAAACCTGATGGGATCTATGTGGACGGCACCCTTGGCGGCGGCGGACATGCCCTGGAGGTTTGCAGGCGATTATCTGCCACGGGGAGATTTATAGGAATAGATCAAGATGAGGATGCAATCGCTGCTGCGCGCGGACGTCTGAGGGAGTATGAAGAACAGGTGACGATCCTGCGCAGCAACTATTGCAACATGGTCGGCGAACTGAAAGCAAGGGGTATTCAGGCCGTTGACGGGATCCTGCTGGATCTGGGGGTATCCTCCTACCAGCTGGATAATGCTGA
>ENA-OQNO01002475-OQNO01002475.1-human-gut-metagenome-genome-assembly--contig:-NODE-2475-length-10514-cov-3.409743_pt1 | contig 10514 bp, 8 predicted proteins | sample MGYA00242629_ERZ504880 | MGnify/ENA primary metagenome ERZ504880 (study PRJEB26092, sample SAMD00036377) | human gut metagenome | host: Homo sapiens | study: EMG produced TPA metagenomics assembly of... | reverse complement strand
GCTGTCACGGTCACGTCGACCATTCAGTTCATTCCCGTGTGCGTGAACGACATGAAGGGCATCATGGAAGCGCAGACCGCGCGCGGCGTGGAGTTCGACGCGGGCGGCATCGTGCGCAAGGTGCGCCTCATGGTGCCGCTGTGCGTGCCTTTGCTGGTGTCGTCGGTGCGCAAGACGAACAGCTCGGCCATTGCGGCCGAGGTTCGCGGCTTCAACCTGCGCACCGTGGCCAGCGGCTACAAGGAGTACCCCTTCGCAGCGCGGGACGCGGTCGCGTTTGCCGCATGCCTTCTTCTGGTGGCGGCGGCGCTTGTCCTGGGAGCCGTCCAGTAGCCTGATCGCGGGGCATCGGCGGCCTTTGGAGGTTTTCGCTGCGCAACCGGAGGATTCGAGCGGTGGCGGTGGGTCGGCTCGTGCTTTCCTGTGCAATTCTTACAGGAATGTTGCGTATTTCGGCCTGTATGGGCTTCTTCGTCGGCTCTTCGTCATGCTGGCGTTTCGTTTCCCCAGTTCGTGAGAGCAGAGCGTCGAATTGGGCTGATCGGCGCGCAACATTGCGGTGAAAATCGTGCAGGCTGAGGGCTGTGCGCCCTCGATGGGCTCGACCGATGCGCCGACTCGACCGACGCGCTTCCGGCCCGATTTGCAAGTGTGCTCGGCGCTCTCGGATGCGTTCGGTTGGGATGCATCCGGGAGCGCCGCACCCGGCAAGGCTTCCGTTTCGTTGCGATCTTGCGGAGCGTCCCGCATGATCTCCGGATTCTGGTACCATGGCATTTGAAATTGCTGCTTGGAAGGAATCATATATGTTCACCATCGGATGCCATCTATCGAGCGCCAAAGGCTATCTCAAAATGGCCGAATCCGCCATATCCATCGACGCCAACACGTTCCAGTTCTTCACGCGCAATCCGCGCGGCGGGAAGGCCAAGGAGATCAACCCGAAGGACGTTGCGGCCTATGCCGCATATGCGGAAGAGCACGGCATCGTGCGCATACTGGCCCATGCGCCCTACACTTTGAACCCGGCATCCGACAAGCAGCAGACGCGCGATTTCGCGCTCATGGTTTTGGCCGAAGACCTGGTGCGCATGGAAGAGACGCCGCATCAGCTGTACAACATGCATCCGGGCAGCGCGGTGGGGCAGCCCGTTGAGGTTGCCGTCAACAGGATAGCCGACGCGCTCAATCGCTCGTTGCTGCCGCATCAGACCACCACGCTTCTGCTTGAAACGATGGCGGGCAAGGGGAGCGAGGTCGGCGGCACGTTCGAAGAATTGGCCGCTATCATCGCGCAGATCGAACTGCAAGACCATGTGGGCGTGTGCCTTGACACGTGTCATGTGTGGGATGCGGGCTACGACATTGCGGGAGATCTGGATGGCGTGCTGGCGGAGTTCGACCGCGTGATCGGTCTCGACCGTTTGCGCGCCATCCATCTGAACGACAGCTTGAACCCGTGCGGTTCGCATAAGGACCGTCATGCGCGCATCGGCGAGGGGCAGATTGGCTTCGAGGCCCTTGCCGCGGTGACGAACCATCCGAAGCTGCGCGACCTGCCGTTCTACCTGGAAACGCCCAACCCTGATCTGGCGGGCTACGCCGAAGAGATCGCCAAGCTGCGCGCGAGGCGCAAGGAGGATGCGGCTCGCTTGTAGCGTCGAACGCCGTTCGCGGCGTGCGAAGGGGAGGGCAAGGCGGCGCGATTCTGCTACTTGATGACTACGGCTTGGGCGCCTAGCTCGTAGTAGCGTGCGGTCAGCTGCTGCAAGCTGCACTTCGTTTGCCCGACGAGCGAGTCGCTGATCAGCGCCGTGCCCTCATGCAGATCGTAGCCGCTCGCTACAACGCAGTGGCTGTTCGGATAGAGTCGATAGACGCGGCCGTTCGCCTGTTCGACCCGATAGGCGTTGCCCGGGCTTTCAAGCCCGATCGTGCACCAGACGATGACGGGATTTCCGGCGGCAACCTCGTCAAGCACCTCTTCGATCGTCGATCCGGTAAGGTCGAATGCCCCCAAAGGGGATCCCTGCGCGGAAAGGTACGCGTTGGTGGTTCGGACGATGGCCGGCGCCATGCAGCTGTGACCGTCGGTTGCATGCGGATCGCCCATGAACGCGGTTACGAAGTCGCTGTCGCTACGGGGCAGCCATGCATCGGCGATCTCGGTTTTGTCGAGTTCGAACCCAAGCGACAGCAGCGCGTTGGTCAGCGCGACCGATTCGCAGCCAGTGGGAAGCTCGGGGTTCTGCTGAAGCGCGGGCACGTCGAACGATGAGGCCCTCGGCATCGGGGAGGGGTCTGCTTGCAAGGCGGCCACGTCCTGCGCGGCCCGCTCTTCGGAGTGGACGTCGGCGGCTGCACGCGAAGAGGTCAGCAGGGAAAACGATACCGCGTCCGCGATCAGCAGCGCCGTCGCAAAAGCGCATAGACGCACGGCTGTCCGGCGGTTGCGCTGCCGATTGAATATCGGACGTTCACATCGTGCGCGAGGGAGGGCCTGCCGGACGAGCGGTCGACGGCGGCGCGGGGCGCAACGGGCGCGCAATGTGCGCCTGCGAGGCTGTTCGACGGTCATGCGGCATCTTTCTCTCGAGCTGGGCGTGCTGCCAGCTTGTCGGTCGATGTTGAAAGCAGCCCGGCAGGCATTCGCAGGGCCTCTTCATATCGAACACGTCGCACGATGCCGAATCGTTTCGCCCGCGGCAAAACCTCTTCGATTTTGCATTGAATGTTTGTGTCGGGCGTCGTAGGGCCTCATCGGCCGCATGGTCGCACGCTGCGCTTGTTTGGTGGAAAGGTCGACAAGTTAACGGCGGCAATGTCACGTGTCGGCGGTGCCTTCGCGGGATCGGCGCCTTCTGCCAAAACGGTCGAGTTTTGCGGCGGTTTTTCGCCTTGTCGAGGCAATGCGATTAGGGGCGGTTTTTATCGTGCCTGGTCAGAGGCTTGTCGCTTGCCATTATCCTTGTTTGAGGACCAGTAAAACTCATCTTTTTTGGCAGAAGGCACGGGCGTACGGCGCGATCCTAAAGATCGGGCGCACGGCATGACGCGAACGGGCGTATCGGCCACGCGCGCCGCACAAGCAGCGCGCGCCCGCCGGGCGCGCTCGCCTCCTGATCTCCCGTCGCGTTTTTCGACGTACCCTCTTGGAGCCTTGGAGGGCTTACCTCATCAGCATTCTCAGCAGCTTCATCTTCGTGCTGTCGAACGGGGGGTTGCGGATGGGAAGCTCGAGCCACGTGCCCTTCTTGAGCGTCGACTTGTAATGGGTGAAGCAGTCGAAGCCCGTCTTGCCGTGATACGCGCCCATGCCGGAGTTTCCCACGCCGCCGAAGCCCATGTGGTTGTTCGCCAGATGGATGACCACGTCGTTGATGGTGGCGCCTCCGAAGGGCAGTTCGCGCACCACGCGCTCCTGCACGGCGCGGTCGTCGGAGAACACGTAGCAGGCCAGCGGCTTCTCGAACGTGCGCACGATGTCGAAGGCCTGGTCGAGCGAGCGGTACGTAAGGATGGGCAGCACGGGTCCGAAGATCTCCTCGTTCATGACGGGGTCGTCGAGCGTCACGCCGCGCAGGCAGGTGGGCTCGATGCGCAGCGTTTCGGGGTCGCCGTGGCCGCCGAACGCCACCGTCGCGTCCGGGTTGCGATTCTCGATGAGCCCCATGACGCGTTCGAAGTGGCGCTGCGATATCATGTGCGGCCATTCGTCGCATGCGAGGATGTTCTTGCCGTAGTATTGGTGAAAGCTTGCGTCCAGCTGCGCCACGAAGTCGTCCACCACGTTCTCGTGCACCAGGAAGTAGTCGGGCGCCACGCAGGTCTGCCCGCTGTTGATCCCTTTGCCCCAGGCGATGCGCTGCGCCGCCCGCTTCACGTTGGCCGTTTCGTCCACGATGCAGGGGCTCTTGCCGCCCAGCTCCAGCACCACGGGCGTCAGGTGCTTGGCCGCCGCCTCCATGATGGTGCGGCCCACGTTGGGGCTGCCGGTGAAGAAGATCTGGTCCCAGCGCACTTCCAGAAGCCAGTCGTTCATAGCACCCGAACCGGGGAACCCGCACACGAACTCGGGTGGGAACACGCATGCCAACAGGTCGATCAAAAGCTCGCTCGTGGCTTTTGACGTGCGGGAAGGCTTGAGCGCTACGCAGTTGCCGGCTGCGATGGCGTCCACCAGCGGCACAAGCGCCAGTTGTACGGGGTAGTTCCACGGCGACAGCACCAGCACCGTGCCCAGGGGGCTGGGGTACACCTTCGACGTGGAGTGGAAGTGCGCGATGGGCGTACGCACCCGGCGCGGCCGCGCCCACGAGTTCAGGTGCTTCAGGCAGGTGTTGATCTCGTCGTAGACCAGGCCCAATTCGGTTGCGTAGCCCTCGAACGGGGCTTTTCCCAGGTCGGCATGGAGCGCGTCCAGAATGCGTTCTTCATTCGCCTTGAGGTGGCTTTTCAGCTTGACGAGCGCTTCGCGGCGGTACTCCACCTGCAACGTGGCGCCTGTTTGGAAGAAGTCGCGCATGCGCTGCGCCTGCGCCTCGACGTCGGCGATGCTCTCGAAGGTGGGTGCGGTGGTCATGGGTGCTCCTTCGCGGTTCGATCAGTAGGCGGCTTCCAGGATGCGCAGCGCAACATCCACGGTGATCTCGGTCTTGTTGTACAGCGCGGCGCCGTCGTAGCGCGCTTGACGCGCGACGGCCTCAAGCTGGTCGTGCTCCACGCCCATTTCGGAGAGCTTGAGCGGCACGCCGTAGGAGTCGTGGTACAGGTCGTTGAGCGCGAACAGGTGCTCGCAGAAAGCCCCGTCGCGGGCGTCGGCCGACGCGTTTGCGCCTAAAGACGCGGCGCGGGCCGGCGCTAGGTGCGGCAGCAGCTCCCCGTACAGGCCGGCGTGCGTGCCCGTGTCCAGGTTGTACGCAACGCAGTGGGGAAGCAGCATCATCATGGCTTGCCCGTGGGGGATGTGGCACAGCCCGCCCAGCGAATGCCCGATGGCATGCACGATGCCCACCATGGCGTTGCTGAACGCGGCGCCGGCCATGAGCGATCCGAGCGCAAGGTTGGTGCGCGCCTCCTCGTTTTGACCGTCGCGGCACGCTATGGGAAGGTTTTGCGCGATCAGCTCGATCGCCTTCACGGCAAAGGCATCGGACACGGGATTTTTCTGAATGGACGTGTACGCCTCGATGGCGTGCGTGAGCGCGTCCATGCCCGTGGTGGCGGTCAGTTTCGGTGGCAGCGATGCGGTCAGCGCGGGATCCAGCACGGCCACGTGCGGCACCAGCTTGTAGGACGTGAACGACAGTTTCGCATGCTTTTCCGTGTCGGCCACCACGGCCACCAGCGTAACCTCGCTGCCGGTTCCCGCCGTGGTGGGCACGGCTATGAACGGCGGCATGTCGTTTTGCAGGATCTCCGCGCCCTGCAGCGTGGCGAAGTCGACGCCTTCGCAGGCAAGCGAGGCCGCGGCGCCTTTCGTGGTGTCGATGACCGATCCGCCGCCGATTGCCACGAACCCGTCGCATCCGCGCTGCGCGTACAGCTGCGCCACCTGATTCACCACGTCCATCGACGAGTCGGGCGGCACCTGGTCGAACAACTCGTAGGGTATGCCGGCGGCATCCAGCACGTCGGTGAGCTTCGCGGCAACGCCCAGTTTCACCAGTCCGGCGTCGGTCATGACCAGCGGGTGCGTCATGCCTTGGTCGGCGATCTCTACCGGAAGCTTGTCCAGGGCGTGCTGGCCGCAGACTATTTTGGTGGGGCAGCTGAATTCGAAACCTTGCATGGGGCTATCCTTTCCGTTGCTCTGTCGGGCGGGGGAGCGCTTCGGCTGCGCGCTTCGGCGCGCGATAGGCGGCCCGCCAGCCGAAGAACATCTTCAGCAGCGCGGTGAACAGGTAGGTAAGGGCCACGCCCGTGCTGTTGGGCCCGCGGGTCGAGAACGCGCGCTGCGCAAGCGCGTCCTGCAGCGTCATGGCGCCGGAGAAGCAGGCGAACGCATAGGCGGGCGATCGAAACGCGATCACGTAATCCACCGTCGCGGCGCTTGCGTCGGCGCTGGGAAGGCCGCTTCCCGGCTCCACGTCTTGCGCGACGGCATCGGGCGGCACGCGCTTGAACGATGCGCCGGGGGTGCGGCGGCATGCGCACGACAGGCCGGTCCCGCCGACCGTCAGCATGAAGGTGCAGCCAGGTTCAAGGTAGTCTATTTCCGCCTGGATGCGCTTGGATGCATGGCGAAACAGCGACAGCAGCAAGGGGAGCAGGCGCAGCAGGATGCGGATATACAGCTCTTGCGCGCGCTGGGCCAGGGTGCGATGCGGGCGGGCGGGTTGATCCATACGCGCTCCTTCGATAGGGGTTTGCCTACGTTGCTCGTATCATACCGCGCCGTTGCCGGATGCGGAGGGAAGAGTGCTTTTCGCGGTGCGCCGCACCGTGCGATCGGGCGGTTGCCGATTGCGCTGCGGGCGCGGTGCGGTCGGCTCGCGCTTCGTTGGCGTCTTTGCACCTGCCAGTGTACGGCTTGGTTTCGGTACGTACACCAAACGGTGTAATTCCATGACGCGAAGATGACGATTGAGTGCAAGCGATCCAGATCAGAAGCTTGGCGTGCTAAGGTGACCGCGTTACAAGCAGTACGTAAGACGAGTGATCGCGATACGAAATAAAGGAGCGTGAAGCATATGAGCGAAACCAATGGAACCACCCCGAGCGGCAGCCCCTTGCCGCCGAAGCCGGGCGACGAGCGCGCCCAGCACGTTGCTCCTGCGGGACAGCAACCTTACTACCAGCAGCCGGGTCATGGGTACGCCACGGCGCAGCACACCGCCGTGCCGTCGACGCCTCAGGCCAAGTCTCACGGCGGCCGGACGTTCGGCTTGGCATTCGCCGGCGCGGCCCTTGCCTGCGTCATCGGGCTGGGCGGGTTCGGCATCTGGCAAGCCGCGAGCGCAGGCTCGTCTTCCGGCGGGTCGGCTCCGGCGCAATTGGGATCCTCGGGCGGCACCGTCATCAACGCCCAGGGCGAGAGCGTGACGCTGCCCGAGGCCGTGGCAAGCAAGGCTCTGCCTTCCGTGGCCGCCATCGACGTGTACACGAACCAGTCCGGCATGGGCATGTACGGCTCCGGCGCAAGCGGGTCCACCTTGACGCAGTCGTCGCTGGGCAGCGGCGTGGTCCTAACCAAAGACGGCTACATCGTGACGAACTATCATGTGGTCCAAGGCGCCGACGCGCTTAAGGTGACCGTCGGCGGCGACACCTACGACGCCAAGGTCGTGGGAAGCGACCCCAGTTCCGACCTGGCCGTCGTCAAGGCCCAGGATGCCAACAACCTGACGCCTGTCGAGGTTGGCGACTCCGATAACCTGACCATTGGCGAATGGGTCATGACCATCGGCAGCCCCTTCGGTTTGGAGCAGTCCGTCGCCACGGGCATCGTGTCGGCCACCAGCCGCTCTCAGATCATGGACAGCAACGCCCAGCAGGGCGGGTCGGGCGAAGTGACCATCTATCCGAACATGATCCAGACCGACGCGGCCATCAACCCCGGCAACTCGGGTGGCGCGCTTGTTGACGCCGAGGGCAAGCTGATCGGCCTCAACATCCTGATCACGTCTAACTCCGGCAACTACTCCGGCGTCGGGTTCGCCATCCCGGTGAACTACGCGGTCAACATCGCCCAGCAGATCATCGACGGCAAGACCCCGACCCATGCACAGCTCGGCGTGTCCCTGTCCACGGTGAACGCTCAGAACGCCCAGCGCTACGGCCTTGCGGTTGACAGCGGCGCGTACGTGGCTGCGGTGAACCCCGGCTCCGGCGCGGCCGAGGCGGGCTTGCAAGTTGGCGATATCGTCACCAAGCTTGACGGCAAGAACGTTGCCTCGGCAAGCGACCTCATGCTGGGGATTCGTGCCAAGAACCCCGGCGACAAGATCTCCCTTGAGGTGAACCGCGGAGGCGAGACCAAGCAGATCGAGGTCACGCTGGGCTCGGACGAGGCTTCGCAGGCTGCCACCACGCAGCAGAACAGCGCTCCTTCCAAGGAGTCCATGCTCGAGCGTCTGTTCGGCGGCGGTAGCGGCGAGTCGCAGCAGAACGCCGCGTAAACAACCTGGACGCCCTTCTTTCTCGACGGCCCCTGCACATGCGGGGGCCGTCGTGTGTTGCGGGCGCATGCGCGGCGGCTTCCCCTCTCGAACGGGGCCGAATCGGAGGCGAGGCGTCCGCGCGAGGGCCGGTGCGTCGTCTGTCCTTTGCGTGAAATGCCCGAAAACGATCGTACCGCCTTCGCGGCCGTTTCTTTTTCGGGTACTATAGATGGGCTAAAAGCAAAACAATGAACGACCACCGAGAGGATAGAGTCTATGTCTGAAGAGTATCGGTACAAGCGCGTGCTGCTCAAACTGTCCGGCGAAGCGCTGGCGGGGGATGTTGGCTACGGTATCGATCCCAAGGTGGTCGACGACCTGGCCGACCAGATCGCCGACATCGTGCGAGACGGCGTGCAGCTCGCCGTGGTGGTGGGCGGCGGCAACATCTTCCGCGGCTTGGCCGGATCGGCCGAGGGCATGGACCGCGCGCAGGCCGACTACATCGGCATGCTGGCCACGGTCATGAACTCGCTGGCTTTGCAGGACGCGTTCGAGCGCCATGGCATTTTCTCGCGCGTGCAGAGCGCCATCAACATGCAAGAAGTTTCCGAACCCTATATTCGCCGCCGCGCCATCCGCCACATGGAGAAGGGCCGCGTGGTCATCCTGGCCGCTGGCACGGGCAACCCGTACTTCACCACCGACACCACGGCCGCCCTGCGCGCGTGCGAGCTGGACGTGGACGTGCTCATGAAGGCCACGAAGGTCGATGGCGTGTACGACAGCGACCCCAAGAAGAACCCGGACGCCAAGCGCTACGACAGCATCAGCTACATGGACGTGCTGTCGCAGGGGCTCAACGTCATGGACTCCACGGCCACGTCGCTGTGCATGGACAACAACGTGCCCATGATCGTGTTCGACCTGACCGTGAACGGGAACATTTCACGGGCTTTGAAGGGCGAAAACGTTGGAACCACGGTAGAATAAGGCCATCGAACGAATGCTGCGCTCTTGCGATGGGCGCATTGCAAGAAGCAAGGTGAAAGGAACCAGTGATGATCGACGATATCATGCTGCAGGCTGAGGAGCGTATGCAGGGCGTGCTCAATTCGTTGGGCAACAACTTCTCCTCCGTTCGTACGGGACGCGCGAACGCTATGGTGCTCGACCGCATTCGAGTTGACTATTACGGCGTGCCCACGCCGGTGAACCAGATGGCGGGCGTCAAGGCTCCCGACGCGCACATGCTGGTCATCGAGCCGTGGGACAAGGGCGTGCTGGGCGCCATCGAGCAGGCCATTTTGGCCAGCGATCTGGGCGTGACCCCTTCCAACGACGGTTCGGTCATCCGCTTGCCGTTCCCTACGCTTACCGAGGAGCGTCGTCGTGACCTGGTGAAGCAGTGCAAGGGCTACGCCGAAGAGGCTCGCGTTGGCGTGCGCAAGGCGCGCCAGGATGCCAATGCCGCCATCGAGCGTTCCGTCAAAGAGGACAATCTCCCCGAAGACGACGAGCGTCGTGCCCAGGCCGAGGTCCAGAAGCTTACCGACAAGTACGTTGCCGAGGTGGACGAGGCCTTCAAGAAGAAAGAAGCCGAGGTGATGGAGATTTAGCTCGGCGCAAGCTGGGATAAATCTCCGAAGCCGACGATCGCACGATCGTCGGCTTTCTCGTCTTTTGTGAGGTGGTAGCGTGAACAAGCCTTTGGACTACATATTTCCCCATCCGCCGACGGATCTGGATCCGACGCAGCTTGATCCTGCGTCGGTCCCTCAGCATGTGGCCGTCATCATGGACGGCAACGGCCGGTGGGCGAAAGAGCGCGGCAAGAACCGCCTGTTCGGCCATAAGGCCGGCATCGAGGCCGTGCGCGAGACTATTCGCTGTGCGTCTGACGTGGGCGTTCGCTATCTGACCATCTACTCGTTCTCGTCCGAGAACTGGCGCCGGCCCCAAGACGAGGTCATCGGGTTGATGAACCTGTTCGCAACCACCATGCTGGCCGAGGTGGATGGCCTGCATGAGGAGCATGTGCGGGTCATGACCATCGGCCAGACCGATGCGCTTCCCAAGAAAACGCGCGATGCGTTCGCGAAGGCATGGGATAAAACCAAGGACAACGACGGCATGACGTTGATCGTGGCCGTGAACTACGGGGGCAGGCAAGAGCTGCTCGACGCCATGCAGTCCTACATGGACGATGCCCATGCCGCGCTGCGCGAGGGCCGCACGCCCGGTCCGCTGACGGAAGAGACGCTGTCGCGCCATCTGTACACGGCGGATATCCCCGATCCCGACCTGCTCATTCGCACGAGCGGCGAAATGCGCGTATCGAACTTCCTGCTGTGGCAGATCGCCTATTCCGAATTCGTGTGCACCGACGTGCTCTGGCCTGATTTCAACCGA
>ENA-OQNO01002469-OQNO01002469.1-human-gut-metagenome-genome-assembly--contig:-NODE-2469-length-10548-cov-2.312254_pt1 | contig 10548 bp, 6 predicted proteins | sample MGYA00242629_ERZ504880 | MGnify/ENA primary metagenome ERZ504880 (study PRJEB26092, sample SAMD00036377) | human gut metagenome | host: Homo sapiens | study: EMG produced TPA metagenomics assembly of... | reverse complement strand
CCATCGCGTTCAGCTCATCCTGATTCTGCTTGAACGCCTCTTCCCACACGGCGTCGTCGGAGGCGGTGGACTCGCTTTTCTGTTGGGCTGCTTCGGCTTCCGCCTGAAGTTTGGCCGTCGCGGCTTCGGCGTCCTGCCGAGCCCTTTCCTCGGCCTCCTGCTTGGCCTTGGCGTCCGCTTCGGCCTTGGCTTTGGCTTCGGCCTCCAGGCGGGCCTTTTCCTCGGCTTCCTGTTTGGCCTTCTCTTCAGCTTCGAGTTTGGCTTTTTCCTTGTCCGTCAGGGCGTCTCTATCGGCGGCCTTTTCGGAGGACGCGTCAGCCGTTTTGTCCGTTTTGGCCTTCTCTTCTTTGGCGGACGTTTTCTGGTCGGACGCGGCGGCGTCCTTGTCGGGAGCTGCGAGCAGGGGCCGCGCGGAAAGGCTTGCGCACAGCAGCCCGGCCATCATGAACAGGGCGAAGCGCCCAAAAGTGGAACGTGTGAAAAAACGCTGCAGGGACATGGTGTTCTATCCTTTATCAACCCGAAAAGATGTTCCCGTCTCATACGGCAAAGCGTCAGGCCATGCAAGGCCATTTAGCCTGCTGATCGAACGAATGGGACGGTTCCGCGCCGTGTGGCGGAGGCCCTCAAGAAGGGAGGCCGTGCGAGCGCGTTGCCGCCTCGTTGCACGGGGAAACGTGAGGAAAGAGGAATGGGGGAGACGCTTCGATGAAAGAATGGATATTACAATTTTGTAAAAATAGGACAAAATCAAATGAACGAATTGATACCTAAAAATAAGTATGTTATTTGCTCATTGAATCGTCAAACAGGGTATGTGTTTTCCTTTTGACATTTAAAATAACAATTTTGTATAAAAGCGCGTGCCGCCGGGCCGAAAACGGCCCGCCAAAATTCTTCCCCCCTTTGCGTGCTGATGCGGGCGATCGCCGCACGCACGGAAAGCGCGGGATGGCGCGCCGTCACGAAGTCCCGCCGCGCGTGGCGGGCAATCCGTATGAGGATGGAGGAAGCTATGTGCAGAATCGGAGCGATCAAAAGCAAGGTGCCGGTCGAACCGGCGAAAGCGTTGTATTTGATGCTTCCCCAACAGGAAGGGCATGACAACTCGGGTTATGCCATGGTAATGCAGGATTTGTACGGCGTGTTCGAGGGCCATAAGGACAAGCCGCTGCTGTCGCTGGCCTGTACGCCGCGCGGCGTCCGGATGGTCAATGCGTATATGGCGGAGCAGGGGTTTGAGCAGGTGTTGGAGTGGCTTCCGGACGTGGATCGGCGGCCCGGCCTCGATATCAAGGCCATGCCCTGTTATGTGTTCCGTAACTACGAGTATCCCGAAGCCTACAGGGGACGCACGCAGGCCGAGCGCGAGGAACTCCTGCTCGATACGCGGCTTGCCCTGCGCCGGATGCTGGAAAAGGACGGGCAGGGGTTCGTCTATTCCTTCTGGCCCGACGTGCTGACCTTGAAGGAAATCGGCGATCCTCGTGACATCGCCGCCTATTTCCGTCTGTGGGACGAGGAAGGCCCCCTGCGGGCGAAGAGCATCGTGACCCAGTGCCGCCAGAATACGAACTACGACATCGTCCGGTATGCGGCGCATCCGTTCTTCCTTCAGGGCTATACCCTGTGCGCCAACGGGGAAAACACGTTCTATACGAAGAATACGGAGTACCAGAAGTCGCTGCACCGGGGATACGTCGGGTTCGAGTCGGACTCGCAGAATTTTCTCTACACCCTGCATTACGTACTGCGCGAACTGAAGTGGCCCCTCAAGTACTTCAAGCACGTCATTACGCCGCTGCCCTTTGCGGAAGCGGAACGGCGCGGCGACCGCAAGGTGCTGAGCCTCATCCGCGAATCCCTCGCCCATCTGGAAATCAACGGCCCCAACACGATCATCGCCGTGCTCCCTGACGGAAGCATGATGACGTGCTGCGACTCCAAAAAACTGCGCCCTGTGGTTGTGGGCGGCGACGGGACGACCATGGCGATTTCCTCCGAAGTCTGCGGGCTGAATGCGGTATTGCCCGATCGGGATGCCTCGCGGGACATCTATCCCAACGAGCGGGAAGTTGTGCTCATCAATAATGATTTGGCGGTGCAAAGATGGAATCAGTGACCACGCAGGATATTGGCGTCAACGATTTAAGGTGGATCATCGACTATCGGCCCGAGCGCTGTACCATGTGCGGCAGCTGTGTGGCGAGCTGTACCCTGAACGCGCTTGAAGTCGCGGTCATGCGGCAGGATCTGACGGTTTCCCGTGCGAGCCAGCCGGAACCGGTTCGGGAGCACCTGGCCCGTCCCGTCATCCGGCAGAAGGCGAGCCTTACCGGATCGTGTGTCGGCTGCGGCATGTGTGAAAAAGTGTGCCCCAATCAGGCCATCCGTGCCGTCCGCAACCCTGACAGCCGGTATGCGCTGCTGGCCCGGACGAACGGCCCCACCAAGCGCGGCGGACGGACCAATCTGAACGCGCAGCGCACCCTTGATCACATCGTCGTAGGCCGCATCAGCCAGATGACCGACCCGGCGCTGGATTCCGAGCGGCATACCTTTGATATTCTGGCCCCGTTCGGGCGTGTGCTCCTGCCCGGCGAACTCCCGTTGCGCGCCGAGGGCGGCGAACTCAGGCTTGAGGGGAAAACACCCCCGCTGCACTGGATTTATCCGGTCATTTTCAGCGATATGTCCATCGGCGCGCTGTCCACGCGGGCGTGGGAGGCCATCGCGCTGGCTACGGCCTACCTCAACGAGCAATGCGGCCTTCCCGTGCGCATGAGTTCGGGCGAGGGCGGTATGCCCGTCAAGCTGTTGGAATCCGAGCGGCTTAAGTACATGATCCTGCAAATCGCTTCCGGGCATTTCGGCTGGAACCGCATCATCAAGGCCATGCCCCGCATGAAGGCGGACCCGGCGGGCATCCTGATCAAGATAGGGCAGGGCGCCAAGCCCGGCGACGGCGGCCTGCTCCCCGCCGCCAAGGTGGCCCCGCACATTCAGGCCATTCGCGGCGTGCCGAGGACGACTCTGCATTCGCCGCCGAACCATCAAGGGCTCTATTCCATCGAAGAATCGGTCCAGAAGATGCACTTGTCCCTGAACGCGGCCTTCGGGTTCCGCGTTCCCGTGGCCATCAAGTGCGCGGCCTCGGCAACGTCCGTATCGGTCTACAACAACCTGCTCCGCGATCCGTACAAAATCTGCGGCGGGTTCTTTATCGACGGCATTCAGGGCGGCACCGGCGCGGCGAATGAGGTTTCGCTCGATCATACGGGGCATCCGGTGGTTTCCAAACTGCGTGACTGCTACCTCGCCGCCGTGCGGCAGGGGTTGCAGGGGCAGATCCCGTTGTGGGCGGGCGGCGGCATCGGCATGACCGGGACGGCGGCGGCCGACGCCTTCAAGATGATCTGCCTCGGCGCGAACGGCGTGTTCCTCGGCAAGATCCTCATTCAGCTTCTGGGATGCGTGGGCAATGAGCAGGGCCGCTGCAACGCCTGCTCCACGGGCAGATGTCCCACCGGCATCTGTACGCAGGACCCGCGCCTCGTCCATCGGCTGGACGTCGATCGCGGCGCTCAGAATATTGTCGACTACATGCTGGCGTTGGACGGGGAACTGCGCAAACTGATGGCTCCCATCGGCAACAGTTCGTTGCCGGTGGGCCGTTCCGACGCCCTTGTGACGACGGACAGGGCCGTGGCCGACAAGCTCGGCATCCAATACGTGTGCTAGGAGGGCGCGACATGTTGACAATCAAGACATTGCAAGGGACGCACCGCATGTCGACCCAGGACTTGCTTCTCGCCATTGAGGAAGCGGTCGGCAACGGCGAGACATCGTTTGAAATCGAAGCGTCGGGCCAGCACGACATCGGCGGCCCGCTGTGGAACAGGGAAGGCAAGGCCCTGCGGTTCCATGTGACCAACCCCGGCCAGCGCGTCGGTTCCATGTGCCTCGACAATACGGAAATCCTTGTGGACGGCCCAGCGCCCGCCGATGTGGGCTGGCTGAACGCGGGAGGCCGCATTGTCGTGCGCGGGGATGCGGGCGACACCGCCGGGCACTGCGCGGCGGCGGGCGTCATCCATATCGGCGGCCGGGCAGGGGCCCGATCCGGTTCGCTCATGAAGCACGATCCCCTTTATGCGCCCCCGGAACTGTGGGTGCTCAAGAATGTGGGCAGTTTTTCCTTCGAGTTCATGGGCGGGGGCAAGGCCGTGGTCTGCGGTTATGACTGCGAAGGGCTTCCTTCCGTCCTTGGCGAACGTCCCTGCGTGGGCATGGTCGGCGGCATAGTGTATGTGCGCGGCGCGTTTTCCGAGGACGTCGCGGACGAGCTCGCCGTATCCGGGCTGGAATCAGATGACATCGCCTACCTTGACGCCGGGCTGGAAACATTTTTGTCCGCCGTGGGCAGGCCGGAACTGTACGCCGTCCTCAGCGATTGGAACGAGTGGCGGAAGATTTATCCCCTCACCTTGGGGGGACATTCCCTTGGGACCGATCCCATGCCGATGAAGGCGTTCCGGGCCAAGGAATGGATACAGGGCGGCATTTTCAGCGACGTATGCCGTGATGATTTCGTTGTGAACGCCACCGTAGCGCGTGGCCTGTACCGCCAGCGCGTCCCCTCGTGGGACAACGCCGCCTGTGCCGCGCCCTGTGAGTTCCGTTGCCCGGCTTCCATTCCTACACAGCTACGGTACAACCTGCTGCGCGCGGGCAAGGTGGAGGAAGCCTACAAGCTGGTGCTCGACTATACGCCGTTCCCCGGCTCAGTGTGCGGCGGCGTGTGTCCCAACCCGTGCATGGAAGGGTGCACGCGCGGCGGCATCGACGAAGCCGTCCAAATCGGAGCGCACGGGCGCTGTTCCATTGATGTGTCCCTGCCCCGTCCCACCGGGCCTACCGGCAAAAAAGTGGCCGTGATCGGCGGCGGGGTCGCAGGCTTGAGCGCCGCATGGCGGCTTGCCCGGAAAGGGCATGAGGTCACCGTCTACGAAGCTGATGACCGCATGGGCGGCAAGCTGGAGCAGGTCATTCCCCGCGCCCGCCTTCCGCATGAGATTTTGGAAAAGGAACTGAAGCGCATTGAGGACATGGGCGTCCGTTTCGTGACCGGCAGCCGGGTTGACGCGGACGGGTTCCAGCGGCTCCGGCGGGAAAGCGATGCGGTGATCGTCGCCACCGGAGGGCATATCCCCCGCGTGTTCCCGTGGCCCGGGCATGAGAGGATTGTGGCGGGCATCGACTTCCTTAAGGCTATCAACAAGGGCGAGAACCCTCGTGTCGGCCGGAATGTCATCGTCATCGGTTGCGGCAACGCTGGCATGGATGCCGCAGCCGGGGCCTATGCGATGGGCGCGGAAAGCGTGACCTGCATCGACGTGCAGAAACCGGCGGCCTTTGCCCATGAAATCGCGCACATCGAAGCGCTGGGCGGCAAGTTGCTCTGGCCGGTGATGACCAAGGAAATAACCGATGGCGGACTCATCACGGCGGACGGGACGCTCATTTCCGGCGACATGGTCATCATCACCATCGGCGAATCCCCGGATTTGGGCTACCTGCCTGAAGGCGTGCGGAAATTCCGCGATTTGGTCATTCCCGAGGCGGATATGAGCCTTCTCGAAAACGTGTTTGCGGCGGGCGACGTGATCAAGCCAGGATTGCTGGCGGACGCCATCGGAACGGGAGTCAAGGCGGCTGAGGCCGTTGACGCCTCGCTTCGCGGTGTGGCCTATGCGCCCGTCGAGAAGAAACCGGTACCCTCAGGGCAACTGAGCACAGCGTATTTCACCCGTTGCCCTCATGGTGAGCTGCCTGCCGCGAACCGGGATTTTGACCGTTGTGTCAGTTGCGGGACCTGCCGGGATTGCAGAATGTGCTTGGAATCCTGCCCGGAGGGGGCCATCAGCCGGGAAACACTGGCGGGCGGCGCGTATCGGTATGTTTCCGATCCCAATCGGTGCATCGGATGCGGCATCTGCTCCGGCGTCTGTCCCTGCGGCATTTGGACGATGCATCCCAATGTTCCGCTGGAGTAGGGGAGGCACACGGAAGATTGGGGAGGGAGAAGCTTTCTGAAGAAAGTTTCTCCCTCCCCCAAACCCCCTTCTCTCCCGCTTCAAAGGCTTTCATCTTTATTGAATCCCTGCCGACAGGAGGGGAACGGGGGAAAAGGCCTGTGATAGTGCATGATTGATGCAGGAATAGTGGCTTCCTACCCTCAAGCGCGTATATTCGGCTATGGGAGGAAACCTCCTTGCTTTTTGGGGTGACGGATACGGCTCATCCCGTGGGGATGAGCCCCCCTATGTGGTGTATCCGCACGAGGGCAAGGTACAGTTCATCCCGTTTTTCCTTTGATCGGAATGAAAGCGAAACGGCGCCAAAATCGCCGTTGAGTTCGATCCTGCTTGGTACGCTCGCACGCGAACGGTCATTGCCGTAGACCGTTTGCCTCATGTTTAGAGGCGGGTGGATTTCGCGTATCTCGGCGAGAGCTATTTCTTGCCTCATGAATTCCTTAAACAGATAAAGGGGGTTGAAGTGCGACGTCCAGTTTTGGACTTTGATGCCGCCGCCCGGAAACTCCAGCATACCGTTTTCTGCGTCGATGACGTATCCTTTGGCGTTCACCCTGAAGAGAAGCAGGTTCACAATGCCTATTGCAATAAAAAAAATAGGGAAAAATGTCATGTATGCCTTGCTTCGACATGCCGTACGGGACAAGCAGGCCTATCACCGGAAAGGACACCGCGCCTAGGAGCGAACGTGTCACCTTGGGCCAATCAACCACGCTGCGGCTGCAACAGAGATTGTCTTGCACCATGTCAGCCATGACACGCTCCCCCCTCACACGTGAAAGCATAAAAGCGGTACGATAGTATCTTATTTTGTTTATTTCGATACTATAGTATCTAATTTCTGTCAATACATTGTGTACCTTGATGGAATGAAAACCTATCCTCGTTTATTGGAAGCCACTGGCATTACAATCGAAAAAATCCGAAAAGAACGAAAGATGACCAAAACGGCCCTCGCGGATTTTTCGGATTTGCAGGATTGCTATGTCCGTGGAATCATAAAAGGAAAAAGGAATCCCACCATCACCGCGATCTATTCCATCTGTGAAGCCCTTGGCCTTTCTCCTCTGGAGTTTTTCAAGAGGGTGACTGATGAATTGAACGAACTGAACAAGCCAAGAAAAAATCTCCAGTAAAGGCAAGCGACAGTACGGAAACGCCCTTTCATGATCACAGTATGTTGTGGAAAAAGGAAAAAGGCTCCGCATGTGTGTTCATGCAGAGCCTTTTGCGGCGGAACTCTTGCCGCGCGGCCTCCCTGTCGCAGTTTTTGCGGGGAGGGGCTTTTGGGAAAAAGCCTCTTCCTCGGTATCTGTTACGCCTTCGCCTTGTGCTCCGCCGTGCAGGAGGAAATGGTGGCCTTGGCGACGTTGTTCGAATGATAGCCGATGTGCTCGATGATCCCGAGAATATCCACAGACAAGGCCCGTTTCGGAGTCGCATTCCTGCTTGTCCAGCCGCTGGATGTGGCGGTTGCGGAGTTCGACTTCGAGGCCGCGCAGCTTCCCGGCGATGGGGGCGACTTCGCGCGCCTTGTCGGGGTCGTCGTTGATGAAGCCGTCCAGCGCGGTCACAATGGCGTGATGGGCTTCGGCGTACATGCCGGAGAGTTCCGTCATGGCCTGCTGGGAGAAATCCTTCGGCCTGTTCTGGCGGTACGCGTAGTACTCAAGGAGCTTCTTGCCGTAGTCGCCGATGCGCTCGATGTTCCCGGAGCTGGCGACATACAGCGTCCGCACGCGGGCCGCGTCATCGGAGATCCCGGCCTGCATGATGTCTTCGGCATAGGCTTTGACGGCCTTGTGCAGTTGGTCGATTTTGGCTTCGGTCTCTTCGATCTTGGGGATGAGGTCTTTCTTGTCGTTGAAGAATACTTCCTGAACCGAATCAAGAAGGTGGATGACCAAAAAGCCCATGTAGGCACATTCGTTTTTGACCGCTTCCACAGCGATGCCGGGGGTGGCTTCGATGAGCTTGGGATCAAGATACTGGGCCCCTTCGACGACCTTATGGGCCTTGTCGGGCAGGAGCCTGCGGATGAGCGCCGCGAACGGCTTGACGAAGGGCAGGAAGATGATGGTGTTGAAGACGTTGAACAACGTATGGGCGTTGGCGATCTGGTGGGCGATGCCCGTAGCTGTCATGGCGATCAGCTCTTGGTAAAGCGGAAGGATGGTGAGGAAAATGCATACGCCGATGACGTTGAAGAGCACATGGGCGGCGCAGGCCTGTTTGGCGGTCCGATCCGTGCCGATGGAAGCGAGGACTGCGGTGATGGTTGTTCCGATATTGTCACCCAAGATGATGGGGATGGCCGCGTGGAGGGGCAAGAGGCCCTGTACGCCGAGGGCGATAGTCAGGCCGACCGTAGCGGCGCTGGATTGGACAAGGAGGGTGAGCAGCGTTCCGGCCAGAACCCCGATGAGCGGGTTGTGGCTGAACATGAGGAATAATTCCTTTTCATTCCGGAGGAAACTCATGGAGGATTCCATGGTCTGCATTCCCACGAAAAGTAGACCAAAACCCAAGAGGCCGTTGCCGGCGTACTTCTGTACCTTGGAGCGTCCGAAGAAGGAGAGAAGCACGCCTATAATAATGAGGAGGTAGGCGTAGTCTTGGACTTTGATGGCGAGGATCTGGCCCGTGATCGTGGTCCCGATGTTGGCGCCCATGATGACGCCGATGGCTTGCGTCAGGGTCATGAGCCCCGCGTCGACGAAGCTGACCGTCATGACCGTGGTGGCGCTGCTGCTTTGGATGAGAACGGTGACGCAGGCACCCACCAGTACGCCCATGATCGGCGTTTTGGTCAGTGTTCCGATAAGCTGTCGCAATCGGTCCCCGGCTATCAGCTGTAGGGCCTCACTGATCAGCTTGATGGCGAAGAGGAAAAGCCCAACGCCGCCAAGAAGCTGAATGATGCTTTGTACAGACATGAAGACGCTCCTTAGAATTTGGTTCGACTCTTGCCCCATGAAAAGATGAACTGTCAAGGAAATTCCCGGCGAATTCGAATACTCGGCATTCCGAAAAAGGGGAACCGCATTTTTTTAGAGTACCATGATAATAAAATCACCTTTATTTATCGCGTGTTATTTGCCAGCGTCGTTCGTGGTGTGGAAAAAATGTCGATTTTTCCAAAAAAAGGCTTGCCAGCCATCCTGAATTTCGCTAGTTACATCGCTGCACGACGCGGAGAGGTGTCCGAGCTGGTCGAAGGAGCACGATTGGAAATCGTGTGTACTCAAAAGGTACCGGGAGTTCGAATCTCCCCCTCTCCGCCATAAATTTCAAGGGCTTACTGTAAAAAGTAAGCCCTTTTTTCATTGGTGGAGCTTTTGCCATTGGTGATTTCATTGGTGATTGACTCAAAAACATCCGCAGCTTTCCTGTCCACACCAAGCTCGTGCAGGTAGATTTCAGTTGTCCGCAGGTTCTTGTGTCCGAGCACTTTTTGCGCCCGGTGCGGGTCGTCAAAGTGCGTGGCCATGAAGTGGCGCAAGCTGTGGGCGGAAAAATGAGCAACCCCCGCCCGCGCGCAGAGGTTGCCCATGAAGAATTTGATTTTGTTGCATGTGCGGGTGTATGCCGTTCCCGTCTTGGGATCCGTGAAAACATACGCCTCAGCACCGGTCCGTTGCCCGTTCAGCTTTTCCAACAGCTCGTACAGGGTTTCCGACATCGCAATCTTGCGCGGCTCGCTGTTGCCGCCTCTCCGCTTGCTGGTCCAGAGCGTCACCGTCCTGTGGGGAAGGTCAACATCTTCCCATGCCATGTTGCGGATTTCTGATATGCGGGCGGCAGTATGAAGCAGGCATACAAGAAAGTCCTTCTCGAAGCCTTCATCAGCTATATTCAGCAGCTTCGCTATATCAACGGATGGAGGAATATACTTTACCGTCTTTTTGACGGCATATGAATCTATCTGTTGGGGAGGATTCCCCTGAACAAGCCCTTCTTTGTTGGCCCATGCCCAGAGTGAAGACAGTTCCGTCTTATGTTTGTTGGCTGTTTTTTTGCTTATGATCCGCGCAAGTTCATCAACGAATTTGTCTATGGCATGTTTTGTAATACTTCTGAAAGATGTATCTCCTCCTGCAAAAGCAATGAACCTTCTATATGCGGTAGTCTTGTAAGACAACGTGTTCGGTTTCAGTCTGTTTTCACAGTAGAGAAGATGGCGCGTACAGACGTCACGCAAGGCCAAATCGGCGGGCTTCGGCGGAGAGGTCAATATTGTTTCCTCCCATGCCGTTGCCGCCCGCTTGCTTGTGAAGCCTGCTTTTCTGCCGATTCGTATGCCGTCCTGCCAAACGTCCGCCGCCCACCTGATTCCGCTTTTTGTCCTGTACTTCGATACAGCCATTGTAGCCCTCTGCCTTGATCGGCCCATCACACCAGCAGCAGCGCATGGAGCGAAGGTCGTACCCTGTGCCTACACGCTCGTGCT
>ENA-OQNO01002467-OQNO01002467.1-human-gut-metagenome-genome-assembly--contig:-NODE-2467-length-10564-cov-2.137971_pt1 | contig 10564 bp, 9 predicted proteins | sample MGYA00242629_ERZ504880 | MGnify/ENA primary metagenome ERZ504880 (study PRJEB26092, sample SAMD00036377) | human gut metagenome | host: Homo sapiens | study: EMG produced TPA metagenomics assembly of... | reverse complement strand
GTATCATGCAAAACATCATAAAATACTGCACCGTGGCTTTGCTAAAGCACCGTTATAATAGAAATGGAAAAACGGCAGGAGTGCAGCATTTTAGTGATTTTGGTGAACTGGGAAGCCTCTCAGTTTCCCTGTCTGAAAGTGGAGGCTGAACTCCTTCAGCCATGCGCCTTCCTGCTAAAACAGCTTTTTTGTGCTATAATCTAAATTTATCCAATAGAACCGGCATTAAGGGCCAACTTGTCATTATTTTCCACAGTTTTTGCTTTTGATATATGGTTATCTTCAGAAGTGAAGTCTCCAGAATTATTTTTAGCCGTGCCACAAGGTTCCGTATCTGGTATAGAATTCAGTATAAAAGAGTATTCAGGTTTATTTCATTACAGAAGGAAAGTCGTATGCAAGAAAAGGTAAGGGATTATTTCCTTAATATTCGCTAAATTTTTTTTAAGGCTTTCCAAAGAGCATTGACTATATTTGGGAAAGCTTGTATTCTCAACACAGCTAAGATAAAAAGGAAGTCTAAGCAATTTTTATATAGCAGGGGTGTTACATGTTTGTCGCATCGTTCTGACACGGCAGCCGCGCCATGTGCCGGTGTCTGCAATGGTAAAGAATAATACCTTGAATACACGAGGAGATAGAGAAAAGGAGAACATCATGGAAAAAATATTGGTTGCAGAAGGACTTATAAAACAATATATCACTAAGGGGCATACCACAAATGCATTGAACGGAATTGGCTTTGAGGTTTGCCGCGGAGAGTATGTGGGTATCATGGGTGCCTCCGGCAGTGGAAAAAGCACCTTGTTGAACTGCATTGCGACCATTGATGAGGTAACTTCGGGCAATATTTACATTGCTGGAAAAGATATCACCAAGATGACTAAGAACCAGCTTTCTGCTTTCCGGAGAGAGCAATTAGGATTTATTTTCCAGGATTTTAATTTATTGGACACTTTAAATTGTAAGGACAACATTGCATTGGCCCTTTCTATTCTTGGAGTAAGACCAGGACAAATCGAAAAAAAGGTGAAAGATGTTGCCCAGGAGCTGGGAATTACCCAGATCCTGAAAAAATATCCGTATGAGATTTCGGGTGGGCAAAAACAGCGTGTAGCCTGTGCAAGGGCTATTGTTACAGAGCCGTCGTTAATCTTGGCGGATGAGCCAACCTGAGCTCTGGATTCTAAATCAGCATCCATGCTGCTGTATAATTTTGAATACCTGAATGAGCAAAAAGGGGCGACTATTGTAATGGTGACCCACGATGCATTTACAGCCAGCCACTGCAGCCGTATCCTGTTTATCCAGGACGGACTGATATTCCACCAGCTGCATCGTGGAAATAGTGACAGAAAAGCCTTTTTCCAAAAAATCATGAAGGTGGTATCTGATTTGGGAGGTGACAGCGATCATGTCCTTTAAGAAAAAAGTGCCTCAGGATAACAGAACATATGGGAAAAGTAAGCTGAGTCCTGTTTTTTTTGATATGGCGTTTAAAAATGTGCGCAAAAGTGCACGGGATTATCTGATCTATTTCTTTACGATTGCTTTGGGTGTTGCGTTGTTTTACTCTTTTAATTCCATAGGCAAGCAGTTTTCAGTGCTGAAGATACCAGATACCCTAAGCTATATATCCTTTACTGTTTCGTCCATGGCGGTGATATCGGTTTTTGTCTGTTTGATTATTGGATTCCTGATTGTCTATGCCAACCGTTTTTTGTTAAAACGCCGCAAGAAAGAAATCGGTATTTATATGACACTCGGCATGAGCGAGCGGAATATTTCCGACCTTTTGATGTTGGAAACTCTGCTGATTGGCATATTTGCTGTGGCGGTAGGTATACCCATTGGAATTCTTGTGTCCCAGGGGCTTATGATCTTTAGTGCGCAGATGCTTAATATCCCCATGAAACAGGCAAAGCTTTTCATTTCCCAGGAGGCTATTGCTGGCAGCATTTTGTTTTTCTTTGTGCTTTTTGCCGTTGTACATCTTTTTAACAAGAAAGAGATACGGAAATTAAAGCTGATTGAACTGCTGAAGGCAGAAAAACAGAATGAAGCTATAAAATCCAATGGATTTGTATCAATATTATCGTTTTTTCTGTCCGTTTTCCTCACACTGGCAGGATATTACTTTTTGTTTTATGATCCTCTTCAGAATATGATGAACGCACTGGTTTTTGGGATTCTTTTGATTTCTGTAGGAACGATACTGTTCTTTTTTTCTGTTTCGGCTATTTTGCTGAGTGTTGTTGGAAATATAAAAAGCTATTATTACAGGGGCCTGAACATGTTTGTCTTGCGGCAGCTCAGCAGTAGAATTAAGAGCTCCGGGTTGTCCATGGCAGTCATCTGTATTCTGCTTTTTTTATCCGCGGCATCCATGGCGGTGGGACCAATCCTGGGGAAATCTAGTGTGAAAGGTACGGATCAAGCCATGCCCTATGATGCGGAGTTGGTAAGAAATTATCCAGGGAGCTATCAAGATTATGGAAAAGAAAATGATCCCTGGGTAAATTTGGATTCTTCGGATCAGAATGATGGCTGGGATCAGAGTGATGGCTGGGATCAGAATGATGACTGGGATCAGAATGATAGCTGGGATCAGGATGATGGCTGGGATCAGAATGAGAATCTTGACCAGCAGTGGGGAACTGCTGATGTGTCAGGCAGCAATGAAATGGTTGAAAACAGTGCCTTGTGGGAGGGCTCTTTGACAGAAAATCTCCAGCGGCTGGGATTTCCGTTGTCTGATATCTTTAAAGAATGTGGAGAGCTGACCATTTATTTTTCTGATGACTTAAAGGAACAGGCATTTTTAGTGGAAGGCTATCCCCGGAAAGAGAGCGAGAAAGGCTTTGGTAATTTTACCATTGGCATTGTGGGTGTAGAGGAATACAACCGGATGATGGAACTTCAGGAGAAAGAAGGGATTTCTCTTGGGGAGAATGAGTTTGCCATCACATATAATATGAGTGAATATGGCGGCATCTACCAGTATTATGCTAATAATCATAAAAAGCCGCTGCGCATCAACGGATATGATCTGAATTTCAAGGAAGATGGCGTCTATGTGCGAACCATGGGAATTGAAAATGTGTTGATGAACAACGGTACTGTGATTGTACCTGAGAAGGTGTTGTCCGGCCTTGCGGCAAACCGCACCATGCTGAACGGCAATTTCAAAGATGAAAATACAGGGTACACAAAATTCGTGGAGGCTGTCCGCGCCTTGAATACCAATCTGATCTGGACTACCAGACAGGATACCTTTGTAGAGGTTACTATGGCAAATATCCTTCTGTCTTATGTTGGGCTGTATCTTGGAATCTGTTTTATAATAACTGCAGGAGCGGTTTTGGCGTTGCAGCAGCTTTCTCAGACTGCAGATAATCAACAGCGTTTTCTCCTGCTGCAAAAGCTGGGAACAAAAAGAAGCATGATGCTCAAAGCCATGCGGGTACAGATTGTCACGTATTTTGCCCTTCCATTCCTTCTGGCGCTGATGCATGCCTGGGTCATGATTACCTATACCATGAATACCATAACAAATCTTTCCTGGGCAGAACAATTAAAATATGTATATCTTACAGGCGGAATTGTGCTGGTTTTGTACGGAACCTATTTTGTGGGAACCTACCTTGGCAGCCGGCGGATAGTTCTCGAGGTGATTTCAGAGAAAACGAACAGAAAATAAGCCGGATCGCAGCACCTCAACGGCGGTCATCTCATAGGATGATCTGCCGTTGAGGTGTTTTTACTCACTAATTTCCTTGCTTATGGGCAGCGATTTGAAGTACTTAAAGGTACTCAAACAGATAACAAAAAACCCTTGATTCTTCAAGGGTTTTTCAGTAGCGGAAGGGAGATTTGAACTCTCGACACCACGGGTATGAACCGTGTGCTCTAGCCAACTGAGCTATTCCGCCATATAAAATTGTGTGATAAATAATTTTTATTTATCCGTGGGACCTACAGGGCTCGAACCTGTGACCCTCTGCTTGTAAGGCAGATGCTCTCCCAGCTGAGCTAAGATCCCATGCTTGTCCCGGAACTTTTTATCTCTGTGTTCCCGACTGCTTTGCTAGTATAATATGAATTGTGTTAATTGTCAACACTTTTTTGGAAATATTTTTAAAAAAATTTTATTATTCATTTTATACGATTTATGATATACTTAAGATTAGCAAATGGTGGAGGGATTCCATGTACTATTTTATCATAAACCCGAATGCGAAATGCGGGCGGGGGAAGAACGTATGGAAGAAACTGGAAAAGATTCTGGAGCGTGAGAATGCCCAGTATCAGGCGTATATAACTGAGAAGCCGGGAGATGCGAAGGTTTTTGCCAGAAAGCTGACAGAAGGGTGCAGGGAACCGCACGTGATCGTTGCAGTCGGCGGGGACGGCACTGTCAACGAGATTCTGGATGGTCTTTCTTTCTGCAGCCCCGTTACCTTAGGTTATATTCCTGCCGGTTCAGGCAATGATTTAGCAAGAAGCTTGAGATTGCCGAGAAAACCGGGACGCTGTCTGAAGAAGATTCTGTCTCCAAAGTACCATAAGCAGTTGGATTACGGAGTGCTTACATATGGCGGAGATGAGATTTCCTGCAGAAGATTTATGGTCAGCGCAGGTATTGGCATGGATGCGGCGGTTTGTCATAACATTCTTTATTCCAGGACAAAGGGAATTTTAAATAAGCTTCATATAGGAAAGCTGACCTATCTTCTGATCGGTGTCAAACAGCTCTTGCTTGCAAAGCCTGCTAAGGGCTATTTGCTGTTGGATGGAGTTCAGAAGGTGGAGTTTAATCATGCCTATTTTATTTCCGCACATATTCATCCGTATGAAGGCGGCGGTTTTAAATTTGCGCCGGATGCCAGCTATGACGATGGAAAACTTTCCATTTGTGTAATGAATAACAGAAAAAAGAGAAAACTAATACCGGTGCTTTTAAACTCCATGTTTGGAAGGCAGTCCCATAATAAGGGAACCCGGTTTTATACATGTGGGGAGGCCATGGTTCATGTGGATAAGCCGATGGCGGTTCATGTGGATGGAGAGAGCTGTTTCTGTCAGAACGACATACAGCTGCGCTGTATCAAAAAGGCGGTCCGCATGATTGTTTAATATTTTAATTAGAAATACAGTCAGAATTTAATTTTAATCCTGGCAACCGGATAAAATGGCAGCACAGCTACTATGTTATTCTGTTTTTTGTATTCTGGACTCAGAATGTGGATTAAAATAAATATACAGATTTCAGAAAGGATATAAGATATCATATGAGAATCGGACAGGGATACGATGTACACAAATTGACGGACGGAAGGGATTTGATTCTCGGAGGAGTAAAGGTTCCCTATGAAAAAGGACTTTTAGGCCATTCTGACGCGGACGTGTTAGTTCACGCGGTGATGGACGCCCTGCTCGGCGCGGTGGCGCTGGGGGATATCGGGGAACACTTTCCGGATACGGATCCGGCTTATAAGGGAATATCCAGCGTGGAACTCTTAAAGCGCGTCGGAACGCTTCTGGAAGAGAAGGGGTACGTGATCGAGAACATCGATGCGACAATCATTGCTCAGAGGCCTAAACTTAAGGATTACAGACCGCAGATGGCGGAGAATATCGCTGCCGCCCTTAAAATACCGGCAGACCGTGTCAGCGTAAAGGCAACGACCGAGGAAGGTCTGGGCTTTACGGGCAGCGGGGAAGGAATTTCAGCACAGGCAATTACCTTATTGACGACAGTGGGGGATTACTGTTATGATGATAAAATCATGGACAGCGGCTGTCAGGGCTGTAGTGGTGGCTGCTGCGGGAAATAATCAAACAGGAGGGAACTATGAAAATTTTTAATACATTGACGAGGCAGAAGGAAGAATTTGTGCCGCTGGAACCGGGAAAGGTCAAGATGTATGTCTGCGGACCGACGGTATACAACTTCATTCATATAGGAAATGCGAGGCCGATGATCGTGTTTGATACGGTCAGACGGTATTTTGAATACAAGGGCTACGAGGTGAATTTTGTTTCCAACTTTACCGATGTGGACGATAAGATCATCAAGAAGGCCATTGAAGAGGGAGTGGATGCCGATACCATTTCCAAGCGTTATATCGAAGAATGCAAGAAAGACATGGAAGGGATGAATGTGAAGCCGGCCACGAAGAATCCGCTCGCTACAGAGGAAATCTGCGGGATGCTGGATATGATCGGCAGCCTGATCGAGAGCGGCCATGCTTACGTGGCGGCCGACGGAACCGTTTATTTCCGTACAAAATCATTTGACGGCTATGGAAAGCTGTCCCATAAGAATATCGAGGATCTGCAGTCCGGCTTCCGTGAGATCAAGGTGACGGGAGAGGAAGGCAAAGAGGATCCGACGGATTTTGTTCTCTGGAAGCCAAAAAAAGATGGGGAACCTTACTGGGAGTCTCCATGGTGTGAGGGACGTCCTGGCTGGCATATCGAGTGTTCTGTCATGTCCAAGAAGTATTTGGGCGACCAGATCGATATCCATGCGGGCGGAGAGGACCTTGTCTTCCCGCATCATGAGAATGAGATTGCTCAGAGTGAGTCGGCTAACGGCAAAGAGTTTGCAAAATACTGGATGCACAATGCATTTTTAAATATTGATAACAGGAAGATGTCGAAATCCCTGGGCAATTTCTTTACTGTCAGGGAGATCAGCGAGAAGTATGATTTATCGGTGCTTCGTTTCTTTATGCTGAGCGCTCACTACAGAAGCCCGCTGAATTTCAGCGCGGAGCTGATGGAGTCTTCCAAGAATGGATTAGAGCGAATTCTGACTGCGGTCCAGAAGCTTAAGGATCTGGAGAGCAGCGCGGCAGGCGATTCGTTTAAAGAAGGCGAGATCAGGGAAGCTGTTGACGAGCTGGTTGCAAAGTATGAGGCAGCCATGGATGACGATTTTAACACCGCAGATGGTATTTCTGCTGTCTTTGAACTCGTCAAGCTGAGCAATTCCACAGCAGGGCCAGACAGTTCCAGGGCTTACGTAGTATATTTGAAAGAGACCATCGAAAAGCTGTGCGACGTGTTGGGCATCGTCACCGAGAAAAAGGAAGAGATACTGGATTCTGAGATCGAAGAGATGATCGCGGCGAGACAGCAGGCGAGAAAGGATAAGAATTTCGCGCTGGCCGATGAGATTCGCGGACAGCTTCTTTTAAAGGGAATCGTTCTGGAAGACACCAGAGAAGGTGTAAAATGGAAGAGGGCGTAAGAGAAGAGGTCAGTTTCCAGACCTTTTGCAATGAGGCGCTGAGGCTGAAGGAGATGGATCCGAAGACGTATTCTCCGCTGGCGCTGGCCTATATCGGAGATGCTGTCTATGAACTGATTGTCCGCACCATGGTGATCAATCATGGAAGCATTCAGGTGAACAAGATGCATAAGAAGAGTGCGTCGCTGGTCAATGCAGGCACTCAGGCAGAGATGATACGGCTCATTTTGGAAGAGCTTACCGAAGAAGAGACGGCGGTCTACAAACGCGGACGAAATGCCAAGTCGGTGACGACGGCGAAGCATGCGACCGTGGTGGACTATAGAACGGCTACGGGCTTTGAGGCGCTTTGCGGCTACCTCTACCTGACGGGCCGTCTGAAGCGGCTGGTCACACTGATCAGCCACGGATTTGAGAAAATAGGAGAACTGGAATGACGGAAGAATTTACAATAGAAGGAAGAAACGCCGTGCTGGAGGCATTCCGCGCGGGAAAGACCATTGATAAGCTTTATGTGCAGGATGGCGTAAAGGACGGTCCTATCCAGTCCATTATCAGAGAGGCGAAGAAGCAGGATACGATCGTGAATTTCGTTTCCAGGGAACGTTTGAATCAGATGTCGGAGGAAGGCCATCACCAGGGAGTGATCGCACATGCTGCGGCTTATGAATATGCTGAAGTAGAAGATATTTTGGAGGCGGCTAAGAAAAAAGGGGAACCACCGTTTATTTTCCTGCTGGATGGAATTGAGGATCCCCATAATCTGGGCGCGATCATCCGTACGGCTAACTTAGCGGGAGCCCATGGAGTGATTATTCCGAAACGGCGCGCTTCAGGCCTTACGGCGGTAGTGGCAAAGACCTCGGCGGGAGCCCTCAACTATACACCGGTGGCGAAGGTGACAAACCTGGCGGCCACGATTGAAGAGTTGAAGGAAAAGGGACTTTGGTTCGTCTGTGCGGATATGAACGGCGAATTGATGTACCGGCTGAATTTAAAAGGGCCTGTCGGTCTGGTGATCGGCGGCGAAGGAGACGGTGTGGGAAGACTCGTCAGGGAAAAATGCGACATGGTTGCATCGATCCCCATGAAGGGCGATATCGACTCGCTGAACGCTTCCGTAGCCGCGGGTGTGCTCGCTTACGAGATCGTCAGACAGCGTCTGGGCTAGTGCCGCCCGGCGTATTTATGCAGGGAGGAACCAGGTCCAGTTTCGATGTGAGATGGAGATGAGGAAAGATGAAGAAGAATAGAATTGTAGTGCTGACCGCCTGCACGGCGCTTATGGTGTCGGTGAGCGGCTGCCAGAGCCAGAAGGCATCTGTGGCTGAATCTCAGACGATTGCCGCAGAGAGTACGGCTGCGCTGGCAGAAGAACCGGAGAGCCTGGCTGTCGTGACTGTCGAAGAGGAAGCGGTTCCGCTGTATTCAAAGCCGGCGGGGAGCAACGTGAGAACACCGCAGGCTTCCGGTACGACGACTTACAGCAATAACTCTGTGACACTGGATGCGTCCAATCTGTCCCAGGGCTATGTGATGGTGCAGTATACGGGAGGCTCTTCCAAGATCAAGGTTCAGGTGATCAAAAGCGGCGGAGAGACGTATACGTATGATTTAAATGCCAGATCTGCCTATGAGGTGTTTCCGATGTCGGAAGGCAACGGCAGTTATACGGTGAGAGTGTTGGAACAGGTACAGGGCAACCAGTATGCGGTGAAGTTCAGCCAGGATCTGTCCGTATCTCTTGCAGACCAGTTTGCACCGTTCTTATATCCCAATCAGTATGTGAATTTCACTGCGGACAGCAGCGTAGTAAAGAAGGGCGCAGAGGTGGCCGCGTCTTCTGCGGATGCACTGGATGTTGTCTCGTCCGTTTACAATTATGTGGTCACCAACATTACATATGATACGGCAAAAGCCAACTCCGTTCAGTCCGGATATCTTCCGAACTGCGATTCTATCCTGTCTCAGAAAAAGGGAATCTGTTTTGATTACGCCGCGGTTATGACGGCGATGCTGCGTTCCCAGAATATTCCGACCAAGCTGGTGGTGGGATATACAGGCAGCCTGTATCACGCATGGATTAATGTTTATATCGAGGGCCAGGGCTGGGTGGACAATATCATCTACTTTGACGGCCATGACTGGAAACTGATGGATCCGACATTCGCCTCCTCCGGCAAGGGAGATCCGGCGATTGAAGAGTATATCAAGAACAGCTCGAATTATAAAGCAAAATACTCTTATTAAAATTTCATATCATAAAGGAGAAGCGATACATGGCGAAGGAATTAAAAAAACATTATTCCGCCCGGGAGCTTTCGGCTTTCTGTCTTCAGATATCTCTTCTGCTTCGCGCGGCAATCCCTCTTGATGAGGGATTGTCTGTTATGGCGGAGGATGCGGCAGATGAAGAGGAGAAAAAGATTCTGTTACATATGTCTGAGGAAGTGGAGCTGGGAAGCCCGTTTTCTGTCGTTCTGGAGCAGGTGGGAAGTTATCCGTCTTACGTGATCCGGATGGCGAAGCTGGGCGAGGAAACAGGAACCCTGGATCAGATGATGGCGTCTCTTTCAGAGTACTATGAAAAAGAATACATTCTGATGAAAAGCATCAAAAACGCGGTGACGTATCCGGTCATCATGATTTTTATGCTTTTGGTTGTCCTGTTTGTCCTGTTTACGAAGGTAATGCCTATTTTTGAAAGTGTTTATGAGCAGCTGGGAGCGCGTCTCAGCCCCGTATCCATGGCGGCGACGAGACTGGGCGGCATATTCAGTGGAGTGGCTCTTATTGCGGGGATTCTTCTGGCCGCGGCGGCTTTCGTTATCTGGCTCATGGGAAGAGGCGGCAAAAAGATACAGGCGGCTCAGCACATGATGGACCGGTTTAAGAGAAAGAGCCGGATCGCGCTGGCGGTGGCGAACCGCAGATTTACTTCTGTACTGGCTCTGACGCTTCACAGCGGTCTGGAACTGGAAAAAGGCATGGAACTGGCGGCAGAACTGGTGGAGAATCCGGCAGTGGAAGAAAAGATTAAGGCATGCGGCGAGGAACTGGAGACATGAACCGATTATTACAGCGCTATGAAGAATACCGGTCTGTTTGGCGGATTTCATGTTCAGATGATCAAGGTGTGCGTCAGGAGCGGTCGGCTTGATCAGGTGATGGAGGAGATTTCCAGAAGCTGTGAAGAGGAAGCGGATACGGCACTGGACAACATGGTGAACCGGCTTGAACCGACGAGGGTTGCTGTTCTCTCCGTCGCTGTGGGTCTAATTCTCCTCTCTGTCATGCTGCCCCTTG
>ENA-OQNO01002465-OQNO01002465.1-human-gut-metagenome-genome-assembly--contig:-NODE-2465-length-10584-cov-2.793249_pt1 | contig 10584 bp, 7 predicted proteins | sample MGYA00242629_ERZ504880 | MGnify/ENA primary metagenome ERZ504880 (study PRJEB26092, sample SAMD00036377) | human gut metagenome | host: Homo sapiens | study: EMG produced TPA metagenomics assembly of... | reverse complement strand
CCTAGAATAAATGCATCAGGTCGTCTAGGATATTCTTACTTAGGAGTAGAGCTTTTCACAGCAGATGACCCTAAAAAAGCAAAAGAAATAGCGCTTGATTTAGAAGAAAAAAACAGTGAAAGACAGTTAATAGAAAGCAAGATGTATAGTGAGGCTGAGGCGATTATAAATAGCGACCCGGCATACCAAGATGATAAAGTTTTAGTTATAGCTAATGAAGGTTGGCAACATGGAATAATAGGAATAGTAGCATCAAAATTAACTGAAAAATATTATAAACCAACAATCTTATTGACTATAGAAGAAGGTATGGCGACAGGGTCTGCAAGATCAATAAAAGGATTTAGCATATTTGATGCACTTGTCAAATGCAAAGACTTAATGACTAAATTTGGTGGACACGAACAAGCAGCAGGACTTTCTATGAATATGGAAAATATAGATGAACTTAGAAAAAGAGTAAATGAAATAGCTGACTACAATTTAAGCCAAGAAGATCTAATTGAAAATGTAAAAGTAGAATATGAGCTACAAGAAGGTCAAGTAGATTTAAAATTAGTAGATGACCTTCATTTATTAGAGCCATTTGGAATGAGTAATCCAACACCGAGATTTATAATGAGGGATTTACTTCTTTCTAATATAGGGTTTGTTGGAGCAGCAAAACAACACCTTAAATTAACTCTTCAAAAAGACCATGTCTATGAGGCTATAGGATTTAATATGGCTTATTTAGCAGATGAATTTACTAGAGGGGATAAAGTAGATGTTTTATTTCAATTAGACGAAAATAATTACAATAATAATAGGAAAGTACAATTCTTACTTAAGGATGTAAGAATGGCACATCCTAAGTCAGCAATAAAAGATTCTACATCTATAAAACTATTTTCAAAAATAGTTCCACATGATGTGAACAATTTATATAAAATAGATTACGATTTAGAAAAAAAAGGAATAAACGATAGTGATTTTGGGCAAAATGAAATATCAAATAGTTTTAATAAAAAATATAGTGATTACAATGATATAAATATATTTGAATTTTTCGATGAAAATACATTAGTAATTTGTAATACATTAAACGGATTTTTTAGAGCTTATTCAGATTTATCGCTTATAGATGACGAATTCGACATTGAATTTGGAATAATATGTAAAGATACACATAAAATAAAACTTATATTTTCTCCTAATCTTGATAAATTAGATTTAAACATATATAATAATATTATTCTTTACGATTTTTTATATAATAAAGAAGAATATTCGTATTTATTATATAATATTAAGGCAAATTCTAACCTTATTAAGTATTATGATGAAAAAAGTAAATTATATTTAAATAGTATAATGGATAACATAGTTCCTACAAGGGATGAATTTATATCTGTATATAAATATTGTATTACAAATAAACACATTGAAATTACACTTAATAAAATAAAAGCTGTATTTGGAGTAATGCCATTAAAAATATTTGTTATATTAAGTGTTTTTAGAGAGTTAATTTACTAGAATACACAATAAATGAAATAGATAATATCTTGATTATAGATTTTACAAAACAGTCTATTTCTAAATTTAATCTTGATGAAAGTTTGATACTTATAAATATTAAGGAATTAAAAGACAGATACTTAGAAAGCTATTAGGAGGAATCTAGAATGGATTTAAAAAAATGTGTAAGGGTTATAGAAGATTTCCCAAAAGAGGGGATTAGTTTTAAGGATATAACAACTTTATTAAAAGATGGAAAAGCCTTAAAATATGCTATTGATCAAATAGTTGAAGATTTAAAAGATAAAAACATCGATATAGTTGTTGGACCAGAAGCGAGAGGATTTTTAGTTGGGACACCAGTTGCATATGCTTTAGAAGCTGGATTTGTACCAGTTAGAAAACCAGGAAAATTACCAGGTGAAGTTGAAAGATTTGAATATGATTTAGAATACGGTTCAAATATATTAGAAATACACAAAGATGCAATAAAACCAGGTCAAAGAGTGGCAATAGTTGACGATTTACTAGCTACGGGAGGAACTACAGAAGCTGCAATAAAATTAATAGAAAATTTAGGTGGAGAAGTAGTTTCACTTCAATTCTTAATAGAATTAGAAGATTTAAATGGTAAAGCTAAATTAGAAGGTTATCATATTAATTCTCTAATAAAATACTAGAATAATAATAGTTGGTATATACCAACTATTTTCATATATATAAAAATATAGGATAATCAGGTGGTAATATGTATGACAAGGAATTACAAGAAATTTTAGATAAAATTAAAAAATACGCTCCTAACGCCGACGTAACACCAGTTATAAAAGCATACGAATTAGCAAAATCTGCTCATGCAGGCGTATTTAGAAAATCGGGTGAGCCATATATAATTCATCCAATAGCTGTTGCAAATATCTTAGCCGATTTAGAGCTAGATATGGAAGTTATAGCAGCAGGTCTACTACACGATGTCGTAGAAGATACACCTTACACATATGAAGACATTACAGAACTATTTGGAAAAGATATAGCCGACTTAGTAGACGGAGTAACTAAATTAGGTAAAATTAAGTATCAAACAAAAGAAGAGTCTCAAGCTGAAAACCTTAGAAAAATGTTCTTAGCAATGGCTAAAGATATTAGGGTTATATTAATTAAATTAGCTGATAGACTTCACAATATGAGAACTCTTAAATTTATGCCAGAGGAAAAAGCTAAATATAAAGCTAAAGAAACTCTAGAAATATATGGTGGAATTGCTCATAGAATAGGTATCTCAAAGATTAAATGGGAATTAGAAGACTTAGCTTTAAAATATATCGATCCAGAAGGTTATCGAGAACTTTCTGATAAGATAACAATGAAAAGAAGTCAAAGGCAGGAATACATAGATAAAATAGTACATTTATTAGAAGAAAAATTCAAAGAAGTCGATATAAATTGCGAAGTATCTGGTAGACCAAAACATTTTTATAGTATCTATAAAAAAATGAAAAAGAAAAATAAAACGTTCGAAGAAATTTATGATTTAACTGCTGTAAGAATAATTGTCGATACAGTTAAAGATTGTTATGCTGTTTTAGGAATGGTTCATACAATGTGGATTCCAATGCCAGGTAGATTTAAAGATTATATTGCTATGCCAAAACCAAATCTTTATCAATCTCTTCATACAACAGTAATTGGTCCTGATGGAGAACCTGTAGAGATACAAATTAGAACTCATGAAATGCATGAAATAGCTGAAAACGGTATAGCTGCCCACTGGAAATATAAAGAGGGAATCACAGGCAACCAAGATGCTAAGATGGAACAAAAATTAAAATGGCTAAGACAAATGATGGAATGGGAAAAAGACGTCCAAGACCCACATGAGTTTTTAGATGCATTAAAAGACGATGTATTTAATAGCCAAGTTTATGTATTTACACCAAAAGGAGATGTAATCGAATTACCAGCAGGTTCAACTCCAATTGACTTTGCTTATAGAGTGCATACAAACGTAGGAAATAAGTGTACTGGTGCAAAAATAAACGGTAAAATTGTTCCTATAAATTATAAATTACAAAACGGCGAAATTGTTGAAGTTATAACATCTTCAAATTCAACTGGACCTAGTCGTGACTGGCTAAATATAGTACAGACACCAACTGCTAGAAATAGAATAAGACAATGGTTCAAAAAAGAAAGAAGAGAAGAAAATATCGAACGTGGTACTGATATATTAGAAAAAGAATTTAAACGTTACAATATACCATACAAAAATTCAAGCATTCAAAAATTCTTAAATCAAGTTGCAAAAAAATTCAATCAACCAACATTAGAAGATTTAATTGCAACTATAGGATATGGTGGTATAGCAACATCACAAGTTATGCCAAAAGTCAGAGATTTCTACAATAAAGAAGTCAATCGACAAGAAAAAGAAAAAAGAATGCAAGAAAAAGAAGACAAAATTAAGAAAAACTTTGATGAGCATGAATATGCTAAGAAAAGAAAGAAAAAAGACAACGGTATAACTGTAAAAGGATTAGACAACATACTTGTAAGATTTGCAAAATGTTGTAACCCACTTCCAGGTGATGATATAGTAGGATATATCACTAAAGGTAGAGGTGTTGCAATCCACAGAAGAGACTGTCCTAATATAAAACTAGACGATGAATTCCTACAAAATAGACTTGTAGAAGTTGAGTGGAATAATCCTGAAAAGAGCAAATTTGAAGGAGAAGTAAAAATCATCGCAGTAGATAGAGTAGGTCTTTTAAATGACATTATACATGTTGTATCTATGGAAAAACTAAGCATAAGCGGTATAAACTGTAGAGTACTAAAAGACAACACAGCAAATATCAGCTTATTAGTCGAAGTTAACGATATATCAGAATTAAAACAACTTATGAAAAAAATAAAATCAATTCCAGGGGTTGACGACGTTTCAAGAATGAGAAACTAACCCCTAGGGTTTTTAATAAAATTTAAAGTTTAGGGAGGCAGATATGAGAGCTGTTGTTCAAAGAGTATCAAGTTCAAGGGTTACTGGAGATGAAAGAGTAACAGGAGAAGTCAAAAAAGGTCTATTAGTTTTATTAGGAGTAACTCATGATGATACTTCAAAAGACGTAGACTATATGGTAGATAAGGTAACTAACTTAAGAATATTTGAAGACGAAAATGATAAAATGAACTTATCTTTAAAAGATATAGGTGGAGAGGTAATGGCAGTATCTCAATTTACACTTTATGGAGATGCGAGAAAGGGAAGAAGACCAAGTTTTTCTGATGCAGCAAGACCAGATGTAGCAAATCCTTTATATGAAGAATTTGTAGAAAAATTAAGAGCTCAAGGAATAACTGTAGGAACAGGGGAATTTGGAGCTCATATGATGGTAGAACTAACAAATGATGGTCCAGTAACAATTTTATTAGAATCTAAAAAAGCTTTCTAAGGAGGGATTTTGATGATAATTGAAAAAGTTGTAGATAGATTTATGGATGAAAATACTTACATCATTGGAGATGAAAAAACAAAAAAATGTGCAATAATAGATCCAGGTGGAAGTACTATAGATATATTCAATAAAATAAAGCAACATGGACTTACTGTAGAATATATAATATTAACTCATGGACATGGAGATCATATATGCCGTGTACCAGAAATTAAAAGCAAAACAAATGCTAAAGTAATAGCTCATGTAAATGAAGAAGAAGTATTAATAGATAGAAATAAAAATTTAAGTGCTCAACTTCCAGGACCTTTAGTTGAATTTGAAGCGGACAAATATGTTCAAGAAGGTGATATTATAGAACTTGGAAGCCTTAAATTAAAAATTATACACACTCCAGGTCACACAAAAGGTGGAATGTGCATAAAAGTAGGAGAACACATATTCACAGGGGATACTTTATTTGCAGGAAGTATAGGAAGAACTGATTTTTATGGTGGAGATTACAAACAAATGATGAAATCTTTAAGAAAATTAGCTAAATACGATGATAACGCAGTAATATACCCAGGACATGGACCTACATCTACAATTGGAGTAGAAAAAAGAATGAATCCATATATGCAACAAATTTAAGTTTTTCCAGTACTGTTTTAGCTAATCAAGGCAGTACTGGTTTATTTTTTAATAAAATAGAAATAAAAAAGGAGACATAAAATGATAGGAGTTGTTCTAAAAGGACATGATTATAAATATGAAGTAAGTGAACTTATAAAATTATTCACTTCTGATTTTAGATTTATAGACGAGAGAGACTGCATGATGGTAATAGAAAACAGCATTTTCTATCATGGAGATAAAGTTTTTTCAAGAACTGTTTATTGTGAAAACTACGAAGAAATACTTAGCAATGTAGACCACAGAGACTTAAGTGGTTTAGATGAAAGAGCTCGTAAAAAAACAATAAAAGAAACAATTAAAAGAAGTATGTTCAAAATTCTTGAACAAAAATTTAAATCTAATGTGCCTTGGGGTATTCTTACAGGAATAAGACCTGTAAAAATTGTCCATGCTTTATTAGACGAAGGAAAAGACGAAGAATATATAAAAGAAAAGTTAAAAGAAGATTATTATATAAAAGATGATAAAATAGAATTAGCATTAAACATAGCAAAAAGAGAACGACAATTTATCTACCCAATTGATGAAAATAAGGTATCATTATACGTAGGGATTCCTTTCTGTCCAACAAGATGTTATTATTGCTCATTCCCAGCAAATCCTGTTGATAAATTTGGTGGCAAAAAACCACTATATGTAGAAAAACTTCTTCAAGAAGCTAGAGGAGTGGCAGAACTTCTTAGAGATAATAATAAAGAAATAGAAACATTATATATCGGTGGAGGGACTCCAACAACTTTATCACCAGAAGAAATGGACACACTAATAAAAGGATTATATAAAGAATTTGATTTAAGCAAAATAAAAGAATTCACTGTTGAAGCTGGAAGACCAGACACAATAAACAGAGAAATCCTTGAAGTTCTTAAAAAACACGGTGTAGACAGAATTAGTATAAATCCACAGACTATGAATGACGAAACTCTACAAAAAGTAGGAAGAAAACACAGTGTAAATGATATAATTGAATGTTTCCAGTTGGCGAGAGAGCTAGGATTTGATAATATTAATATGGACATAATTTTAGGGCTTGTAGATGAAAATCTAGAAATGGTAGAAAACACTCTAAAACAAATAGAAAAACTTTCTCCAGAAAGTTTAACAGTCCATACACTAGCAGTTAAAAGAACATCTAAATTAAAAGAAAACATAGATGATTACGAATTAACTCAATTTGACGAAATGACTAAAATGATAGATTTATCTATGAAATATGCTAAAAAAATGGGACTTAACCCATATTACATGTATAGACAAAAACATATGCTAGGAAATCTAGAAAATATAGGTTATGCTAAAGAAGGATACGAATGTATCTATAATATTCAAATTATGGAAGAACGTCAAAGCAATATTGCCTTAGGGGCAGGTTCAATCACGAAATTTGTATATACAGATGAAAACAGAATCGAAAGAGTAGAAAACGTCAAAAATCTAGAACAATATATTGATAGAGTTGACGAAATGATAAATAGAAAATATGAGGAGGTACAGAAAAATGTTAAGTAAAGCACCTAGAGGAACTAAAGATATAACACCAAAGGATGTTTATAAATGGCATTATATAGAAAAGAAATTTAGAGAAATTTGTGCATTATATGGATATGAAGAAATAAGAACTCCTATCTTTGAACACACAGAAGTATTTGCTAGAAGTGTTGGGGACACTACTGATGTTGTTCAAAAAGAAATGTATAGTTTCACTGATAGAGGAGATAGACAATTAAGTTTAAAACCAGAAGGAACAGCAGGTGTTATAAGATCATTTATAGAAAATAAAATGTATGCTGATACACAACCAACAAAATTATACTACATAACTCCATGCTTCAGATATGAAAGACCACAAGCAGGTAGACAAAGACAATTCCACCAATTTGGTATAGAAGTATTAGGAAGTGATGGACCATCAGTAGATGCTGAGGTTATAAGCCTTGCAGTACAATTCTTCAACGAAATGGGACTTAAAAACTTATCAGTAAATATAAACTCTGTAGGTTGCCCAACATGTAGAGAAGAATACAATAGAAAATTAAAAGAATATCTAGACAAAAAAGTTGACGTATTATGCGAAACTTGTTTAGAAAGAAAAGATAAAAATCCAATGAGAGTTATCGACTGTAAGAACCCTCACTGTAAAGAAAACTTACAAGACATACCTTTCATGATAGACCACTTATGTGAAGATTGTAAGGATCACTTTGACAAATTACAAACTTACTTAAAAGAAATGGATATAAACTATGTAGTTGATAAAACTATAGTTAGGGGATTAGATTACTACAAAAAGACAGCGTTCGAAATTATATCTAACGACATCGGTTCTCAAAGTACAGTTTGTGGTGGAGGTAGATACGACGGACTAGTTGAAATGCTTGGTGGACCTAAAGGTATAAGCGGTATAGGATTTGCTCTTGGAGCAGAAAGATTATTATTAACTTTAGAAAATAACAATATAGAAATCGAAAATCCAAAATCAACTGATATATATATAGCAACTATAGGTGATGCAGCTAAGACTAAGAGCTTTAAATTAATAAAAGATTTAAGAACTAATCACATAAGTGCAGACAATGACCACTTAGATAAGAGTTTAAAAGCTCAATTTAAGTACTCTGACAAACTTAACGCTAAATACACAGTAGTTATAGGTGATGATGAGTTAGCTAACGATACAGCAACACTTAAAAATATGAAAACATCAGAACAAACAACTATAAAACTAAGCGAATTAGTTGACGAACTTAAAAAAAGATTATAATCTAATATATGAAAAATACTAGAGGGGCTGCTTATATTTTTGCTAACCACAAAATAGTAGTCCTCCTTTAGTGTGTAAATGATAAAGGAGAAAAACATGGAGACATTAAAAGGATTAAAGAGAACTCACTATTGTGGAGATCTTAGAATGGACAATGTTGGCGAAGAAGTTATTCTAAATGGTTGGGTTCAAAAGAAAAGAAACTTAGGCGGATTAGTATTCGTTGACTTAAGAGATATAAGAGGAATAAGCCAAATAATATTCGATGCTGACGTAAACAAAGATGCATTCGAAAAAGCTGAAAAATTAGGTTCAGAATATGTTATAGCTGTAAAAGGTATAGTACGTGAAAGACAATCTAAAAACCCTAATATGGCTACTGGAGATATAGAAATATCAGCTACAGAACTTAGAGTTCTTAGCAAATCTCAAACTCCTCCAATATATATAAAAGATGACGACAACGTATCTGAAGATAAAAGATTAAAATATAGATACTTAGACTTAAGAAAGCCTTCTATGCAAAATAACTTAATAATGAGAAGTAGAGTTGCTCAAATAGTAAGACAATACTTATCTGAAAACAACTTCTTAGAAATAGAAACACCTTTCTTAATAAAACCAAGTCCAGAAGGTGCTAGAGATTACCTTGTACCAAGTAGAGTTAACCCAGGTAAATTCTACGCTTTACCACAATCACCACAATTATTCAAACAAATATTAATGGTAAGTGGTATGGACAGATACTTCCAAATAGTTAAATGTTTCAGAGATGAAGATTTAAGAGCGGATAGACAACCAGAATTCACTCAAATAGACTGTGAAATGTCTTTCGTTGACGAAAATGATGTTATGACTATGATGGAAAACATGATAGGAAGAATATTCAAAGAAATACACAACATAGATATACAATTACCACTTAAGAGAATGACTTACAAAGAAGCTATGGACAGATTCGGTTCTGACAAACCAGATACTAGATTTGCTATGGAACTTACAGATTTATCAGACTTAGTTAAAGACTGTGGATTTGGAGTATTCTCATCAGCTGCAAATGCTGCTAACTCAAGTGTTAGAGCTATAAATGCAATAGGTGGAGCAGATGCATTCTCTAAAAAAGGAATGAAAAAATTAGAAGAACATGCTAAAACTTACAAAGCTAAAGGTTTAGCTTGGATAAAAGTTACTGAAGAAGGTATAGATTCTCCAATAGCTAAATTCTTCACAGAAGATGAAATAAAAGCTATATTAGATAGAATGGACGCTAAAGCAGGAGACTTAATATTATTCGTAGCTGACAAAAACAAAGTTGTATATGATGCATTAGGTCAATTAAGACTAGAAGTTGCTAGAAAAATGGACTTAATAGACAAAAACAAATACAACTTATTATGGGTAACTGAATTCCCACTATTCGAAGAAGACGAAGAAACAGGAAGAATGATAGCAATGCACCATCCATTCACTTGCCCATTAGACGAAGATATAGATAAATTAGATCAAGAAGATAAAACTCAATTAAGAGCTAAAGCTTATGACATGGTATTAAACGGATATGAGCTTGGTGGAGGTAGTGTAAGAATATCTGATGAAGAAGTTCAAGAAAAGATGTTCAAGGCCTTAGGAATGAGCCAAGAGACTGCTAACGATAAATTCGGATACTTATTAGAAGCATTCAAATACGGTGTTCCACCACACGCTGGTCTTGCATTTGGATTTGACAGACTTATGATGTTACTTACAGGAGCTGACAACATAAGAGAGGTAATAGCATTCCCTAAAAACCAAAATGCTATATGCCCAATGACTAATGCACCAGGATTACCAGAAGACGGTCAATTAGAAGAATTAAGCATAAAAGTTGAATTAGAAGAACAAGAATAATATATGTTATTTATTGTTTACAAAAAAGGCTGCACATTTAATATGTGTAGTCTTTTTTTTGAGAAACTCATTTCTTTATATTGAACATTTAACTCTTAGATAAAATCATATTTAATATATATGAAAAGTAAAAAAATAAAATTATAACTGATAAATATTATCAATTATATTGACAATTAGAAAATAATAATATATCATGGTATTAAAATGATAATCAGTATCATTTGTTTGACATAAGAAAATAAATGGATTAAAATAAAATTATCAAAATGATAATAAAGGCGAAAAAAATATAAAGGGGTG
>ENA-OQNO01002456-OQNO01002456.1-human-gut-metagenome-genome-assembly--contig:-NODE-2456-length-10606-cov-3.322836_pt1 | contig 10606 bp, 7 predicted proteins | sample MGYA00242629_ERZ504880 | MGnify/ENA primary metagenome ERZ504880 (study PRJEB26092, sample SAMD00036377) | human gut metagenome | host: Homo sapiens | study: EMG produced TPA metagenomics assembly of... | reverse complement strand
CCGGAGTCGTTAATCTGCTCGACCAGCTTATCCAGTTCGTTACGGTTATAGCGCACTACGTGCAGAACCGGGCCGAAGACCTCTTTTTTCAGTTCGTCGAAGCTCTCGAGTTCGATAAGCGTTGGCGCCACGAACGTACCGTGATTCCATTCGCGGGCATCTTCGCTGTTTTCTCGTACCGCCTGGAAGACATTACGGCCTTTCGCGCGCAGCGCCTGAATATGGCGCTCGATATTCTCTTTGGCTTCCGCGTCGATTACCGGGCCGATATCGGTGGTCAGACGACCCGGATTCCCCATCCGGCATTCGCTCATCGCGCCGCGCAGCATGGTTAACGTATGGTCGGCGACTTCTTCCTGCAGGCAAAGCACGCGCAAGGCGGAACAGCGCTGGCCGGCGCTGTCGAAAGCCGAGGCCAGTACGTCGATCACCACCTGCTCGGTGAGCGCCGACGAGTCGACGATCATCGCGTTCATGCCGCCGGTTTCCGCGATAAGCGGCGTCGGACGGCCCTGCGCATCAAGGCGGTTAGCGATGTTGCGCTGCAGCAGCGTCGCTACTTCGGTCGAACCGGTAAACATTACGCCGCGAACGCGTTCATCTGAGGTTAGCGCGGCGCCGACGGTTTCCCCGCGGCCCGGCAGCAGTTGAATCACCCCCGGCGGTACGCCGGCTTCCAGCAGAATCGCTACGCCTTGCGCGGCGATAAGCGGCGTCTGCTCGGCCGGTTTGGCCAGCACGCTGTTGCCTGCCGCCAGCGCCGCGGCAATCTGGCCGGTGAAGATCGCCAGCGGGAAGTTCCACGGGCTGATACAGACGACCGGGCCTAATGGGCGGTGGGTTTCATTATCGAAATCGTCGCGCACCTGACCGGCATAATAGTGCAGGAAGTCGACCGCTTCGCGCACTTCAGCAATGGCGTTGCTGAAGGTTTTGCCAGCTTCGCGCACCAGGATCCCCATCAGGGTCGGCATCTGGCTTTCCATTAACACGGCGGCGCGCTCAAGAATGGCGGCGCGTTCCTGCGGCGGGGTGGCGAACCAAATTGGCGCGTTATTGATAGCGCTGGTCAGCGCCAGCTGCACTTCGGCATCGCTGGCTTCGCGGACGTAGCCGACGATATCTTTCGGTTCCGCCGGGTTGATGACCGGCTGCATTTCGCCTTCGGCCACCGGCTGCTCCAGCATCGGTAGCGCCTGCCACTTGTGCAGCGCGCTGTTAAGCAGCGAAGAGGAGAGGGAGGCCAGACGATGTTCGTTAGCCAGATCCAGACCGGCGGAGTTGCTGCGGCCGTGACCGTACAGATCGCGCGGTAGTGGAATTTTCGGATGCGGCAAGCCGGCCTGTCCTTCCTGCTGCGCCAGTTTTTCGACCGCGCTGACCGGATCGGCCACCAGTTCGTCCAGCGGCAGGGTATTATCCGCGATACGGTTAACGAAGGAGGTATTGGCGCCGTTTTCCAACAGACGACGCACCAGATACGCCAGCAGCGTTTCATGGGTACCGACCGGCGCGTAGATACGGCACGGACGGTTTAGTTTGCCGTCGGCGACTTTGCCCACGACCTGCTCATACAGCGGTTCACCCATGCCGTGCAGGCACTGGAACTCATACTGGCCAGGATAGTAGTTTTGCCCCGCCACCTGGTAGATAGCCGCCACGGTATGGGCGTTCTGGGTGGCAAACGGCGGATAATTCAGGTCAGGTACCGCCAGCAGCTCCTTGGCGCAGGCGAGATAAGAAACGTCGGTATACACCTTGCGGGTATAAACCGGATAGCCTTCGAGGCCTTCCATCTGCGCGCGTTTGATTTCGCTATCCCAATAGGCGCCTTTCACCAGGCGGATCATCAGGCGACGACGGCTGCGGGTCGCCATGTCGATCAGCGAATCAATCACAAACGGGCAGCGTTTCTGGTAGGCCTGGATAACAAAGCCGATTCCGTTCCAGCCGGCCAGCTCCGGTTCGAAGCACAGTTTTTCCAGCAGATCGAGGGAGATCTCCAGACGATCGGCCTCTTCGGCGTCGATGTTAATACCGATGTCGTACTGGCGCGCCAGCAGCGTCAGCGATTTCAGCCGCGGATAGAGCTCTTCCATGACCCGATCATACTGCGCGCGGCTGTAGCGCGGGTGCAGCGCGGAAAGTTTAATCGAGATCCCCGGCCCTTCATAAATGCCGCGGCCGTTAGAGGCTTTGCCGATGGCGTGGATCGCCTGCTGATAAGAGACCATATAGGCCTGCGCATCGGCGGCGGTCAGCGCGGCTTCGCCAAGCATATCGTAGGAGTAACGGAACCCTTTCTCTTCCAGCTTGCGGGCGTTAGCCAGCGCTTCGGCGATGGTTTCCCCGGTGACGAACTGCTCGCCCATCAGGCGCATCGCCATATCGACGCCTTTGCGGATCAGCGGTTCGCCGCTCTTGCCAATAATGCGGTTCAGCGAGCGGGAGAGGCTGGTCTCGTTATGCGTCGACACCAGTTTCCCGGTAAACAACAGTCCCCAGGTGGCGGCATTGACGAACAGCGATGGGCTGCGGCCGATATGCGATTGCCAGTTGCCGTTGCTGATTTTGTCGCGGATTAGCGCGTCGCGGGTGGCTTTATCCGGAATACGCAGCAGCGCTTCGGCCAGGCACATCAGCGCCACACCTTCCTGCGAGGAAAGCGAGAACTCCTGCAGCAGGCTTTGCACCATGCCGGCGCGGCCGCTGGCGGTTTTCTGGTTGCGCAGTTTTTCCGCCAGCTGGTAGGCCAGCTTGTGCGCCTGTTCGCCTAACGGCTGCGGCAGACGGGCCTGCTCCAGCAACATCGGTACCGCATCGGTTTCCGGGCGACGCCAGGCCGCGGTGATCGCCGCGCGGCTGACCGACTGCGGCAGAATTTGTTCGGCGAATTCGAGGAACGGCTGATATGGCTCATCCGCCGGAGCGCCGGCTTCATCACTTTCATTGGCGGCGCCGGAAAGGAGCGCCGGCAGTTCCGGCAGCGTCTCGTCGTTTTCCAGCTTTTCCAGATAGTTGAAAATGGCTTGTTTAATCAGCCAGTGCGGCGTGCGGTCAATACGGCTCGCGGCGGACTTAATGCGTTCGCGCGTGGCGTCGTCAAGTTTTACACCCATGGTAGTGGTGCCCATTGCGGGAACTCCTGTTAGCTATGTAATGCCCTTTTATTGGTTGCGTAGAAATATCACCTATGTTGCAACTTTGTGCAACCTTGTTAATTGTGACCTGGCTAGCAAGCTGAGAAATGAATGAATTGTTAATAGTATTGATAAGAATTTCCAATAAATAGCCTCATTCAAATAACGTATTTATCTGCGTTGCTTAACAGTTTTTTCAGGTGCAACCCGTAAAAACGTGAGGGAGTGCAACCTATAGAAAATTGCTATTTTTCCTGAGACAACTTTCGTGTAAATGCTGTGTTAAATCGTTTGTGAAATACCGACGCATCCGTCAGGATACGCTCGCCCAATACAACCAATACGCCATTACCCCGTTCCGGTAGTGGCTAAAACGACAAAGTTGGACGTTGTCGAAATAAATTCTGGAGATTTGCATGGCTATTAGCACACCCATGTTGGTGACGTTTATTGTTTATATTTTTGGTATGGTACTGATAGGTTTTATTGCCTGGCGCTCAACCAAGAACTTTGATGATTATATTCTCGGCGGGCGTAGCCTCGGGCCGTTTGTTACCGCGCTCTCTGCCGGTGCATCGGATATGAGCGGCTGGCTGCTGATGGGGCTTCCGGGAGCAATTTTCCTCTCCGGGATTTCCGAAAGCTGGATCGCCATCGGCCTGACGCTGGGGGCGTGGATTAACTGGAAACTGGTGGCCGGGCGTCTGCGCGTGCATACCGAAGTCAACAACAATGCCCTGACGCTGCCGGACTATTTTACCGGTCGTTTCGAAGATAAAAGCCGCGTGCTGCGTATTATCTCCGCGCTGGTTATCCTGCTGTTCTTCACTATTTATTGTGCTTCCGGGATTGTTGCCGGCGCGCGTCTGTTCGAAAGCACTTTCGGTATGAGCTATGAAACCGCGCTGTGGGCCGGCGCTGCTGCGACGATCGTTTATACCTTCGTGGGCGGTTTCCTGGCGGTGAGCTGGACCGATACCGTGCAGGCCAGCCTGATGATCTTCGCGCTGATTTTAACGCCGGTGATGGTGATTATCTCGGTCGGCGGTTTCGGCGATTCGCTGGAGGTGATTAAGCAAAAAAGCATCGAAAATATCGACATGCTTAAGGGACTGAACTTCGTGGCGATTATTTCGCTGATGGGTTGGGGTCTCGGTTATTTCGGTCAGCCGCATATTCTGGCGCGCTTTATGGCGGCGGATTCGCACCACAGTATCGTTCATGCCCGTCGTATTAGTATGACCTGGATGATCCTCTGTCTGGCGGGCGCGGTATCGGTCGGTTTCTTCGGTATCGCCTACTTTAATAACAACCCGAGCCTGGCGGGCGCGGTTAATCAGAACGCCGAACGGGTATTCATCGAGTTGGCGCAAATCCTGTTTAACCCGTGGATTGCCGGGATCCTGCTGTCGGCCATTCTGGCGGCGGTCATGTCGACCCTGAGCTGCCAGCTGCTGGTCTGCTCCAGCGCTATTACCGAAGATCTGTATAAAGCCTTCCTGCGTAAAAACGCCGGTCAGAAAGAGTTGGTCTGGATCGGCCGCTTCATGGTGCTGGTGGTAGCGCTGATTGCGATTGCGCTCGCCGCTAACCCGGAAAACCGCGTACTGGGTCTGGTCAGCTACGCATGGGCAGGCTTTGGCGCCGCCTTTGGCCCGGTAGTGCTGTTCTCGGTGATGTGGTCGCGTATGACCCGTAACGGCGCGCTGGCCGGGATGATTATTGGCGCGGTCACGGTTATCGTCTGGAAACAGTTCGGCTGGCTGGGACTGTATGAAATCATCCCTGGCTTCCTGTTCGGCAGTATCGGGATTGTGGTCTTCAGCCTGCTGGGCAAGGCGCCATCGGCGGCCATGCAGCAGCGTTTTGCTGAAGCGGACGCGCATTACCACTCTGCGCCGCCGGTACGCGCCACCGCTGAATAAAGTAGCGAGCGCCAGAAACCGCAACGGCTCCCATCAGGGAGCCGTTTTTTTTTGCCGCCTGTACGGCCCGGCGGAAAGCTACTGGCGGTAAGGCGGTTACTTCGCCGCGCCTTCGTTTACCCAGTTCATGAAGATCAGATACCCGATCGAGAGCAGGGTCGCGCCAATAAACATCCCGAGAATGCCATCGGTGGCCATGCCGCCCAACGCGCCGAGCAGAACGATCGGCATCGGCGCATCTACGCCGCGGCCCAACATCAGCGGTTTGAGGACGTTATCGACCATTCCCGCGACAATCAGCAGGACGGTGAACACGACATTCACCGCGGTGCCGTGGTCGCCTGTCATCCACATAATGGCAATCGCCGGGGCGGTGACTAGTATTACCGGAATCTGCGCGATGCCGAGCACCAGCGCCAGCACAAAGAAGATCCCGGCGGCCGGGATCCCCGCCAACGCAATGATAATTCCCGTCAGCAAGGCCTGAATCAGCGCCACGCCAATGACCCCCTGCGCCACGGCGCGAATAGTGCCGGTGCACAGGCGGCTCAGGGCAAGACCTTTATTTTCATCAGTGATACGGATAGCGATACGTTTAGCGCTGCTGGCGCCCGCCGCGCCCCAGGTCATGATGGCGCCGGCAACAATAAAGGAGAGGACAAAGCCCAGCAGCCCGCCGCCCATACTCGCCAGCACGCCGAGCACCAGTTTCGCCGCCTCGCCAATTTGCGCGTGATAACTGCTCAGTACCGCCGGCAGGTCCGCCGAGGCCTTCAGCCAGAACGCATACAGCTTACCGCCGACGAGTGGAATGGAGGCGACGTTAGCCGATGGCGGCGGCAGCGTCAGATCGCTTCCGCTGACTTTATCAATCAGGCTGCCGGCGCTTTCGCCAAGCGAGGTCACCATGAAAATGGTCGGGATGACGATAATCAGCAGGCCGAATAACACTAATATGGTCGATGCCAGTCCTTGTCGCCCGCCGATACGTCGCGCGATGTGCTGATGTAAAGGATACAGCGTGACGGCCAGAATCAGCGCCCACAGCATCATGTTCAGGAACGGCGAGAAGACGGTAAAGCAGAAGGAGGCCAGCGCCAGTATCAAGCCGAACTTAATAAACATATCGAGAAAGCGGGTGACAATTCTTTTCTCAATATTAGCTAACTCATTATTTTCTATCATGAATTATTCCAGTTGTTATTTTACGCGGCCGCCAGGCCAGTTAAAAACGCTCAACTATAGAGAAGTCTTTGAAATAAAAAACGCAGGAAATAATTTAAAAAAGAATTTCGCCCAGGTTGTGTTTATCAGTGTAGAACAAAAGAAAATCTGCCGTATCGCCAGAGAGTCATGTTCGCGCATCTCTTGCTAATTCACTGAAAATACGCTGATATCTGTGTACAAAAAACAATGAGGATAGCAAATGAAATTACCCCAGGGCGCTGCGGCGCTGATCGTTGCCGCACTATTGGCAGGATGCGTGGCGCCATCCGAGAAAAGCGCCGCGCACGTTGATTATAACGGCTGTCAGGCGGATAACAGGATGATGCAAACCACCCTTTATTTCGGCCTTAGCCGCCCGGCGGGGAAAGATATTACCGCCCAGGAGTGGCAGCAGTTTGTCGACCGCGATGTGACGCCGCGTTTTCGCGATGGCCTGACGGTATTTGACGCCCGAGGCCAGTGGCTAGGCAACAATGGCGCAGTCGCCCGCGAATCCAGCAAGGCGCTAATGCTGATTCATAGCAACGATGCGAAAAGCGAGCAGGGGATTGAAGCGTTGCGTAATACGTATAAGACGCGCTTTGCCCAGGAGTCCGTTATGCGCGTTGATCAGCCGGTCTGCGTACACTTCTGAAACGCAGGGCGGGGAGCTCCCCCGCCCGATGAGTTACAGCACCAGTCCGGCAAAACTGGCGGACAGCAGGCTCACCAGCGTCGCGCCATAGACCAGACGCAGGCCGAAGCGGGAAACGGTATTGCCTTGCTGCTCGTTAAGCCCTTTAATCGCCCCGGCAATAATGCCAATGGAGGCGAAGTTGGCAAACGAGACGAGGAATACGGAAAGGATCCCTAGCCCGCGCGGCGTCATGCTGGCGGCAATTTTCTGCAGCTCGATCATCGCCACGAATTCATTGGCAACCAGCTTGGTAGCCATAATACTACCTGCATTTAGCGCGTCGCTTAATGGAATACCCACCAGCCACGCCAGCGGATAAAATACGTAACCGAGGATTTGCTGGAAGCTTAAGCCGAAGACGGTCGCAAATAACGCATTAACGGCGCTAATCAGGGCGATAAAGCCGATTAGCATCGCCAGAATAATCATCGCCACCTTAAAGCCTGCCAGGATATATTCGCCCAGCATTTCAAAGAAGCTCTGCGATTCATGCATCTTCTCTAGCTTTATTTCTGCTTCGCTACCGGGGCGCGTAGGATTAATAATCGACAGCACAATAAAGGTGCTGAACATATTAAGAATCAACGCCGCTACCACGTATTTCGCATCAAGCATGGTCATATACGCGCCGACGATCGACAGTGATACCGTTGACATGGCGGTCGCCGCCATCGTGAACAGGCGACGTGAGGAGAGGTCCCCGAGTACGCCTTTGTAAGCAATAAAGTTTTCCGACTGGCCGAGGATCAGCGAGCTGACGGCATTGAATGATTCCAGCTTTCCCATGCCGTTCACCTTCGACAGCAGGGTGCCGATCAGACGAATAAAGATCGGCAGAATACGCCAGTGTTGCAGAATACCTATCAGCGCGGAAATAAAGACAATCGGACACAGTACGCCGAGGCAAATAAAGGCCAGTCCTTTTTCACCCATCCCGCCAAATACGAAATTGGTCCCTTCAGCGGCGAACCCGAGTAACGAAGCAAAAAATCCTGAAATATTTTTCACTACCCATAAACCGCTTTCGGCGTGAAGGAAAAAGAAAGCCAGGGCGATTTCAATAATAATTAACTGCAGAATGTAGCGAATGCGGATTTTTTGTCGGTCATAGCTGGCAAGCCAGGCGAGGGCGAGAATAACCGCCAGCGCCAGCAGGAAGTGCAAAATTTGAGTCATGTTATTTATTTCGCAGATAAATCAGGACCGCCATTTAGCCACAGCGCTCCGGCCCGGTAAATATGTGGCATAAAAAATCATGCTATTTGCCATTTTAATGCTTAGCTGGTGAGGTATTTTCGCAAGTGACTATTTTGTAGCGATTAATTTACAACTAGTCATCATTCCCTGAACATTTCGCTTGTGTTTCTCATTGTTGTAATGATAATCACTATCAGAAATATTTACCTATCTTTGCATCCGTTGACTGCGGTTCACATTTAAGGGTTTCGGCATGTTTGTTCCATTTCTCATCATGTTACGCGAAGGGCTGGAAGCCGCGCTGATTGTCAGCCTGATTGCCAGCTATTTAAAACGAACCCAGCGCGGCAACTGGATCGGCGTCATGTGGATTGGCGTATTCCTCGCGGCGGCGCTCTGTCTCGGGTTAGGGGTTTTTATCAACGAGACCACCGGAGAATTTCCGCAGCGCGAGCAGGAGCTGTTTGAAGGCATCGTGGCGGTGATAGCGGTATTTATTCTCACCTGGATGGTGTTCTGGATGCGTAAAGTATCGCGAAACGTCAAACAACAGCTGGAGCAGGCGGTGGATAACGCGCTGCAGCGCGGGAATAACCACGGCTGGGCGCTGGTGATGATGGTGTTTTTTGCGGTTGCCCGCGAAGGCCTGGAGTCGGTTTTTTTCCTGCTGGCGGCATTCCAGCAGGATGTGGGCATCTGGCCGCCGCTGGGGGCGATGCTCGGCCTGGCGACGGCGGTGGTATTAGGCTTCCTGCTTTACTGGGGCGGTGTCCGCCTTAATCTCGGCGTGTTCTTCAAATGGACCAGTCTGTTTATCCTGCTGGTGGCGGCCGGTCTGGCAGCCGGGGCGATTCGCGCCTTCCACGAGGTGGGACTGTGGAATTATTTCCAGAATGTCGCCTTTGATCTTAGCAACGTGGTATCGACGCATACGCTGTTCGGCACGCTGCTGGAAGGCATCTTTGGTTATCAGGAGACGCCCACCGTCAGCGAAGTGGCGGTTTATCTTCTCTATTTGATCCCGGCGCTGGTGTGTTTTGCCTTGCCGCCGGGCAGCAAAACGACAGCATCGCGGGCCGCGTAATTCAGGCGCCGCTGATTAATATAGTTACAACATACTTTTCGAAAGGGATGGCCATGATAATTCAATTTCGCCGTACTGCGCTGCAGTTAACCGTCGCCGCGCTGTTCAGTTCCGCATGCTACGCTCAGGCTGCGGATATTCCGCAGGTAAAAGTTACCGTTAACGACAAGCAGTGCGAACCGATGAATGTGACGGTGAAGGCGGGTAAAACCCAGTTCATCATTCAGAACCACAGCCAGAAAGCGCTGGAGTGGGAGATCCTGAAAGGCGTAATGGTGGTCGAGGAGCGTGAAAATATCGCGCCGGGATTCACGCAAAAATTGACGGCTAACCGACAGCCGGGCGAATACGATATGACCTGAGGCCTGCTGACTAATCCGAAAGGAAAGCTGATTGTCACCGGTGAAACCAGCAAAGATGCGGCGAAAGCCGATGCGGTGCTAAGTCTTGGCGAGGCGATTACTGCGTATAAAGCCTACGTCACCGCGGAAACCGCGCAGCTGGTTAGCGGTACTAGAGCCTTTACCGATGCCGTAAAAGCCGGAGATATCGAGAAAGCGAAGGCGCTGTATGCCCCGACCCGTCAGCACTACGAGCGCATCGAACCGATTGCGGAACTGTTCTCTGACCTCGACGGCAGCATTGACGCCCGTGAAGATGATTTCGAGAAAAAAGCCGAAGATCCGAAATTTACCGGCTTCCATCGTCTGGAAAAAGCGCTGTTTGGCGATAACAGCGTTAAAGGGATGGAAAACTATGCTGAACAGTTGAACAGCGATGTGCTGGAACTGCAAAAACGCATTAGCGAGCTGGCCTTCCCGCCGTCGAAAGTGGTGGGCGGCGCGGCAGGGCTGATTGAAGAAGTGGCGGCCAGCAAAATTAGCGGTGAAGAAGATCGCTACAGCCATACCGATCTGTGGGATTTCCAGGCCAATATCGACGGCGCACAGAAAATCGTCGACCTGCTGCGCCCGCAGCTGCAAAAGGATAATAGCGCGCTGCTGGCCAAAGTTGACGCCAACTTCAAAAAAGTTGATGTCATCCTTGCTAAATACCGCACGAAAGACGGTTTCGAGACCTATGACAAACTTACCACCGCTGACCGTAATGCGCTGAAAGGGCCGATCACGACGCTGGCAGAAGATCTGGCTCAACTACGCGGAATTTTGGGCCTGGATTAATTCGATGACACAACAGAAACCTCGCGACGTGAATGAACCGTCACGTCGCCGCTTACTGAAGGGGATCGGCGCGCTTGGCGGCGCGCTGGCCATCAGCGGCGGTTGCCCGTTGGCGCAGGCGGCGAAAGCGGAAAGCTCCCCCGGCACGCTTGCCCCCGATGCGCGTCCGGCAAAAC
>ENA-OQNO01002448-OQNO01002448.1-human-gut-metagenome-genome-assembly--contig:-NODE-2448-length-10633-cov-2.559204_pt1 | contig 10633 bp, 8 predicted proteins | sample MGYA00242629_ERZ504880 | MGnify/ENA primary metagenome ERZ504880 (study PRJEB26092, sample SAMD00036377) | human gut metagenome | host: Homo sapiens | study: EMG produced TPA metagenomics assembly of... | reverse complement strand
GCGGCTTCCTCTATACACATATCTCGCTTGAATAGATTGATAGCCGCTTTATGAAGACCAGCCTTCATCCCCTCTTCCCTGCTTGATTCCTTCTCACTCGCTATATGCCTCTGCTCATCATACTCTGTCAGCAGCACCTCGAACACCTCCGCTCTGTGTGATGACAAAAATTCCGCCAGTATTCCATCCCGGATGCAGGAATCGATCACTTCTCCGATTGCCTCCAAAAGATCTGCCCCTGCTTTCATCCATTCTCTGATTCGCGCCACGAATTCTGCATACTCCTTTAATGCAGAACACTGCTCCATCAGGCTTTTATTATGTCCCCGGTTAATGTTCACCATGACCGCTTTAAATTCCATACACGGTTCCAGTTCCGGATGAAGTGTGGAAAATGCATTGGATAACTTCAGCTCTACATTGTCCGGCTCTTCCTTCAAGCCATTGTAAAATACATAGAATTGAGGAACGGGAAGCGTAATCAGACGGCTTCCATACAGGTTCAGACCCTTCTGCTCAATATACTTTCTGTATTCCTCTACGATATAAAACGCTCCCCGGACCGGCATGTTTGGGTTCCATGTAGACTGGTGCTCCCACAGATTCAGAACGTCGTCAATTAAAAATGCGAGATCATTCTTCATTTTCATATAAATCACATCTTCGAGCGTATAAATCTCCAATTCTTCTGGATCCGTATACTCGGAATGACTGATAGCATTATACAGCGAAATTAGCTCCTCTTTCCGGTTAAATACCATGCGAAATAATCTGTCTTTATACTTTTTATTAACTTTTACCACGTTTCTACCTCCATTATACTCAAATAGCTGGTACTTTACAATAGATTTTTACATTCATTCCATAGACAGACCACTCCTCCCGCTTTCTATTTCCAAACAATTGTGAATGCTTTGGCAGACTTGCCGTGATGCCATTAATATGGCATAAGATATCGTGACGCATAAGAAAATGCGTAACAAGAGTATAACATGGTTATTACAAAAAGACAATAATAAAACCGTATTTATCGGCCACACAGTAACAGTTCAGCAGTCAAAACGGAAGCAGAACTGTTACGCCACACACTCAAACAAAAGTTTTACTCCATACCAAAAAGGACCGACTGTATTTGAATGCCATTCACTCAAACACCGATCAGTCCTTTTTCTTTCATTTAAATCAATCTATTTTCACTCTCATTTTGAACCTTGCAGCCGCCCTTACCGCTGTCCTGCACATAAACACCGTTCCAAACTGCACCAGCGTCAGCAGCAGCAGACTGAATAACTGGGCTTTTAAGGTTGCCCCCGACACCGTATTGATAAACGCGAACGCTCCAAGGCCGATACACCGCCCGGTCACCACGAATATCTCGTGAAACGCCAGAAGCTCCGGTGAAAAATCTTCGATCTCCTTCACACTCTGTGAGACATCGAAAAATGTGGTATAACAGGATATTTCAATCATACCGGCCAGAAATGCATTTACCGCCGCAAACAGAATCACCATAACCGGATTCAAAAACCAGTAGCAGACAATGGTAATCCCAGTCAGTCCGGTAACGGCCAGAAGCATAAACCTGCGCCGGTTATCCGGCCGGAAGGTATGGCTCATGAACCAGAAGGACAGGATCGACACAAGCTCCGTCAGCAGAGAATTACACCCGATCAGAAACTCGCTCTTAATGAGCTGATACAGAATTATGTTCAAAATGAACATAAAGGTTCCTTCCCGGACCCCCTTTAAGGTCTCCCCCAGCAGTCCATAGAGAATCTGACGGTTCTCTCCCATCAGCCGGATAAATGCCCCATACCGCACATTTCTCTTTTCCTTTTTTACCTCCCCCGGCAGTTTAAATACAGCGGCCATGGCAAGAAACGCAATGGCAAAGGCCAGTACAAAGATTGCCACATACCCCTTCACGCCGCCGATCGCAGACAGGATGCTGCCTGCCAGAAACGGTACGGTTAAGTTCACTCCCGCGCTCAGTGTGCTGATGATCCCCATTCCGCTGTCGCGGTTGGTAACATCCGTATAGTCCAGAATCATATGTCCATAGCTGATATAATAAAAGCCATCTGCCATTCCATTAAACAGCCCGAAAAGCATATAGCAGGTTCCCACATAAGGCTGAAACAGGATATAGCAGAGATAAAGGATATTATAACCAATGATTCCGACAGTGGCCGTCACACGGCATCCCGTCTTGTGCATGATCTGCGCCGAGACGGACATCGTCAGCGCACATGCCGCGAAGATCGCCCCATTATAAAACAGGGTGGAGTTTACATCTCCGGTCTGGTTCATCAGAAGAGTATTGATAAAAATAGCAGGAATCCTCGTAAATACCAGGAAAAGCGTGTGTACCAGCAAAAACAGATAGTAATTATGGCTGAGCATCGTTCCCCCGAGAATGCACTTTACTTTCCATTTGATACCGCTTTTCCTTTTTACCGTCTGTTCAGTCACATCTTCAACCTCACTTAACCTTTCCGGTTATTGACCACTTACGCAGCTCTATACTAACTTTGTTCACGAGTTTCCGTGACAACCAAAAACAGGCGTGCGCTTTTTGGAGCCAGGCTGACCGTTAAACAGTTTCCACTGACGGTAAATGAGGTCTCCTTCTTTTCCGGATAGATACAGGAGACTTCGGCTGCCGCACCGGATTTTCCTACCAGGGGGATCTCAAATGATTTCTCCCCTTCACCGCCGGTTCTCCAAACTGCCAGATACTGTTTTCCGCCATTTATCAGGCCATAGCTTATGTATTCGTCAGACATGGAGGCAAGACCGGTCGGCCAGCAGGGAATTCCTTCCCGGATATCTTCCCGAATCTTTTTATAACAGGCGATCCCCTCCCGCACATACTGCATGCGCTTCTCTCCGATCTGCCCTAAATAACCGCTCTGGTGAATGCGGAACAGCATGGCATTTACCATGTTAAAGATCGTCTCCTCCTCGGTTCCTTCCACCAGCGGATAGGACCAGATTGCCGCCTGCTCCGGCGCGCATGCCGTCGCACAGTTTGCCGCGATCGCCGCCATTTTGATGTAATCCGTCTGGTCGGTTACAGACTGGATGCTCTGGCGTGACAGCATGGAATATTCCATTCTCATGCCGCCGCTGCTGCAGTTCTCAATAATCAGGTCCGGATACATTTCAAAAATCTTATCCAGCCAGTTCAAATACGCCCTGGTATGGGAAAGCAGTCCTTCACCTGCGGAATCCGCATGGTAATCGGTTCCAACGCCGGTATCGATATTATAATCCATCTTGATATAGCCAACGCCGTATTCCTCCACCAGCCGCTTTATAACTCCTGTGGCATAGTCCCGCACCTCTTTATTTCTGAAGTCCAGCTGATACCTGCAGTGGTCAATTATGGGCCTGCCATTTCTCTGGAAGAACCAGTCCTTGCTGACTCTGGAGGCCATAGGACAGTTGATCCCCATCACCTCCAGCTCCAGCCATAGTCCCGGAACCATACCTTTATCCCGGATATAACGGATCACTTCCTCGATTCCTCCCGGAAAACGCCTGTCGCTGGGCAGCCACTCTCCGACTCCATCCCACCAGTGTCCGTCGGAATACCAGCCGCAGTCCACACAGAAATACTCGCAGCCAGATTCCGCGGCCGAATCGATCAGCGGCTTTAAGACCTCTGTGGTCGGATCACCCATCAGACAGTTCATATAATCGTTAAAGATGACCGGCAGCTTCTCGTTGTCCTCATTTTTCCTGCGGATTCTGCGCCTGTACTTCGTCAGCGCTGCGACTGCCTTCTGAAATTCTCCCTCTGCCGCCGATACCGTACACGGTACTGAGAAAAAGTGCTCATCCGGTTTTAAAACCTTCAGAAATCCATTTTCCTGGTAAGTCGGTCCCCCGGCCTGGACATAAAGAGTTCCGCGGATATCGCTGACCTCCCAGTGCCACGATCCGCTCGTCTCGATCTGCCACATCAGCGACTGATCCAGCTCTGTATTATAGTAGCAGCCCATAGGCAGATGTTCCACACACGCCCAGCTTCCCGTATTGGAGACAGCGATCCGTTTCATGGAAAAGGAATTTACCGCGTCATATCCCAGCTCATTTAAGGTGTACTTTTTCCACTGGGCCTCGCCAAACCAGGTATTGTGCGGAATATAGAGAATTCCGGTTTTATCTCTCGCCCCCTTCGCCTGTTCCGTGAGCCCGGTTAAGGCAAACGAAGATACATACTCCAGCGCATACTCCTCCTCAGAATGATTTACGACCTCATTGACAAAATTGACTGCAGAAATTCCGTCGTAGAACTGGATATGCGTAATCAGCTCCAGTCCTTTGTATTTCTGAATTACTTCCAGTTTTCTTCCGTAATCATTCCGGTAATCCCGGTGGTCCTCATACGTCATAAGCAGGGACGGGCTGCTGCCTGTATGCTTCAGACCATGGTGGTCATTCTGGTTGAAACCGCTGGCCTGAAGCTCCGCCAGAGTGTACACAGAGACGTCGTCATCTCCAATCTCCATTTCCTGAGGATGAGAGGAAAAATGCAGCAGCCTGACCGCTTCTCCCCTTTTCATCCCCAGATTTAAGTAAATTCCATTTTCAGCAATGTTCATATCCAATTTTCTCCTTCAAACCCATTTTCTCCTATAAACCAGTTCCCTGCAATCCATTTACCCTTTAATACCGGTCTGCGCAATTCCTTCAATAAACTGCTTCTGGCACGCAATATATAACAGCAGCATGGGAACCGTGGCGATCACGCTGCCCGCCATCAGTGCGCCCTTATTGTTATTGCAGATTCCCTGCAGGACAGTCAGTCCGGGCGCCAGCGGCATCCGGTTTAAATCATTATTGGCGATAAGCGGCCACATTAAGTCCTTCCATGCAAACAGAGCGGTAAAAATCGCCAGCGATGCCAGACTGGACCGGGTCACCGGCACCATGATCTTTGTAAACACCTGCCATGGATTACACCCGTCAATCACGGCGGCCTCCTCCAGCTCTTTTGGCAGCGCCATATACTGCTGGCGCAGAAGGAACGTGCCAAACGCGCTGACCAGTGCCGGGAATATCAGTGCAAATACCGTATTTAACAGCTTGATCTTCGATAACATCATATACTGCGGTACAATAAAAATCTGTCCCGGTACCATCATCTGCATTAATACCAGAGTGAACAGCAGCCTCTTAAACGGAAATTCCATTCTTGCAAATCCATATCCGGCCATACTGGAAAATATGACCGCGCAGATCACGCGCCCCAAAATCATCAGAATCGTATTCAGATACAGGCGCAGAAACGGAACTGCCTCCAGTGCCTGCTTATAATTTTCCAGATATCCGAAGCTCCCGGGAAGAATCTTCATGGGAATGGACATCTGCTCTCCAACCGTCTTGAAGGAAGATAAAATCATCCACAGGAACGGAAACAGCATCACAATACTGCCCAGAATCAGAAGGAGATGGGTTACCACGTGTTTTTTACTATTGTTTGCTTCCACTTTACTCCCCTCCTATTCGTAATGGACGATTTTCTTCTGCGCCACAAACTGAAGTCCGGTGAAAATCAGAATCAGACACAGTGCGACAATTGAAATTGCCGAGGCATACGGCTTATCCTGTACGACAAATGCCTGCCTGTAGTACTGGTACATAATTGTACGGACCGAGTCCATGGCCTTTGACGTATTGGCGTTATAAAGCATATAAATCAAGTCAAACTGCGTCAGAGAGCCGATAAAGCCCGTTATCGTCAGGAAGAATACGCTGGGAGAAATAAGCGGGACGGTAATCTTAAACAGCTTCACAAAGCCACCCGCCCCGTCGATCTCCGCCGCCTCATAGTAGACTCTCGGCACATTGGTAATGGCCACAATCAGTATGATAATCTGCTGTCCCAGACCGCCCCATATGGCGATGATAATCACCGACATCAGCGCGTATTTCGGATCGTGCAGCCAGGAATGCGTCGCGCCGCCCAGACTCTTGATCACATAATTCAAAAAGCCGAATTCCGAGTTGTAAAGCCATGCCCATACCATGGTGACGGCCGCAGGCGCAGCCACCATGGGCGTAAAATAAATAACACGGTAAACGCTTCTTCCCCTGATCTCCTTGCTCATGAGCCATGCCAGAAGAAGGCTGATAAAGATACCTCCCGGTACGGAAACAGCGGAGAAAATAAGCGTATTTCTAAGTCCGATCCACACCTCCCGGTCCTTTAGGACCCGTGTGAAATTATTCAGGCCGCTGAACACATACTCTTCAAAGCCTGTGCTGGTCGAAAAGCTCAGCAGAAGTGTTTTAAAGATCGGATAGATGTTGAGAATCAGCAACCCTATGATTGTCGGCGCAACAAAGAAGTAGCCCCATAGATAGTTTTTATATTTTCGTTTGTTCATGTTATCTCCCCCCTGGGAAAGAAAGGGCTGCTAAAAGCTCGCAGCAGCCCCCTGGTTCACGGATTCCTGTTATTTCTTCTCCGTTGCCAGAATTTCATTGATCTCTTTCGCAGCCTGGGTAAATGCCTCTTCTACGCTCGCTTCCCCGTTAAATATTTTCGCCACGTAAGTATTCATGACCTCGGACCATTTTGTCTTGCTCTCCGTTCCTACAAACTGTACCCCGTAATCCATGCTCTTCAAAATAGCGCCGGTATCATATAAATCCTCATGTGCCTTTGCCCAGTCGGCCTCTACCCCCGTAAATGCCGGAATGGCCGGTCCGTTAATGGAATCTAACATCCCCTGTTTGGAGCCTGCATAAGCGACAAACTTTTTGGCTGCTTCCATATTTCTGCAGTCGCTGGGAACAGACAGCGCCAGGCCGTTCATCTGTGTGGCCTTGATGCCGGTAGGCCCTGCCGGAAGCTCTGTGATGGCAAACTTATCTTTTACAAGCTCATTTTCCGTGAAATAGCTCAGTTCCCAGTTGCCAAAGGTCTGCATGGCAACCGTTCCCGTTGCAAATAACTCAATATAGTTGACTTCCGCCATCATTTCATTGGAAGGTGAATAGTTGGCGTTCATATTCATATACCACTCCATCGCCTCAATGGATTCCGGCTTGTCCAGCCCGGACTGGTGTGTTGTCTCGTCGATGATACTGCCGCCGTTTTCATACAGGAAGTTTCCCCAGCCTTCCTGATCGTGATTGTATGCAGCAAATCCATAGACGCCGTTTTCCTTATCGGTCAGCTTCTTCGCGGCTTCCTCCACATCGTTCCAGCTCCAGTCCGCGTTCGGATACTCTACTCCCGCTTTATCAAACAGCTCTTTATTGTATACAAGTACGACACAGTCCTTGTCCTTCGGCACTCCGTAATGGGCATCGCCAAATGTATACAGCTTCGTTACTCCCTCCGGATAATTATCGTAGCTGAAGGTATCATCGTACTGAGTTAAATCATCGAGCTGCGCCAGCTTGCCGCCGTTTACATACTTTGCGACTACGTTGGTATGCATGGTCACGATATCGGCCATATTTCCGCTGGTTGCCGCGGCCTCCAGTTTCGTCCAGTACTCCCCCCATGGGGTGATCTGTAAATCTACTTTGATGTTCGGGTAAAGCTTCTGAAATCCGTCGATGGTATCCTGAATCTGCCCCCGCTGATTCTCATTCCATGTCACATAGGTGAGTGTAACTGAATCTCCCCCGCCGGCCGCTGCCCCCGCCGCTGCCTCTGTCGCTGCCCCCGCTGCCGCCTCGCTGGTCTTCTCTGCAGTTGTACTGCCGCTTCCCCCTGACCCGCATGCGCATAAGGATACCACCATTGCCGCTGCAACAAAAAGTCCTGCCAAATTTTTCTTCATAGTAACCGCCCTCTAAATTGTTTTTTATTTATTACTTTGATTTACTGCTTTACACGTATTAATATACACGGAATTCATGGATGATTCTACCATTTAAAATAAGGTCTTTTTCTATTAAGAAGCTATTATTTATTACATTTTTTTGACAGTTGGGGATTTATGCGGTAGGATTAGGATGAGACGGTTATTCGGACGATCGAGAGGAAAAGGAGAAACTGCCATGGCATACGAAAACGCTTATCAAATTACCAATCCGGACTGTGTCCTTCTTCCAGAGGAAATCTGCTATATGAACTGACAGAAATATTATATGGACTACCATCAGCATCCGGCCGGGTCCATTGAATTTAATTACATTGTAGAGGGAACCTGCTATTACAATATTGCCGGGGAGATTTACAACCTGGAAAAACGAAACCTGATGATCGTCAACGGAAATACGCCGCACAAGCTGATTTCCCCTGATTCCTGCATCAATATGAGTATTAATTACTATCAGTCTGAGCTTACGCCTTCCATCGGCACTCTGTCTGCTCTCGTCCAGGCCTATCCCTGCCTCGGCACATTTTTTCAGAACTTAAATACCGGCCTGGTAATTCAGAATGCGAGAAATATCTTTCACCTGCTCGAGGAAATCTGCAATGAAACCAATAACAAAAAAGACCCTTATTACTTAAATATTCTGGTCAACAAGGCTTTGATCGAGGTCGTCCGCCTTCTTTCCGCCGAAAAAAGCCCCACAGATACTTATGTGGAGCAGATCAAAAACTATATCAATTATCACTTTTTTTCCATTGAGAATATCGATGAGATCGCATCGTATGTAGCGCTTAACAAGGTCTATCTTCAAAAAATCTTTCGCGAAAAGACGGGGCTTACGATCTGGAATTATCTGACTAAGTACCGCATGGAAAAGGCCGTGTACTTTCTTCTCCACTCCGATACTCCGATCAGCGATATCGATGAGCTTGTGGGGATAAACTCCAGGCAGAACTTTTATCTGTTGTTTAAGAAGCAGTATGGAATGTCGCCCTCGGAGTATCGGAAGAGATTTAAATAAAATACGGCAGCAGTTTTTCCCGCCGCCCTGAACTGTTGCAAGATACAAATAATTTTCTCTCTTGACATTGTCTTTCCAATATGCAACAATAGTTACACAACGCTTGTAACATATCAATTCTAACACAGAAAGGCAGACGCTTATGCCGCCAAAAGCAAAGATCACAAAAGAAATGATATTAAACACGGTCCTCGAGATCACGAAGGAAACAGGCTTCGAAACAGTAAACGCAAGGAGCATCGCTGGCAGACTGCAGTGTTCTACCCGTCCAATCTTCACCTGCTACGAGAATATGGAGGAATTAAAAAAGGAATTTCTTGATTTTGCATACGAATACTATAACCGGTATGTAATCGATTTCAGTCGTACTGAAGATGTAAATCCCTGCTTAGTACTGCCTCTTTCGTACCTTGCATTTGCAGAGGAAGAAACGAACTTATTTAAACTGTTATTTATCAACGATATGGATTTGAATATGACTGAGGCAAAGGATTTTTATCACGAGGCCGATAATGAAAAAAGGGCTGCACTCTTTTCCGAAACCATCGGCGTAGAGTTAGAACGTGCAAAGGTAATCTTTTTGGATCTGTTTCTTTATACTCACGGCATAGCGGTTCTGACAGCGGCCAAAAAGATCTCATTTGACAGGAACCATGCGGAAAAGATGTTGATGAACCTGTTAACCGCCCTCATTCATCAGGAAAAACCAGACGCACCCCAGCGGTAGAAGGAGTCCCCTATGACAGAAAACCAATACTTAATCGATTTTTACAATCAATATGACGAAGACAGCCGGCTGGCCTTAAAGCATGGATCGGTTGAATTTCTCACCACGATGCGCTACATTGAAAAATATAGAAAGCCAGGGGACCGGGTGCTTGAAATCGGAGCCGGAACCGGCCGGTATTCTCACGCTCTGGCCCGTCAGGGCTGTGCCGTGGACGCGGTGGAGCTGGTCGCGCACAACATCGAGGTTTTCCGCCAAAACACCCGTCCCGGGGAAAGCGTCACCATCGCACAGGGCAATGCTCTGGATCTGTCCGCCTTTGCGGACAACGCCTACGATGTCACGCTTCTGCGCGGCCCGCTTTATCATCTGTATACGCAGGACGACAAGCGCCGGGCGCGGCGGGAGGCGATCCGCGTCACAAAGCCGGGCGGCGTTGTCTTTGCCGCTTATGTCATCGCCGACGGCTGCCTTCTGGACGAAGGATTCAACCGCGGCAATATCAATGCAGCCGAATACATAAAAAACGGCCTGCTGGACCCCGAAACATTCGCCGCCAAATCCGAGCCCAAAGATCTGTTTGAACTTGTACGTAAAGAAGACATCGACGATTTGATGTCCATATTCCCGACAACACGCCTGCATTACGCAGCATCAGACGGCTGTGCGCTGCTCATCCGGGAAGCAATCGACAAAATGGATGATGAAATATTCCAATTATACTTAAAATACCACTATGCCACCTGCGAACGCAAAGACCTGACAGGCATCACCAGCCATGCAATTGACATATTCCAAAAACAAACCACTCACCCCAAAACAAGCCCTAAAACAAGCCAATCCCAATAAGGAATACTCCCAGCGAGCAGTATCTTTCACTCCCTTGGCGGGGAAGAACCAGCAAACGTCACAAGAGCAGTGGGTGAGAGGGAGGCGGACGGGGGCGGGCGTGAATTTGGCGCGGCTCGCAGGGAATTAGGCGGCGAGGCGGGCCAGCGGCGAGCTTGCGCAGGTCGCCCAACTACCTGACCCCAGTGA
>ENA-OQNO01002442-OQNO01002442.1-human-gut-metagenome-genome-assembly--contig:-NODE-2442-length-10652-cov-3.422518_pt1 | contig 10652 bp, 6 predicted proteins | sample MGYA00242629_ERZ504880 | MGnify/ENA primary metagenome ERZ504880 (study PRJEB26092, sample SAMD00036377) | human gut metagenome | host: Homo sapiens | study: EMG produced TPA metagenomics assembly of... | reverse complement strand
TTTTTGAACTTTGCACCCATCATAACCGCAAAGCGCATGATTCGCTCTGCTGATCGGGGAGAGCGGGCGAGTCGGGTTCGCATTGCGGGAAGAGCCGGCTCCTTCGTTCGCCGAAGCGATTCTGCTCGATTTTGCCCTCAATGTTGCGTTTTTCGAGCCCGCAGAACCCTTCCCCGTCCTTCCTTTATGCGCGCAACTCTATAAGCCCAGTTCGCAGAAGCGCGACTTTCGAGGGGGTCGGGCGGCGTGCAACATTGCTGTAAAAGTCGTGCGGTCGAGGATCGTCTCTATGCCAGATCGCCCCTGCCGCGCGCTCGGTCAGGTTGTCTCCCTGGGCATGCGGCGTCAATTTGCGGGGTCGTCTGTCGTCCGGCGCCGGTTCGCCGCGCATCGTCAACCGGAAACTTCGACAACGCGCTTATGCGCGTGGTGCTTGCGGCGTCCAACGCTTGTGTCGGGCTTGTTTTTCACCAGAACGGCTACCAGCACGAAACCCGTCAAGCAAAGCGTCGCCGACAGGCCGAACGACACATCCACCCCAAAGAAGCTTGCGGCAGCTTGGCCCATGCTGGGCGCGCTTGCGTTGGTCACGGTGGTCGAGGCGGAAATGATCAGCGCGGTTCCCAGGGATCCGGCAACTTGTCGCAGGGTGTTGTTGACCGAGGTTCCGTGGTTCACGATTTCGGTCGGAAGGGCATTCAACCCCCAGGTGGTGATGGGCATGTTCACAAGCGATAGGCCGAACAGCCTTACAGTATACAGGGCCGCAACCATGATGATGCCCGAATGCGGCCCTAGAAGCGAAAAGCAGAAGGTGGTGATCGTCAACATGCCCATGCCCACGAGCGCCAGCATGCGCGGGCCATGCCTGTCGAACAGGCGCCCCGCAATCGGCCCCATCACGGCCATGATGAGAGCGCCGGGCAGCAGCACCAGGCCGGACACCGTGGCGGAATAGCCCATAAGCGACTGTAGATAAATGGGAACCAAGATAATGGCGGCCAGCAACGCTCCTTGCACCAGCATGACGATGATCACGGCTACCAAAAAACGACGGTTTTGCAGCACGCGCACCTGAAGCATGGGGTGCTCCATGCGCAGTTGCCGGCGGAAGAACAGCACCAACGAGCCCATGCCCAGCATCGTCCCGACCACTGCGCTTAGGGTGGGCCCCGACGACCCCAAGGTGGAAAGCCCGTACAAAAGCCCGCCAAAGCCCAAGGTGGAAAGCACTACGGACAGCACGTCCAGCTTGACGTCCTTGTTCACGTGATCGGCTGATTTGAGCACGACGGCCGCCGCAATCGCCACGGCGCTCGAGAGCGCGGCGATGCCGAAGAAGATGTCGTGCCACGTGGCGTGGTCGATGATGATGCCTGCAACCGTTGGGCCGATTGCAGGCGCAAACGCTATCACGATAGCGTATATGCCCATGGCTGAGCCGCGTTTTTCAAAGGGGAAGGTGCGCAAAAGCACGGTCATTACCAGCGGCAGCAAAATGCCTGCGCCTGCCGCCTGCACGAGGCGCCCACCTAAAAGAACGGCAAACGAAGGGCCCCATCCGGCAAGAAGGCTGCCTACGGCGAATATGCCCATTGCCGCAACGAACAAGCAGCGCGTGGGAAACCTGTCGGTCAAAAATGCCGTAATGGGAATCATGATGGCGTTCATAAGAGTGAAGCCCGAGGTAAGCCACTGGGCATCGGCGGCATTGACGCCCATTTCGGACATGATGGAGGGCAGAACGGGGGCGACGACGGTCTGGTTCAAAATGGCGACGAACGATCCAAGCATGAGAAGGGCCAAGGTGACGATCTGTTTATGCGACAAGCCCATAGAGCCGTTCCTTTCGAATACGAGGGCGTTTCAAAGGACGTAGCGCCTCCGGCCAGGTTACAAAGCAACCATGTTGGGAGGCGCTACGTCTGGGCAATCCATTAACTTACACTTAGTATAAATATCTACCAAATAGAAGGAAAGACCGTAAAGCGAAAGTTGTGGTACCCTGCACGTAAACGGCATATCGACAGCGTCGGGAGGTTGCGTTTACTGTGGCGGAGGTTGCATCCGAGGGATTGCGGTATCGTAAAAAATTAAAAGCGCGTTTGAACGTGGAGCGTGCTGCGCTTGAATTGGTTATCGAACACGGCTTCGGCGGAGTGACGGTCGAGGATATTTGCGAACGTGCGGAGATTTCCAAGAAGACGTTTTTCAATTACTTCTCGTCCAAGGCATCGGCCGTGATGGGTCGGATGGACGTGTTTCCAGATGAGAATCGCCTGATAGAGCTTCTTAAAGAGCATGCAGACGCATGCTATCTTGATGTGTTGATCGACGTGGTGGGAGCCCGGTTGTCCTCGGGCGTGGACGAGGGCGTCGTCGAGCTGCGCCGCGAGGCTTTGCGTTCGATGCCGCAGCTGTTCTTCCAGGGGCAGCGCGATCTGCTGGCCGTGCAGCATTCCATTGCACAGGCGTTGCGCTTGCTGTTGGCGGAGTGCCCCGGCCGGCGCATGCTTGCAGGCCGGTCGGTTGAAGAGGAGGCGCTGGTCGCCTCGTCAACCGCAATCGGGCTTGCTCGCACGCGCGCCATGCTGCACGTGCATGGCGACAGTGCTTTCTCCGCCGCCGACACGCGCCGCATGATTGCGGAGTACCTGCTAGCGGGGGATGAGCCGGCGGGCTCCGATGCCGGCTCATGCACAACCAGGGCTCAAGGGATTTGAAAAGCTGAAAGGCCCGGCGTTCGGGGCTTGGCGTTCGGCCGTTTGCGGACGACGCTGGTTTTGGCGTTGGGCTTTGCCGGGCGGAGTGCGCGCGGGGGCGGGTATACTGGGAGACTGCAATCGGTTCGCCGCTGCCGTGCCGCGTCGAATCCGAAGCTTGCGTGTTCGCTTGCGAGAAGAAGGGACCGCGTATGCCGTCTCGCTCGAATCCCCCATTCGCTTCGTGGCGCTTTGCCCCGACGTGCTCCCGGCCGCTCGCTCGCTTGATCGCGGTGCTGTGCGCGTTTCTGCTGGCGGTTGGGCTTGTGCCCATGGCTCCTGTTGCAGCATACGGCGAGGACGGCGATGGGCCTGCGGGCGCAGAGGCTCCCGCCGTCGAGGAGATGCTCAACGCGGGACCGTATGTGGAAGGCGAGGCTCTTGTCGTGTACCGCGACAACGTCTCCCAGCCGCGCTCGCGATGGTTCGAGCCGATCGATCCGTTGGCGTCTGCGGGGTTTTCGGTAGAGGAGTCGTGGGACTTTTCAGGCGTTGACGCCGTTGCGCCAAAGGAGGAAGACTCTGCGGCGGCGCATGGCGGCATGGCGAGAAGCGCCTTTGGTTTTGAAAACGGGCTCGAATCCGGCTCTTCCGGCGACAATGCAGCGCTTGACGCGAAGATGGATGCGCGCGTGGCGCGCGTAACCAAGTCCAATGCCAGCACAGCCGAGCTTTTGGAAGAGCTCCAGGCGGCAAGGGGCGTGTTGGCGGTTGCCCCCAACTATGTGCGCAAAGTCGCCGAGCCGGTTGAGCTTCAGGTGCCGCAGGGGCTTGCAGACGCGATGGCTTCGGCGGCGGCTCCGACGATCCCGGCCGAACCCGAACCCGCGTCCGCAGCCGGTTCGGCATCCGCGGCTTCGACATCCGCCGCCGATGCCGCCGCGAAAGCGCAGCAGCCAGCCCGAAGCGGCGTCCCGACGCGGCCGACTTCCGTTGTGGAAGGCACCGATGTGCTCCCGGTTTACGGGCAGGGCAGCCCCGTCGCAAACGATCCTTTGCTTGCCATGCAGTGGTCGCTTAACAATGCCATCGTCACGGACGGCGGCACGCCTGCGAATTCGGATGTGGATCTTGCCGGCGTGCGCGCTGCAGCGGCCGCGGGAAAGCCCAACATCGTGGCCGTGCTCGATACCGGCGTGGATTGCAGCAACGTCGACCTGCAAGATGCCATGTGGGAGAACCCCGGCGACATCCCCGGTGCGCCGGGTGGTGCGGGCACGCACGGGTTCGACTTCGTCGACGGCGATGATCAGCCGCTTCCCGATAGCAATACGTTCGATGATTCCCATGGAACCCACTGTGCGGGCATCGTGGCTGCGTCCAGCGATAACGCAACGGGAATTTCGGGCGTTTCGCCGAATACCAAGATCATGGCATTCCGTCTGGCTGGTAAATCAACCGGTGGTAATTCCAGCGACAGCACTGCTTTAGCCGCGTACGCATATATTCTGCATGCCAAGTTGGCGGGTGAAAACGTGGTTGCGGCCAGCAATTCTTGGATCGGCCTATACTCGCCGGTGATCGAATATGCTATGAATCAGGCTGGCCGTGCGGGAGTGTTGACGGTGTTTTGCGCCGGCAACGATAGCGTCGATGCGGGCACGGATGCGGTTGGCAGCGTGTCGTACGGACTGTCGGATAGCCCCTACGTAGTGAGCGTGGCGGCAACTTCGCCGTATGGCGCGTATGCCACCTACAGCAATCACGGCAAGGCTATTGTCGATATCGCCGTGCCGGGATCGGCGATTCTCTCCACGGTTGCCACGGGCGCTCAAGCGTATTTGCCGGCGGCGGCCAAGCTTCTTGATGACGCAGGCCCAACGCCGAACGAGCGCTCGCTGTATTATCACAACATGGCGGACTTTGCGCAGGATGCCGCCAATGCGGAAGTTGTTTTGCTTGGAGTCAATGGAAGCCCTGCCAATCAAGATAGGCTGCAGGTATCGCGGGGAATTGGCCTTGACGGACGCGATGCGCTGCGCTTCGATGTGGAAAATGGCATGGCTCCGGACGAGGGCGTTTCAGTCTCTTGGCGCATTGGCAATCCGTTCAAGGGAATGTCGTGGGAGCAGGCTCGTACTGCTCGCGTTGCGGTGATGCCCGGTGTTTCGTTGAGCGAATCGTATGAAAACGGCACGGGCGAAGTCTCTGCCTTTGCTTCCATATATGCGGACGATCCGGAGCATACTCAAGTACTGGGCCTGGGTGGATCGTATGGCGGAATCGACGGGGCTGGTCTTTCGTCGGCGGGTTTTTGGGACGAGGAATCGTTTGAGCTTATTGCCGATCAGGATAGCATTGCAGTTGGCGTGACGGTTTTGGCATGGCCGAGCGATCAATCCAATCGGACCGCTTCTGTCACGGTAACCGATTTCGGCATTGGATTTCCCAGCAACGACCAGGCGTACGGTTACATAGGCGGCACGTCTATGGCGTGTCCGTTGGTGGCTGGCGCTGTGGGATTGCTTGCTTCGGTGTACCCGAACGATTCCGCGCTTGATATACGCGGGCGCATCGTGGGGGGCACGAAAAGCCTGCACGATGCAGCATCGGGAGATTTCCCCGCCTATGCGGGCAATTACGATGCAGCGGGCCGGCCGAAGCAGACTGCATCGAACGGGACGCTCGATCTGTCCGTTGCCGCAGGAGATGCCGTGCATCCCAATACCTGGGCCGCCCGAGCGGTCGAAGACGGTAGCGGCGAAGGCGCGCAAGCCGACGGCGAAGGCGCGGATGCCGGCGGCGCGAAAACGCTCGTGTTGGAAGGCTATGGATTGCAGCGGGCGACAGCGCTGCTCATCGACGGCGTCGCGGTCGACGATGCTCTGTGGCAAGCGGACGCCGACGGTTCGCGCGTGGTGGTGCGTGAGCCAGCCTTGCTCGACGGCGCGCACCATATGGTGGAGGTGTCGGACGGCAAGGCCACCCATTATGCGAAGTATGCCTTTCCCCTGGTTGACCAGCGAATTTCATTCGAGCGCGTTTCCAGCTTGCCCGACTTCGCGCTTCCCGACGAAGCTGGATCCAACGCGGGAGTCTTGATTGCCGCAGCGGACCGCTTGTTCTGCTTGGATGCGAAGGGGCAGTACCTGTATTCGTTCGATCCGGATGGCGGGGGCGAATGGGAAGCATGCGCTTCTCCTCGTTCGGCGGGGTTCGGCCTTCCGTATTTCCGAGTGGAGACATCGGCTACGTACGCGAATGGAAAAATCTGGTGCGCGGTGCAATACGAAACGGCGTCCGAAGATCCTGATTTCCCCTATGACTTATGCGTCGGTTTGATTTCTTACGACATTGCCGCCGATACGTGGTCTGATGCGCCCATCGGGTGTCTGTATATGCCTTCGTCCGGTTTGGGCGCTTATATCCCTAGAGTGGGAGTTGCCAGCTGCAATGGATCGGTTTTGATGTCGCAAGGCCGCGGGGAGGGGCGCACCGTTCTGAGCTATGATCCTGTGCTGGATGAAGTGGCGATGCTGTGGTCTGCCGGCCAAAGCCCCGCCGACGATCCTTTCTCTACGTTGCTGACCGGTCAGACGTCGGCTATGGCTGCAGCGGGCCCCCTTGTTTGCTTCGCGGGATTCGTCATCGCCGAAGCAGGGCCTGATGGTCAAGCTGCGGAATATGCCTTGACGCTCGGCACCTACGATGGGGAACGGTTCAGCCTGCTGGAGCCCACTGAGAACGCGCCGCGTTGCACCGCCGATGAGTTCGACGTATTCCAGGCCTATACCATGCAGGCCGTGGCGGCTACGGGCGACTCGTTGGTGCTCACGGGCGAGTCGGCAAAGGGCTTGGGCGAGGTGTACGCCGTAGATGCCCGAACGGGGCAGTGGCGCGGACTGGGCGCGAAGGCTCCTGGCAAGGGGCGAGCCGCCGTTTCCTCGGCGTGTTTCTACCGAGGATCTTACTACGTGCTGGCTGCGAGTGAGGACGAAGGCGGGTGGCCGACTACGTCGCTGTATCGTTTGCCCGATCAAGTGGAGTTGACGCCGAACGATCATGTGGCCGCTGCGCGGGCTGCGGAAGGCGGCGCGGCGCAGGTGAGCTATGATGCGATAGCGGGGCCCAAGACGCGTGCGGAAGATGGCTTGACGGGCGCGTCGTCGCAGGTAGAGCACGTGGTTTTGGGCGATACGGTCACGTGGGCCGCAACGCCTGACAAGGGTTATTCGTTTGAGGGATGGTACGCTCAAGACGGCTCGCTCGTTGACGAAGAGGCCGTTCATCGGCAGCCCGTGACGGCCGATGTGACGTTGACCGCTCGGTTCGCCGCCGTCGGGCCCGGCCCCGGCCCTGCGCCAGGCGGCGGATCCGAGCCGACGCCGCCGATGACGCCGCAGGCGCAGCCCGACCCGAAGCCGCTCGCGTCCACTGGTGACGGGACGCTTGCTGCGGTGGCGGTCGTCGCGCTTTCGGCGGCGGGGCTGATCTGCGCTCTGGCGCTTGCCGCGCGACGACGCCGTGTCGGGCGCTAAAGGCGGAGGCGGTTGATGCGGGGCGCTTTTTTCGGGACGCTGCCGAGGTAGGTGGCGTCCCGTCCCGTCCTCGTAATTCGACCCTCGCGCGTTTCGCAACGTTCCCGATTTCGAAAAATCCCTTGCCATTTTTTCCCAACGTTATGCTAAAGTATGCGCCACAACTGAATACCTTGAAACCGATGAGGCGAAAGACAAGCCATCATGAGCACTCACAGAGAGCGGGCGCAGCTGGGATTCCCGCAGTAAGCTGGATGGTATATGGATCGCTGAGGGAAAGGGGAAAGGGAGGCGCGGCGCGCAAGCGATCGAGCCGACCGAGTATCCGGACCGTGAGCCTGCGTTAAAGGCGGAGCATGTGCTGGCATGCTCATGAGAGGGCCTCGAAATCGAGGCCAATAAAGGTGGCACCGCAGGTTGAAGACCTGTCCTTTATACGTAAAGGACAGGTCTTTTTTTGTGCGCGGACGCGTAGAGGAAGGAAGAGAACATGGATCGTTGTCAGGAAAGCGGAGCGGCATCCGCCATACCGGTGCCGAAGGGCCGGCTGCGCGAGATGCCCGCCCCAAAGAAGAAGGCGGGCCTCACCACCCAGGATCTCATCCTGATAGCCGTGCTGCTGGCAGCGGGCGCGGTGCTCAAGCTGACGGTGGGCAGCGTGCTCACGTTCGCAGGCATGAAGCCCAACTTCATCATAGCCATGTACTGCCTGGCCATTGCGCTTACGCGGCCGAAGCCTTCGCAGGCGTTGGTGGTGGGTCTGCTGGCTGGCCTGATCTGCCAGATCCCCTTGCTGAGCGCTACGCCTTGGCTGAACATCCCCTCCGAGGCGCTCGGCGCTCTGACCATGGGCTTGCTGGTGCTGATCCCCATGAAGGTGGGCCGCCTCAACGTGGGCACCGCCGTTGCGGCGTTCGTGTCCACGGTGGTGTCGGGCTATACGTTCGTGCTGTTGCTGGCCGCCATGAACGGCATAGACCTGGTGGTGGCCGTGGTCAGCTACGCGCTCATGGTGTTCGGAACGGCGGCGTTCAACGCGGCGCTCGTGCAGATACTGGTTCTTCCCTTGCCGAAAGTGTTGAAGCAGTAGCCCGATTCGGGCAGAGAGCATGAAGGAATACCATCATGATAGAGATACGAGATTTCAGTTTCCGTTATCGCGAGGGCGTTGCCCCCACCGTGCTGGATGTGAATCTGACCATACCGGATGGCGCGTTCGTGGGCATTACGGGCGCAGCGGGCTCGGGCAAGTCCACGCTTACGTACGCGCTGAACGGCATTATCCCGCACTGCTATCCCGGCGATTTCTACGGGGAGGTGCTCATCGACGGGCTGGATACCGTGGACACCGATCTAACCGATCTGTCGCGCCTGGTGGGGAGCGTGTGCCAGGACATCGACAGCCAGATGGTGTCGTCGGTGGTGGAAGACGAGATGCTGTACGGGCTGGAGAACTTCGGCGTTCCCCGTGATCGGATCGAGCCTCGCATGGCGGAGGCTTTGGATGCGATGGGCATTTCCCACCTGCGCGACCGCGTGATAGCCACGCTTTCCGGCGGCCAGAAGCAGAAGGTGGCCATCGCGTCCATCCTGGCGCTTCGTCCGCGCGTGCTGGTTTTGGACGAGCCCACGGCCGAGCTGGATCCGGCCAGCTCGCTTGCCGTGTTCGACTTGCTGGCGCGTTACGCGTCCGAGCACGGTACCACCGTGGTGGTGGTCGAGCAGAAGATCGCCCTTTTGTCCGAATACGCCGACCTGCTGGTCATCATGGACGAGGGTTCGGTGCGGTTCGCCGCGCCGCCCGCGGAGGTGCTCGAGCACAGCGACGAGCTGTTGGACATAGGCGTCAACTGCCCGCGTTCGACATCTCTCATGAACAGGCTGCGCAAGCGCGGCCTGTACCGCGGCGCGCTTTGCCGCAACGTGGAGCAAGCGACGGCGGCGTTGGTCGAATTGCTGCCGAAGGTGGATTCGGGAACGGTTGCCGGGAAGGAGGCGACGGCATGATAGAGTTTCGCGACGTGCATGCGTCCTACGACGAGACGCTGCCCATCCTCAAAGGGGTGAGCTTTTCTATCCGAGAAGGGGAGTTCGTAGCGTTTGCCGGAACGAACGGTGCGGGGAAATCGACCACGATGCGCCTGGTGAACGGCTTGTTGAAGCCCGATGCGGGCAAGGTTCTGATCGACGGCGCCCCTACGACCGATCTCAAAACCAGCCAGCTTGCGCGCACGGTGGGCTTTCTGTTCCAGAATCCCGATCGGCAGATCTGCTCGGGAACCGTGCGCGACGAGCTGCTGTTCGGCTTCAAGGCGCTCGGCGAAGATGGTCCCGATGCGCAGGCTCGCGTGGACGAGGCGCTTCGCACGTTCGGGTTTCGAGCTGACGACGACCCGTTTTTGCTGAATCGCGGGGCGCGCCAATTGCTGGCGCTTGCATCGGTCATCGTGCTCAGGCCGCGCGTCTTGGTTTTGGACGAGCCCACGACGGGGTTGGATTATCGCGAGTGCGTGAAGGTGATGGAGGCCGTGCGGGACCTGCACGAGCGGGGCGCCACGGTGATCATGGTGTGCCACGACATGGAAGTGGTGGCCGACTACGCCGAGCGCGTGATCGTGATGGACGACGGACGGGTGGTCGATGACGGCCGTACGTTCGACGTGCTGCGCAATCGGGCTACGCTTGAGCGGGCTTCGCTTGTGCCGCCCCAGGTGACGGCGGTGTCCCTTGGGTTGGCGGCTTGTCGTGCGGACTTGGCCGCCGCAGGCGTTGGCCATGCTGATACGTTGGACGAGATGGAGGCTGCGGTGGCGGCGCTGGCAGGCGCTTCGGACCGCGTCGAAACCCGGGAAGGGGACCGATGATGGGCGGTTTTTTGGAGTACGTGCCGGGCGACAGCTTCCTGCATCGCATGAATCCCGTGGCAAAGCTGGCGTGCGCGCTGCTGTTGTCGGTAGCCTGCTTCTGCACGGGGAACCCGGTGTTTTTGGCTGCGGTGCTCGCGTTCGATTTCGCGTTGGCGGCCGCATGCGGCATGGTTCGTCAGGCGCTCGGTTTGGCGAAGGCGGTGTTCTTCTTCTCGCTCATCCTGGCCGTCATTCAAGTGCTCACCACGCCGACGGGCGCGGTCCTGCTGCCTTTGCCGTGGGGCTACGTTGGGACCGGCGGGTTGATGGCGGCGTTGACCACCATCGTGCGCCTCATCGCGGCGGCGGTTCCCTTGTTCCTGGTTCTGTACGTGACGAAGCTCACCGATTTGTCGAATGCCGTGGTCAAGGTGCTGCGCGTGCCGTATCGCTATGCGTTCACGTTCACGTCGACCGTTCATTTCATTCCCGTGTTCATGAACGACATGCAGGGCATCATGGAAGCGCAGACGGCGCGCGGCGTGGAGTTCGACGCGGGCGGCATC
>ENA-OQNO01002440-OQNO01002440.1-human-gut-metagenome-genome-assembly--contig:-NODE-2440-length-10664-cov-2.768530_pt1 | contig 10664 bp, 13 predicted proteins | sample MGYA00242629_ERZ504880 | MGnify/ENA primary metagenome ERZ504880 (study PRJEB26092, sample SAMD00036377) | human gut metagenome | host: Homo sapiens | study: EMG produced TPA metagenomics assembly of... | reverse complement strand
TGTCAGATACTGAACAGCTTAACGATATTGCCCTAAGCCAGATGATATCTGCGGAGCTGTTGATTAAATTTAAAAAACCACGAAAAATGACTGAAGATGAGTATAAAAAAGCTCTTGGTGCTTACCTAAAACCGGTCAGTGATCTTGATAACATTTCTTTCAAACGTAAGGATAACAAGACCGAAGTTAAGGGTAAGGATTTACTTCTTACAAAACGAGTCAGCATTGAAACAACGCAGTCTGGAAAGTTAGTAGAACATCAATTGCTACAGGAAATGAGCAAATTTCTGGTAGAATTGAGTAATGATAAGATTATTGGTTAGTATAGTTATCATATCTTTGCTAACTATGTTTAGCAGCACTGTCTGGAGTGTTCGTCCGGACAGCTTTTTTGCATCTACTGTTTTCACCGTTGCCGGGATTATGTTTTCTATAGGTCTTGGGTTGATCGTCACATTCAATCCAAGTGGTGTTAAAAACACTAACTACCTAAGAGCAATCAGAAGAAATGTTGCTAAAGTAAGGAATTCCTTCCTGCTTCACTTCGGATCGACTACATTTTTTTACATTATAAATCAATATGTTGCTAATTATGAAATTTCTTTCCTCTTGTTCCATAAAGTGACGATTCTGTTTAGCGCTTCAATTTTTTTATGCCTTATGATGATATTCTCATCGATTTATTTCATAATAAATTTCATAGAGTTACAGCGCCTAAATAATGACATATTTGACGTGGTAAACAAAGAAACTCGTTAAAACCCCGGCCACCGCGCCGGGTTTTTATTGCCCTACTCTTTTGGTCGCGACAGAACGTCAATAGCCAACTCCACAGCCAGATCGACCTGGTCTTCCTGCCACAATACCTGAATCATCTCTATCAGCGCCTCTCTTGACGGTTCTTGCTTCTCAACCAGTAGCTGCATAACCGCTATCCCGATAACCTGCGCTATTTGCGGGTGCATCTCCGCGAAAAACTCATCCTCATACCGCATACCATTAGCCCTCATAGATGTTTTTATAACCAAAGAATAGACCCATAAACATACTCCCCGCACTAACGCACCCCTCGCAATAAACTTTTTGTTTATGTAAAATTACTCATAATGTTGACACGGCATTAAACATTGTGTTTAATTAACTCCAGCAAAACCCCACCAAGGCAGGACGCCCACGAAGTAGCTGCCCGGAGCATACGAATGCCGGGATGAGGTGGAAATATCAATGCGCAGTAGGTAGTAACGTTCCGCTGGCCGGCGACAAGGCAGAGGTTGAAATGAGTAAGCAAGGCATCAGAGCCCTGATCATTTCGGCAGTTATCGGGCTCTTTATCTGGACGGCGCTAATCAGCGCACTGTGGGAGATTTTCTAATGATAAAAAAATATGAGGATGTTCAGGTTATAGACCTGCTTTGTATTCATGAGGTTCAGGGAGAAGAAACTCCATGTGACGCTGACAATCAGGAAGTCGTCATTGAATCTGCAACCTACGAATGGTTAACAGGTGCTTTATGACTGGAAGCCTGTTCGCACTGGTTCTTACTGTCGGCATGCTGACTGGAGGAAATCAGGACGTTCTTCTCGGTGTATATGACAGCGAGTCGGATTGTAAGAAAGCAGTTGTTGAACAGGGAGTTGAAGAAAACTGTTACCCGCTAAAGGGAGTATTAGCAGAAAACCCAGCCGCATTTACGGCGCAAATGTAGGGGGAGTTATGCAGAAGAAATGCGCTTATTGCCGCAAGCCGATTGAGGAAGGCAAGGAAGTAAAAATGACCATCCTCATCATTCACGGTTCGCAGCTGGCACCACGGGAAAGGACCTATTGCTCTACGAAGTGCGGTCAATACGACCAGATGGCCAACGAGGCCTAACGTAAACCCGCCGAAGCGGGCTGTACGTCCGGTGACACCGACCAAAGTTCCACCGGAATTTACCAAAAACCAATGAACACCCTGAATGGGCGCTATCAATGGCCCGAGGGATTCTACATCCAAAATTGAGGCTATCACATGGAATATTTTTATCTGATAAAAGCGACTCAAAAATCGGGTAAAGCCGATGCCGTAATCTGGCGTTCTGCAAAAACCGAAACCCGCGCGCTGCTGCAGTTGGACGTCGACCTGGAAGATGCTGAGATTGAAACAGGCCGCGGAAAAGACTATCAAAAGCCAATCCGTACCGATTTCCCGGTATTTAACGACCTGCCAGCTGAAGGCGTGCTCGATTACTCATGGTGCGAACGCTACCAGCTAGCCGACGACGGTCGTACCTGGGCACTGAAGCCAGGACAAGAGCCCATGGACGTTCATCACACCGATGATGCTGGGGTATCCTCTGACCCTGTCACTGGCGAGTTGGTTGATGACAATAGTGCTGACAATGCTGGTGATGTCGATACCGTGGAATCGTTCGGCAATGCTGAATACGAAAACGATACAAACGCCCTGTTCAATATTGCTGAGCAGCCGTTCCGCATTAAGCTGCTGGCGCAGTACATGGCGAATGATAACCACGTCTATCAAATCAGTATTCCTCACCGTAAAGAGCTCGCAGTTCTGGAAATGGATACCGATAACTCCGCAGTGCAGGATCTGATTCTCGCCGCTGAGAACGTCCAGGGGTTGAAGGATGCCGACATGCCTACCCTGTGGAAATTTACCAGCGCCAACAAAGCTGTATTTCCTGAAGGTAAGCGCCACGAACTGGGCAAGCGTATCCAGTTTGCAAAACTGTGGTTTGAAACTCCGCACATTGACCGCGGCAAACTCGTTCGCGAATGGTCTGCCGGAAATTACATTTCTTCCGTTCAGAAAACGGACACCGGCACGAATGCTGGCGGCGGTAATAAAACCGATCGCAACCCTGACTACGCCCATACCCTTGATACGCTTTATGTTGAGATTGCGCTGGCCACAATGCCGATGGATTTCGATATCTACAATTTCCCGGCATCCATTCATCGCCGGGCTAAAGAAATCGTCCAGAAAAAAGAAAGCCCGTTCAAAGAATGGTCTGCTGCGCTGCGTAAAACCGCAGGCATCCTAGACTATTCCCGCGCTGCTATTTTTGCCCTCATTCGTGGCGCCACCAGCGATATTCATCATTTCCCGGTAAGTCTGCAGACCTATATCAATGCGAACCTGACAGAGCATAAGCATGAAACGCCCTCTTCTGAAACGCTTGAGAAAGCCGGGCATGTGTCATCTGCCGCCGTCGCTGAACGGTCAGCCGTGGATAAGATTCTCGCAGCTGAGCGCGGTGAATATATCGAAGGAGTAAGCGATCCGGATGCGCCGCACTGGGTAACGGAAGACCTGACTAAACCCAAACAGCCTGAAGTTTCAAACATGGGCAATGGTGTTTTTTCGATTGATGGTCTGATGGATAGCCAGCCAGCACCAGCATCAGCACTTTCTATCGTGGACCAGGCGCGCCAGCGCGCTGCAGAAGAAAAATTACATCCAGCTAATTCCGGGGAAACCACCAGCGATGTGCAGATGGAAACGGCTCAGCCAGTCGAAGACGAAAATGATAATGCGGTATCAGCAAGCGAAGGCACTGATGCAACTGCTCCGCAAGCAGATGCCGTGAACATGCGCGACATTCTTGCTGAGCGCTGCCCTGACCTTACAGCGGCAGTACTGAAGGACCAGCAATCAGCAACTGCAGAAGAAGAGCATGAGCCAGAGCCGGAAGCAACAAAATGGCCTGAATTCTTCGAGCCCGGTCGATATGAAGGTGTTCCGAACGATGTTTACCATGCGGCGAACGGCATCAGTTCGACTCAGGTTAAGGATGCCCGTATATCTCTGATGTATTTCGAAAAGCGTCACGTCTCGAAAGTCATTGAAAAAACGCGCTCTCCTGTTCTGGATATGGGCAATCTGGTGCATGCGCTGGCGCTGCAGCCTGAACAGCTGGATAAAGAATTCAGCATCGAGCCGGAAATCCCTGAAGGTGCCTTCACCACGACTGCGACGATCCGCGCGTTTATCGACGAGTACAACGCCGGGCTTCCTCCGCTGTTGAGTGCTGACGATATCAAAGCATTGCTGGAGGCGCACAACGCCACGCTGCCTCAACCGGTTCCTATGGGTGATGACGTTACCCAAACAGGTGAAAACTACATGGCCTTACCCGCTGAATTCCAGCGCGTCGAAGATGGTCAGAAAGTTACCGCAGCCAAAATGAAGGCATGCATCAAAGAATATAACGCCACTCTGCCCGCCCTAGTGAGAACCAGCGGCAGCCGGGATGCCCTGTTAGAACAACTGGCGATTATCAACCCTGACATGGTAGCTCAGGAGGCCCAGAAGGCGCAGCCGCTGAAAGTATCAGGCACTAAAGCGGATCTAATTCAGGTTGTGAAATCGGTTAACCCGGATGCCGTGTTTGCCGACGAACTGCTGGATGCATGGCGCGAAAATCCGGAAGGAAAAATACTGGTTACCCGCCAGCAGATGAGCACTGCGCTGGACATTCAGAAAGCACTATTGAACCACCCCACCGCCGGCAAATTGCTCCAGCATCCGAGCCGCGCCGTTGAGGTGAGCTATTTCGGTATTGATGAGGAAACCGGGCTGGAAGTTCGCGTACGCCCTGACCTTGAGATAGACATGAGCGGCCTGCGCATTGGTGCGGACCTGAAGACCATCAGCATGTGGAACATCAAGCAGGAAGGCCTGCGCGCGAAGTTGCACAGGGAAATCATTGAGCGCGATTACCACCTCAGCGCGGCTATGTACTGCGAAACCGCTGCTCTGGATCAGTTCTTCTGGGTATTCGTTAACAAAGACGAGAACTACCACTGGATCGCCATTATCGAGGCATCTGAAGAACTACTTGAACTCGGCATGCTGGAATACCGCAAAGCAATGCGCGCCATCGCGAACGGTTTCGACACTGGCGAATGGCCGGCGCCGATCACTGAAGACTACACCGAAGAACTTAACGATTTTGATGTGCGCCGTCTTGAAGCGCTGCGCGTACAGGCATAAGGGGGAACAGTCATGGAAAATACCAACATTGTTACAGCCGAACAGCAAGCACCAAACACCATTTCAGCAAGCAACGCGATCTTTAACGTTCAGGCTCTCGGTCAGTTAACTGCTTTCGCAAACCTTATGGCTGATTCACAAGTGACAGTGCCAGCTCACCTTGCAGGTAAGCCAGCCGATTGCATGGCCATCGTTATGCAGGCTATGCAGTGGGGCATGAATCCCTATGCGGTCGCGCAAAAAACGCATCTGGTAAATGGCGTACTCGGATATGAAGCCCAGCTCGTCAACGCGGTAATCGCCAGCTCCAGTGCTATCAACGGTCGATTTCATTACCGCTACGGCGGCGATTGGGAGCGTTGCACAAGGACGCAGGAAATCACCAGGGAAAAACACGGTAAAAGTGGGAAATACACCGTTACCGAACGGGTACGCGGCTGGACTGATGAAGACGAAATCGGGTTGTTTGTTCAGGTCGGCGCGATTCTTCGCGGTGAGTCAGAAATCACCTGGGGTGAGCCGCTTTATCTCTCGGGTGTTGTAACTCGTAATTCACCATTGTGGGTTTCTAACCCGAAGCAGCAGATCGCTTATCTGGGCGTGAAATACTGGGCTCGCCTGTACTGCCCGGAAGTGATTCTGGGTGTTTATAGCCCGGATGAAGTTGAGCAACGAACAGAACGAGAAATCAATCCGGTGCCGGTGCAAAGAATGTCTGTAGCTGAGATTACCAGCGGCTCAGAAATCACCACCAGCGAACAAGACACAGCTATAAGCATTGATTCTCTTGCCGATGGACTCCGCGACCGAATTGATACAGCTGACTCAGTGGATCAGGCCAAAGCCATTCGCGTAGACATCGAATCACAGAAAGCTCTGCTGGGTACTGCTCTTTATACCGAACTGAAGAATAAGGCGGTGAAGCGCTACTACCTTGTTGATGCGAAGAACAAGGTTGAGGCTGCCATAAATTCACTTCCTAACCCAGGTGATCCGGAAGCCGAAGCGTTATTCGCGAAGGCAGAAGGCACCCTGACCTCATCGCGCCGCCACCTCGGTGATGAACTGTATGACCAGTTCCGTATCACCCTGGACGACATGAAACCGGAATACCTGGGCTAAGGGAGGCGGGAGGGTTAGCCCTCCCGATAACGATATGAGCAAATCACTTAACGCACGATGCATACGCCGCTGGAAAGTTGAATTCAAAGGGCGCTGCGATTCGAAATATAGCCCCTACTGGCACAAGCGCGATCTCCGCGGTTACATCCGTGAGGCGGCACTGACTACGGCGTATTGCATGGTTGAAAACTTGGCCTACAACAACGCAATGCACGATTTTTTCGCTCATGTGGGTGACAGGAATTGCTGGTCGCCAGAGTTCTCAGCATGGTACGACGGGCGTCGAGAGCATTATCGCAAAGAAGCGCGCGACTACCTGAATGAAGAAGCCACCAACGACGAAATCGACGACGAAATAGAGAACGAACTGGAGGCCTGGAATGACTGAGCGCGGAATGAAATTCTCCAAATTCACTGAGCTGGTAGCCCGCATCTGGTCAAACCCAACTACGCAGCGTCGCGACCCGGAGATCACCATCTTCATACTCTCGCCTGGCAGCATCGGCGCGTCGCCATCCGTTGAAGTAGAGTCAATTCAGGCTGGATTCGACTGGGACGCCGGGCAGGTTCTGATTTACCCTGCGCAACCACTGACCACGCTGACGCCTGAACAGGTAGCGGACATTACCACCAGCGTGAGCAAAGGCCAGTCCTGGCACGCATATGAGGCTTACAAGAAGCACAAGGCCCTGCTGGAAAACGCAGCGCTTGAGCATGCGAAAGTCGCCGGGCAGCGCGACGAGCTTCTGGCGGCGCTGGTTTCCCTGGCTGCTGTCGCTCGCCGCTATCTTCCGGATTATGACGAGCATCCGGAAGTGCAGAAGGCTGATGACACCATCTCCCGCGTCAAAGGCGGTGCAGCATGAGTCTTAAACATCGATTACCTGAGCTGGAAGCCAGCATCGACCCTGCGGCATTGCGCGCGGCCGCCGACGAATATTCGGATCTGCTTCTGACTTTGTGCTTGTGCATGAAGATGGCCGGCCCTACTCGGGAGAACTTGCGCGCCTGCGCCACCGAGCTTAAAAAACGCCTGACAACCTGGCACAGCCAGAAAGAGCTCAATGCAATTCTGTCCAGTTGGGATCCCGTTGGCTATGTTCTCGGCCTCCGTCGGGAGGCGAACGACAACGCGCGCGCAGCTGGCGATCCAGTTGATGTATTTGTGTGAGGTGGATATGCGACTGATAAACCGAAGCAAGCAATCACCGCTGGGCCGCCAGGCTTGTGATGCCGCACTGGCAAAACATGTTGAGCTTTATGGCGCCTACGGGCGACAGAAAACGAAGAGAACTTATACGGTGGTGGTTCAAGGCTCAAAGATCACTGTAGAAGTTGTAAACAGAAAATGCAGTTATGTGGCGACGGCCATGAGCTGCGCCCGTAGGCTGCAGCATCTTCCTGGACAATGTAACTAAGGGGCTTTTATGAATAACGCATCTCATTTCCAAGATGAAATATTGATAACCAGTGACATTCTGTCCAGATACAAAATTTCGCGCAGCACACTGTATTTCTGGAGCACACCATCCCGGATGCCATCGTACTTTTCTCAGCCGTTTCCGAAGCCAAAAATAAATGGCAGTCCTAAAAGATGGCGTTTGTCAGACCTTCTTGCTTGGGAAGACAACATGGGTATCAAACCAGAGGCTGGCCAATCAACTTCTCAAGATGACGTTGCCAAACAGCAAGCCAATGACGCTGATCATCCAAATAATCGTGGAGGTTATACCGCGCCATGACTCCAGACATATGATGCCCTAGTAGTTTTTCCACAACATGTGGTGGCGCACCTAATTCAGAAAGGCGCGTCGCCACTGTTCTTCTCAAATCATGAAGCGACCAAGGTTTCATCCCTGTTTTTGCAATTATCGGCGCAGAGAACAGAGCCACGTTTGGTTGAAGTGGCGGCCTGTCATCTTCTGGCCCCCTGTATCGTGACAACGTCACAACATGTTTTGAAACTGATGTTTCTTTTTCAGCTACCATCATCTGTATTACAGCCTCAGGAAGCGCCCTTCTCACCGACTTCCCAGTTTTATAGTCACTTGCCGGGATAGTCCATGTTTGTTCCTTGAAATCAAACCATTCCCATTTTGCTGTTCTGATCTCTGTACTTCGACAGCCAGTCATAATGAGAAACTTCATTATCAATTGCTGCCTATATTTCATCTCAGGCAGGGCATTCCAAACTGTAATGATTTCATCATCACTTAACCTGCGATCTTTTACAGCTGCTGTGAGCCCTACATCTGATCGTCTAAGGCTTTCAATAGGGTTCACGTTAATTACCCCACGGTTGGAACAGAAACGAAATGTGCGCTGCATCAAACCGAGCATTTGCCCTGTAACCACTCTTCGCCCCATACCGTCAAAAAGATTTAGCCAGTGAGCTTTAGTTGTCTGATCTACAATCATATTTCCGAGCACTGGGGCTATATGATTATTGAAGTCGCGGCGGTTAACTTTGATTTTTACCAGACCTTCAGGGATGCAGTAGTACTTCTCCCAGTAATCGAATGCTTCTTTCACTGTAAGCGCTTCTACTTTTTTCTGTTTCTCGAGTACTACTTGCCGTCTAGGATCAAGCCCTTCCGCTAGCCAAGCCCTGAACTGCTGCCTACGTTCTCGCGCATGAGCTAATGAGGTGGTTGGATAATCACCAATCGTTAGTTGAGCGGCTTTCCCGTTCCATCTGTAGCGGTAAAAGAATGTTATACTGCCGGATGTAGACAACCTGACATTCAGACCATGTGCGTCTGAAATGACCTCGATTTGGTCTCTTTTTTTGCCAAGAGCTTTTCTTAATTTTGTGTCGGTAAGCAATGTGTACACTCCGGAAGAAGATATACACATCAGTGTACACATTATGCGTAAATTGATAACCTTCAAATCTATGAAGAACACACAAAAATAAAGCGTTACATACTGGCAAGGCGTTGATAATAGCGGGATTCTTGAAAAGAAATTAAGCATGACTAACAAACTTAAAACGGATTCATATGCCCTACGATAGCGTCTATCTCGAAAAGCGCCCGCCCGGCGCATTGCGCACCGTATGGCGTAAATTCTACGGCGATACCACCGCGATGATTGGTTTATACGGCTGCGGCGCGCTGGTGCTGTTGTGCATATTCGGCGGCTGGTTTGCGCCCTATGGCATCGATCAGCAGTTCCTCGGCTACCAGCTGCTGCCGCCTTCATGGTCGCGCTACGGCGAAGTGTCGTTCTTCCTCGGCACCGACGATCTTGGTCGCGATGTGCTAAGTCGCCTGCTCAGCGGCGCGGCGCCGACCGTCGGCGGGGCCTTTGTGGTGACGCTCGGCGCGGCGCTGTTCGGCCTGGTGCTTGGCGTGATTGCCGGTTCCACCCACGGTTTGCGTTCAGCGATAATGAACCACATTCTCGACACCCTGCTGTCGATTCCGTCGCTGCTGCTGGCGATTATCGTCGTCGCTTTTGCCGGGCCGCATCTGAGCCATGCCATGTTCGCCGTCTGGCTGGCGCTGCTGCCGCGCATGGTGCGCTCGGTCTACAGCATGGTGCACGATGAACTGGAAAAAGAGTACGTGATTGCCGCCCGCCTCGACGGCGCTTCCACGCTCAATATTCTCTGGTTTGCGGTTCTGCCTAATATTACCGCCGGGCTGGTCACCGAAATTACCCGCGCGCTGTCGATGGCGATCCTCGACATTGCCGCGCTCGGTTTTCTCGACCTCGGCGCTCAGCTACCCTCTCCGGAATGGGGCGCCATGCTCGGCGACGCGCTGGAATTGATTTACGTCGCCCCCTGGACGGTCATGCTGCCGGGAGCGGCCATCATGATAAGCGTACTGCTCATCAATCTGCTGGGCGACGGTATTCGCCGCGCAATTATTGCCGGGGTTCAATAATGCCGTTACTGGATATTCGTAATCTCACCATTGAGTTTAAAACCAACGAGGGCTGGGTAAAGGCCGTCGATCGGGTCAGCCTGACGCTGGCTGAAGGTGAAGTCCGTGGTCTTGTCGGTGAATCAGGTTCCGGCAAAAGCTTAATCGCCAAGGCAATTTGCGGCGTCACCAAAGATAACTGGCGGGTCACCGCCGACCGTATGCGTTTTGATGATATCGATCTGCTGCGTCTCTCTAACCGCGAGCGCCGAAAACTGATTGGCCACAACGTATCGATGATCTTCCAGGAGCCGCAATCCTGTCTCGATCCTTCCGAGCGTATTGGGCTGCAGTTGATGCAAAATATCCCCGGCTGGACCTTTAAAGGCCACTGGTGGCAACGCTTTGGCTGGCGTAAGCGCCGCGCTATTGAACTGCTGCACCGGGTGGGAATTAAAGATCACAAAGATATTATGCGCAGCTTCCCCTACGAGCTGACCGACGGCGAATGTCAGAAGGTCATGATCGCCATCGCGCTTGCTAACCAGCCGCGCTTGCTGATTGCTGATGAACCCACTAACGCCATGGAGCCAACCACCCAGGCGCAGATTATTCGCCTGTTGACCCGGCTCAACCAGACTAACAACACCACTATTTTGATGATCAGTCAC